>Ga0307489_10000240_pt1 | contig 31460 bp, 60 predicted proteins | sample SB12metaG_FD_202247 | JGI IMG/M metagenome (GOLD analysis project Ga0307489, IMG submission 202247) | Sea-ice brine microbial communities from Beaufort Sea near Barrow, Alaska, United States - SB 1.2 | ecosystem: Environmental > Aquatic > Marine > Coastal | place: USA: Alaska | collected... | reverse complement strand
CCAGCTCAGCTGCCAGCCGGAGTACCCTTGATATCACTGTGGTTAAGATAGCTCGAAGTCAACGATGCTCTAGTGAAGCCAAATGGGGTACCAGTGGCACGCAACTTATCTCGACTGATAACCACCTTAACGACCATACAGGTGAGCTGAAAAGGGAACTAGAGGCACGGCCATGCGGTGGCGGCGCGGCGGCGACGGCGGCGGCGACATAATACCTGAATGGGTACGCGCGGGGAGCAAGCACGGACGGGAATGAGTACAATGCCTCAAAGCTAGCTAATATCTATGTTCGTCCATGCATATTTCGCTAACAGGCTGGTGCTGGTGCCCGTATCACGAAGCATCCAAGCGCCGCCTTGCGCTCAGCCCCCGCAGCCTCCTGCTTCGCCGCGTCCACCGCGATCTGCGCCTCCGCCGAGCGGGGTTGCCTCCGCAACCTTGGCATGTTACGCCGCAACCGTGCTAATTTAACTTTGTAACCTTAGCCTTCGACACTTTACAGGATCGACGCCGTTCTCGACGTAGTTGTCGTATGCCCGCACGGCAGCCTCCTCCGTGGTGTGGCATCCAAGATGCTTACCCTGGTACACCACCTTCCATTTCCTGTGGCCCTTGTCCCAGTAGACGCCCTTGAACTGCGGGGCCTTTCGGAGCGGTGCAGGAGCAGTGCCATCCTTGGCATAATTAACGTACGCCTGCGCCGCAGCCTCCTCCGTGGCGTGATATCCAAGGTGTTTCCCCTTAGATGATACCTTTCACTTCTTCAGGGGCTTGCTCCAGCTGACACCCATGAATTGAGAGGAAGCCAGGTCTCGGTCCATGATAGGAACGGTGCCGGCCTTGGCGTAGTTGGCGTACGCCCGCGCCGCGGCCTCCTCCGAAGCGTGGCATCCAAGGTGTACCCTCCTGCACTTCGCCATCCATTTCCCGCTGAGCTTATTCCAGTGAACACCCATGAACTGAGAGGTGGAGGTGCGGTCTCGATGCGTTACAAGATCCGCCTCCCCGCGGGCTGTGCGCCCGCCGACGTTGCCACCGTCCTTGACCTCCTCGACCTCCTCCTCCTGCTCCCCTTCCTCCTCCACCTCCTGCACCTCCTCCTCCTCCTCCTCCTCCTCCTCCTCCTCCTCCTCCCCCTCCTCCTCCTCCTCCCCCCAACCCTTGGCCTCCTCCCCCCAGTCCAGGACCCTCCCGCTCGAGCTGTCCTCAACCTCGATGATGACGCGCGGCTCAGGCGCCGGCACCCGCGCGGACAGCCCCATTCGGTCTCGCTGCTGCGCCAGCGACTCCTCCTCCTGCTCCTCCTCTTTCACCAGGGTCACCCCGGATGCCCCAGCCCACACGGGAGGTACGACGTCGTGCAGACCCTGCGCCGCCACCACCTCCCGTCGCGCGTCGGGACGGGAGCGCACGACATGCTGCGGGTTCGGCTGCTTGCGCGACCGCTTCGCGTGCCCGCCCCCCCGCGCCCCACCCGACGATTCGTCGTCGTCGTCGTTGATTCCAGAGGTCCACATTTTCCGAAGTGGTTTGGCGCGCGCCGCTCCGAGCTCCGCGGTGACGGGGGCCGCCAAGGTAGCGACCACGCCGCGGGGGCGGTGGAGGTATCAGCGCGGCTTGGCGTGGTGTGTGGTCCGTGGTCGTGGGGCGACGTTCAGTCCTGCGTGTAGGGTTCGAATTCGATTCTTGCTGTGGCTTCGGTACCAGCCAATCACAGGAAGCGAAGTTTGCTTCCATCGCAACGAGAGACGCAACGCACCTGACAACTCGCGCCCACTGGCGCCGACGCACGTCCCCAGCTCGCGGTACAGCGGGGAGGCTTATGTCAAGGTGGGGAGGGGGCTGTGTATCGGCGGGGTGACGACCTTACCCACCCGACCACCGCACCACTCGTTCACCTCACTTGTTCCGTTCCTTCCAGGGAAACACAGAGTGCCCAAATGCCTTTGCCCCGGACCCACCCTGCCCGCCGCCTGCCCCTTGCCCTCCACCTCCTCGCCTTCCCACCCACCTCGCTCCCAAACGTCTTCTGCTCCTACATCAACTTCTCCGTGAGCTAGTACCTCGCGGATGTTTGCTCGCCACGCCATAGGATGCCACGAGGGTGCAAATTCCGCGAGGTGCAGAATCCGCGTCGGTCACCCGCTGAAGTCTTGGGGTGCCGAGTGTGAGCTTTTGACGCAGTTCTCGCGGGGGCGCCCCGCCGCCCATCCCGGCCTACCTCGCAGGCATGACGTGGGGTCCAAGTTGTGTCAGGCCCTATGCTTAGCAGCTCGCGCGGGGCCCTCTGCTGACAACTCGGCGCAGTGACGCGTGAGGGGGGCACTCCTGACATTTCGGAGCGGTGACGCGTCACAGGGGCCTTTTTCGCCTCAACCCTCTCCTGACACCTCGGTCGGTCGCTGTGACGCGCGAGATGGCGACGGAGGAGCAGTCCCCAGCGGCCGCTACGGAGTTGCCCCTGCCCCCCTGCCTCGGCGACACCATCGTCAGCTGGAACATCGGCTTGGTAGGACAGTGCAGGTTGACCCCGGGTTGACCACAGGATGACCCCAGGTTGATGACCCCGGGTTGACCCCAGGTTGACCCCGGCCCCGGCTTGAACGCGCCTGGTTTCAGCGCGTCAGCATGAAATATGATGAGGCGCTTTCAACATTTGCTTTCACTTTCATCTTACGCCGCTACGGCTTGCGCGGCCTGCGCCCGCTCGTGGCGTCGAACCGCGGCGGTGCCAAACTGGCGGCTAAGGATGAGCACGGTGTCGAGCGGCAGCTGGGTTATGGCTCCATCGACGGCAGGTGCATCTATCGTCCACTTTTCTGATTCACGTTAAGCATCTTTCGTGGGATGCGTTGTGTTGTTTCAGTTACAAAAAACGACTCAGGTTGAGCTGAGAAGTGGAGGAGTGTAAGCCCCTAGTTGGCGGCCTGCTCGACTCCCTGGGGCCCAGCGTGCGCGTGGTGTGCCTCCAGGAGACCAAGCTGACGAGCCGGAGCGACCTGGACGTCGAGCTCGCTTGCCCCGCGGGCTGGGTAGGGCGATGCCAATTAAACTAATGAGACCCGGGTTGAAAGCGCCTACCCGTATGGTTTCAGCGCTTGAAATCATTATATCATAAACTGCTTTCAAGTTTTGCTTCCAATTTCAACTTGCGCCGGTACAGCTGGGATAGCTTCTTCTCGGTGTGTCGCGCGGCAGGCAAGGGCGGGTACGCAGGTACCGCTGTCTACTGCCGCTTGCCCCTGCGCGGCACGGACTTACACTCGTCCACTGCTCAGCTTCACGTGAACACTTTTTGTGAGAGACGTTGCATTGTTTCATGCTGATTCAGTGACAGAAACGGCTCAGGTTGAGCTAAGAAGTGCATGAGTGTCAGACCCTGCTGCGCGCCGTCGCTGCCGAGGAGGGCGTCACCGGCGTGCTGACCCCGCCCGACCGACTCATTCCCCTCGCGACTGCTCAATCGGACGGCGGCGGGGCGGTGGGGCACTACGGCGCGATGCGCCAGCGCTTCACTGCCGCGCGGTGCGCGGAACTGGACGCCGAGGGGCGAGCGCTGGTGGTGGGGACTGAGAGAATATGCCTGCCACGTCATGTGTCCCCGTTTAACTCAATAAACAACGGTTTACAATGTGGATACGATGATGTGGCAGGCATTATCTGTCAGGCACTGCTCGCCACGTCATGTGATTCCATTCGGCTCAAGAAACCAGGGTCTACAATTTGGAGGATGACGTGGCAGGCATAATCTGGCAGGCCCTAGCTGGTGGTCGATTTCGGCTCCTTTGTGCTGTTCAACCTCTACGTCCCGGCCACCTGCTCGGACGACGAGGTCCGCGTCGCCTTCAAGCTCGACTTTCTGACCGCGGTGGAGATCCGGTACCGCGCTTTGATGGACGCGGGGCGGCGTGTGGTGCTATGCGGTAGGGACTGATGCCATTCATCATCAAAAGTATCCTTGACCCTCGTTTATTGAGTTAAACGTCATCCCATGACGTGGCGTCCACCATGCACCATTCCCTACTATGCGGGGACTGGAACATCGCGCCGCTGCCCCTGGTAGGGACTGATGGATATTGCATGCCATGTCATGGGACGCATGTTGGATCCCTCGTTTCTCGAATCAAATGAGATTTTATGATGTGACAAGAACTATCCAGCAGTCCCTATTCCCTGGACAGCGCGTACAACGAGCACGAGCGCGGGCTGACAGCTGCGGCGTTCGTGGAGAGTAATCCATCGCGCGGGTGGCTGGCGAGGCAGCTCGTCCCGGAGGACGGCGGGGGAAGCGGGGGCGGTGGAGGCACAGAGGGCACCGGGGGCGGGGGCATGGGGGGTGGGGCAGGCGGCGGGGGCGGCGGCACAGGACGCGGGGACACAGGAGGCGGGGGCGGCGGGGAAACGGAGGGCCAATGTGACGGCGACGGCGGCGCGGCGGGCGGGGTCGGCGGTGGCGGTGAGGACACGGGAGGCAGTGGCAACGGCGGCGCGGCGGGCGAGGGAGGCAACGGCACGGGAGGCGGGGACAGCGGTGCACTGGTCGACGTCTTCCGGCAGCGGTATCCCAAGCTGCGCGGCGCATACACCTGCTGGCACGTGGCCTCGGGCGCGCAGTTGACCAACTACGGCAGCCGCATCGACTACTTCCTGCTGGAGCGGAGCATGGTGCCGGCAGTGGACCGAGTGGGCGTCGCGCCAGGGCACCAGGCAAGGCGGTGCAAGTTGAACCGTTGAAACCCATGTTGAAAGCACCTGGAGCTGAGTGCTTTAAACTATAATATGATAATAATTGTTTCAAATGTTGCTCTCGATTTCAATTTGCGCCGCTATAATCAGGGGTCAGACCACGCGCCCATCTTCCTCACGCTCAAACCCGGGTTACTGTCTGGCAGGGGCTTACACTCGTCCACTTCTCAGCTCAACCTGACCCATTCTGGTTAGTGACGCCACCCAGCGTATCCCACAAAAAGTGAATCACGTTGAGCCGAGAAGTGGACGAGTGTTAGCCCCTGGCTGGTGGTGACGGCAGTGTCAGCGGTGATGAGACTCGGACTGCTGCTGCGCCGCCGCCGCTGGCTAGCAGCGTGATGCTGGCGGCTGCTGGCAGACAGGGGCGACTGGACGGGTTCTTCAACCAACCGGGGGCGGCGGGGCCCGGGACGAATAGCACGCAGGGCCAGGGGCTGGGGCAGGGCCTCAGCCAGGGCCATAGCCAGGGACATAGCCAGGGGCAGAACCAGGGGCTGAGCCAGGGTCGGAGCCAGTGTCAGAGCCAGGGGGTGGGGGCGGGCGCAGGGCCAGTGGTGGGGGCAAAGACGGGGGCGAGCAGTATCGGAGGGAAGCGGAAACAAAGTGGACGCGGGGGCGGGGCCGTGAGCAAGGGCGGGGGCGGGGGTGGGGCGTCGATGAAGTCGTTCTTCACCCCGAAAGGTGGGGGCATGGCCGGGGCCGGGGCCAGGGTTGTGGGTGGGGGGGGTGGTCGGGGCGGGGCATGGGGCAGTGGCAGTGGCGTCACCTCGGGCCTGTCTGCCGCTGGTGGGCCGAGAACGGTGCTGGCGGATGCGGCGGGTGGGGTGGGTACGGCGGGTGCGGCGGGTGCGGCGGGTGGGGTTGGTGGGTCTGATGCAGTCAATGGGGCGGGTGGGATGGGTTGGTTGGTTGGGGCGGATGGGGTGGGTGGAGTAGGTGAGGTGGGTGCAGCGGGTGCGGCGGTTGCGGCAGGCGCAGCAGGGCCCTCAGGGCCCTTGAATCCGAGCCTGGCGACGCAGCGGCCCACGGCGTCGGGGGCGGACGTGGACGCGTGGCGCCGCATCCAGCAGCAAATGGCGCCACCTCGATGTCGCGGACACGGCGAAACGTGCAAGGCAGGGCGGTGAACAAGCACCTCGACCAACGTTGATCCTCCTTTCCCCCCTGTCTGTACATCCTCCTCTTCCTCCTGTCTGTCTGATGTTTCACCCTGAAGGTAACTCATGCGGGCACGTCCGATCTCGGTTCGGGTGCTCCTTCTCAATGACCTCCAGGGGGTGTATTTGTAACAAGTACCTGACCATGAGCCGATTCCGCGCGGAGTATTCACCCTGCTCCCAGTTCGGTCGAGTGCTCGTTCTCAATGACCCTCCTGGAAGGTGCGCACTGCGAAGGAGGGCGACAACAAGGTGTGGCGGTGCAAGTTGAAACCATGTTGAAAGCGCCTTATTTCAGCGCTTGAAGCTGAAACACGGTGAGCCGGATTCAAACTTTGCTTTCAATCCGACTTGCGGCACTACAAAATGGGTCGCGTCTTTTTCTGTTGCCCGCGGCCGAACGGACCCCCGACCGACAAGGCGGCGGACTGCCGGTTCTTCAAGTGGGCCTATGACCGGAAGGTCAGCAATAACGCACCCAGTAAAAACGCAGGCGGGGGGCGGGGGCACTGATAGCAGCCGAGACGTTCACATAGCGAGGACACGTTCGCATGGATGGTTTTATATGATAGATACATGATAGATGCGTAGGACTGATAGTCATCTACCACGTTGCTCTTCTCTTTCTAGGAGTTGAGCTCATTATTATCGATAGGATACGTGCATGGCACAAGGTAACAGCACCAGCACACCGCAGAGCAAAGCTCAACGACTCTAATATGATACGAGGACAAAAGTGTCGCGCGAGCCGCCCCCACCCCCCAAGCCCCATCAGCTCCTGTTTTCGCGGTCGCTTGTCTCCGCCGCCACGGTCCCGCGCCAGCGCCCTCCCCCTCACGTAAAAGTGACCGCCGGCCGCCACAGCATGCGAGTTGCTTACCACCCACCCGCCGTTCCCAGTCTCTAAGCCGTTCCTTATAGCCGCCGCATCCCCCGCCAGCGCTCTCCCCCACACGACTCAACCGCTTCAATATGATACGAGGATACACGTGACCGCCGAGCCGCTGCAGCCCGCGAGTCACCCACACGCCCCCCAGCTCTCTGTATCCGGGGTGCAATTTCGTCCCCCACCCCCCAGCCAGCGACCTACCACTCACGACTCACACCCCCGCAGCGCTAGTGTCGCCCAACCCCACACCCCCCGACGCCGCAGCAACTTGTCTCCCCCGCCCACGCCCCCCGCCCTCCCCACACGACTCACACCTGCGCCTGCTTCCCCGTGCAAAAGTGACGGCAACCCCCCGACCCACGTCGCTTTGTCTCCGCGGTGCCTTGTCGCCGCTGCCCCCCCCCGCCAATGCCCTCACGACTCATGCCTGCGCCTGCTTTCCTTTGGCCTTGGCCTTGGCCTTCGTGTAGCGGCGCAAGTTGATTTTGGAAGCAAAATTTAAAAGCGGTTCTTAATATTACAGCTTTGAAAGCTTAAGTCCAGGCCCTTTCAACGAGGATTCGATAGGGTCAACCTGCACCGCCTCACCTTGGCCTGGGACAGCTGGGCCTCCTTCAGTTGGACCTCCTCCGCCACCTTGCGCTTCATCTGCACGCAGGGACTTACACTCGTCCACTTCTCACCTCAACCTAAGCAACTTTGTGGGACACGCTGGGTGATTTTAGTGTCTGAGTGACATGCACGGGTCAGGTTGTCCTGAGAAGTGGACGAGTAGAAGCACAGAAGCCTCTGCCCACTCGTCCACTTTTCGGCTCGATGTCAGCACTTTTTGTGGGATCTGTTGGGTGTTTGAAGGGTCTCAGTGACGCAAACGGCTCAGGTTGAGGGGAGAAATGGACGAGTGAAGCCCCCCCACCTGCGCGCGGTGGTATCCCTGCAGCTCGCTCTCCCAGTCCGACGCTGAGATGAAGCCCTGGAGCTAGGGACTGATGGATGGCGCTCGTCATGTCACAGGATGCCATGTAATTCAATAAACGAGATGTCAAAATGTGGGGATTGACGGATAGTGCTCGCCACATCACAGGATGCCATTTCACCCTCGAAACGAAGATTCAAAATGCGTTTGATGACGCGGTGAGCACATGCCATTTTACTCAGGAAACGAGGAATCAGAATGCGTTGGATGACGTGGCGAGCACTATCCATCAGTCCATACCTTGAGCTCATCCGGCACCCCACCTGCACCCCCGCCGCCGCCGCCACGGCCGCCGCCGCCGCGGCTCGTCCGCGGAGCCGCCGCCCCGCCGCCTCCGCCAGCGGTGCCGCCCCCTGAGTTGCGCGCCGTGGCCCGCTGCCGCGCCCCCATGACCCCTCGCCTCTGCTTGACCGCCTCGCCACCGCCCGCCCCCTCTTGACCCGCGCCGTCGCCTCCCATCCATTCAGGGGATGAGCTGTAGCGCTTCATGCGGCGGGATACCGTGGGTGAGAAGAGCAGCATGATGTCGTAGAGGACCTCCAGGATGATACCCATGATTAGGGCCCGAAAGGTAATGCGTGCCACGTCATCAAACGCAATTTAAACCCTCGTTTATTGAGTGAACTGGCATGATATGACGTGGCGAGCATTACGTCATTAAACGCAATTTTATCCCTCGTATCTTGAGTCAACTGGCATGCTATGATGTGGCGAGCATTACGTCATTCAACGCAATTTTATCCCTGGTTTCTTCAGTCAACTGGCATGCTGTGACGTGGCGAGCATAATATTTCAGGTCCTACCGATGACGAAGGTGAACCACTGCCACGCGGTCCGCTTCTTGACCTTGCGTTCCCCGTCGAGCTCAGCCTGAGCCAGCTTCAACCTCTTCTTCAGCGCGAGCGCCTTCGCTTGGGTCGCGTCTGGGGCGGGGACGGGGGGAGGAGGAGGAGCCGCGGAAGTGGAGGTGGAGGCGGCGGTGGTGGGGGCGGGGGTGGGTTGAGGAGGAGCCTTGGAGGTGGACGCTTTGCCCCCCTTCCCGGCCCCAGCCCCAGCCCCAGCCCCGGCCGCGGTGGGGGCATTGGCGGGGCCCTTGCCCTTCTTGTCCTTCCCTTTCCCCTGCTTCGGCGCCTCGACGCCGGCGGCGACGGCGGTCCCGGAGGATGCGCCGGAAGCTGCAGCACCCGCTCCCGCCGCCGCCCCCGCCCTTGCCCCCGCCCCCGCGTTCGAGCTGACGGTCACCTTTGCAGGCGATGGGCCGGCCATGTCGTTGTCCTCGTCGGCGAGCATCGCGAACGACGACTTCCCCGATAAGTAGGGACTGATGGATAGCGCTCACCACGTCGTCCAACGCATTTTGAACCCTGATTTCGTGAGTTGGCCGGCACCCTATGACGTGGCGAGCACTGTCCATCACTCCATACCGAGAACTGCACAGTGTTGGCGTCAGCGCGCGTGTTGGTTGAGGAGGTGGCGGAGACTTTGGAATCACCCTTGGGTTTGGACCTGGCCTTCACATCGGTGAAACCGTCGTCATCTGCGCGTTGGGAAACTGAGGGGCGGCGTCAGGCGCGGTAGAGGACGGGAGTAGAGGTTACGCGAGGCAAATCTAGAGCTGTGGCGACCTAGAGATCCCTACGAAGGGCTTGTGGTGTCCCGGCGCGGGGACCCGGGATCCCAGCTAGCTACTTGAACTGCGACGTGGGGCTGGCCTAAAACTTCCACCAAGTGTGCCGGCCGGCGCAGCGGCACCCAACTTATGGGAGCATTAGCGCGCTCCACATTTTTTTCGAGTCGTTCGAAATCATCGCCGCATCGCGGGCGCGCTGAAACGCGCCGACGCCATCAATCCGTGCCGTCAGGTGGTGCCGTCTTGAAACCTTGTCGGGGGCAGGTTCTTTCTCACCTGCGATGGGCTCATCCGCCTCCATTTCCGGCTCGGCCACCTCCGCCAGCACCTCCGCAGGCGCCTCCGCCGGCGCATCCTCGAGCGGAATCTCCTTGCTTTTGTTCTTGTTCTTCCCCATGGCGCTCGACGCCGGCGGCGGGCGGGGCGGGAGAGCGGTGGTGTGAGCCGGGTGGCGTAGATCGCACAACCAGTGACCTTTCGAATGGGTCAACGCGCGCCGGTCGCGGACACCACTCACGGCCGGACAACACTAAACCCGAAGTACCCTAAACTTTAGATGAAAACCTAAACCAGAATTGATGAATGGCTCCACCACATCAGCACCTTTGAAGACACCTCTGTGCCGCGCCATACTGAGTGCGCGGCTGCTAGCCCCCGCCACCACCAAACACTTAACCCCCATCCACCCACCTCCCCCAGCGACGCCCCGGCGACACCCCAGCTTCGCCCCTGCAACATTCAAGCCAGCTAGCTTTAGCCCCAGGGCCAGGCCAATCGGGGACAACCCGATTTGGGCGGGCACCCGATTCGGGATTGCGACAGGGTGTAGTTGAGGCTCGAGGTGGGAGAGGAGCAGTAGGAGGAGCAGGAGGGGGAGCATGGTGAACCCCGACACCGCAACACGGTGCTATGACGGGCAGATGCTGAAGGAGCGGCACCCTGACATGAGCGCGCCCTTCCCCAAGGTCACCACACGGGCCCGCACCACTAATTACAAGTTTCCTCACAAGGCAATTTGGTTCCAAGAGTTTGACGCGGGGAAACGCGCACAGCGGCGCCGCTGCAACGAGCACACCGTCGCCGCTGCCGGCGACAGTCGCCGGCGGCGCTCTCGCGCGGCGATTCGGAGGCGCCATAGCCTGCGTCGGTTCCTCGGGCGTAAATTTACGAGCGCGCATCCCGCCGTGCCACCGGTTCTTCCAAGGAACCTGCGTCGTGTACTCGTGCACTGCGCTCACCTTCCGCTCACGACCCCCGTACCTCCGTCCCTTCGCCGTATCCGCACGACAGGAGGTTATCCCGGACGAGATCGCAATCGCGTACGAGCGGCTACAGATTCCGAAGCTGGTGGCCGTGCTGTCGCTGCCCGGGGGGGAGGGCGTCGGGGCAGGGACTGTGCTTAGTGCTCGCCCGTACAGCTGCCATTGAACTCACTGAACGATGGTCTAAAACGCGTTTGATGACGTGGCGAGTACTATCCACCGGTCCCTACCCGACCTTAGGGACTGAGGGATAGTGCTTGCCACGTTCATACGATGCATTTTAACTCAAGAAACGAGGATCCAAAAGGCGTTTGATGACGTGGCGAACACCAACCATCAGTACCGGCCATCTCCTAGAGACAGACGGATATCGCTCCAGTCATAGGATGCCATTCAACTCAAGAAACGAGGGTCCAAAACATATTTGATGACGTGGCGAGCACTATCCATCAGCCCCTACGCGGAGGACCTCCGCACGGCGGAGCGCGCGCAGGCGCTGCGATACCTCCTGGGACTGCTGTCGAACCAGGAGTCCAAGGCGGAAGCGGTGGGGTGCAATGTCGCGGTAGGGACTGGTGGATAGTGCTCGCCACGTCATAGGATGCAATTTGACCGATGAATAGTGCTCACCAGTCATAGGATGCCATTCACTCATGAAACGAGAGTTGAAATGCGTTTGATGACGTAGAGAGCACTATTCATCATTCCCTACACCGCGGCGTCCGTGGCGGCGCTCCTTAAGGTCGACGACGCGGAGGTGCGGCGGCTGGCATGCGACACCCTGGCCACGTTGGCGCACCTCGCGGACGGCCGCGCGTCCGTCGTGGTATGGCCTTACACTCGTCCAGTTTGCATGTCAACCTGAGACGTGTTTGGTCCTTGAAGCACTGCAGCCACCCACCATATCCCACAACAGGTGCTTACGTTGAGCTGAAAAGTGGATGAGTGTGAGCCCCTGGTACGTGGCCGTGGACGCCGTCACCCGCGTCACCGAGCTATTGAAAGACAAAGACAGCGGCGCGCGGGACGCCGCTGCAGGGTTTCTTGCCTCGATGTCTAAGAAGGCCGAAGGCGCCGTGGCAGTGCTCGCTGCCAGCGCTGGTCACGCCCCCGGAGCTGAGCCCGTAGTGCCCTGCGTCATCGCCGCCATCGTGACCATGCTCGATGACGGCGGCAGGGGCTTACTTACTCTGTCCACTTCTGATTTCAACCTGAACCATGCTGCCATTTAAACTACCCAACGTAAAAACCGTTCAACTGTTAAAATGCCCAGCGTATCCCATTACAAGTGCTTACGTTGAGCCAAAAAATGAACGAGTGTAAGCCCCTGCATGGTGGCTCGGGCGTCAAGGCCAAGCTGCTAGGTGTGGAGACGTTGAGCAACTGCACGCTTACGGATGAGGGGATACACGCGAGCCTGCGCGCCGGGGTGCCTGCCCGGTTGCTAGAAGTGCTGGGCACGAGCGCGGTAGGGCGGTGCATGTTGACCCAAGTTGACCCCAGGTCGGCCTCAGGTTGACCCCCAGGTCGACCCCAGGTTGACCCCAGGTTGACCTCGGATTGACCGCGCTTGGTCCCCAAGCTTGGGGTTCAAATATGATGGACCGCCTTCAAACTTTGCTTTCAATTTCAACTCGCGCCACTACAGCGCGGCGCGGCAGTCGGGTGCGCTGCGCGTGGAGGCGGCGCGGTGCATCAAGAACCTGTGCCAGCACACGTTCGGCAAGGTGCAGTGCCTGGAGGCAGGGGCTTACACTCGAGTGACGAATGACGAATACATTCACGATTACGAATGCCGAATACCACTTACATTCGTCACAAATCGCACTGACTCCCTAGAATACCACTCAAATGCGTACTCACTCGCCAAACTCCTCGGGATACCACCTCCATTCGTTACTCACTCGCCCTCATACCCCTGAGTGCAAGCCCCTGATTGGAGGGCGGCGTCATCGTGGCACTTGCGCCCATGCTGCGGAGCCGCGACGCCGACCTGCGCTTGCAGGTAGGGGTCTCCCCTCCTCCACTTCTCAGTATGGAACCCTTGTTTCATAAGTTAAATGCCTCCCGCCTCACCGATTTAGACCGTGCCGACCTGCGCCTCCTGCCTCCACCTCCTCTCCTCCACTTCTCTCCTCAATCTCAGACTTGTTTAACTATCCACTCATCAATCCATCCATCCAAGCCTTTTGTAACCATCCAACATCCCCTACAAACACCACAAAGAGTGATCAGTTGAACTCAGTATTGGATCTGGTATCGAATCCCGTTCGACCAATCAGAACAGTCAGTTTCAAAATACCACCGACTGACCCGCCAACAGTCCGACCTGGTCGCCTCCTGGAGCAAATAGACCCTCGATTTCGAGGAGATGAACCTGACCGGTCAGGCCGACATTGAGTTTAAGCTGCAGAGTGGTCGAGCGCAAGACCCCGGTTGCAGGCAGCGGGTGCGCTGATGGGGTTGACGCAGGAGCACGAGGCCAAGGTGCCGGTGATGACCGCGGGGCGCAAAGACCTGGTGGCGCTGCTGCGCGACCCCAGCCCGTTCATCGCGGTAGGGCGGTGCAAGCTCGGCATAAGGCGTTTGCAAGCTCGGAATAAGGCGTCCTTCACTTTGGGTCTTTGACTCAATGCCCGCGCTTATCTATTGAGAGCGCCTGGTTTCATTGCTCTCAACTGACATATGTTGCTTTCAAACTTTGCTTTCGATGTCAAATTGCGCCGCTACATCGCGGAGAACGCGCTAGTGGCGATCCAGAACTGTTGCGAGGAGCCCGCAGCGAAGAAGTTGGTGGTGGCGGTGATGTCAGAGCGCGACCAGGCGTTCGTGTTCAACCCGCAAGTGTGGACGACATGAGGCCAGTGGGGGCGTGACATGTGTCGGGGCGGCCTGTGGGGGCGTGACAGGTGGTGGCGCGACCAGGCATGTGTGTTCAACCCGCAGGTCGCGTGGACGGCGTACGACAAAGGAGATCTTTGGATGTAGCACCATCATTTGATTTAGGTATTAGGTTGTCACGCACTTGCTCAATCAATCTACGGCATAGGAGGCGGCTGTAAGGCATGGGAGATGGGTATCAACGATAATATAACATCGAACAATTCAGACAATCCTCCGGGAGGACACGTAGTTTCATAATAGTTTATATGATTTTAAATTAAAACATGCTAACACCAATGCTTTTGTTGAGAGCATTCGCTTGGGCTTTCATCGTGCATGTACCTCAGTCTCAAAACTCAATCGGGCCGCCCGCTTTTGGCCCGCTCACTTGTCTTTCTTGGGTTCCGCCGCCGCCTCGTCCCCCGTCTTCTTAGCCCCCACGCCTCGCTTGGCCCGCGGCGCCCGTGTCTTGCCCCACGATGACAGTTGCATGGTGTTCCATGCAAGCACCAAGTACACCACGAACCAGGGCCTGCCTCAGATGTTACTCGCTACTTAATAGGATGCCACGTAACTAAATTCAAAATGTGTGTCAAACCGAGACGAAGGAGGACAAGGATGAGGAGGAGAGGTACGAAGAGGAGGAGAGGGAGGAGGAGTGGTAGTAGGAGGAGGAGGAGGAGGCGGGCAATGTCTGGCAGCCCCAGGCCCCACCGCGAGCGGCCACATTGGCGACACGTCCGGGGTGGTGAGCAGCGGCCACAACATCATCACCACCGAGAAGATTCCCAGAGTCCCCGCTTCGCCGCGCAGCACGGCGACCGCAGCGCCGCCCACGGCAAAGAAACTGCCGGCCAAAATTTGCGGCTTCTTGTTGCCCCACACGCGCGTCAACCGGCGGTCCAGCCCCTGCAGCTGTGCAACCGTCACGAATGACCTCCAGTTCGGCAGCCACACGCCAAGGGCTTCCACTCGTCCACTTCTCAGCTCAACCTGAGCCGTTTCTGAAACCACCCAATGTAGAGCTATATCCCACAAAGAGTGCTTACGTTGAGCTGAAAAGTGGACAGATGTAAGGAGCTTCCACTCGACCACTGCTCAGCTCAACCTGAGCCGGTTTTCTCACTCAAACCTCCCAGCATATCCCTCAAAACGTGCTGATGTGAAGCCAAACAGTGGACGATAGTAAGCCCCTACCACGCGCGCTCGTCTTCAGTGCACGCACGGTCCGACGTAGCACACATGTACGCGTCCCACGCCCCCCACAGCACCTCGCCCGGGAACAGCAGCGCGCGCACAGCGTCGGTCGGGTCGCCAGGCGCGTCCGGCGAGTCCTTCACAGCCAGCACCAGACAGGGGCTTACACTTCTTCGCATTTTGGCTTCACATGAGCACCTCTTGTGTGGTAGTTGGGTGGTTTCAGTAAGTTGCAGGGACAACAGCAGCTCAGGTTGAGCTCAGAAGTGGACGACTGGAGCCCCCCCTCATGGTGGTTTCAGTGGATCCCTGTGACGAGCGGCTCAGGTTGAGCTGAGAAGTTGACGAGTGTCCCGCCCCTGCCACCAGCTGCGAGGCCACCGTGGTGACAGGCGTGAACGGCCGCACTTTGTCGCTGCCCATCTTCATCAGCGGCGCTCTGGGACGAGTGAGTGGAGTGGAGAGTTGAGTGAGTGAGAGGAGTGTGTGGAGCGAGTGGGAGGGCGAGTGGGAGGGCGCGGGCGGTCGTCAGACCGAAGGCATGGCACGCGCGTTTGGAAGGGGGGTTTGGGGGCAAGCAACCAGGGGAAGCAGCCAGTTAGCGTCGAGTGAGTGACGGCGCGGGGGAGGTGGGAAGGGGGAGCTCGGTCGTGCGGGGTGCTATCCTCAACCCCGATTGCACGCGCGACGGAGCGGGTCGCTCGAGGGGCACTTTTTGACTTTTAAAAGGATGTTTTTAGTTGTGGTGCACGCACTGGAAGAGCACTGTGGCCGCGAAGAGCAGGCCAGCGAGGCGTGACTTGTTCATGGTCACGTTTCGATGCTTCTCGTAGAGTCGACGGCGTTGGACGTGAGCCTCAGGCGCTTCGAGGGAAGTGGACTCATGTAAGATACAAGAAAGATGCGTTTGCTGTTGATTAGCTCTACACGTGTGTTCGTCGTCCCGCCAATCGGATTGAGCCTTGCCACGTCATCAGCCGTACTATCCACTCGCGGGAGCAACATCTGCGCGCCAACGCCGCATTCCCCGGCGCGCCGTGTCGCCTGAACACATATGCAGGGAATCGGGGCCATGAGGTCGGCGGCGGGGACGCAGGCGACCGGGTCTCCGTCACTCCGCGCCCGCGCCCGCCCCGCGTGCCGCCGCGGCCCAAACCCCGTCCTCCGACGCCCCTCACTTGTCATCGGCACCCAACGCCTCACGGCCGCGAGGGCGTCGGGGTCAGCCGGGAGCGGCGGCGGCGGGGGAGGCGACGGCGGCGAAGGTGACGGATACGGAGACAGCACGAGTGGTGATAATGCCGGAGAGGGTGACAACATGTCGCTCGCGCTGCGCGGCGGCGGTGCGCTGCTCTCCGCGATTTCCGCCGCGTGCCTGCTCTTCGGCGGACCCATCGCCCTCCCATCCGCCTCCAACGTGGCGTCGTTCCTAGCCGCGGGCGGGGTCCCCGCGGCCTTCGCAGAGGAGGAGCAACGCGCTGATGCCGCGCTTGGCGACCTCGCCGACGCAAGGTAGGGCCTGGCAGATAGTGCTCGCCACGTAAAGGACGCCACTTAATAACTCAGGAAGAGGTGATGGGTGCTCGCCACGTCATAGGATGCCATTGTTAAAGATTTAACTCAAGAGACGAAGCTTGAAACTGCGTTGGAAGACGTGGCAAGCAATGTTCACCAGGCCCTCGCCCAAGCGGCGACGCGCCCGCCGCTGACGCCTCCTCCAGGGCTGAGCTCGACCTGCAGATCGTGGACGAGGTGTGGAAGGTGGTAGGGACTGATGGTTTCACGATGCTTGCGTCCACCGGCAATAGCTGTGGCGGGCACCCTAAAAGTGACAGTGATCACCCTCTGGAGTCCACCCTCTGGAATCCACCCTGACAGGCGCCGGCCGCTACTCGGTCGACCACCCTCGCGGTCATCGGGACTAGTGTTCGACACGTCATGGGATGCCGTTTAACTCCATAGCCGAGAGTTCAGATTGCGTTTAATGACGTGGCGCGTAATATTCAGCAGTCCCTGAATGGTGGTGGATGACAACTTCCTCCCGGCGCGTAGTGCGGCCGGGTTCGACCGTGAGGTAGGGACTGGTGGATAGTGCTCGCCACGTCATGGGATGCCGTTTAATTCAAGAGACGAGGATTCAAATGCATGTCGAAGACGTGGCGGGCATTGCGCCAGGCAGATATTGCTCGCCACGTCATAGGATGTCATTTGACTCAAGAAAGGAGGGTTCAGAATGCGTTTGATGAGGTGGCGAGCACTATTCTCGAGTCCCTATCGCGCGGCGTGGGCCGCCCTGCGCGCCGCGTATGTCGCCGACCCGCCCGCCTCGCGCGCTGACGCGTACCGCCAGGCAGGGACTTACACTCATCCACCTTTCGGCTCAACATTAAATACACATTTTGGGGTACGCTGGCCCGCGTCAGTATGTCAGTGACGAAGGCAGCTCAGGTTGAGCTGAGCAATGGACGAGTACCAGGGGCTGACACTCGTCCACTTTCCGGCTCAACGTAAGCACTCTGTGGGGGACAAGCTGGGTGGCGTCAGTATGTCAGTGACGAAGGCGGCTCAGGTTGAGCTGAACAGTGGATGAGTGTAAGCCCCTTCCGCACGGTGCAGAAGATTCTGGCCACGCTGGGCGACCCGTACTCGCGGTCGGACCTGACATATTTTGCTCCCCACGTGTGATTCCATTTAACTCAATAGATGAGGGTCCACAATGTGGAGGATGATGCTAGGGCCAGGCAGATAATGCTCGCCACGTCATGTGATTCCATCTAACTCAAGAAACGAGGGTCACAATGTGGAGAATGACGAGGCAGGCATTATCTGTGAGGCCCGTAGTCGAGGTTCGTGGAGCCCGCGGATTTCGCGCCGCTGCTCAAGTACGACATCTCCGGCGTGGGGCAGGGGCGTAATGCACTCGTCCACTGTTCGGCTCGACCTGAGTAATTGTTGCGGGACATGTTGCGTGTATTGGATGGTTTCAGTGACCGAGAACGGCTCAGGATGAGCTGAGAAGTGGACGAGTGTCAGATCCTGGCGTGCGGCTGAACGTTGCGGAGGATGCGGACGATCCCGCGGTGCTCAAAGTGCTGGGGCTGGTGCTGGACTCCACCGCCGCACGCGCGGGGGCAGGGACTGATGGAAAGTGCTTGCCACGTCATCTAACACATTTATAACCCCGTCTCTTGGATCAAATTACGTCCTTTAACGTGTCTGGCACTATTGTGCTCGCCACGCTATCAGACGCATTTTGACCTTCGTTTCCTGAGTCAAATGACATCCTACAAAGTGGCGAGCACTGTCCATCAGTCCCTCCGCGGGGGTCAAGCAGGGCGACGAACTCGTCGCGGTGAACGGCGAGGCCACCAGGGGAAAGACTGCGTTCCAGGCTGTCAGCCTGATTCAGGCGGCGCCGGGGGCGGACGTCAAGGTCACCGTGCGACACGCGCCCGGCTCGAGCGAGTCGCCGTCGTCGTCATCGTCGTCCGAAGAGGGTGTCACGGGTGGCGGGGCGACCAGTGGGCAAGACGTGACACTGACGCTGAAGCGAAGCAGCAGTGCGAAAAACCCAGTGTCATCGCGCATGGTAGGGCGATGCAGGTTGACCCTAGGTTGACCCTAGGTTGACCCTAGGTTTACTGTGCTTGGTTTCAGCGCTTGAATCCACAATATGATAAACCGCTTTCAAATTTTGCTTTTTATGTCAACTTGCGCTACTATGGGATGGAGGGTGGGTCGGTGGGGTACATCCGCTTAACGGAATTCAACGCGCTGGCGGAGCCGGGGGTGGCGAGCGCGGTGACCGCATTGAGGGCGCAGGCAGGGTCTGGTGGATAGTGCTCGCCACGTCATCAACCGCATTTTGAATCCTCGCTTATTGAGTTACATGACATCCTATGACGCGGCGAGCACTATTCATCAGTTTCTGATGGATGCCCTGATGGATGGTGCTCGCCCCGTCATGATATGCATTTTGAACCCTTATTATGACAAACAGCCGAAAGCTATAAATTTTCGGGCCCTTGCTCAAAAATTTCAACTCAAGAATCTTGAGCCAAAAGTCACCATATCAATTATCCGGCGTGATGTGGCGTCTTTTGACTCAAGAATCTTGAGTTGATTTTTTTGAGCAAGGGCCGAAAATTTATAGCTTTCGGCTGTTTGTCATAGTTTAATTGAATGGCTTCCTATGACGTGGCGAGCACTATCCATCAGTTCCTAGGTGCAGGGCGCGCAGTCCTTCGTACTGGACCTGCGCGACAACGGGGGCGGGCTGGTGCAGGCTGGGGTGGAGATCGCGCGGCAGGGCCTGGCAGATCATGCGTGCCACGTCATTCTCCATATTGTAGACCCTCGGTTCTTGATGTAAATTGAATCACATGACGTGGCGAGCATTCTCTGTCGGGCCCTATCGCGCGGCTGTTCCTGCCAGCGGGCACGAATGTGGCGTACACTGAGGGGCGGGTGGTGGCAGGCGGGGTGAAGGGTGAGACGGACTTCGCCACCACGGGCAGCCTCGGCAGCGTCGGCGTCACCGGCAAGGGTAGCGGCGGCGGCGGGGGGAAGGAGGGGGCGGGGGCGGCGGCGCCGGCGACGCGGCTGCGAAGCATCCCCTCCGCGGCGACGCGCAGCGTGACGGAGCCGCTGGCGGTGCTGGTCAACGGGCGGTCGGCGAGCGCTTCAGTAGGGCGGTGCAGGTTGAGCCAATGAAACCCAAGTTGGAAGCGCCTGGAGCTAATCTCTTGACACTAACATGTGATAAACTGCTGCCAAGTTTTGCTTTCAATGTCAACTTGTGTTGCTACACCTCGGAGATTCTGACGGGTGCGCTGAAAGACAACTGCCGCGCCACAGTGTCGGGCAGCCGAACGTACGGTAAAGGATTGATCCAGAGCGTGTACGAGCTCAGCGACGGCAGCGGGTTGGTGCTCACCGTGGGCAAGTACGTCACCCCAGTAAGGCGGTGCAAATTGAAGCGATGAAACCCATGTTTAAGGCGCCTGGATTTAAGCCCTTGAAGCTAGATGTGATAAACTGCTTTCAAATTGTGCTCTCAATTTCAAATGACGGAGGGGGGTGGTTCATGCTCACCATGTGAACCGGCTTTCCGCCTTGGGCACAACGAACGTCCATAAATAAAATATATCAACCAATTTCAACTTACGCCGCTAACCCCTGGGGCTGCACGACATCGATCGGCAGGGCATCCAGCCGGACTTCGCCATGTTCCCGGGGTTCACCAAGAGCCAGGAGGAGCTCGCCGCATGTAAGATTCCGGCTAACGGCACCCGCAAGTGAAATGGGAATTGGAATGAAGGTTGCGAGCTAAGCCACACCATCTCGTGATGGGCGAGCGTGATGCGCGGAGAGCGTATGCGCTCAGTCCGTCGGTAGTCGCGTGCGTGTGGAATTATATTATATTCCGCCTAAACACAGTCAAGAACCTCCTCCGCAGTCCTCAGTCCTCTCCCGGCGCATCGTCGTCGTTTCCGAGCGGGTTTTTGGGGAACCCCTGTCCAACCCCGAATGAGGGGCCAGGGCCTGCATCCCGGCCGCCACCACGGATGTGCCGGTCCCCGTCCGGTCGATGATGAAGGGTGGTAACACGCCCTGCGCCGCCGTCGTCGTCTTCCCCATCAGTCCGCCTTGGCGCTAGGCACCGGCGCGGCGGGTGCGGCGGCGGCGCCCGTGAACCACCGCTTGAGCATGTTCAGGGGGGTGTTCAGGATCTTGGTGTAGCGGCGCAAGTTGAAATTGTGCCCAAACTTTGAAAACGGTTCATCATATTTTGGCTTCAAGCAATGCAACCAAGCGCAGTCATCCCGGGAACACGGGGTTAACCTGGGGTCAACATACACTGCCCTACCGTGACCCGGCTTGTCAATGGCTGCACCTTCTCGTCAATCATCTTCCACACCTGCTTGCAGGGGCTTACACTCGTCCGCTTATCAGCTCAAGTAAGCATTTGTTGTGAGATACATTGGTTGGTTACACGGTGTTTCAGCGACAGAAACGGCTCATGTTGAGCTCATAATGGAAGAATGACCGTGGGCTGACACTCGTCCATTCTTTGGCTGAAGATAGCACTTTTTGGGGGAAACATTGGGTGATTTGAGAGATATTTAGGCTATAACGGCTGAGGATGAGGTGAAAAGTGGAGTGGACGAGTGTACGCCCACACCTGCTTGTGGTAGAACCCCGTGGTGTAGTAGGTGAACTTGATGCGGAAGACAGTGTTGTCGCCGCACGCGTACTTGGCGCGCAGCACGTTCACGTACATCACCGCGCGGCAGGGTCATGAGAACAAGCAATCGCCCGATATCGGAGCATGACTCAGCTTTAGTGTGAATGCCCATACATGCGAGCGGAGGAGGATGAGGTCGACGTCGGTCGAGTGCTTGGACTCAATAACCCCGCTGGATGAGTGATGATACAGATTGCGGAAGCGGATCAGATATCAACGTCGATAGAGTGCTTGACTCCTGGCTCTCAATAACCCCCCTGCCACGCGGCTGACGCTGCGCTGCGGGCCCACCAGCTCCAGCAACACCAGTAGCAGCAGCGATACCTCCATCGTCGCGCACATCACGAGCGCCTTGTGCATGTTCTCCTGCATATAGGGACTGATGTATAGTGCTCGCCACGTCACAGGATGCCATTTTACTCAAGAAACGAAGATTCACAATGCGTTTGATGACGTGGCGATCATTGCACCAGGCTCTGCCTGCATGTAGCTAAACACCACCTCCCCCCGCGCCAGCCGCCGCGCCGGAGGGTCATTCAGAACAAGCGCTTGACCGAGATCGGAGCACGACTCACCTTGAGTGTCAATGGGCAGGAGGGTCATCGAGAACACGCACTCGACCGATATCGGAGCAACACTTACCTTCAGTGTGAATGGGCAGGAGGGTCATCGAGAATAAGCACTCGACCGAGATCGGAGCATGTATTACCGTGAGTAAGAATGCACACACAGAGGCACGGAGCGGAATAAGGAGAGGATGTTCAACGTCGTCGAGTGCTTGTTCTCAATACCCCCCCTGCCATGCCGCGCTCTCGCTGAAGTGCTTGTTGGCGATAGTGCCAACCTGGTACGCCGCGCACACCACGAGCGGGAACAGTACCGCGCTGCAGCGCCACCAGTTGAACTTGAAAGCAAAGTTCGACAGCGGTTCATCATGTTTTGGCTTCAAGCGAAGAAAGCAAGCACGGTCAATCTAGAGTCCACCTGGGGTCAACTTGCACTGCCCTACACCCCTTTACACCCCCTACCCTGCTCTTTACACCCCCTACCCAGCTCTTTACACCCCCTGCCCAGCTCCTAACACCCTCTCAACACTCCCAGACCACCCGCTATTCATCCTCTGATCACCCCTTCAACAGCCCGTCAACACCCTCTGGGGTCAACCTGCTCCGCCCTACCGTGGGCACGGGTTTGCCGGTGAGGAAGATGAAACAGAACAGCGTGTACTGGAACCCGTTGGACTGCGCGACGGGCGCGAACGCGGCTCGGACCCCGGCCAGGGTGCGGCTCTCGATTTTCGTGCTGTACGCGATGCGGTACACGAAGCCCGCGACCAGGGACTTACCATCGTCCACGTCTCGGCTCAACCTGGGCACTTTTGGTTGAATGCGTTGGATTTATTGGGTGGTGTCAGTGACAAAAGTGGCTCAGGTTGAGCGGAGAAGTGGTTATCCACTTTTCGGCTTGACGTGAACACTTTTTGCGGTATACAATGGTTAGATGAAGGTTTTCTGTGACAAAAGCGGGTCAGAATGAGGTGAGGAGTGGACGAGTGGAAGCCCCGTACCCGCGATGGCGGAGAGCAGCGCGCCTCGGTACGCCCGCACGGCAGGGTCGCTCGCCGCGTGATCCACCACATTTATAAACCCTCCAGGGTTTCTCGCGACACATGTGTATGGCATCCTACGACGCGGCAAGCAGTATCGGCCAGGAGGCGATGCGAGTTGCGAGAGCGACGCGCACCAAGCGGATCTTGGCCAGTGCCGGGGGTAGGGTGGGCGGCCGGGGGTGGGGTGAGCGGCCGTGGACGGGGGAAGGTCTCGCGGTCTGGCCCCGCCTGGCGACACGAAGACGGTCACGCATGTTTTTTCAGTATCGGTTGGCTGTGACGAAGTAAGTTGAGCTGCTAAGGGTCGCCGGGCATTAGACGGCGGCGCAGGCCAGCGGCAGAGGTGCACATGTACACTACGACAAACAGTTGGGGGACGCAGTGTCCGGCGGTCCCCACCACACGGTCAAGAGCTTGATGTAAGGGATCCCCAGGGTGCCTAGCATGCAAACGGCCGAGCACAGCACCACGCTGGACGTGAGCAGGAAGAACACGGCCGTGCGCCGGTCCATCGCGGGCGGCGCCATCGTGCTAGAGACGGGTGCGCGTGTGACGCCGAGGGTGCTGAGGCGGCGGCGGGGGAGCGGCGCCGGCGCGGGGTGCGAAGTAGTCTCACGTTGATCTGTGAAAAGTTGTTGGTTTCGTTTTGGCGGGAGGTGTTTAGGGTTTCTCGTTTCGTGTTTAGGGTTCCGATGGGAAAAATGAAAACCAACGAAACGCGCTGCTCTCTTGCCGCGCGCAACGGCCACCACCACGACCGCACGCGCGCACAGCAGCCCGCCGCCCGCCGCGCGCGATGCTTCACCACGACGTATTGGTTGTGGGCGGCTTCCTCCGCGAGGCCGCGGTCACGCGCCCCAAATTCGGGATGGAGGTGAGGTCGGAGGAGAAGGCGTTGGAATGTGCGTTCCAGGACGCCGTGATGCGGGCGTTGCGGGGCGCGGGGCTGGCGGTGGGGGGTGTGAACGGGGCGAACACGGGCGCGCGAGAGGGGCTGGGCGCCGCGCTCCACGCGACGGTCAGCGGCGAACACGGGGAAGGGCAGGGACTGCAACTCCGCGGCGCCCGCGCGAGCTACTCCCATTCGGACATGTCTTGTTACGAGGAAACTACTCCTGGCGATGACAACGTGGCGATGACAAAGGCGACGACCGTGATGATGACTGTGGTGATGACCCTGATACCGGCCTTGACGGTACGGGCGTGCCGGTGTCGTCGCGCATCAAGGCGGTCGTGGTGCTGTCGTTGGGCGGTGCCGTGGGGGGGGGGGGGTCGGGACTGGTGGAAAGTGCTCGCCTCGTCATCAAACGCATTTTCAATCCTCGGTTCTTGAGTTGAACGGCACCCTACGCTTGGACGGGGCAAGCACTATCCATCTTGCGTCTTGAGTTGAATGGCATCCTATGACATGGCGAGCACCATTCCATCAGCCCCTATCATGGGGGGGGCGGGGCCATCCGCGTGTGCCGGGTTCCTACAGGACTTCCGCCTCAAGGCCCGCTTCCAGGAGTTCGCCAACCACGGCGGGGTGGTGTTGTTCCACGGCCGCGGTAGGGGGGGCATTGGCAACAAGCACTATAAGGACATTATATCTCCTCCTTGGCCGCCTCTTCCTCCTCCTCCTCCTCTTCCTCCGTTTCCTCCTCCTTCTCCTCTTCCTCCTCCTCATCCTCCTCCTCCTCCTCTTCCTCCTCCTCCTCCTCCTCCCTCGGGGTAATTGAGAACAAGCACTCCACCAGACGTTGAATCTCCCCCCCCTCCTCCGCGCATCTATCCTCCCTCCCCTCCGCTCAACTCCTCCCCATCCTCTGAGCACTCATCATGTAAATGTTCGAGTGCTAGTTTGTAATTGACCCAACCGTGCGGCGCCCCGCTAGACACGGCGCTGCAGGACTGGTTCAGCAAGCCGTGGTCGAGTGGGTCATGCGCGTGGCGCGACTGGAGCTACAACGACGAATCGGTAGGGTGGTGAAGGATAAATCCAGTGGAATGAGACTGCTTTCAGCGCTTGAAACTTAAATCTGCTGCACTGCTTTCAAGCTATGATTTCATTTCAACTTGAGCCGCTACAAATCGGCGTGGGGCGCTGGGTACTTCGCACGGTACAACGCCAGCCCGCTGGCGTATCGCGGGGCTCTTCGGGGTGTCAACGCCGTGGGGCTGGACAACGTGGGGGGCGCGGAGCGGGTGTTCCACTGCGCCGCCGAGAAATCCACGGCCGTAGCGTTAGGGCCATTCGGCGGTAGGGACTCACGGATATTGCTCGGCACGTCATCAATGCATTTTGTACCCTCTTCAGTGACATGCCATCCTCTGATGTGACGAGCAAGATCCAGCTGTCCCTCTTCGGCGGCGGGCACGTGGGGTATTTCGGGGACGTTGACGGCGACGCGGCTATGCTGCAAGTTGTGACGGCGCTGGCGGGCGTGGCGCCGGGCGTGGGCAGCGCGGCAGCGGCACGGCAGCTTAAGCAGCAGCAGCGGGGCCGCGTGGAGCCCTCAATGGCAGGGGCTCTTGAAGTTGTCCACTTTTCGGCTCAATGCAAGCACCGTTTGTGGGATGCGCTGAGTGGTTACAGAGTTTTTTTGTGACAAGAACTGTCTCAGGTCGATCTGAAGCGTGGACGAGTGCACTCGTCCACTTTTCGGCTCGACGTCACCACGTTTTGTGGGACACGCTGGGAAGCTTCAGGGGTTTCCGTGACAAAACAACGACTCAGGTTGATAAAAAAAGTGGACGAGTGGAAGCCCCTGATCCACGGCGGTGTTTGTGTGCTACGCGGTGTGCACGATGACCATCACCGCGGTGGTAGTCGTCGTGCTGGCCAAGCTCATACTGGTGTCCTAACAAGATGTAATAGCGTGATGCCACAGCGCGTAGTTCAGTAGTGGATGTTTTCTCATTGATGCCATAGCTTATTAGGACGCGTCGCTGCCAGCGCATTGAGCCGTCCGTGGGGGTGTTCTGAGCTACGCCAACTACTCCATGACCATCACCGCGGTGGTAGTCGTCGTTCTGGCAAAGCTCATACTCATGTCCTAGCATAATGTCGTAGCGTGTAGTTCAGTAGAGAGACGGCTCCTCGTGTTCAAGGGCATCAGGCCTTCCCCCTGGCCCCCGTGTCGTAGCGTGTAGTTCAGTAGCGGATGTTTGATCATTGCTGTTATAGCCTATTAGGAAAAATAATTAAGCGATTATAAAAAGGCCCTGAAAATTTAAGCTCTGCTGATCTCGAGCTACCCGCATGGGATCCTTACGAAAGCGGCCCCTTTCGCTTGAGGTGACATCCCACGACCCCCTCTTGAGGTACCATACCTCGAACCCCCTTGCGGTAACATTACTCCACCCCCGTTGAGGTAACATATATCGATTCCACCCTGAGGTAACATACATCAAACCCCCTTGAGGTACCATACATCGGCCCCCCCTTGAGGCAGTACTGGCACACTCGCGCGCCTTGGGTGTCTCTTCTGAGGGTAGTCAGTTGTGACATAAACCGACATAAACTGCTAGTGGAGTCATGGGCTACCCGCATAGGAGCTTTACGAACGCGTTGCTATACGGTTGCTAAAGAAAACGTAAATCGTCACAAACACCCCCCCCAAGTCATCATTCATTATCATAAGAATGCTAATTAACAGGTAAGGGTCACAAGCAAATCGAGTGAATATTCATCATCATGCCGGTCATGAACTGTCTTCCGGCACGGTATTCGGTATCGTTGGTGCTTCCACCTCCGCCGCCGCCGCCGCTTCCACCTCCGCCGCCTCCGCCTCCGCGCCACCCTCCACCGCCGCCTCTGCCTCCGCCTCCGCTTCCACTTCCGCCACCTCCGCCACCACCGCCGCCGCCACCTCCTCCGCCTCCACCTCCGCCGCCGCCTCCGCCTTTACCTCGACTCAGGGGCTTACACTCGTCCATGTTTTCAGCTCAACGTAAGCACTTGTTGTGGGATACGATGGGTACCGTCAGTAGATAGATGGGTCGTAACTCGTCACAAATTTAACACAAAGCGGCTCAATGACCAAAACGGCTTTGGTTGAGGTGAGAAGTGGATGAGCGTAAGCCCCTGCCTCCACCTGAACTCTCGCCGCCGCCGCGGTCCACGCTTCAACAGCGGCATCCATCTCCCACTTAGTGGCCGCGTCCGCCTCCCCGTCTGTCTGCGCCTCCCCGTCTGTCTGCGCCTCCGCCGCCGCCTCCACCTTCGCCGCCTCACCGCCGCCGTCCCCGCCCTCCGCCGCCGCCGCCGCCCTCGCCACCTCCGCCGCCGCCACGGCATCCACCTTCACATTCGCCGCCGCCCTAACCCTGCCGCCGCCCGCGCCCCCGCCTTCCGCCGCCACCGCGGCCCTCGCCAACTCCGCCGCCGCCATAGCCTCCGCCTCCACATGCGCCGCCGCTACGCAGGGGCTTACACTCGTCCACTTTTCAGCTCAACCTGAGCCGCTTTCGTCACTTACTTGTCAGCCCAACCAGGGTGACTCACATAAAGTGCGCACGTTGAGCTGAAACAGTGGACGTGTGTAAGCCCCTGCCGCCGCGGCCAACGCCTCAGCAGCATCAGCTATCTCCCACTCAGTGGCCGAGGCAGGGGGAGGGGATGGGGATGAGGGGGGGGGTTCAGCAGCCAATGAGAGGGCGGCATCAGCGGCAGCAGCTAATGGAAGGGCAGCAGCAGCAGCGATGACCTTGGAGCAGGGGCTTGCACTCGTCCAGTTTTCAGCTCAACATAGCCTCTCTTGGTGTGGTACGTTGGGTAGATCAAATGACAAGCAGGGCTCAGGTTGAGCCGAAAAGTGGACGAGTGTAAGCCCCTGCCTTGGAAAGGCTGGGGGAGAAGTGGTGGCTTGCGTGGCTTGGGAGACCGGGCGACGGCGGAGGCGGCGTAGGAGGAGGAGGTGGGGGCGGCGATGGCGGCGGCGGACCCATGGTAGCACTCGTCCCTCCTCCTCCACCCCCGCCTCCACCTCCAGTGCTTCCTCCACCTCCACCTCCACCGGCGTGCCTAAAGAAATTAGACGACCTCAACCCTCCAACCCCAGCCCTCACCACCGCCTTCGCCCCCGCCCCTCCGGCCCCGGCTCCACCTCCCCCTCCAATTCCACCTCCTTGATGGAACCTACCAAACAAGGACGATCTAAGCCCGCTCGGCGCCGGCCCCGCTCCCGGCACTGCCCCCACCCCAGCACCAGCACCAGCCCTCACCCCCGCCCCCGGCTTTGCCCCCGCCCCAGCCCCCGCCCCAGCCCCAGCCCCAGCCCCAGTCCCCGCCCCAGCCCCCGCCCCCGCCCCCGCCCCAGCTCCCGCCCCAGCCCCAGCCCCCGCCCCCGCCCCTACCCCCGCCCCAGCCCTCGCCCCCGGCCCAGAACCAGCCCCAGCACCAGTCCCCGCCCCCGCCGCAGCCCCCGCCCCACCGGCACCGAAGCGTCGGCCCGACCACTTCCTGTGGTCGTCCTCCTTTTGCTCCGCCACGGTCTTGCACGTTACCGGCGCCGGCTGCCGCACCTGGCAGCATGGTCATTGAGAATAAGCACTCGATCCGTGATTGGATCATGCCTTACCTTCAGGGTGAATGCTCATACAGATGCGCGGAGTCACGACGTTCTGTAGATCAGTGTATGACGCGGCTGGAGCTGTAGCATCGCATAGACAGTCTCATTAGTCAGTTAGGTACTCGTATCTTGTCCATCCTAAAATTGCTGCTCTGCAGTGCAGGTGATTTGGTTGATAGCTGGTCAGCCTAGTCCATTTGTACACACACAACGTCGGTCGAGTGCTTGTTTCAAGACGCCCCTGCCTCGGACTTGAGGCGCCACGACCAGGCCGGGTTGAGGTGCCAGCCCAGGTGCCATACATAGATCTGCGTCGCGCCATGGGCCATAACCTCCAGCGAGTCCCACCCCGTTATGCCCGGAACAGACTGTATGAAGTCGTCCTCGCAGGAGTGTCATTGAGAACAAGCTCTAGCCTAGTCTGCTTTTGAAGTCACACACACAGACACACAGTCAACCGAGATCGCAGCATCTGTGTCATTGAGAATGAGCGCTAGCCAAGTCTACCTCTGAATTATACTTTTGAATACAAAGTTACACACTCGACAGGGATCGGAGCATGACTTACTTCAGGGTGAATGCTGATACGTGCATACGACGCGCGGAGTATACGGAGGAGGAAGAGATTCAACGTCGGTCGAGTGCTTGTTCTCAATCAACCCCCTGCCTCGATGTGCCCGTGCTTACTGCTCTGTTTGAAAATGGCACCGCCCATGAAGCTCGCCCGCATAGCAAACGAGGCCATGTCCATGTTATACAACCGCTTATCGCAGTACAGCGAGTTGAACCCGCGGAGTAGGGCCCGACAGACACTGCTCGCCAGGGGGCTTACACGCGTGCAGTTTTCAGCTTGACGTGAGTGCGTTTGACGGAATTTTCGGGTGGATTTCGTGGGTTTCGTGGACGAGTTGCAGCCCCTGCTGCTGGCCACGTAATCCTAAGCATTTTAAACCCTCGTCCCTGAATGGAGTGGCATCCTATGACGTGGCGAACAATATCTGCCAGGCCATGCCGCGAATTTCACCGTGCTCCACGGAAATCGTCTCCACGTGGTATGGCGCCATGGCGAAGGGGAATCCCACCGGCCACACCCCGACCCGCTGGACCCGCGCCGCCTTGTCCGAGGGCCTGGCACATATTGCCCGCCGCGTCAACCAACGCGTTGTTAGAATCCCCGTCGCTTGGGGAAATGTCATTCTACGATGTGGCTTCAGCGAGAATACGAGGCAGAGCAGCACAATGGTGGCCGAGAGCGCCGCGGGGTCAAAGCGCAGACCCTGAACCACAGGCGGGCACGCGACCCCCACTGCAGCAGCAGCAAGAGTTTCTCCTGCTCAGTCTCTGCGTCGGTGAAGCGGATCGTTCAAGGATTCTGGGACTATATCTGGCAGACGCATCCTCTGATGTGGTGAGCACTATCCATCAGTCCATGCCTCATCCCACAGCAGCGGGTCATACTCGTTGTCGTCGTCACCGAAGTACACAACCGGGTCCACCGTTTTTGGATCGATGTTCTGGAACCCGCCGTCGCGGAGCGCTTTGTGGAACTTACTCGGGTCTCTGAGGAATGCCAGGCCGGCGTTGCGTTGGTCCACGCCGCGGTGCCTGACGCAAGGGAGCTTCCGTCGTCAACTTGAGCTGTTTTGTCACCGAAACCGCCCAATGTGTCCCACAAAGTGTGCTCACCAGAGGTCGAGAAGTGGGTGAGTGTAAGGCCCTTCCAAGCGGGCATACTCGTCCACGTTTTAACCCCACCTGGGCCGTCTAAGTCACTGAAACCGAATGAATAGCCCGACGTGTCCCACAAAAGTGCTCAGCTCAAGCTGAAAAGTGGGACAAGTGTGACTCCCTGCCGTTCGCGGTTGGCGATGCCCGCCACGCGGCTCACCACGCTCACGTTGTGCACCAGCGAGGTGTGGTGCTTCCCGCACTTGGGAATCCGCGCCACGGCGTCAACCTGATTGAAATCCGCCTCGCCCATGACCAGTAGCCACAGGAACTGGTGACCGCAGCTCAGGGGCTTACACTCGGCCACATTCCGATTTAACATATAAAGCGCCTTCAGCAGGATGTCAGTGTGTCAGTGAGCAAACGCGTCTCTGGTTGATCTGAAAAGTGGACGAGTGGGAGCCCTTTACACGCGTCCACTTGTGTGTTGAACGTAACCACTTTAGTGGGATACGCAGGGTGCTTGTAGTGCTGAAGCAGCACAGGTTGAGCCAAAAAGTGGACATTTGTGTGCCCCTGGCGAGTGTAAGGCCCTGCCGCGACTGGAGCACAGCATGTTGCGCATGCTCAGTAGCTGGTTGGGCTGCGGCGGGGGCTTGTTGTTGGGCCGTCCGCCAGGGTCTTACGCTTTTCGGCTTGACATTATCCACCTTTCAGGGAGCCGAAGACTCGAAAGCGGCTCAGGTTCAGCTGATAAATGGCAGCCACCCTGGGGCTCAGACTCATCCACCTTTCGGCTTGACGTGAGCACTTTTGAGGGACAAGGAGGGCGGTTCCAGTGGGTTTCAGAGGGCTCCAGAGACAAGAACGGATCAGGGTGAGTTGAAACGTGGACGAGTAGAAGCCCTAGACCCTGCCGCGCGTACGTGGGGGTGATGATGACGATCAGGTTCGCCTCGCCGGCGTGTAGGGCCCGACAGATAATGCTTGCCACGTCATAATCAATATTTCAGACCCTACTTTCTTGAGTTAGATGGCATCACGCCATCTACGCGGGGTAGGACCTGACAGATAATGCCTGCCACGTCAATCTTCCAAAATTTTAGACCCTCGTTTCTTGGATTAAATGGAATCACATGACGTGGCGAGCATTATCTGTCAGGCCCTGCCGGCCGGGCGGTGCCCAGGGGCCGGAATCATGGTGCCGCCGCCGCTGCCGCCGCCGCTGGCACCGCCACCATCGCTGACGGTTTGCTCATCGTGTACCTGTATTCTGGCCCCGCTGCCGCTGCCGCCGCCGCCGCTAACTGTCTGCTGTTGGTCTACCCTTACTTCGCCCTCACCCTCGCCGCCCCCGCCGTCGCTGCGGCCAACGCCGCCGTCGCTGCCTCCGCCTTCGCCGGTTCCGCTGCTACCGCCACTGCTGACGGTTTGCTCAGCATGTGACTGTACTCCGCTGCCGCTGCCATCGCCACCGCCACTGCTGACTGTTTGCCCAATGTCTACCTGTACTCCCCCACTCCCGCCGCCGTCACCTCCGCCTGCGCCGCCTCCGCCGCCACCACTGCCACCTCCTCCACCGAACTCGACACCGCCGCGGGTTCCGACGCCCTCACCGCCGTAAGGGTACACCGTGGG
>Ga0307489_10000239_pt1 | contig 31466 bp, 51 predicted proteins | sample SB12metaG_FD_202247 | JGI IMG/M metagenome (GOLD analysis project Ga0307489, IMG submission 202247) | Sea-ice brine microbial communities from Beaufort Sea near Barrow, Alaska, United States - SB 1.2 | ecosystem: Environmental > Aquatic > Marine > Coastal | place: USA: Alaska | collected... | reverse complement strand
GAGTTTATGACCCATCCATCTACTGCAGGTACCCAACGTCCCACCAAAAGTGCTTACGTTGAGCTGAGAAGTGGACGAGTGTAAGCCCCTGCCGCCGCCCACGCACAGCGCCGACACCACGAGCAAGGACCCGAAGCGCCGCATGATGCCCGCCCCGCACGAGTCAACTGCGCGTGCGTGCGGTGGCTGGTGCTATGTCCAGCAAGTTTCCGCGCCGCAAGGCAGTCCCATTTTGTACCAGACGTTGTTGAGTTGTACCAGGATGGACTGTGTTCAATTTCCGCGGGAAAAGGGATGACAAGTCGAATCCCGTTCGACAATCAGAGAGACAGAGAAAGGGCGCACGAGGAGCGCGATCCGCACCGCTGTGAAGCGCTCGGGCCTGCCGCGCGTCGGCGGCAGCGCGGAGGAGCCGAGGGCTCGCATTGCGCGATTTTGCAAGTCCCTCTCGACGTTCGTCTGGGCCGTGGCGAACGGCTGCCCCTGGCAAATTGCGGGCACTTGCGAAACTCTGGCATGGGGCGGGAACCTGGAGGTGCTGTGATGGGCGCGGAAGCACGGCTGCCCGTGGGATGAGTGGACGTGCACACGCGCCGCTCAGGCCGGACACTTGGAGGTGTTGAGCTGGGCGCGGGAGCACCTCTGCCCGTGGGATCCGATGACGTGTAATTGCGCAGCTGGGGGCGGACACCTGGAGGTTTTGAAGTGGGCGCGGGAGCACGGGTGCCCGTGGACAGAGGGTGCGTGTACAGACGCCGCTGCGGACGGGCACCTGGAGGTGTTACAGTGGGCGCGGGCGCACGACTGCCCGTGGAGTGAGGCGACAAGTGCGTGCGCCGCTGGGGGCGGACACCTGGAGGTGTTGAAGTGGGTGCGAGAGCATGGCTGCCCTTGTGATGAGAGGACGTGTGCATGCGCCGCCGAGGGCGGGCACCTGGAGGTATTGCAGTGGGCTCGAGAGCACGATTGTCCGTGGGATGCGTCGACATGCATCGCCGCCGCTCAGGGAGGTTACCTGGAGGTCCAGAGGTGGGCGCGGGAGCACGGCTGTCCGTGGGACTCAATCACGTGCGAGTGCGCCGCGGGGAAGGGTCACCTGGAGGTGTTGAAGTGGGCGTGGGAGCACGAATGCCCGTGAGATGAGGGTACATGTGCTTGCGCCGCTGAGGGCGGGCACCTGGAGGTGTTGAAGTGGGCGCGGGAACAGGACTGCCCGTGGGATGAGGATACATGTGCACGCGCCGCTATGGGTGGTCACCTGGAGGTGTTGCAGTGGGCGCGGGAGCACCACTGCCCGTGGGATGAGGGCAACACGTGTTGTGAGTTGGCCGCTGACAACGAGGAACTGGAGGTGTTGAGGTGGGCAATAGAGCACGGGTGTCCGGGAGGCAGACACTACCGTAACCTTTTGGCATGATCACCTGACCCCCGCCTTGCAGGCTTCAGGTCAAGCGAGTAGAAACCTAGACATGGAATGAGAATGTGGAATTGAGAGCGAAGCGTATCCTGTGTCATCACACTGACCGGTTTACATCATTCAAGCGTCTCCTGTAGCACTGAATGTTCCACGCTATTGTCGAGCTATCGCGAGCGTCCTCCTCCCTTAGCGCCCGGCGAATTTCAGTCACGAGACTTGCCGCGACCCCAACCCCCTCTCCTCTTCCCGCTGTGGCCCCGGCCCGGGCCCTGTGATCAAAGCTCCGGCTCCGGCGCGCCCTGTGCCAGCTTGTCAAAGAAGTCACGGCAGCGCCCGCGGCACCCGGCGAGGAACTCCTGCGCGCGGCCCAGCAGGCAGGGGCTTACACTCGTCAACTTTTCAGCTCAACGTAAGCTCTTTCTGCGGGATATGATAGAATGTTTATATATTTGTCCGTCTTATATTTCAAGTCTAACGATCATAACCCAACAGTAAACCCCCCATTTGGACCCCCAGAGGGAGCCCAATGGAAGCGTCCACGAAGAAACCCCTCTGAGCCTGATTCGGTGACAAAAGCAGCTCAGGTTGAGCTGAGAGGTGGGCGAGTGTAAGCCCCTGCCTGAAGGTCGGTCGCCAGTTCGCTTGCCACGGCCTGCGGGTCTGCCTGAAGCTCGGTCCGCGCCACGTCCAGCGCGATGCGTGCCGCGCCCTTCCATCCTTGCGCCGCCGCCATTGATGCCATCACCGACTTGGGCATCATCAGGTGCACCCCCTTCTTCCCGTTGACTACCTGCGTGTATGGGGAGTGAATTGGGGGTGCGTTAGGGGTGTATGAGAGGTGTGTCAAGGACGCATGAGGGGTGTACGAGGGGTGTATGAGGGGTTCATTGGGGGTGTACGAGGGGTGTAAGAGGGTTGTGTCCAGGGCGCATGAGGGGTGTCAATGGGGTGTATGACGGGTGTATGACGGGTTTGTCAAACGTGTACGAGGGGTGTAGTGGGGGTGTCTTCGGGGTATTAAATTCACCTGAGTGACGTGCATGTCAGCCGCGAGCGAAGCAGTGCGGTAGAGGTCAGCGCGGGCGACGCCCGTGAGGCGGTGCATCCACGTCAGCATGTCAAGTAGTGCTGCCTGCTCCGCAGCGTCCAAGTCCTCGTCAAAGGCCATCGTGATATAGTGCACCGCCGTCTCCGCGCGCGGCGCCTGGCCGATGCCGCGGAACACCGGGTCCCGTGCTCAAGGCCGGGCAGAAATTGATGTTGGAACTCGTCAGAGGATGCCATGCAACTCAAGAGACGAGGGTTAGAAACAAACGAACGCGTTGGATGACGTGGCGGGCCCCAAGTCCGAGGCCGAAGATTCGAGGAACACGTCATAGGGTGCCGTTTCACACAAGCAACGAGTGTTCAAAATGCACGTCGATGACGTGGTGAGCAACACGACGATGACGTGGTAATATCACGTGATCTCATGACGAGGCGAGTTTACTTGTTCACATGATGTGCTTGTGCCTACCTTGAGTGACGGCTTGCGGACGGTGAGGCGGAAGCGGCCGTGCATCAGGGGCTTACACTCGACCACATTTCGGCTCAACGATACACGCTTCTAGAGTTCTGATGGGTTACGCTGGGTGAGGTCAGTGAGTCGGTGACAAAAAAGGCTCAGGTGCTCACCGCGTTGTGTTTGGGCGTCTTCAACCCAGATTGAGACGGACGTGCTCAAGCTTTTGGTGGACGACCTGAGCGTAAGCCCCTGCCGTGCATGCAGGTCTCCAGCGCGGTGTCGCAGAACTCGCCGTCGCCCTGCACGGCGTGGCCGTCACCCGCGCTGAAGTGCGCGCCCGCCACGTTCACGGGCAGGTACAGCGTGGAGCCGGTACCCAGGGTCTCACCCTGAGTACATTTCAAGCTCAACTCAGGCGCATTTCAGGTATTAAGTGGCACGATAACTCCAGTGCTTTGAGGCATGCTTTGAGGTATTTCAGTGAGGGATACACGGCGTATAGTGCGCTCTGGACAAAGCTCTGCCCGCCAGAGTGAGACGCGTCAGCGTGTGTGTGGAAGCACCAGGCTTCCGCCTTGGTCCCCGTTCTCTGTCCGTCACTTGGCGGGGCCCTGCCAGGGCCCAGCCGCTTGTTGTCCAGGTTGCCGCCGTGCGCCCCGGGCTGGATGGAGCTCTGGACGCCCTGGGCCAGAGGGTCATGCGGAACAAGCACTCGAATCGAGATCAGACATGACCGCATGAATTACCTCCAAGGCGAATGCAGTACTTCATACAAACGCGCGGAGGGGGAGGAGGAGATACGGCGTCGGTCGAGTGCCTGCTCTCGATACCCCCCCTTGCCTGAGCCGGGGCCGGCGCCACGCCCATCTGACCGAAGAACGGGCCCGTGCCGGTGACGTTGAGGAGGATCTCGCCCCCCCACGGCGGCAGTGCCACCTGCCGCTCCAGGTCGATGGGGATCACCACGCTGTAGCGGCGCAAGTTGATGTTGAAAGCAAAGTTTAGAAGCAACTCATCTTATGTTAGCTTTAAGCGCTGAGAGTCTAGTTCCAGGCTCTTTCAATATGGGTTTAATCGGTTCAACTTGCACCGCCTTACCACGGTCTCGGCGGGGCGCTTCGCGAACTCCGCGGTGTTGCCCAGCGCACCACTGCCCGGGCTCAGTGTGTTCCAACCCCACGTGGCCCAGGGCTCGGCGGACAGGATGTCGACCTATAGGCAGGGGCTCACACTCGTCCCTTCTCAGCTCAACGTAAGCACTTTTTGTGGGACACGTTGGGTATATTGAGTAGACACGTGGGTCATAACTCGTCACATACTGTGCAGTGTACGCCAAACGGCTCACTGACCAGAACAGCTGAGGTTGAGCTGAAAAGTGGGCGAGAGTAAGCTCCTGCCTGCAGGATGTCCCCCGGCTCAGCTCCGACCACGGCGACAGGGCCGGTCATGACGTGCGGCCCTGGCGCGCCGCCGCAGAACTTGGCGGGCGCAACCCCCGCCGCCGCCGCGTCGGGCTGCGAGCCGTCCGCCGCGCCGCACTGCAGGGGCTTACACTCGTCCACTTTTCGGCTTCGTGCCTAAAACCACCCTACGTATCCCGCGAAAAGTGCTTGTGTTGAGGTGAATAGTGGACGAGTGTGAGCCCCTGCCGCACTGCGCGCGCCAGATGTCCTGCAGCTCCTCGGGCACGTCGAACATGTCCAAGGGGATCTGCGCGGGCCTGCCGCCGACCAGGGGCTGACACTCGTCCACGTGTCGGCTTGACGTGAGCACCATTTGAGGCATACGTTGGGTAATTTCAGTGAGTTTCAGTGACTAAACTCCACTGATCCGGCTGAGGTTGAGCTGAAAAGTGGGCGAGTGTAAGCCCCTGCCGCTGACGGTCCACAGATGGACGACGTCGCCGCTCGTCACCTCCACTACCGGGGGGTACTCCGCGCTCCACCTGATAGCAAGGGGGAGCAGGTACCACTAAATGTTAATGGCGGAGAGGGCTGGCTCGCCATGTGAAGCCATGTGGCTCGATGAACGTAAAAAGGAAAGAAAACATGTGCACATCACGGCGTGGGAAGGTGGGGGGATGGGAAGATGACAACGGCTGAGTCGAGCCCCGCGCGAGGTCCGGAAGGAGGATACGGAGAGTGCGTACTTCCGAAGTGTGAAGACGGAGGGTAGGATAGCGTGTGAAGGGTAACGCAGCGCTGAGTGGGCACCGACAGCCGTTGGGAAATGGAATGGACAGGGTGTGGGGCTGCGCGCACCCGCCGAAGTGCGTTGTCTCAGGCGAGGGGCGGACGACGTGCTCGGCGGCATGAGTGGCGGTCACGGCGGCCGCGACCAGCGCGGCGACGAGGGGAGCGACCCAGCGCATCGTGAAGTGGCGACGGCGCCGGCGGGGCGGGACACCTGGCAGATTGTCCAACGACATGTCGCGGCCGACCGACCAGTATCTGCCACGTGGCGATGACGATGACTCAGCGAAGCGGCGCCGGTCTCCGTCCGGCCATTGCGACGACGGCAGCTGCCGTCGACGCCGCGTTGGCGTCAACGGGTCAGCGGCGACCATCATGGGGTTCCTGGGGAGGATGATGGGTTTTGGCACCTCCGAAACGGTGGGGTCTCGACGACGACGACGCCCCTCACTGAGCTCAGACTTTGCGCGTTGCATGATTCTCCAATCCTCAAACCCCTCTCCCAAAACGACGGATGCCGACTCCATTTCTGTCCCGTCGTCCCCTCGTCGCTACTGCCAGAGTGCGTACCACCGAAAGGGATGCTCTGCCCCCACTGTATACCTGCACGTTGACCCTCCTCGCGAGAACGTCCCACAACTGACCGCCGGAATATGTATGCATCTCCTACATACCCCTCTCAAAGACATTGCCGACTCCATTTCTGTCCCCTTCGTCCCCTCGTCGACATCGTCATACTGTACTGCGCACGTCCAAAAATGGGTGCTCTGCCCCCGCCGCCTACCTGTACCTCTGCCCTCCTTGCGTGAACGTCTTACAGATGGCCGCTGAAACGCACCGGTCTATGGGCGGTCGGGACCCTGGCCAACGGAGAAGGCGCAGAAGGTACAGCTGCAGAAATGGTTGGACGAAGTCGAAAACTCAAACGCAGCGATAGCTCCGAGCGTGGCTCCGGGCGCCCCCGGGGAGGGTGCGGCGCCCGCGCCCCCGCCGCCGCCGCCGCCGCCGCTCTCGGACTTAATCGCCGCGCGGAGTGCCACCACCGCTGTCGCCGCCGCGCCCGCCGCCAACCAGGAGGAGCAGACGGAGGATAAGGACGACGACGATGACGAAGGCGACTTCGTGGGGGCCGGCGCTCGTGACTTCAACGTCGACGACGGCGCCGGCTCAAACGCCGCGCGGAGTGCCGCACCCGCCGCGCACGCCGCGCCCGACGCCGCTGACGATGCCGCCGACTCGGATGCGGCGGCGGCGAAGGTGGTGGAGGTGGGGGACGTGGAAGACTCGGCGGTGGAGGAGGGGGACTTGGTGGAGGTGGAGGACTCCATAGCCACTCGGAGTGTCGCCGCCGCGCCCGCCGCCGAGGAGGTGGAGGAGGAGGAGGAGGAGGAGGAGGAGGAGGAGAAGAACGATGGCGACGACGATGATGAAGGAAACGTTAATGAGGCCTACACCCACGCCGCCCGAGATTCCGCCTCCTCCATCGAGCGTGCGACGCAGGCGCAGGGGTGCCGGGGTGTTGAGGTTGTTGCTTGCGCCCGTGACGTCAACGTCGATGGCGGCGCCGGCAACATTGGCGGCGGCGGCTTCGACTTCGCCGCGCGAATCAGCCACTTGGCCGCGCGAATCAGCCACTCCATCGCGACCACCGCAACCGCCGCCGCCGACCTGCGCACTGAGCATGCGGAGAACAAAGCGCGCGAGCACGCCGCAACCGTCATAACAGCGGCGGTGAGAGGATGGCGCGATCGCGGGCTGGTGCGGCGCCAGAAGCGGGATAATGCGCGGGCTCTCAATGTCATGGTAGAGCGGTGTAGTTTGACCCCAGGTTGACCCCGGGTTGACTCCGCCTTGACCCCAGACTGACCCCAGGTTGACCCAAAGTTGACCCCAAGCTCATGCCAGGTTGACCTCAGGTTGACCCCAGGTTGTACCTGTGTTGACCGAGCTTGGTGTTGGCGCTTGAAGCTGAAACGTGATGAACCGCTTTCAAACTTTGCTTTCAATTTCAACTTGCGCCGCTACGTCATGTCCCAGCCCACTTGCGTGTGCAACAAGGTGGCGTGGGGAAAGATGGCGATGTGCGCAGAGTGCTTTGAGCTGTGCCATCTGGTAGGGCGGTGCAGGTTGACCCTCTCAACCCCATGTTGAAATCACCTGGAACTAAGCGCTTGAAACCACATTAAGATAACCTGCTTTCGAATTTAGCTTTTAATTTCAACTTGCGCCGCTACAAGCTGGCGTGCGTGGGGCTGCCTACGCGTGGGAGCGACTGGCGGCGCGTTCTAAAGGGGCGGCAGTTCGTGTGCCCGCGGTGTGTCCGAGTCGCGACGGGAGCCACGGCGGGGGGGGCGGGTCGGGAGGCGGGGGCGGCAGTAGGGGTGGGGGCGGCGGCGGCGGCAGGGGACGGGGAAGCGGCGGGGGCAGTGACGGTGACGTTGTCGGCGGGTGGCAGTACCGCTCACCCCCGGGTGGCAGTGGCAATGTCAGTGACTGTGACGGCGGCGGTGGTGGTCACGCACCGAGCCGCGGCGGCGGTGCCCCCGGGCGTGGCGCTCACGCGCGTCAGGGCGCACGACGACAGGGACCTGAAGCACTTCCTCGGCCTGGGGGGTCTCGGTAGGGTGGTGCAAGATGAAACGTTGAAACCAGGGCTTACACTCGTCCACTTTCCATGGTACGCTGAGCTGTATTAGTCACTGAAACCCTGAAACCACCCGGCACATCCCGCGGAAAGTGCTCAAGGTGAGCCGGAAATGTGGACGAGTGTAAACCACTGCTTGAAACGTCTTGAAGGCTGTGTTGAAAGCGCCTGGTCTTAGCGATTGAAACTCAAGTACGGTTTCTACAGATCTCAAATTGTGCGAACAATTTCTGCTTATGCCGCTACACCTGGAAGGGGTGGAGCTGGTGGACCGAAACGACGGCAAAGGCAAAGCGGTCCGCGGTCCCGGCGCCGGTGGATCAAGAATGAGGCATGACGCCGGTGCTGAGGGCGGATCCGGCGCCGAGGCCGCGGCCGCCTCCAACGCAGTCAGTGGCGTTGGCGGACCGAGGTCCGGTGCTGGCGCCGGGGCCGCTTCCAACATGGTCAGCGGCATTCCTACACAGAGGTCGACGAGCGCGCGGCTGGCTCGGGTGAAGCGCGAGAAAGTGGACACTGCCGAGGTGGGGCGGAGACATTGAGACCAGTTTGACCCAGTTTTAAAGTGCCTGCGAGTAATATCAGCGCTTGAACCTAAAGTACGAGGCAACTGCAACTGCTGTAAAGCTTTGCTTTCACTCTCAACTGGCGCCGCTACATCAAGGCGAGCGCGCAGCATATGGATCAGCAAGTGGTAGGGATTGAACACTCGCATCTTTCGACGCTTTTTCCCTCGTTTCTTGATTTAAATGACACTCTATGACGCGGCGAGCAGTATCTGCCTCGGTACAAGCACATGTTGCCCGCCACACCGTCCAGCGCATCTTAAACCATCCTTCCTTGAGTTAATCAAATCGTATGACGTGGCGAGCAATATCTGTCTGATCCCTCATGGCAGGCGTCGGTGGACAGGGAAGCTGGGGGGTTAGCAGGGTAGGGTCTGGCAGATGTTGCTCGCCACGTCAGAGGATGCCATTCAAATCGAGATGCGAGAGTTCAAATGCATTGAATGACGTGGCGCCCCACCAGGGCCTGGCAGATATTGCTCCCTGCGTCATAGGATGCCATGTTACTCAAGAAACGAGGGTTCAACACGCATCAGGTGACGCGGCGAGCAACATCCGCCCGGCCCTATGTCGGGGGCGCCGGTGCCGCCGCGGTTGCCGACACCGCGGAAGACGAGAAGGGCGAGCGCGCCACCGGTGGATCATAGTGTGACGGCTGCGGCGGTGGCGGCGGCGGCAGGGGGATCATTGATAACAAGCACTCGACCGACGTTGAATCTACAGACCGAGTCCTCGCCTCTGTATGAGCATTCACCCAGAAGTAAAACCATGTTCCGACCTCGGTTCGAGAGCTTGTTTTGCAGGGAAGTTATTGAGGTAAAGCACTCGACCGACGTTGAATCCTCTCCTCCTCATCCTCCACGCCTGTGTATGACCATTCATCCTGAAGGTAAGTCATGCTTGGTCTCATTTCGAGAGCTTGTTTTCATTGACCCTCCTGCTAGGCGGCAAAGGCGGCGCGCGTATCCGCGGAGGCGGCGATCAAAGAAAATGACGCGACGCTGCGGCGGCGGAGAATCGCGGAGAATTCGCGGCGGTTTGAAAAGGAGGCGGCACAGGCGGCGGCGGCGAAGGCAAAGGCGGCGGAGAGGCAGGGGCTTACAGTCGTCCACCTTTGAGCTCGACCTGAGCCGTTCTTGAAACACAAACACACCCTGCACCCCCTAATACCCCCTAACAACCCCTAAACAGCCCCTGAACAGCCCCTAGACGAGCCCCCTATCCTACAGAAAGCGCTTACGTTGAGCTGAAAAGTGATCGAGTGTAAGCCTCTGCGGAGAGGCGCGCGCCGCTGCGGCCAGGACCCGCGCCACCTTCTGGGCAGGGGCTTACACTCGTCCACTTTTCAGCTCAACCTGAGCCGTTTCTGACAGAAAGACACCCTGAAATACCGCTTAATACCCCCTTACACCTCCTATACACCCCATGAACAACCCCTAAACACCCCCTGAACAACCCCTCGACAACCCCTAAACGTATCCCCCATTCCGAAGTAAGCGCTTATGTTGAGCCGAGAAGTGGACGAGTGCAGCCCCCTGCTTCTGGGCCTCCGCCGCCGCCGCCACCTGGTCAGCCGCCACTACCCACCGCCACCCCCGCCGCTCCCTCCTTCGCCGCTGCCTTCCCCTTCTTCTCCGCTGCTCCCTCGTCCGACGCTTCCGCATCTCCTCCTCCTTCTCCTCCTCCTTCTACTCCTCCTCCTTCTCCTCCTCCTTCTACCCCCCCTCCTTTTCCTCCTCCTCTTCCTCCTCCTCCTCCTCCTCCCCCTCCTCCCTCCTCCGCCATGCCCTCCACAGCCGCCGCCGACCCCCCTGCCGCCGCCGCCGCTCCGGTGGAACGCATCCACGACGACGACGACTACGGGTAGGGATGAGCGATTCCGTTGAATGCCCGCCACGTCGTCGTCTGCGTTCGAACCCAGTCTCTGGGTCAGCGTGACCCTACAGGCCCTTGCATGATCGGTCGAGAGAGGGATTTACTGAGATTTGATTGGCTGGATTCTTTGCACGTTTCGCGCCATGAACGTAAATGTGTGTGGTCCCTGATTGGTTGGTGGACAGACCATCATTTGCCAGCGTCCCTGATTGGTCGAGAGGCTGTATTCTGGGGGTTCAGATGGTAGTCAAATCGGGGACTGGGTTCAACACCCTCGTCTCTTGAGGTAAGCGACAACATATGACGTGATGAGTGTCATTCAACTGGCCCTGATTGCGGGATCTTGGTCAACTTCGATGTCGAAGAGACCACAGATGTGGAGGAGATGAACGATTTCGAGCAGACTTTTGAGGAAACGCCGTTCGATTACGAGGAGACGCCATTCCCTGGTTTCGCGCGCACCGTCGCCCCCCCTGCCGCCCCCCCCCCCACCACCGCCTGCGACCCCAGCGACGTGCAGTATGCCACGCTCAGGGTTGAGATGGAGGCGCAGGCAGACGCTTTGCAGGCGGAAACTCGCGCGACAGCGAGTCAGTTTGAGGGCCTAGCAGCCGACGCCGACGCTGCTGTCCCTCCCGACGGTCGCCCGGCCATCGTCGCCCCATCCATCCCTTCCGCCCCCCCCGCCGCACCCGCCGAGCCCGCCATGCTCGGCTACCCGGCCGCCCCCGCTGCCCCCGCCACCCCTGCCTCCCCTCCCGCCCCCCTGGCCGTACCCGCCGACCCTGCTGCTCCCGCCACGCCCCCTGCCTCCGCCGCACCACCACCTCCCCCGCCACCTCCAGATGCTCAACCCCCACCACCAGAAGTTTCCCCGCCAAGAGCGCTGCCGCCCGGAGTATTGCCGCCGGGAGTGCTGCCGCCGGGAGTGTCGGCGCCACCCATCGGTGCCACGGTGCCCGGCGGGGCGAAGCGGGTGACTGCGCGGAAGCGACCCACCAAGGCGGTGGGGACTGAATAAACACCACATAGTGCCCAACATCGCCACCTTGCCCGCTTCGCCATCCACCACATTTACGACCAACGTTTACTGAGCAAAGTGGTACCCTGTGCTGCGGCGAGCATGATGTACATGACTCACCACGCATTGTGGCGGGATGGGGACCTACTAAGATGCGAAAACGTCTACCTCCCGCTAGCCTGTGACAAGAATGAAATTAATACCTGGCCCTATCTCATGATGGGGGCGGGGGCGGCGGCGGTCTTGGAGATGCAGGCTGTGGCGTCCCTCTTGGCCGTTGGGGCCGGGGGCACGGACGCGGGCGCTGCGGGGAGAGAGGGGGGCGAGGGCGCCGGGGCCGGGGCTGCGGGCGCGGGCGCGGCAGGGAGAGACGGGGGCGGGGCAGGTGGCGCGGAGGGGGGCGAGAGGGGCGCAGATGGAGCCGCGGGTGGGGATGAGGCTGCTGGGGCTGGGTCGGCGTCTAAGGCCGAGGTGACTGAGGTCAGAAAACGGCCAAAGAGGAAACCAGCAGTGACGGGGGCACCGCCAGCGGGATGAGTATATACGCATGCGTTAATGGTAACGCGATAGGTCGTCCGGGATGGCAACCCGTTCACAGGCAGACAGTCACTAGCGAACACGTTAAGACATTCTACCGCATGCGCGGGGAGGGCGAGGCCGGCGGGGTGGGCGATGCCAGGGGCTGAGAGGTGAAGGGTCGAACGAGTATCTCGACCCCCTTAGACACTTAGAATCAAGTAGTACTAGGTCGTCCAAGTGGAGCGTTCTGATTGGCCGACCGGGCACTAAGTCAGACTAAAAGTAGCGCTAAGCCAGTCTCAGTGTCTAAGGGGTTTGGCGCACTTTGTCATACAAACGCCTACGTAGAGGTGCGTCACCGAAGTGTGCTACAACCCCTGCTCTTGCCCACATCCCACGGCAGCTCCCCGCTCCAGAGACTGATATTCAGGTAGGAGCTAGCGGTCGGTCATGCAAGTACAGCCTGCTGGCATTATCTGCACTCGTTGGATCATACGAGAAGTACCAAGCTTACACTCGTTCACGTTAGAGCCCAACTTGAGCAACTCCATGACACATTCAGGGTTTAGTTGGGTTACACGGTGGGCAGAAGAGCTCAAGTTGAGCTCAAATCGGAACGAGTTAAAGCCACTGTACGAGTACTGACAGCAGTGGTACTGTGGTATAGTGGATGCAATGCCTGATAGGGATATGCTGAGCGGATCCTCGGGACATCCCGCCAGTCGGATCTGCACTGACGGATGTTGACGTGACCGCCCACCTCGCGTAGCGCGACGAACGCGAAGCGTCGCGGACGCGCATTGGTTGGGCACTGTGTGCGCCGCGCACCCCACCCCTGGACCGCCTCACGGCTTTCCAGTTGTGGCGCGGCGCGGATCTTTCCCCGGCACGCGTCCCTCCTCGGTCCTGCGGCACCGCCGGCATCGCTGCCGCGATGGCATCGCTCGCCGCGTGTGGGGCATCGGCATCGGCATCGCAACTTTTCGCCGGGGCCGGTGCGGGCCCCGCACTTCGACCTCGCAGTCTCAACACTCCTTCCAGTGCCCGGCGCGTGGTGCTCGTGCGCGCCGCACCGAGCCCAGACGCGTCGCACCCGAACCTCTCCCTCGACGACCATGCGCCAACGGCGGCCGTCCTGGCGACTTTCACATCTCCCGTTTCCGCCAAAAACTGGGGCCGGCAGCTGAAGTTCGTGCTGGCGGTGGCAGCGGAGGCAGGCAGACAGTCAGCAGCGGCGGTGGCGGACGCGGAATCGGCGGCAGAGGCGGAGGCGGTGGTGGAGGCGGAGGCGGAGGCGGAGGCGGAGGCGGAGGCGGAGGCGGAGGCGGAGGCGGAGGCGGAGGCGGAGGCGGAGGCGGAGGCGGAGGCGGAGGCGGAGGCGGAGGCGTCGGTGGCGGATGCGCACGGCGAGACGGCGATGGCTTCTTACGAGAATGACGCGACGGCGGCTCACGAACAAGCGGAGACGGCGACGCGCAAAGCCGCCGCGTCCCACGATGAGCGTGCGAGGTTTAAGGATGAACTGGCGAGGTACCAGGCGGCTGTCCAGTCAGTGGCAGGGGCCTAACACTCGTACATGTTCCAGCTCAATCTAAGCCGTTTCTGTCAATGACAGACTGACGCCACACAGCGTGTTTCGCAAAAGTGCTTACAAACAGTGAGTCAAAGAAGTGGAGGGTGTAAGCCCCTGGTCGGTGGCCGACGCGGAGGGGGCTGTCAGGGCGGCGGTGGCGGAGGCGGAGGGGGAGGCGGAGGCGGCAGTGTCGGCGGCGGTGGCGCAGGCGGCAGGGGCCAACACTCGTTCACGTTGGAGCTCAACTTGAGCGACTCCAGGTCACATTCATGAGATAATTTGGGTTATACGGTGGACAGAGGAGCTCAGGTTGAGCTACAATGGGAACGAGTGTAAGCCCCTGGCAGGCGGCAGAGGTTCGCGCGGAGGCGGAGGAGGCGAGGCGAGCGATGCAGGCAGCTGAGACGAATGCGGCGGCGGCAGTAGCGGAGGCGGAGGCGGTACAGCCGGCGGAGGCGACCCTGGCGGCCGAGGCGACCGTGGCGACAGTTGTGGGGGCGGAGGCGGAGGATGCGGATGTAAATGAGGATGCGGCAGAGCCCCGCTTGGATGCGGATGTGGCGGCGGCAGTTGCGGAGGCGCGGGCGGAGGCGGCTGCGGCGGAGGAGGCTCGTGCGCAGGCAGCTGCAGCTCTCGGCGAGGCGGTAGCGGAGGCGGTGGAGGCGGCGGAGGCGGAGGATGCGGATGTGGCTTGGGGCCGCTTGGATGTAGAGGCGGTGGCGGCGGCGGAGGCGGCCGTGGCGGCGGAGGTGGATGAGACGGTGGAGACGGATGCAAATGCGGCAGGTGCCTGCTGGGAGGCGGAGGCGGCGGGGGTGGCAGAGGCGGGAGAGGCTCGCGCGGAGGCGGAGGCGGCGATGCAAGCGATGCAGGCGGCATGTACGAATGCGGCTGTAGCGGAGGCGGTAGAGGCGGCGAATGTAACCGAGGCGGTAGCGGAAGCGGATAAGGCGGATACGGCAGGGGCCCACCAAGCGGATGCGGCGGCGGTGGTGGAAGCGGCGGCGGCGGCGGTTGCGGCGGCGCGGGCGGAGGCGGCTGTGGCGGATGTGGCTCGCGCGGAGGCGGAGGCGGCTCTCGACGCTGTGGTGGCGGCGGTGGCGGAGGCGGAGGCGGCGGCGGCTCACTCGGTAGGCAGGTGCACGCTGACCCCAGGTTACCCCTGGTGTGACCGCACTTTGCAGCAGCTATTGAAGCTAAACTATGATGCACCGCTTCCAAACTTTGCGTTCAAATTGAGCTTGGGACGCTACAACTCGGAGGCTGCCGTGGCTGAGCTCGCCGCCGCTACCCAGGCCCGCCTCAACCCCTCCCCGGGGCCAAACGGAAGCTGGGGCATTTCGCAGTTTGCAAACGCGGACAGTTCCATCGATTGGGACGCAGTGATTAGCTTCGAGGTCGCCGCGGCGAGGGCGGAGGGGGCGGCGGAGGCGCGGGCGGCGGCACAGGTATGATCTGGCAGATATCGCCCCTTGCCCGCCACGTCATCCAACGCGTTTCGAGCCCTCGCTTCCTGATTGAAACGGCGTCCTATGTGACGTGGCGAGCAATATTTGCCACGCCCATTGACCGCCATATCATGCAACTCACTTTGAACCCTCGTTTCTCGAATCACATGGCATCCTTTGACGTGGCGGGCTATAGCTGCCATGCCCATGCCCATGACCCGCCACGTAATCCAACGCACCTCGAACGCTTGTTTCCTATGTGAAATGGCATTACATGACGTGGCGAGCTATATCTGCCAGGCTCTAGGCGGAGGCGACGTTCACTCCCGCCGCCGCCGCCGCCGCCGAGGCAGGCGGTACATGGTCCGGACTGGGTCAACACGGGTCTGGAGTGGGTCAACACGGGCCTGGACTGGGTGAACACGGGTCTGAACTGGGTCAACACGAGAAGCTCGAGGAGACTCAGCGAAAGATGGCGGAAAACCAGTGGCAAGCCGAGGCAGGGGGGTCAACAATGAGAACACGGCATAGGCACTGCTCGCCAAGTCATAGGGTGCTAACAACTCAGGAAACGAGGATTCAAGTTGCGTCCAACGTGCGTGAGATGACGTGGCGAGCAGTATTTGGCAGACCCTATGACACGGAGCGCAACATCCGTGGGCTGGAAGCGACGCTAAGCCGGCCGCACGACGTGGCGATTGACGAGATGACCGACCGGCCGCACGACGTGGCCAATGAAAGCGCGCAGCGCCTGGCAGGGGGGGGTAATGAGACCACGCACTCGACCGACGTCGTATGTCAGCGGACCGGCCCCGCGCATACGTGTGAGCATTCACCCTGCATGTAAGTCATGCTCCGATCTCGGTCCGAGACCTCGACCTTCGAGTGCTTGTCCCCAATGATCCTCATGCCAGGAGCGTCAGATGGCCGGACCAGGCCGGCCGGGTGACACCGACATCCCAGTCAAGTTCAACATCATGCTTGAGACCCGGCCGGGGCAGCGGGTCGCCTTGGTGGGCTCCTGGTAGGGTCTGACAGATACTGCCCGCCACGTTATAGGATAGTGCTCGCCACGTCATTTAGCTTATATATAGGTGGATTCAAAATGCGGTGCATGAGGTGGTGAAGATTATCTGGCTGGCTCTGGTCATAGGAATGGTTGGGACATGGCCGCTGCGTCACCCATGGTGAGGCGCCCGGCACTCGACCCAACACATCTGCTGTGTGTCTGACCAAATGCCTGAATATGACATTCAGTGATCTTACCACGTGCGATACTCCGACGAAGATGTGTGTCTGTGATGTTTGCTGATCTTTGGTGAACTTGGTTTGACGCACTGTGTCGCTTTAAATGTGATTTCCCTACTGAATGGTGTGGACGGAGGGCCACGTGTGGACGTGCACCATGCCGATCCACATGGAGGACATTCACGAGTACAAGTACGTAGTGATTGACGAGAAACGCAACACCTGCGGGTAAGGCCACTTGGATTGAATACTGACCAAACGCATTCGTGTGAATACCACGCCACTCGATGTCATGCCACGCCACTCGGATTTTGCCAAGCCACTCGGTTTGATTATTGATCAGACGCCTTGTTTGATGCCGCCGGGCCTGGCCTGTCGTTGGCAGTCCGGCGACAACAACTCGCTGGGACTATCGCAGCTGGACCTGGCGGACGAGGTGAGGCCTGGTATATATTGCCTGCCACGTCATCTAACGCATTTGGAACTATCGTTTCTTAAATTATATGGTATCCTATGACGTGGCGAGCTACACCTGCCAGGCCCATCTCCCACCACGTCATCGAAATGCAATTCGGACCCTCCTTTCTTGAATCAAACGGCATCCTATGACGTGGTGAGTCATATGTGCCTGGCCCTCGGACGAGACGGTGCTGGTGGAGGTGGAGGATGCGTGGGACCCGGACTCAACAGCGCCGCCCGTGCGCCTTCACCGCCTGGACGGCTCCGTCGCCGAGGTCCTCAGATGATTTTATGTATGTTGTATCCATGCACCGGTGGCGGTGCTCAGGACCTACATACTAGACACTTTGATTATTGTTGTACTCACGTTCATCGTGCCCCGAGGCGCTCGCTCGCATGGTTAGATTGACAACCACCCAATCCAGCAATGCTGGCCTAGCCCTGTGAATTGCTTGTAATATTGCATCATATGCCATTGCGAGCATCGCGACTTTTCGTCATTCGATATGTGTGGTATCATAGTTCATAGTACCCCGGTGCATATTCCAGCACTCCTGTCTTGACGCCGGCGGGCGGGGGCAATCATGGCTGCGTATACGGCACCGAGGCTAGTGGCGCCGGACCTGCGCCGCCGCCAGCTCAGCTTTCAGCACCTCGAGCGAGGGCCAGGCAAATGATACTCGCCACGTCACTGTGTGACAGCTGTGTCTTAGACAGCTGTGGAGAGCAGTGTGCCAGGCACTGAAGATTACTCCACCAGGCCCTTAGTGACGGCGAATGAGGAGAACGTCGTGATTCAGACATACAGTGGCTTGTGCCGCAACGTCGGGATGCAGTTCGATGAGATGACTCAGCCCTGCTTTGCGTGACGAGGGACCGAAATGTCAACTGAATCATGCTCATGCTCGCCGCCCTTTAATTAACTCGATGAACGGGTGTTTATACTGTGGTGAGTGGCATGGCAGGCACTGTTGACTCAGCCCTGCGTTGAGTTGCGTCTCTGCGTAGTGCCGCCCCGCGTCGGCCGCGTCGGCACGGGCCTCCGCGACGGATGCACGCGCCCAGGCTGCCGCCACGCCGTCCCTGCCACCGCCGCCGCCGCCGCCGCCACTGCCGCCGCCGCCGCCGCCATTGCCACCACCACCACCGCCGCCGTCGCCGCTAGCGGCGCCGCACCCGTTCCCGCCCCCGACCAGTGCCAAGTGCGGGCCTGCCGCCGACTCGGGCCGCAGGCGCTTGCGCTTGCCACCGCCGCGGCCGCTGCCGCCGCCGTCCCTGCCCCCGCCGCCCATGCCGCCGTCCCCATCCCCATTCCCTCCCACGTCACCGCTACCGCCCTCGCCGCCACCCCCTACCGGTGCCAGGTGCGACTGCGCCGCCGACTTGAGCGGCTTGCGCTTGCGCTCCGCCTTGGCCTGCTGCCTCAGGCTTTGCACACACTCCTCTTGCGTCATGCCTCTCAGCTCGTCAAAGTCTCCCCCATACTCCTCCCAAGCGAAATTGAGTGAAGCTTTGAAGTTGCAGCTCGTGTCGTGCACGCCGCCCCCATGCTGCTGTCTCGCAATCCCGTGAAGCTCGAACCACACCATCATGCGGTCGTACGCCCGGGCGGCGTCCTCCTCGTCGTCGAAGCGAGCCAATTGTATTTGCCTGTTGTTGTGCCTGAATTTCACCTGCCACCTCCGGTTCAGACGGTCCCAGCACAATCCCCGGTACTGGGAGGTGTAGGTGCGCACACACTCCTCCTGCGTCATGCGCCTCAGCTCGTCAAACTCGCCCTCGTGATCCTCCCACGCGAAATTGAGTGAAGCTTTTATGCTGCTCGTCGTGCACGCCGCCCGTCGGCTTCGTTCTGACGATCCCGTGAAGCTCAAACCACACCACCATGCGGTCGTTCGCTCGGGCGGCCTCCTCCTCATCTTCGAAGCAACCCAAGTACACTTCTTTGTAGTTGTGCTTGAATCGCACGTGCCACTTCTGGTTGCGACGGTCCCAGCCCACTCCCCGGAACTTGGAGGCGTGCGTGCGCTCCTGCAGCGCAACCTCGCCCGCAACAGTGCCCCTATCGCAACCGCCGCTGCCGCCGCCGCCTTCCTCGCTGTTCACCCCGCCCCCGCCCCCGTCGCCGCCGCTGCCGCCTCCGCTGCACCGGCCTAGTGACGAGCGCGTGTCCCCCGCCGGATCGGACTGCAGGCCCTCATGATCCTGCCGCCGCCCTCTCAGCCCCCGCCCCTCTAGATCTTGGTGCGGCGCTCCGACCGCGGCCCTGGCACTTGCTCCCGTGCCTGCTGCGGCGGCTGCGGGTGCTGCGCCCCCCTCCTGACTGGAGGGACGTTGAGAGCAAGCACTCAAACCTGGATCGGATCATGACTAACCTGCAGGGTGAACGCTCAGACAGACGCGCAGAGGAGGAGGAGGAGGAGGAGGAGGAGGAGGCCGATATATCAACGTCGGTAGGGTGCTTGTTGTTCTCAATAACCCCCCCGCCTGAGCCCCCACGCTGAGTCCCGCGGCCTCCGCGGCCTGATCCTTGCGTGATCGCTTCAGCGGCCGCGTGGGGCGCCGCGCCGCGTCCATCGCGGAGGAGGAGGCCACGGAGACGAAGCCGGGGACCGCGGCGGCGACGGCCGGCGGGGCCGTGGAAGCGCCCTCCATGATAGGTCTGGCTGGCGAAGAAAAGTGACGGCTCGAGTTCGCCGTCGTTGTGTAGATCAGTGGGGACATCGGCAGCCCGGCTCGTGATGGTTTGGGATTCAGGCGTCCGACCGGGGGTGTACTCAGCTACACCCAAGAGGCACAGGGGCAGTGTCGATTGATTTGTCGCGGGGCTGGGTTTGATAGCTCGCCGGGGCCGGGTTGATAGGTCGCACGTCATAGGGCCGGGCCAGGGTTAATAGGTCGCGGGGCCTACGTGTAAGTCATTCAATTTCATATTTCATCGTGAGCGTCGTGACTGTCAGAGCTAGCTCTATCTGCAACGTGTGTTGTCACACGTGCACCGGTGCGATTTTCGGCACTCCCGACAGCGGCGGGGATTATCGAGACCGGCGAGGGGCAAACGTGCGTGGGTTGCACCGAGGCTAGCGGCGCCGTAGTTGCGCCGCCGCCAGCTCAGCTTTGGGCACCTCGAGCAAGGGCCGAGCGAATATTGATTGCCACGTCACGTTGAGACAGCTGTGCCCATCAAGGGCTTCCACTCGTCCACTTTTCAGCTCAACCTGAGCCGTTTCTGACACCCCCTAGTACACCTTAGACAACCCCTAATCCCCATACCACGCCGTAAACATCCCCTAAACAACCCCTACATACACCCCCTGTCCCACAGGAAGCGCTTACGTTGAGCCGAAAAGTGGGCGAGTGGAAGCCCCTGGTGCCCATTATGCCACCTGTGGTGAGTGACGTCCAGGCGCACGCTCTGCCCCCCGTCAGAGAGATACTCTTCCGCGAGTGAACTGAGGGTGGCTCCAGGCTGTCGCTTTGGCCTCCGTGCGAGATAGGCTACTGTTCCACGGGTACACGGAGGCACCTGCAGGCTTCCGCCCTGCCACCCGTGCCGGCGAGAGAGAGGGACTCTACTTCTTCCACGTGGGAAGCAACGGGCTTAAACAAGTGACGGGCAGTCATCACCCAAGCAGCCCTGCCGGGCCACTGCGACGGATGCGCGCTCCCTAGTCGCTGGTTTTCCTGCGCCGCGCGGGCAAAAGGAGCGCCGCCATAGGCAACAGACGCTCCACGTGGCCCGTCAAGTGGTCAATGACGCTGGCAAAAGTTAGGCTTCCAAGGAAAAATCGCGCCGCGGCCGCCGCGCGCGTGTACGCGTATACCGCGGCGTCGAGGATGACCATCATTATTGCGGCGAGGGCCAGGGCGGCGCGGACGAGCAGCGGCGACGACGCGGGCGGCGGGTTAGGCGCCATCGGGGGTCCGTGGTTGTTCCCAAATTGTGCGCGCGCGCCGTAGAGTGGCGTGGTCGCGTGTGGGGCAGCACGACCTTGGGAAGTTGGATCGTGTGGTTCTTAACGAACGTGTGGGGCAGCGCGCGGCGGGTCTACTTCGAGCGGCTGGGCGAGCGGGTTCGAGGTGGAAGGGCCAAGTGTTAAACGCGCCTGAGTTCAGAGCTTGAAACTAACTTATATGATAACTTGCTCTCAAGCTTTACTTTCAAAATTAACTCGAGGCCCTAAAGAGTGGATGACGCCGACTACCTCGCGGACGCGCTCGACATGGCGCTCGCCGAGCTGTGCGGACGGGTATTTCATATAATCATCCTTCAGTTTGTGCGCGTTCGCTTGAAAGGCGGACTCTGTGGTTTGATACCAGCTGTACTTTCGTAATGCCTTCATATTTCTCATTTCATTGTTTCCCAGGGGGGCTATGTTTCCATTTACGTGTGTTTTTTTTCATTCATCTGAGTCTATCGGAAGCATCATTTATTTGCGTTTCTCGGTAAAGCCGAGTGGCAATATAGCGTGGCAATATAGGCATCGTTGTAGCATCATTGACTTTTGTTTGTAGCGTACCGGTACTCATATTCTGTTCATTCATGTGTCATGCATCACTCGCTGTGCTGTCCGCCCGCCGCGCCGCGGAGCAACATCCTATCATGTCTTGCTGTGTGTAGTGTACCGGTACACGTATCGCGCAGGCTGCAGTTCATGGGGTCACGCCGCGGCGGGGACTGCGCTGCCGGCGGCATCTTGGCTGTCGCCTCGACAGGGCACGCGGCCGCTGACACCCCCCGCCCCCCCCGCCGCCGCCGCCATCCCCGCCTACGCGGCGGCGGGCACGTTGGCCGGCGACAAGGGACTTACACTCGTCCACTTCTCAGCTTAACCTTAGCCGTTTTTGACTCTGAAACCACACAACGTCACATAGAGAGATGCTTCCACGTGTATAAGGAGGCACGAGGCTTTCACCCTGGGCCCCGCAACAACACAACGTCACAACGTATCTTAGTAGATGTTTTGATCGTTACATATACTTGCACAGAAGACGGAATTGTATCTGAATATCCCACAAAAAGTGCCCAGGTTCAGTCGAAAAGTGGACGTATGACAGCACCTGCCGGCGAGCCCGGCGCAATCTTGACGTTGGCGGACTCGAACGGGCGCGCCGCCGCCGCCGCCGCCATGTTCGCCTGCAGGTGGTGGCGTGAGCGATAGTGTCAGTGTCAGTGAGAGTGAGCGTATCAGTGTTCAGTGTCAAAAGAGTGTGAGTGTCACGATCAGTGAGAGTGAGTGTGAGTAGCAGTGAGAGTGAGAGTGAGAATGAGAGTGAGAGTGAGTGTGAAGTGTTTCAGTGTTAGTGTCAGTGCCAGTGCCAGTGTCATAGTGAGTGTCAGTGCCACTGTCAGTGACGGTGAGAATGAGAGTGAGAGTGTCAGTGTCAGTGAGAACGAGAGAGAGTGATATGTGATAGTGTGAGTGTGGGTGTGGGTGAGTGTGAGCGGGCGCACTATCGCCGCCTGTCTCACCTGCAGGTGGTAGCGCTCCCCGCTGTGGTGCAGCTGCGCGGTGTCGTTCATCTGCACGCCAGAGCTCAAGTTGATGGGATGTCAGGCTCAGGTTGAATGGGATGTCAAAGGTTGATGGGTTCGAGTTAGCAGGATGTCAGAGGTTGGAGGGTTCAAGTTGCCAGGATGCCAGCGGTTGGGAGGTGCACGCTGTCGGGGTGTCAGGTACTCAGGTTCAAGTTGATGGTAGCGCACCGGCACGTCAGCGATCTGCTCCACACTCTCGATCTGCATCTGGGGAATGTGCTTGCGCTTGTACATGAAGCACTTGCCGATTATCAGGGCCATGCGCCGGGCGAGAGGATGCGGCGAGTGTGCATGGGCTGATACACGTCGGGCAAACAGTCGGGAAATCAGTGGCCCGGCCAGGGAGAAGGATCCGGCGAGTGTGAACAGGCACACCAGTACAATATGAGCAAACGATCAGGGGACGAGTGACCAGGCCAGGGACGCAGAGTGGCGGGGAGGCGGATGCGGCGAGTGTATACGGGTACACTGGTACGCTACGATCAGACATCGAGGAAGAACGTGGCCAGGCCAGGAAGTGCCTACCGGTGACGTAGGCGTAGTTGCGCCCCCCGCGAGAGTAGCGCCGCTCGATCAGCGTCTTGACCTTCTCCGCGGCGGGGGAATAGGCGCGGTCCATCCACAGGTTGAACGGGTGCCGCTGCGTGCCCGCCTGTGAGCGTGGGCGTGAGGAGAGTCAGACTTAGTGTGAGTGTCAGGGGCGAGAGTGAGTGTGGGCCCTCTCGAGGCATGAGGACGGGGACGGTGTGAGAGGACAGCGCGAGTGTGAGTGTGAATTTGAGTCTGATTGCCCAGAGGTTCAAGGGGTGGTGTTGTGAGCCCGCCTATGCGTGTGTGTGTGAGTAAGAGTCATAGTAGGAGTGAATTTGAGGGTACAGAGGTTGAAGGGGTGGCGCTGGGCAGTGGGCACCCGCCTGGATCACAGTGCCGGTCAGAGGCTGCTCCTCGGCCGGCGCGTCGGGCCCCACGTACGGGGAGCCGTGGGTCAGCTCCTCCGTGCTCTTGCCGGGCACGTGCTCGGGGCCGTGCTTCACGTTGCTCATGATGCCCAGGATCAGGAACGGGTCCTTGGGCGAGGGTCGGGTGGATATTAATGCTCGCCACGTCGAAGGGTGGCATGACACTCAGAGATAGAGAGACGAATCCACGTGTATACGGAGGCACGAGGCTTTTGCCCTGGCCCCCGTCGTGTGCGTGTGGCGGGGCAGGGGCGGGGCAGGGTGAGGAGTCGTCAGAGAGTGAGAGAGGGAGAGAGCGAGAGAACGAGAGGGAGAGAGACGCGTCCGCGTGTTTTGTAACAGGAGGCACCAGAGTTTCGGCATGGTTGCCCCCCGTGAGAGAGGCAATTCCGCGCGTGTTTACGGAGGCACCAGCCTTTCGGCCCGCCCCCCGCAGGGGGGTTATTGAGAATAACTACTCGACCGACGGCCAGATCGCCATAAACCGCCAGATCGACGTTCGCGAGCTGAGGGTGAATGCCCATACGATGGTCTGCGGTCGGTCGGCGATCACGAATCGAGTCCGCGCGTATGTCTGGGCATTTACCCACACCCTCGCCAACGTCGATCTGGCCGTCGAGTACTTATTCTCAATAACCCCGTTCCCCGTGAGCGAGAGCGAGACGCCCGGCCCTCTGCCTTGGGCTGCAGGTCGACCAGCACGGTGATTGTCTTGCCGTTATTGGCGGCGTCCACGATCAAGCCTAAACCCTAAAGTCATGAACCCTAAGCTTCAATCCCACACCCTAAACATTAAACACTAAACCCTAAACCCTAAACCCTAAACCCTAAACCCTAAACCTGAAGCCCTCGTTGTGTGCGGGTACACCGGTACGCTATGAGCAAGCACCGCCCTGAGAGAGAGAAACGCTTTCGCGTGTATAGAGAGGCACCAGGCTTTCGCCCTGGCCCCTGTAAGCACCGCCCTGCCTTGGGCTGCAGGTCCACCAGCACGGTGATGGTCTTGCCGTTGATAGCGGCGTCCACGATCACGGATGAGGGACATTGATAAGAAGCACTCGAACCGAGATCGAACATGACTTGACTTCCGGGTGGATGCTCATGCAGACACGCGTCAATGAGAACAAGTACTTGAACTGTGATCGAGCATGACCTGCCTTCATGGTGAATTATTATACAGACACGCACAGGAGGAGGAGAAGATTCAACATCGTGCTAGACTTACCTTCAAGGCGAATGATAATACACATACGCATAGGAAGGTTCAGTGTCGGTCGGGTGCCCGTTCTCAATAACCCCCCGATCATACAGACGCGCGGTAGGGGAGGAGGAGATTCAACGTATTTCGGGTGTTCTCAATGACCCCCCTGCCTCCTCGTGGTGCACGCGAGGCACCAGCACGTGGCGGGCCACGCCCTTGCGACAGGGGCTTCCACTCGTCCACTTCTCAGCTCAGCCTGAGCCGTTTTTGTTACTGAAACCACCCAATATGTCCCACAGCAAGCTGCGCAGTTCTGGTGGGGGGGCAAATGGGGATGGCGCGTAGCGCGGTATGGTCACGATCCCTGTCCTTGCGCCATACGTAAATCATGCAAGACAACCTCGGGATTTCCAATGTAGGATCCACTGTAAATATATATGGGCGACCGTCTATTAACAAGTAATTCCAAATCCCCGTTTGACCCCCCCACCAGAACTGCGTAGAATGATTACATTGAGCTGAGAAGTGGACGAGTGTAAGCCCATGCCTCGCGCTGCCAGCGGCGGAAGTCCTCGATGATGCTCTCGCGCATGCTCCACCACGGCAGCAGCTGCGTAAAGTGGGGACCGCTACGCATCACTGGACTGCAACGCATCATCAGTCGCACGTGGTGACGCGGCGAGCACCGGTACTCTGTGTGGAGGGTGCCGCACCGGTACACTATGCGCAAACAGTCAGGGGTCGGGACCACACCACGTAGACGCTGACGGGGACGGACCGCTATGGGTACACCGGCACACTATGAGCAAACAGTCAGGTAGTCTGGGACGGACCACACCATGTAGTTGCGCACGTAGTCGCTGACGGGGACGGAGCGCTCGCCCACGGCGTTGATAATGCCCCACACCCCGCGCTCATCGCTCATGGCCAGCCGCGAGGGCCAGATACATGGTGCACAGCCACGTCATAGAGAGAGACGCGTTCTCGTGTATAAGGAGGCTGCAGGCTTTCGCCCTGGGCCCCGTACCCTCCACGACATAGAATGCCATAGGACAATGCACGAGGGTCTTAAGTGCGATGGATGACGCGGCGAGTGCTGGTACACCATGTAGTGGATGACGCGGCGAGCACCGGTTGACCGGTACACTCATATGTGGTACATGACGCGGCAAGCACCCGTACAAATCGCGGTGGATGACATAGCGAGCAAGATATTGATCTGGCCCAACCATTCGCTACGCCTCGAGAGACTCGGCGTGGTACAGCCGCGACCGGCCATACTTGGTGAAGTAGGGGGACCGACCCGCGCGACCCTAGACCCTAATCCCAGAACCCTAAGCCCTAAGCCCTAAACCCAAAACCCTAAACTCTAGACCCTAAACGCCAAACCTGGCCCCCGTGACGCGGCGAGTACCAGGACACTATGAGGTGGATGCCGCACCGAGCACTGGTACACTATGTGGTGTTAGACAGCCCTCACCATGCGCTCGGCCTCGAGGAACTCGGCGTGGTACAGCCGCGACCGCCCGTACTTGGTGAAGTAGGGCGAGCGGCCCGCGCGGACGATGGCGAGGCTCAGGTTCTCGCCGCAGGGGCGGCCTTCATCGAGGGCCCCGTGGATAATGCTCGCCACATCACATGGCAGCCGAGGGTTTGATGTTTAATGCCAGCAGAGAGGAGGATGCGGCGAGTATGTACGGGTATACTGGTACACCATGAGCGGGAGAGAGACGCTTCCGCGTGTATAAGGAGGCGCCAGGCTTTCACCCCGAACTGGTATACGATGATCAAGCAGTTATGGAACCTACCCCCGACGTGGACGTACGCCAATACGCGGCCGTAGTTGTCGAGGTTGTGGCGGCGGCACCCCACGATGAGGGGCTCACACTCGCCCACTAACGATGTCAACCTGAGCCGTTTTGGTGAGGAAACCCTGACTGAAACCAATCGTATCCGACAAAAAATGCATAAGGTGAGCCATACATGTGCACAACTGTAGGTAAGCCCCTGCCCACGATTGTGTCCTCCACGACGTCGAACTCGATGTCCACGGTGATGGGCTGGTCCTTCTTGGGGCGGCCATAGCGCAGGGCCTTACACCGCGTCCCCTGGTCTAGTTTCTAGTCTGTGGAGTAGTAACCTGTAGTAAGTTGGAGTTTGGTGATCACTCATTTGACTTTTGCTCCAAATCACCAAACGCCTACTTACTACAGGTAGTACGAGATACTACAGGTAGTACGCTTTACAGACTAGGCACTAGTTTCACAATTTGTACCAGTGCACCCGTGCACCAGACAGTTCCCGCTGTAGCTTACTGTGCGCACCTTCGAGGACCTGGGGCAGGGCGGATGCCTGGTGCCTCCTACGCAGTTCTGGTGCAGGGGTCAAATGGGGACGGCGCGTGTCGCGGTCTGGTCACGATCGATGAATTAATAGACCCTCGCCCATACAATGTTCAGTCTGCCGTGTACGGCAGACTGATCTACACTGTAATTTGTATGAGCGACCGTCTATTAACTCAAGCAAATCCAAATCCCCGTTTGCCCCCCCCACCCGATCTGCGTAGTCCGTATGCGCAGGAAGCGTCTCTCTCTTTCACTCTCGTTCTGACGTGAGCAACTTCGCGGTCATTGGGAGGTGGTTGCAGGCTCAAGACGGCGGTCAGTTTAAGCAGAAAAAGAGAGCAGCGGGAGGCGCTGAGTCCTCGCCGTCGTGGGCGCATCCGAGGTGGTCCTTGAGCCACAGGTCGGCCTCGGGTACACTGGTAAACTATGAGCAAACAGTCAGGGGACGGGTGCACCGGTACAATATGAGCAAACAGTCAGGCCCCACCGTCGTGGGCGCACCCGAGGTGGTCCTTGAGCCACAGGTCGGCCTCCTTGCGGCAGGGCCAGGCAAATACTGATCGCCGCGTCATAGGATGCCATTTTAATCAAGAAACGAGGGCTCAAAACGCGTTTGATGCCGCGGCGAGCAGTACCGCCAGGCCGTATCCTCGGGGGCTCCGCCAATCGCCGCGGCGGACACGGCAAATGCGTGCCGATGACGTTAAATGCGTGTTGATGACTACGCAGTTCTGGTGGGGGGGTCAAATGGGGATGGCGCGTGGCGCGGTATGGTCACGATCGTCGAGTTAAGGATTCAGTTCGAACGAAATCGACACTTGCAGTACCCAATTTCGGCACATCAGTCTATTTGCCTGTGAAAACAGTCACTATTTGTGTACCGGTACACGCGCCAGGCCAAGAAAACCCGCACACTCCTCCGCCGGCCCGAATGCGCGCTCTGGAGGGCGGTCGCGACATTCTGAGTTGGGTATGCGTGCGCGGGATACACCCGCACGTGTGGTGTGTACTCGTCGGGACGATCCCGGGGCGAGGCGTCTCCGCGTGGGCCGTGCTGAGGGACGATGTCTCGCCGCGAAGGCGCAAACGCCGTCCTTTTTGGCGAGAAACCGGGACCGGTGCTGTGTCATTTGCGCGCCCCGATTGTACCGAAATTGGGTACTCATTCGTATGGGCAAAACCTGATTTCGAGCGAACTGACTCCTAATAGACCCTCGCCCATACATGTTTCAGGTTACCGTGTTCGGTAACTTGATCTCACTGTAATTTATATGAGCGACCGTCTATTAACTCAAGCAAATCCAAATCCCCGTTTGTCCCCCCCCACCCGATATGCGTAGGACGTTACATGCGTGGCAATGGCGTGGCTGGCACTATCTACCAGGCCGTACTTTGCCGCCGTAGGTGATGGGCTTGTAGTGCCGGCTCATGCCCTTGGGTTAGTGCCAGGCAGATGATGCCCGCCACGTCATAGGATGCGATGTAACTCAAGAAACGAGGGTTCAACATAGGTCATCATGGGTCAGAGATAGAGAGACGCTTACACGTGTATAAGGAGGCACAAGGCTTTCGCCCTGCCCCCCGTGACGTCATCCGGTTTCAGAATACGTCAACTGACGTGGCGGGCAATATTGCCAGGTCACACCTTAGGCACCTGGCTCTCCTCGGTGTCCACGCACATCAGGCGGACCAGCACCTCCTCCCACTCCTGCGATGGTGAGGAGAGAAGGCGGGACACGGGCTGTGTGAGAGGAGAGAGCGAGAGACGCTTCGGCGTGTATAAGGAGGCACGACCAGGTTTTCGGCAATGTGTCGCCCTGGCCCCGCCCGTGGAGGGAGGATTTCAAGGGACGACAACAACGAACCGAGACAACGAGCAACAACAACCTGTCCGATAGCCTCTGATCTCCGCAGTGTCAGTGCGGTGCAAACTAGCTAAACAAATAACAAAAAATATCACGAAGTGCAACATCGAACCATTACTCACCGATATTGAGCTGAAGCACGTTGTTACGGGGTCGTAACCGGACAAAAACTTCCCGATTTCGACCTGAAAAGATGAAGAGAGAGGGGCGCTTCTATCAGCATGATATTACCTCCTCCGGGGTCGACGTGGGAGGGGGCTGAGGGGCGTGGAGTGGAGCACCAGGGCCATGTACTCGTAAATCAGAACGAAGAAGATCTGAGAGCAGTGAGGGGTAACGCGGGGCCGTGTAAGAAGAACGAAGGAGATCTGATAGCAGAAGAGAGGCGCCGCTCACGTCCTCCGGCTCAGAGGCAACGAGGGAGGGGGGTGAAGGGTCAAGAGAGAATCTGCTTACCTCCTCCCGCTCGCAGGCCTCATGCCAGGGGCTTACACTCGTGACTCGTCCACTTTTTTTGCTCAACGTAAGCACTTATGTGGGATACGCTGGGTGGCGTCAGTCTGTCCGTGAAAAAAACGGCTCAGGTTGAGCTCAGAAGTGGACGAGGTTGATCCCCTGTCTGATGACAGGGGCTAACACTCATACACTGTCAGCTCAACGTAAGCACTTTTTGTGGGACATACTGGGTGACCTCAGTACCAAAATGGTTCAGGTGAGCTGAGAAGCAGACGAGTGTTACACTCGTCCAATTTTCCGCTCAACGTAAGCACTTTTGGTGGGATATGTTGGGTGGTTTCAGTGAGAAAAGAAGTTCAGGTTGAGGTGAGAATTTGACGAGTGTAGTAAGACCCTGCGTGGTGCTCTCCTTTGAGCGGGTAAGTAGGCTTGGCGGCCCAGCCCCCCGTGGGGCGCGGGACCCACCCCGGCGGGAAGGTCGTTGAGAACAAGCTCTCGGGTAATTGAACACATGCACTCGAACCGACGGAGGTCGGAGCATGCCTACCTTCAGGGTGAGTGCTTGTACAGACGCGCAGAGTATACGGAGGAGGAGTTGGAGGAGGAGGAGGAGGAGGAGGAGGAGGAGGAGGAGGAGATTTAACGCTTGTACAGTGCTTGTCGTCAATAACGGAGGAGGAGGAGATTCAACGTCGGTCGAGTGCTTGTTGTCAATAACGGAGGAGGAGGAGGAGGAGGAGGAGGAGGAGGAGGTTCAACGTCGGTCGAGTGCTTGTCAACAATATCGGAGGAGGAGGAGGAGGAGCAGGAGGAGGAGGAGGAGGTTCAAAGTCGGGCAAATACGCCCCCTACCCAGAGGGTTGAGCTTCACTCTCAGCGTCTTGCCGTCCACCACGTCGAAGGGTCATTGAGAACAAGCACGCAAACGATATCGGAGCATGACTTTTCTTGATGACGAGGGCTCATACTGACGCGCGGAGGAGGAGGAGAAGAAGAACGAGGGGCGGCACGGACCGTCAGTCATGATCAAGAAGTGCAAAGCAAGTTTGTTGTTGTATCAGAGTGGCGCGTGGCGTTGGCGGCGGCGGTGGGATGGAGGGTGGGTCAGCGACGGGGTCAGCGGCGGGGTAAGAGAGGCGGGGCGCGGGGGGGGGCGGAGCGATCGGTGACGCCACACTGCCGGGTAATGACACACGCAAAGCCACGACACTGAAGGAGGAGGGGCTCAACCTTGGTCGAGTGGTTGTTCACAATAACCCCCCCGCCACGTTGCTGACGCGGCAGTCGCGCACGATGCACCCGCGGAACATGGACGCCATCTTGCAGGGCCTCACACTCGTCCACTTATCGGCTCATCCTACGCGCAGAGAGATAGGAGCAAGTCACTTCCGCGTGTATACGGAGGCACCAGGCTTTGCCCTGGCCCCCGATCTACCCGGGGGGGGGACGTTTCCGCGTGTATAAAGAAGAACCGGGCTTTCGCCCTGGCTCCCATGAGGGCGGGAGCGAGAGACGCGTCCGCGTGTACAAGGAGCCCCCCTGCTTTCGCCCTGGCCCCCGTCTACCTGTGACAGAGACGCTTCCGCGTGTATACGGAGGCACCAGGCTTTCGCCCTGGCCCCCGTGGCTCAACATAAGTGCACCTGTTGTGGGATACGCTGGTTGGTTTCAGTAACAAAAGACATCTCACCTTCATCTGAAAAGTGGACGAGTCTGGAGTCCCCGCCATCTTGCTTCGCTTGCTCTTGCGGAGGTGGATGGGTTCAATGGTTACGTAGGAAAGGACGCGGCCGGACGGTGATGACGAAAGCGCGCGCGGGGGTGTGCGGCAGGACAGGCGCGACAACGGAGTTGAAAGTCGTGGTCGAAAGTCGTGGTCGTGGTTGCTGTTGCTGACTCGGACGATTTATTTTGGTCCGATACGATGGTTTCGAAGACTGGAAGGCAAGAGGTCATACGTCAGTAACGAGCGTAAAAACACACGTGCCATGTGAGTGCGTCCAGATCGACATCCGTAACCCCAGAAAAAATAAGATGAGAGGCTGGCATTTTGCAGCACCATTTCAGATCTTTAATTTTTTTGGGGTTTAGGATGTCGATAGACCTTCAATAAGCGTTTGAATTTTCCTTTGTCTAATACCTCAGGAAAATCGTCGACTCACACCCGACTTATCACATGCCAACACTCTTTCAAGGGGCACATGGAACCAGATCAAACAGTCGGATCGCGTGACCTGGCATTTTCGAGGTCTAATAACTCAAGGGGAAATCCGTTACTGACGTGCGGGGAGAGGTTGCTCGATCTCGTTTACGTATCGTACTCGTAGCTTCTTTCGCTGCTGCCGCCGTTGAAGGGGCATATCCTGCCGCGCGAGCACCGCCGCAGCCGCGCCCCTGGTCGCACGAACGATGCCGCGCACGAATAACGACCCGCGGCGGAGCGAGGTGGGCGGCGGCGCGCTGCTGCCCGCGCCCGCGCCCGCGCCTCATCCCAACGCCCCTGCTCTTCTGGGGGCTGGGGCCTCTGGGCCGTCTGGGGTAACCCTTAAACTAGAGGAGGAGGAGGCGGAGGATGGGCCGCGGCGAGGCGGGGCGGCACCCGGGCCCGCGCGGGTCCTGGCGCCCGGGCCGCGCG
>Ga0307489_10000238_pt1 | contig 31510 bp, 26 predicted proteins | sample SB12metaG_FD_202247 | JGI IMG/M metagenome (GOLD analysis project Ga0307489, IMG submission 202247) | Sea-ice brine microbial communities from Beaufort Sea near Barrow, Alaska, United States - SB 1.2 | ecosystem: Environmental > Aquatic > Marine > Coastal | place: USA: Alaska | collected... | reverse complement strand
GGATCAACCATATTAACCGGATCATTACCTACATAAGCATAAAGATTCATCTGGTCTTCATAACCCACAGGGTCAGTTTGCAGGAATCGGCCTAACTTTGGATGATACATCCGTGCTTTGTAGTAAAATAATCGTAATTATAAACCACCGTATTCTTACTATATTACAACGACTTAATTATAGAAAGGTTGAAGCTAATCCTTTTAGCTGATTTATGCGGCGTGGTTTAGGCCTAACTAGAATGTCATCATTTATATTCAAAACAATAGCTTTGATAACGTCCGTTGTTCGAGTTAAATGAGAATAATCTTTAATATACTTCAATTCCCAATCTATAAGAGTTCCTTTCAAAAATGTTCTCTTGTCAGCCGCTCCTTTCGCTAAATCATTTTCCAAATATTTGGCAAGTGAGGTAACAGCCTTTTCATCACTTGAAAGTTCATGAAAATAATACTTCATCAGATAGAAAGAAAAATCTGGGGTTGCTCCCAATTCAGAACTAGTAATTATCTAGACACCCAAGTTAAACTTAGATTCCGACAATAACCGACACACTTGGACTAGAAAAGAGAGCCAGTTGCTTTAAGCTTCAATCTCTCACAAAATTAGCCAAGGTTACAATAATGACAACCTCTTACAAGCAACTGAAAGGTACCAGATTCAGGCGCTATGTAAACTGGATTATTCAGCACGCTCAGTAGCGCTCCAGTTAGGGCGAAGTAATAAGACGATTTCCAATGAATTGAGTCGTTTTGAAGGGCGTATCTATTGTGCTCATACCGCCCATCAACAATCGGTTCAGCGCAGCTCTACAGCCAAAAAGACAAGCAAGTGTCATGATGAAATGAAGGCGTTAACGCACTCTTTATTATTAATTGGACTGAGCCCAGAGCAAATCAGTGGTCGCATGGGTAGAGAAAAGAACCCGCATGAAGTATCACGTACGACGATATATAGCTTGGTGGCGCGATCAGGCTGGCAACACTTACTGGCTCGCAAGGGTAAAACGTATCGTAAAGGCACAAAAGCCAGCGCGGGAGCCAGGCTAATCCCTAATCGCGTGGATATTAGTGAGCGACCGAGTAGCGTAGATGACAAACAAAAAGTCGGCCACTGGGAAGCCGACACGGTTTATGGGCAAGATGGCTATTTGGTCACCCTGGTCGAGCGCGTGTCAAAGCTGCTCCTGACCTGCCGTGTGAAGAATAAGACCAAGCAAGCGGTAACAGAAGCTATCAATGGGTTGCTTAAGCCATTTACATCACACTGCCTGAGTATCACGTTTGATAATGGGGGGGAGTTTGCGGGCCATGAGGCCATTAAAAAGGCGCTTAAATGCGATACCTATTTTGCCAGGCCTTATCATTCTTGGGAGCGCGGTCTAAACGAAAATACCAATGGTTTATTGCGGCGGTTTTTCCCTAAAGGGATGGCGATTGCTGGTGTGCCCGAAATTGAAATTGAACAAGCTCAGTTTATGATCAACATAAGGCCCAGGAAAACATTAAACTATCTCAGTCCGTATGAGTTTATAACGGGAAAGCGTGTGTCACTTATTGCTGGGATCTAGCTTTTACATCAGCGAAGTGTTGGTCAAATACGTCAATTGTGATGGCCGGGCTCCCAAAAGGGAGTATAAAATCACAGCGGCATCAGCTCGTCAAATAATGTTTTTTGTTCAAAAAACGTTCGCTATCTTGCCGTGTGCTAAATGGAGGCTTGATAAAAAAAATTACAAAGACACTCATCGTATGATTACAATATAATTTATTTTTTGATTTATTATGACTGTACTTTTAACAGCTTTTATTGATTAAAAAGTGGCTTTTAAAATAACGGTTTTTTTAAACAACAGCGTGTTGCTCAACAGCGGTTTTACCCTTGCGTTTAGGCCATTGGCTAATCAGCATACCTGTCAGCATTAAACCACACCCTGCTAGTTGGTTACTGGTGAGTTGTTCGTTAAGTAGTAACCACCCTCCTATTACGGCAAAAACAGCTTCTGTGGATAAAATAAGCGCGGTGACACTGGGTTCTACCTGGCGTTGGGCAATAATTTGTAGCGTGAAGGCGACTCCGCTGGAGGCAACACCTGCATATAGTAAGGGCAAGATAGCCAATTCAAATTGAGCCAGTGTGGGCTGTTCGATCATAAACATTACGAGAGTAGCTAAAATAGCAGCCACAAAAAATTGTACTATTGACAGACTAATCGCATCGACTTTACGACATAGCCAGCCCAAGATAAGTACATGAGCGGTCCAAAATAGTGCACCGATAAGCTGCATCGCATCACCTTTATTGATGGTCAGGTCATCGGATACCGACAACGCATACAGACCCGCCAGTGCCAGTAAAACACCGCTCCAGGTTTTCATATTAGTTGTATGGCCTAAGGCAATGCCAACAATGGGAACCATAACGATATACATACCTGTTATAAAACCGGCATTTCCAGCGGTTGTGTACTGCAGTCCCATTTGCTGAAAGCTAAATCCACCAAACATTACGGTTCCTGTAACCAGCCCCCCGATAAACAGATCTTTGTTCAGCGGCAGTTTGTGCTTACCTAAGATAAACCACAGCGGTATAAGTGAAAGTGCCCCTAGCAGGAAGCGGGCAGCATTAAAACTATGGGGGCCCAGATATTCCATACCGGTGCTTTGTGCAACAAATGCAAAGCCCCAGATTATCGCCACTAAGATTAGCAGCCCATGGGAGGGGTTTATCAGTGTCGTTCGAACAGGCATAACAATTAAGCCTCCAATAAAAATTTATAATGAAGCCATTGTAAGGTTGCACAGCACCTGAAATACAGCTTTTAACTAACGAAAAAAAAGGTTATTTTTTATTACGCTTTATTTTCGTTAGTCGAGTCTGTTTTCAAAAGCACGTTTTTAGAACGTCAGGGCATTTTTTCTTGGTCACGAAGTAACTTTTATCGCACCCGTCATCAGCAAATTCAGATCATCACTGCGCTCATAATGGCTGGAAGCGCAAACGTTAAGGTGCAATAAAATAAGGGCGGGTATAGCGATCAGCAGGAATTCAAATAGGCTATATAGCCTTGCTAAAACGATACTTTGCTGTCAACAAGATTTGATTACACTCAGACACAAAATGTCAGGTTCAGTACAGGCTAATCTGCATTAGCCTGTTAACACCTAGCGGCTTTATATTTTACCGCTGGCCCTTGTTCACTACTGTTGCTAATTTTCTGGCAGGTTTGCAAACATCTCTCGTTTTGACTCGAACCACTGGTGCATTTCTTCTGGTTTTTTCATTCTCGCTTGCATCGCACTCATAGCCTCAAGGTGCTCCGGATCTTGTTTTTGAAACATTTCCATTGCGTGCTGTTTACTCAAGTTTGTTATTTCTTCAAATGTATTCGCGCTGAATTCCAGATCACACGCTCCGCCAAGATCCTTACAGGTTATTGTTTTCAAAATATACTCCTATGATTGTTCCGCATTAATTGACCACATGACTACATGGCGATTATAGGCTACATATGTAACGAATAATCCCGTTGTACCATATTAATAACACGCAAAACTGCGTATTTAAACACGAGTCGTTGTTATTGCTTGCGGTTTGTACTTTAACCTTGCCCATAAACTCAACTGATTCCAATGTAGAGGCCGCTCCATTTAATAAGCAAAAAATCGAATGATCCACATTTTTAAAAAACTAGGGAATAAAATCGTTAGCTGGATCGTTATCTCAGTGTCATTAACGTAAACACCGAGGAAATAACCATGACTACATCAACTAAAACACTTTCTATCATTAGCCTTTTTTCACTTGCTTGTATGAGCGGTTGGGCGTCTGCGGCTGCTGTTAATCAGAGTCTTACAGGAAACAATAAATTTGAGAATTCACAACATGTACAAACCTCAAATAATGAGGTTAAAAGTGAAAATGATAGGTCAAATCAGTTCCAAACTGACGGCAGTTCACAAGCCGATGTTGCGGATGATACCCCTATTGCCATGACTGAGGATACGGATGAAAAGGAAGCGCCGCAAAGCGAAGTAGAGCCACAAGAGTCAACGGATGAAATGACAGAAATGGCAAATATCACCTCTGACTTATCCTCTGCTATGGATGGGAATGTTTCCCTTGTCACTCAAACACTAAGTCAAGCTGAAGTGAGTAACACGGTCAATTCCACAATAAATCAGGGGCTTGACACCGTGACCGCCGCAGATGCGACGGCTCAGGTTACACAGGCCTCTGAGCAATTGGTTACCCTGGCGGTGCAAAACACCGTCAGCGCAACAACCCAAGCACTCGTGCTACAGAGCGTTAACGGCGAAGTATCTGAGCAAATCAGCAGTGCGGTGCAAGCTGAAACCGCAACTGAAATGACGCAAACCATCGCAGCCAATATCGGTTTCTAATGTCCGTCAACGTATATACCCGTCGCCCTTGAATCTGCACCATTGTTGGCTTATCTCACTCCCCCCTATCGCCAACCGCGTTGCACTTAGTAAGTCTAAGCTCATGGGGCTGAGTTTTTTTGCCGCTTAGGTGCAACTCCAATAGCTTTGGGTATAAACGGCGCCAACGATTCATCTGGCGCCTTTTTTATGTCTAAGAAAGAGGATGTATTATGAAGTATTTAACTATTTTAGTCACCACCCTGATAACTCAAAATGCAGTAACGGCAAGTGAAAACCCAACAGAGTTTACGGCGAGTCTCGAAGCAGGCTGGTCGCAAAATTCAGCTTTAACGGTTGCAGAGCTGGACGACGTTTCCGCTAAACAAGACAGTGGCTTGATGCTAAAAACCAATCTTAATGGCAAGTGGCAAGCGTCTGAGAAAATGTTTTTGCAAGGCAGTTATGCTTATACCAGCCAAGATTATAACGATTCCGATCACTATGACTTGTCTATGCATTTAGCCGCAATAGATGCGGCCTATTCATTGTCCTGGTTTGATGTGGGGGTGCGCCATGATGCGGCATTTGCAAGTCTTGATGGTGAGCGTTTTTTACGTTTTAACCAAACCAGTTTATATGTCGCTAAGCTTATTGGAGGCGATACGTTTGTCCGTGCTAACAGCAAATTTAAGACCAAGCAGTTTGCCAACGCCCGGCACCGTAATACTGACAGTATTGGTGCCGGGGTAGACGTCTTTTATTTTTTGCACTCCGGGGATACGATGGTCAGTGCCGGATTAAATGTAGAAAATGAAAGCGCAACTGATCCGAAATTTGATTTTGACGGAATTAACCTCAACACCAAGCTGGCACATGACTTTTTATTGCTAGGAAAGGACAGCCAATTATCCATCGCCTGGCGTTATCAACAACGTGATTACGATCCGGTTCAAGCCCAAACAGATCCATTAACCATTGACGAAAATAGGGTGATCCGTGAAGACAATCAACAGACTTACCAATTACAATGGCAGATCAATTTGTTACCTAGCCTAGCGCTAAAAACACACGTTGAATACGGTGATTATACTTCAACCACAGAGCAGCAAACTTATGGGCAGACTGTCACCTCGATTTCCATTGCAGCAAACTTCTAGCCAGGAGTGATTAAACCGTACCCAAAAACAGGGTCTTTACCTACCTTTCCTAAATCGATGGCTTTGCTGCGTAGAACTTGCTTGATAGTATCTGAATTAAAAAGTGAAATTTGCATCTGACAGGCGATGGTGGCGGCAATTACCGGTGAGGCCATTGATGTACCTGATTCTAAACCAAAGCGGTTACCCGGTTGCGCAGTGGCGACATTTACACCCAGCGCAGAAAAATCAATGTATTCGCCCCGATTAGACCAACGATATATTTGCTGCTTGTGATCAGTAGCGCTGACCGCTATCACCTGTTGATAGGCTGCCGGATATAAAGGCTGGGCTAATGGCCCTTCATTACCCGCTGCGGCCACAACTATAACATGACGTTGTGACAGCTTTTCTATGGCTAATGCCAAAATTTTATTATCTGGTCCTGCTAGGCTCATATTAATCACCGTGACATCTTTAGACGCTAACCAATTCAATCCTTTGATGATGTTGATTGTTGTCGCTCCCTGAGCGAAATCAGATTGGCGATGAAACACCGATGCAAGAAACAAATTTCCATTGGGTAAAAGTGCATTTATTGGCCCGCCATTTCCAACTAATAAACTGGCAACTGCAGTGCCATGACGAACAGGTGTTTCTACTTCAGTAGATACGATGTTTTCGATCACTATTGCAGTGTGTAAAAACGCCTGATGTTGTTTGTCCAGATTAGAATCAACCATGCCTATACTGACGTTTTTAAGACAAGCAGGGGCGGATTTGAACGTTGTTCCTAAGCTCGATGATAGCGATGTGTCGAGGCTGCCAGCCTGGGCGCTGAATACATGGTTTCTATCCAGCGTCTTTGCACTACTCGGTGGAAGCACCTGTTGCAGCGCCGCTTTAGCGTCCAAACCTGGAGGCGCAATAAAGTGTAGTAATGTTAACCCCAAAGCATTAAAGGGTTTTGTTGCGACAATTTTAGCGCCTTCCTTGCTTAGAGCGGCCACAGTATCGTCATCAGCCAACACCACCCATTGCCTTTGTATTGCTCGCCATCCATTTTCAACCATTACATCTTTATAAATAATATTGCCATTTTGCGCCTCAATCTCAAGCTCAGGGGCTAAGGTATTTAGCGGTTGGGTAACCGTATCGGTGATTTTAGGCAGTTCACTTAACGAAAACGGTTTTGCCCTTAATGCTGGTATTATTTGCTGGTTTAACCTGAGCACCTGTTTTTTAAGCGGGCTAATTGGCTTTAAAATACTGCTGTTACCAATCTGCTGTGCCATTGATAAGTGGCTCAAAACACAGCTTAAAAATAAAAAAACGTAATTTTTTTTCATCCTAATCTCTTTGTTTGAAGCTTGTTTGTATAACTAGGAAACGTTTGTGTTAGCAAAAAAATTCCATTTGTATGGAATAAAAATTTAGCTCGTTCGTCTTCTGGTTAAAGAGGAATAAAAATATGAATAAACAACTTACCGCAATTCTACCCATGCTAAGACGATTTGCCTACTCCCTGACCGGATCCATGGCAAACGCAGATGATTTGGTTCAATCAACCATTGAAAAGATCCTCAGTAAAGGCATACCCGATGAGGCTGATTTGACCAAATGGGCCTTTAGGTTATGTCGTAATGTTTGGATAGATGAATATCGCGCTAATAAAGTGCGCCAGGCAGCCACTCAAAATCCCGAGCTACAAGAACAGCCTCAGTACGACCAAGAAAAATATATTGAAACAAATGATGCACTGCAGCAAGTCAATCAAGCCATGAGTACCTTGCCAGATGATCAGCGTGCAGTATTATCATTTGTCGCCGTACAGGGCATGTCTTATAAACAAGTGTCAGCAACCTTAGACATTCCCGTTGGTACCGTGATGAGTCGTTTATCTCGGGCTCGCACGGCATTGATTGGTTTAATAGGCCATTTATCTGCAGGAGCAACAACATGAAGGTGAATGATGAATTATTATCTGGTTTCCTGGATGCTGAGTTGCCACAAGCGCAAATGCAGGAAATACGTGAATGGCTGATAGAAGATGAGCAGTTAGTGGTTCGCCTTGCTGAACTTGCTCAGGTTGATCATTGGGTTGCTCAACATGCCGCGCAAATTGACCAAAAACCCATTCCGGATAGCATCAACGAACTGCTAACAACAGCACAGCCGGTGCCCCAGGACAATGTTGTGCACATGTCTGTGTGGCGAAGAATCAATATGGTGGCAACTCGGCATGCAGCGCTGGCCGCAGGGATTGCTATATTTTTTGGTATTGGTGTGAACAGTTGGATACAGGATGAACTCCCCAGGCCACATACTGCCGTGCCAACCACAATCGCCCACATTTTAGACACCCAAACCAGTGGCCAAACCATTGCAGCGGGCAAAGGAACTCAAGTAAAGCCCTATTTTAGTTTTGAAAATAATCAGGGCCAATATTGCCGTCACTACCAGCTTAAGCAAGCAGATAGTTCAACAGTGAATGTCGCTTGTCGCCAAGCTAATAATTGGCTGATGGTAGCAAGCGTTAACACTGAAAATAGGGATAGGCAGGGGCAATATCAGGCTGCTTCAACAAAGCGCCAGTTGGCTGACATTATCGACAACATGAGTAAAGGCCCGGTCTTTGACTTAACCCGGGAAAACGCCGCAATTGCTAATGCATGGCAAGCAAAAAACAAATAAAAGGTAAACATGATGAAAACACTAATTATATTATTGAGCCTAACGGGTTTACTTGCCGGATGTGCTTCACAGCCAGAATATCGTCATGCTAAAAATGGTGGACAAGGTTATTCTGAACAAAAAGTCACTGATGATCGCTATCGGATACAATTTAAAAGTCGCAAGTCAGACGTGGCAAAAACCACAAATTACGCTCTGTTAAGGGCGGCAGAGTTGACTCAACAGCAAGGGTACGACTGGTTTGTGATCATCAGCCGTGAAACCTTCGTTGAAAGTGAAAAAGTTAACTCTGGCTCGTCTATTGGCGCTTCTCATCAACGGGAAATGGTTAGAGATTGCACACTTTTAACCTGCCAAACAAGGTCTCGACCTTCAAGCGAAGTGAGTATGGGGATTAACTTAGGCAGAGACACCAAAAATCAGGTACACGCTATTCTGGAAATCAGATTAGGCAAAGGTACGCGTCCAGAAACTGAAAGCTACAACGCTCAGGAAGTTTTGCAGAATCTACAGCAAAGCTAGGGTAGCAGCAAAACAAGAGGACCTTCATCTCGGCAGTGCTCTTATTAAATGCATGCAGTGCCGGGATAGTGTTATTTTCCCCTCAATTAGAGTATATAACCGGTTACTCCCTGCAGTTATGCTGGATTTTTCGTTAATAAGAAGCACGAATGGGAAGAAAAATAGCAACAGGTTAAAAGGGGCGCCCAATTTTTTAACTCTCCCTAAAACGTCTGCTAATTTTTATGTACCCCTGATCCAAAATGGTCAGTGATTCCCCTTCCCCTTATACCAAAAGCCTTTGCAGTCACATTTCAAGGTTACTTGGGTAGACGCTTAAGACAATAATTTAAATAACAACATTAAAATAATACCAACAATAAAAGCAACAAAATAGAGCCAGTTACCTTTGCCTGATGGGTGTTTATTCACTTCAGGTACGAGATCAGAGGCTCCGATATACAATAAATTCCCCGCCGCCAATGGCCAGGCCACCTAATAAATTATGCAGCAAAAATAATCATATATCCCAGAGGCTGCTTGCAGGGACTGTCGGCACGATGGCAATGATGCCAGTGTAATAATTACTCCAGAGCAAAAAACTACAGAACCCAACGACTACCCACACAAAAAAACCAGACTAAGCCCTGGATGTTCAAACCCCGGCGTAATCATATGAAAAAAGGCCTCTCCGGTAAGAAAGCCTGGAGCAAAGGCAACCAGAGGCATTATAATTTTCTGCAAGGTTTCTTTTTGCAGCAATAGGGTAATACTGCCAACAAGTGCTATCGCACTCATTAACAAACCGCTTACTATAATCCACGCTAATTCATTCATATTTGATCAACTAAGGTTTATATTTATCTGTTAATAAACGAAAGAGAGTTCAACAGCCGTATTCGTTTCTGTATTTCCACTCCGTTTTTTTTTTGTTAACCCAAGTCAATTCTACAAAATAAGCGTCTCATCCACTGACCCAGGAAATTTGTATCAGCAGACTAATACAACTCAGTTAGCAGGGATAAAGCCTTAAATGTATTTATATAATTGCCAGGAAAAACACACAACTTGAAGCTTTGCTATTACAAAAAAATGATTTCATTGCTACCTTTGAGCGGGGTATTGTAATTGGCGGCGCAACCCTTGGCACAATGAGCTTGCCAGCCTGGTCACACTTGTTTTAACTGGGGGGAGGTGACCTTAAGTGCTGCCATATTTTCCTGTATCGCTGCTGGCGCGGATTATTGGCTTGATAGCAGGCTTCCTGAATATTCCCAATACACGCGACAAGGAATTTCAAGAGGCTGTCGGTCAAGGTAAATTACTTATGTTGCCGGATGTGCCGAGTAAAAAGCCACCCGCAATTGAGATGGCCGTCATCAGACATTATCCTGAAACCATTATGGAAAAATTGCTACTGTCTTGCTTTGAAAATATAGCCTGTGACTGAACTAGAATACAAGAAAGGGGCCAAAAACCAGTAGTAATCCGTGTTAGTAAGTGCTTGCCGATGAAAAATTTAAACTGGCTTAATCAAGGCGCTCGAATGAAGTAATAGTGGGTGCTCTTTCGAGTTCGAGCAGCGCAGAGTAAGACCGTTTAAAACTCACCTACTCAGAATATGGATTGGTACATACCCATCAAACTGATATGTTTGCATTGCTGCCGGGCACAAACGGCCCGACCGGAGCCGAGGGTGTTATACCCCGGTTTGTCTAATAAAGTGCGACACTTCTTTAATTAAATGTCTAAGTACGGGGTTTAAACGCGTATTTTTGCCGTTCATCACATACAGGTCGTGGTTAAATTCAAAGGCTGTGTTTTGAATACTCACCAACCCCAACCCCTTGGCTTGATGCTCAATCATATAATCCGGTAGCAAGCCTAAATATTCTCCGGTCATAATGGCAGACAAACAGGCGTCAAACGAATCTGAAAAGGTTTCGATAGACAAGCGCCGTTCACCCTCAATATAGCTGGCAGAAGAGAGGCCAGAAATACCTGTAGCCGGGTAATCTTCAATCTTGATAGTGTCAGGTAAGCCATCGGCGTACTTCGCTAACGCGTGGGCAGAAGAGCAATATAAGCGGCCTTTACACTTCACATTTATGGGGTGAAATGTGACTGATTCGGGTTTCACCATGTCATAGGTAGACAATACCAGATGGCATTCGCCGGATAGGGCCACATGTTCGACCTCGTTGTATAGCCGGGTTTGGATATTGACATGAATATCATCAAACTTTTTCATGGTACTTTTAACCGCTTTACTGACTGCCAGGTGATATGACAAGGGTAAACTGGCCATCATCACCAAGGTTACATGGCCAGAATAATCGTCATGCAAGCTTTTCAGATTGAACACAAAATTATCGAATGAATTAAAGATCCGTTTGGTCTCCTGAAATACCACCTCGCCTTCCTTGGTCATTTGAAAGCCACCACGGCCACGATGACAAAGAACTAAATCCAGGCGATCTTCCAGTTTTTTGATGGCTGCACTGATGTTAGGCCTTTGCATGCGCAGCACATTTTCTGCAGCAGTAAAGCCATTACATGATGCAACAGCGTAAAATACCCTGAGGAGTTTAATATCAGATTCTTGAAGACGATTGAGCATGTTAGCACCACTTATAGGTATAAGTATTAGGCATTTAATACAGAAGTAGGTATACATATTTATACTATAATCTATGATAGGCAAGACAATGTATGATTACAATGTAAATCTCACCATTTTGTGACTATCCCGTTGGCAAGTTCCTTAAACTGAAGCAAAATATACGCCAGTTTAAGGTCATAATAGCGGCTGCTTAACCGCCTTCTATGATCTGCGTCAGGAAATTTTCACAACTTGCTGGCGCAAGTCTTCTATCTCATCGCGCATGGATGCGGCACTTTCAAATTCCATGTCCTTGGCCAGTTGAAACATTTGTTTTTCCAGTTTGCCAATTTGTATCATCAGTTCTTTGACACTTAAACCATTGTATCTTTTACCACCTTCAGCCACTTTGCGCAGCTTAACCTTACCGTCGTCACTGCCATCCCCTACATCCATGATATCGGTTATGGGTTTAAACAACTGGGTGGGCACAATACCATGTTTCAAATTATGTGCCCTTTGCACATCACGGCGCCGGTCGGTTTCTTCTATTGCTCGTTGCATCGAACCGGTGATGCGGTCGGCATACAAAATGGCTCGCCCATTAATGTGCCGAGCTGCACGGCCCATAGTCTGGATCAAAGAGCGATCGGATCGCAAAAATCCTTCTTTATCCGCATCGAGAATCGCCACCAGTGACACCTCCGGCATATCCAGTCCTTCGCGCAACAGGTTGATCCCCACTAAAACATCAAACTTGCCAATGCGCAGATCGCGGATAATTTCAATGCGCTCAACCGTGTCTATATCGGAATGCAAATAGCGTGCTTTTACCCCGTGTTCATCCATGTAATCGCTTAAATCTTCTGACATACGTTTGGTCAAAGTAGTGACCAGTACCCGTTCATTAACCGCTACACATTTGTGGATTTCCGATAGCAAATCATCCACTTGAGTGCCTACCGGTCTGATTTCGATGGTGGGATCGATCAAACCTGTGGGGCGTACCACCTGCTCAATAATATCGTCTGGGGTTTTTGCCAATTCATATTTGCCCGGCGTAGCCGATACATATATGGTTTGCGGCGCAATTTGTTCGAATTCTTCAAACTTCAACGGTCGATTGTCCAGTGCTGAGGGCAGCCTGAACCCGTATTCCACTAGAGTTTCTTTACGGGATCTGTCACCTTTGTACATGGCGCCAATCTGGGAAACTGTCACATGTGACTCGTCAATAAACAGTAAACCATCTTTTGGGAAATAATCAATCAGTGTTGGCGGGGGATCGCCAGGGGCCCTGCCGGACAAATAACGCGAGTAGTTTTCAATTCCCGAGCAATATCCCAGCTCTTGCATCATTTCCATATCAAACTGACAACGCTGACTGATACGCTGCTCTTCTACCAGTTTGTTGACTGAGACTAACTGTTCACGACGCTCTTTTAACTCTTTTTTAATATGCTTTACGGCGTCAAGGATCTTATCCCTGGGCGTGACATAGTGGGTTTTAGGAAAGATGGTGGCTCGGGCCACGGTTTTTTCTATAGCACCGGTCAACGGATCAAACACACTGATACGCTCTATTTCTTCATCAAATAATTCCACCCGAATAGCATGGCGCTCAGAGTCTGCAGGAAAAACATCAATGACATCGCCTCTGACTCGAAAGGTACCCCGCTCAAAAGCAATATCGTTACGGGCATACTGTATTTCTGCCAGGCGACGCAGTATGTCTCGTTGATTCATGACATCACCCTGACGAAAATGCACCAGCATTTTCATGTAGGATTCGGGATCGCCAAGACCATAGATAGCCGATACGCTGGAAATAATAATAACGTCCCGTCGCTCCATTAATGACTTAGTAGCAGACAGACGCATCTGTTCTATGTGGGCATTGATCGAAGCATCTTTTTCGATAAACGTATCACTAGATGGCACATAGGCTTCTGGCTGATAGTAATCGTAATAAGAAACGAAATACTCCACGGCATTATTAGGAAAAAAGGCTTTCATCTCGCCGTATAACTGGGCCGCCAGGGTTTTGTTATGGGCCAAGATAAGGGTCGGACGTTGTACCTCATTAATAACATTGGCCATAGTGAATGTTTTCCCTGAGCCCGTCACTCCCAGTAGTGTTTGACAGGCCAGGCCGTTTTCCAGCCCCTCAACTAATGCCTCTATGGCTTTAGGTTGATCCCCCGCCGGTGAATAGCTGGAGCTAAGTTTAAACGGTCGGGTCATGTAGTTTCCTCTTGTGGAGAATGAGTGAGTGCCTGGGCTAACAATTGCTTTTTTAGCACCTTAGTAAACCAGATATAGGCCACAATAGCGGTTAGTCCATTGGCCAGTACGCCTGCCCAAAACATGCCCTCAAGGGCATAAAGCTGGCTGCCCAAGTAAGATATGGGCACATAAAAAACAAACAAGCGTAACAGACTAAGCACCAATGCCGACATAGGCAGATGCATGGCGTTAAACGACGAATTGGTGAGAATCACCACGGCTTGCAAACCGTAACCTAAAGGTACGATCATCAAATACAACTGGATCAGATCATTCACATCCTTCGACGTAGAGAAAATTCCGGCTATCACCGCGGATAAAGCATAAATAATCGCACATACTATCAACTGCCAGACAATAACGAAACGTAAGCACAGCTTATAAGCTTGGGCGACGCGTTCAATATTACTGGCACCATAGTTTTGGCTGATAAAAGGTGGCAAAGACATGGATAAAGCTAACACCACAATACTAGCCATGGATTCCAGCCGCCCACCAACGCCCCATGCTGCCACAGCCCCCGGGCCGAACGTGGCAACCACTGAGGTCAAAAAGCCAGCGGCGATAGGCGTCAGCATATTAGCCCCGGCAGCGGGTAAACCAATTTTAAGTATCCCACCACTGGCACGTTTCAACTCTTGCCAGGTTAGCAATCTGGGTAATATGAGTTGGCGCTTGTAAGCCAGTAAATACAGGATATAAAACAGCCCCAACGCCCAGGCGATAAGTGTTGCAATAGCCGCACCCTGGATACCCATGGCTGGCACAGGCCCCCAGCCAAAAATTAAAATGGGATCGAGGATGACGTTGACCAAACCGCCGATGGCCATAACATAACTGGGAGTTTTGGTATCTCCTGCCGCCCTGAGAATACTATTACCGACCATAGGCATGGCCAAAAACACACCGGCCAGGTACCACACCAGCATATATTCACCAATAAAACCGAGTAACTCGTCTGTGGCGCCAAGCAACCTGAAGATAGGCTCAATTGTCAGTACACCACATAATGCCAACCCGGCGGCCAACACAAAAGCCAGCATCAAAGCACACGTGGCCGACTCTTTGGCCAGGATGGCCTCTCCGGCCCCTAAAAACCTGGCGATAACAGCTGAAGTGCCGATCCCAAGACCAATATTGAGACTGATCAGGGTAAAAGTGACAGGAAAGGTAAAACTGATAGCAGCCAATTGTGCTGTACCAAGCAGGCCAATAAAAAAGGTATCGACCAGACCAAATGACAACATCATCACCAAAGCGATTAACATCGGTACAGTCATTTTAGTCAGGGTAGAGGCAATGGGGTTTTTTAGCAGATCGGGGCGAGTTAACGACCCAGTTTGTTGGCTCACTCTTTGATTCCTTTATTGATTACTTGCCCATAGTAAGCTAACTGCCCATAGAAAACTAAATTAAAGCGGGTGCAGGTAATATTTACGGCCCCAAAAACCGAGTTGGATAATGACCAACAAGATGATGATTACCATCATCTTGCCTGAGTATTGTATTGCCTGAAGGTAATCTGCGCACCTGCCGTCACTTTTCAAACATAATTGTCTGTTAATAAGTGACACATAAGCTAAGTCGACGCTTAATTCAAGCCACAATTAAATATAAATTAAGCTTTATTTATTATTGTGGCTTGAGCCAAAATTAAATATAAAAAAACGCTAATTTCAAGGGTTATTTGAATTAAATTTATTTTGCTTTAAAAAACAACACACAACTAAAACATACCTGGACAAAAATCATACTCAGATTGAAGAGAAAGCCTTATTATAAGGTTAAACTATTGATTTAAAACATAATAAATATAAATAAACGAGAATAGTGCATTTCTCATTGACAACGTTTCTAGTAGCCTGGGCTGCCTTGAAAATATTTTATACACATACTTATCCACAGATATAGTGGATAAGTATCTCCGACTCAAGTTTGGCGCACACTTGACCTAATAGTATCTAAAATTGAGGTCAGTCATTACTAACCTTTAGAGCTCATACAATAGGTTACACTTTTATTAAAAACTGATCTTATATACAGCATTCAATGATTTACTAATAACCATTTGTTATAACAAAATAAAGTTCTGTATTTTTAAAGTTGATTATTGCAGCAACCAAATTAAATACCTGATATTGAGCCAGTATTAGGCAAAAAACGTTAGTTGCGCAGACTTTCACCACTTTTCCGGCCGGTTTGTACAAATTAAAAGCGAACAGTCAATAAATACTAAAAATAATGGATATCGCTGTTGACACCAAGGCTTATGGTCATTAGTATTCCGCACCGTTGAAAAGCAGTCACATAGAGTGTCAGTAAGCAGGTTTACATAGCCTTTTACGCTTTCAACGTGTGTTAATCGATTCCCCCTTAGCTCAGCTGGTTAGAGCGACGGACTGTTAATCCGCAGGTCCCCCGTTCGAGTCGGGGAGGGGGAGCCATCTTAGACGGTGTTTCTACACGGTAAATGATGGTTCTATTTTGGTGACAGATATAGTCGACACGCAACTTATTTTCGGATAAGTAAAGTTATTTATGATTCCCCCTTAGCTCAGCTGGTTAGAGCGACGGACTGTTAATCCGCAGGTCCCCCGTTCGAGTCGGGGAGGGGGAGCCAAAATGGCTCAAATTCTTAGTTACTCAATAAATCCTATAAAATCGACAAAACTTCTGACTATCAAGTTGTTAATCTGTAAACAAACTTAGATAATACTGCGGTTGATTGATTACCTTCAACTAGTCATAAGACCATGTACCCTAAATAGTGCTGCCGATAAGTGTATTGCTTATCCCTATCTATATTAATGCATTAGTAATATTCATTGGTTTACGCAGTAATAAACCTGTATTTTCAGTTTTATTAGGTGGTGTTTAACAAGCAACATCGAGCGTACAATAAGTATTGTCTTAGGCTATGTGCTTGAATGCAGTTACACCTCCTTGGTTGCAAGCTGATTGTTAAAAATTTACGCTAGTGGGTAAAAATATATGACTGAATTTTTTCTGTTATTAATTGGCACAGTACTGGTTAATAACTTCGTTCTGGTGCAATTTCTTGGCTTATGCCCATTTATGGGGGTGTCAGGTAAACTTGAAACCGCTATCGGCATGTCAATGGCCACCACTTTTGTCCTTACCTTAGCTTCCCTGAGCAGCTATTTGGTTGAACACTATATTTTATTGCCCCTTGGTATAGGTTATCTGCGCACTCTGAGTTTTATTCTGGTGATCGCGGTGGTGGTACAATTTACCGAAATGGTGGTGCATAAAACCAGTCCTACTCTGTATCGCCTGCTGGGTATTTTCCTGCCGTTAATTACCACTAACTGCGCAGTGCTGGGTGTGGCCCTGTTAAATATTAACCAAGAGCATAATTTTATTGAATCTGTTATTTACGGATTCGGTGCCGCAGTAGGGTTTTCACTGGTCCTGATTTTATTTGCGGCCATGCGTGAACGTCTAGCCGTAGCTGATGTACCAGAACCGTTTAAGGGTGCTTCTATTAGCATGATTACCGCAGGATTAATGTCCCTGGCGTTTTTAGGTTTTACCGGTTTGGTTAAATTTTAATGACAGTCTATTTGACCATACTCACCGCCCTGCTCGCTTTAGGGTTACTGGCGCTTATTTTCGGTTCTATTTTAGGTTACGCCTCGGTACGTTTTAAAGTGCAGAGCGACCCGCTGGTGGAACAAATTGATGAGCTTTTACCCCAAACCCAATGCGGACAGTGTGGTTATCCCGGTTGTAAACCCTACGCCGAGGCTATTGCCAATGGTGACGTCATCAATAAATGCCCCCCGGGAGGTGATGCCACCATTAAACGTTTAGCCGACCTGATGGGAGTAGAAGCTACCTCTTTAGATGCCGCTCATGGCCAGGAAGACGTGAAAAAAGTGGCCTTTATTCGCGAAGACGAATGCATAGGGTGCACTAAATGTATTCAGGCTTGCCCTGTGGATGCCATTTTGGGAGCCGCCAAGCAAATGCATACTGTGATTGCAGATGAATGTACCGGCTGTGATCTGTGTGTCGAGCCCTGCCCTGTTGATTGCATCGATATGATCACTGCTGCTACTGAAACGTCTGCATGGCGCTGGAACATTGACAGTATTGCCGTTAAACAGGTCAGCTGATGAATGAATTAGAACAAAATGACTTTGAGCAAATAATCCAGCAGGTCAATAACGATAAGCTGTGGGACTTTCCCGGTGGAATTTTTCCTCCTCAGCATAAAGGCTTGTCAAATGGCTCTGCCATAACACAGCCGCCCTTGCCTGAACGATTATTCGTAACTGTCAAACAACATATAGGCCTTGAAGGGCAACTCATTGTCGAATCTGGAGATCATGTCTTAAAGGGGCAACCCCTGACCAAGAGTATGAACCCCTTTGCTGTGCCTGTGCATGCCCCGACGTCAGGCTTGGTGGTGCAAATAGCCCCTCATGTTTCGGCACACCCCTCCGGCTTACCCGAACTTAGTGTCGAAATCCAGCCTGACGGGCAAGACAAATGGATAGCACTTAAGCCCCTGCAAAATTATCAGACATTACCTAAAGTCAGTGTCTTGGGAGCGATTTGCGACGCAGGTATAAGCGGCATGGGTGGTGCGGGGTTTCCAACCCATATCAAAGCCGCGCCGAAAAAAAATGTGCAGTTTTTGCTCATCAACGGCATTGAATGTGAACCTTACATAACCTCTGATGATCGCTTAATGCGCGAACATGCGTGGCAAATCCGTCAGGGAATAGATGTGCTCTTTCACCTGCTGTGCCCCAAACAAGTATACATCGCTATTGAAGACAACAAGCCCGAAGCCATTGAGGCGATGCAGGTCGCCTGTCAGGAAAATGAAGCTTATAAGGTATGTGTTGTCCCCACTAAATATCCTGCCGGTGGCGAAAAACAGTTGATCCAGGTTTTAACCGGCCGCGAAGTTCCCCAACAAGGACTACCCGTCGATGTGGGTGTCATCATGCATAATGTCGGCACCTGCTTTGCCATCGCCGATGCTATCTTTTCCGGTAAACCCCTTATCCAGCGGGTGGTCACACTTACGGGTGGCGCGGTTAGCAAACCTGGCAATGTTTGGGCCCTAATCGGTACGCCAATTTCTCATTTGATGGCTCTGGGTGAATATCAGGCTGCCACTAATAACCAAAAGGTGATCATGGGCGGCCCTATGATGGGCTTCACTGTAGCCAGCAATGACGTGCCCGTCGTGAAGATCACCAATTGCATTTTGATGCCCACCAGCCAGGAGATGCCTCCTGCTGCGCCCGAGCAACCCTGTATCCGCTGCAGTGCCTGCGCCGACGCTTGTCCTGCCAGTCTATTACCCCAGCAATTATTCTGGCACAGTAAAGCCAAGGAATTAGACAAGGCCCAGGATTACAACTTGTTCGACTGCATTGAATGTGGGGCCTGTGCTTATGTTTGTCCCAGCGAAATTCCCCTGGTGCATTATTACCGTGTGGCCAAGGCAGAAATTCGCCACGAACAGCAAGAAAAACAAAAATCGGACAAAGCCCGGGAACGTTTTGAAAGCCGGGCGGCAAGATTACTACGAGAACAACAAGCCAGGGACGAAAAACATCGCAAAGCCGCACAAGCGCGCAAAGAAGCGATGCAAGCCAGTGGCAATAACGCTGAGGATAAAATTGCTGCAGCACTGGCCAGAGCTAAAGCAAAAAAAGTGCCACTTGACAGCCAGGAACCTGGGGAGCAGGTGGAACCTGAGCAACAAAACTTTGCCTCTGAAAATAAAGGTAATGACAGGGTCGCTGCGGCCATCGCTCGGGCCAAAGCTAAAAAGGCCCAGCGCCAGCTTGAGGATATACCTGATGCCGAGGCAGGGGAAAATACCGAGCAGCAAGACACCACCCCAATCGTTAGTAAAGATGAGCGCGTTGCGGCAGCCATCGCCCGGGCCAAAGCAAAAAAAGCCCAGCACCAGCTTGAGGATGTGCCGGTTGCAGAGCCAGAGAAAAATACCAAACAACAGCAACAAACCGATGAGACAACCGCCGTTGCCAGCAAAAACGAGCGAGTCGCCGCTGCCATCGCCAGGGCCAAAGCGAAAAAGGCTCAGCACCAGCTTGAGAATGAACCTGTTGCCGAGTCTGAGGAAAATACCGAACAGCCGCAACAAACCACCCCGGCTAACAGCAAAGATGTGTCAGTTATCACATCACCGGCTGGTGAAAGCCAAACCATCTCGTCTGTATTGTCAACAACCCGCCCTTTATCCACTTTGCAGGCTGACAACGCAATAGATAAACCAACTAGCGATGGTGTGTCCGTAACCACCGACAGCTATATAGAAAACGTACCCGAGATACGGGATGACGAACAGACGTCTTTGGCTCACCAGGCAGACTCCGAACGCCTTAGAAAACAGCGGATTGCTCAGGCGGTTGCTAAGGCTAAAGCCAAAAAGTGTACACCTCAGGAAACGCCTGTGAAGCCGTTGCCAACGGTGGTGACGCCTGTTGACGATAAAACTAGCGCAGTCAATAATAGCGCTACTGACAACCCAGTACAAAGTGCTGAGCAAGCCTTAGAGTGCAAAAAAAAGCGCATTGCCGTCGCCGTTGCCAAAGCCAAAGCCAAGAAAGCCGCGCAATCAAACCAGACACCGGAAGGTTAAAGCCCTAGTGATGAATTTCAAACTTGCCAGTTCTCCTCATCAACACATTCGTCGCACCACAGGGCAAATAATGTCTATGGTGATCTTTGCCTTAATACCCGGGCTGTTATTACAAACCTGGTTTTTTGGTTGGGGCACCATTATTCAGGTGTTACTGGCCATCACAACAGCCGTGATCACCGAAGCCAGTATCCTGGAATTGCGTAAACGGGATTTTGAACGAGCAATAAAAGACAACAGCGCGATTTTAACAGCCATGTTATTGGCTGTCAGCATTCCACCTTTTGCGCCCTGGTGGGTTATCGTCATTGGCACCTTTTTCGCCATAGCCATAGTCAAACAACTTTACGGCGGTTTGGGTTTTAATCTGTTTAACCCAGCCATGGCGGCTTATGTGATGTTGCTCGTATCATTCCCGGTACAGATGACCCAGTGGTTACCCCCATTGTCATTGGCCGCCCATCAGCCCGGCTTTATGGATGCCATACAAACAATTTTCACCGGTTTTAGTGCCGACGGTTTTAGCCTGATCCAATTGCAAGGTGCAATAGACGGGCACACCATGGCCACACCGCTGGATGCCATCAAGACCAGCCTGGCCCAAGGCATGACGTATGAAGAAGGTTTAAAAACAGCACAATTTGCTGGTTCAATGGGTATCGGCTGGATGTGGATAAACATCGCCTATTTGCTTGGGGGGCTTTACTTATTAAAAGCTAAGGTTATCAACTGGCAAATCCCCGGGGGCATGCTGCTGGCAGTATTTAGCTGTGCATTGGTGATGTTTTTGGTTGATGGCGACAGGTTTGCCTCACCGGTTTTTCATCTATTAAATGGCAGCTTGATGTTAGGGGCTTTTTTTATTGCTACCGATCCGGTTTCCGCTTCGACCACCAATAAAGGACGCTTTATTTTTGGCGCCGCCATCGGCTTTTGGATATATATCATTCGTACCTGGGGGGGATATCCCGATGCTATCGCCTTTGCGGTTTTAATCATGAATATGGCCGTGCCCCTGATTGATTATTACACACGTCCCCGTACTTATGGCCACAGCAAAAAAGCCACAGGAAGCAAGAAATGACCCGTAGCATAATTAAAAATGGACTGATATTGGCGCTTTTTGCCATACTGACCACAGGTTTAATTGCCACCACTTTTTTTGCCACCAAAGATCAAATAGATCTGCAAAGACAACAAAAACTGATAACCACCCTGGATGCCCTAGTGCCCCCAGAGAGCTATAACAACAGCATGCAAAACGACTGTGTTATCGTTTACTCTCGGGAGTATTTAGGCAGCAATGAAGCGAAACATATTTATCGGGCCACCCAAAACGGCCAGGCTGTTGCCGCAGTAATCGAAACCACCGCCCCCGATGGCTATAGTGGCCGTATTGAGCTATTAGTAGGCGTAGAGGGGCAAGGCCAGGTCACAGCAGTGCGGGTGTTGAAACACAGGGAGACCCCTGGGTTGGGGGATAAAGTCGATTTACGTATTAGCGATTGGATCCTCTCATTTAGCGGTAAAACCCTAACCACTGACAATGATAACTTGTGGGCAGTTAAAAAAGACGGTGGCCAATTTGATCAATTTACCGGTGCCACTATCACTCCCCGGTCGGTGGTCAAAGCGGTAAAACGCGCGGTACAATATTACCAGATACATCAGACTGAACTGTTTAGTGCAGCCAATGCTTGTGACACCCCAGTAACACTTTGAGGCAAAGATGAACGAATTTAAACGACTTAGCTGGCAAGGTTTATGGAAAAACAATCCGGCTTTGGTGCAATTACTGGGTTTATGCCCATTACTGGCGGTAACGGCTACCCTGACCAACGGCTTGGGTTTAGGCCTGGCCACCACCCTGGTGCTGGTTGGTTCAAACACCACAGTGTCGATTATCCGCAATATCGTACCCAATGAAATCCGTATTCCCATCTTTGTGATGATCATTGCGGCCTTTGTTACCATAGTGCAGCTGCTAATGAATGCATACACCTTTCAGCTTTATCAGGCTCTAGGCATCTTTATTCCACTGATTGTGACCAATTGCGCCATCATCGGCCGGGCAGAGGCCTACGCATCTAAAAATCCCGTGGGCTATGCGGCATTTGACGGGCTGATGATGGGCCTTGGGTTTACTTTTATTCTGGTGGTGTTAGGTGCTATGCGCGAAGTCCTGGGATATGGCACTTTATTTGCCGGTGCTGAATTATTATTAGGAGACTGGGCCAGTAACTTGAAGATCACCGTATTTACCACAGATACGCCTTTTCTGCTGGCCATATTACCGCCCGGAGCCTTTTTAGGCATGGGCTTACTCATCGCCCTGAAAAATCTTTTGGATAAGCGTCTTAAACGAATGTTTGCCGCCCAGGATACAGATAAAGTAGTGCAACGGGCCCGAGTAACCGCGGAGAGTAGTTCAACCTAGCCGGCTACAAAAAGCCCGCAGACAACAGACATAACCCATATATGAGAGTTGAATGAATCAGCAAAAACGCATCACTATGCTTAAACGTTGGCGTGATGCAAACCCCCGCCCCACCACAGAATTGAATTTTAGCAGCCCCTTTGAGTTACTTATCGCCGTGCTGCTGTCCGCCCAAGCGACGGATGTGAGTGTGAATAAGGCAATGGCTAAGTTATTTCCAGTGGCCAATACCCCCGAAGGTATCTACGCCCTGGGGGTTGATGGGGTAAAAAGCTATATTAAAACCATCGGCTTATTTAATACCAAAGCTGAGAATATGGTTAAAACCTGCAAAATTTTAATCGATAAGCACCACTCACACCCACCCGAAGATCGGGCAGCTTTAGAAGCCCTACCCGGCGTTGGGCGTAAAACAGCGAATGTGGTATTAAATACCGCTTTTGGTTGGCCGACCATAGCCGTCGACACCCACATATTCCGCGTGGCTAACCGTACTAAACTGGCGATGGGCAAAAATGTTGAACAGGTAGAACAAAAACTGCTTAAGGTCGTCCCTGACGAATTTAAAGTAGATGTGCATCACTGGTTGATCTTGCATGGTCGTTACACCTGTATCGCCCGCAAGCCACGTTGTGGTTCGTGTATCATTGAAGATTTGTGCGAATTTAAAGACAAAATCGAATAAACCGCCATCTGGGAAAAAAGAAGAAAAAAGGATACCAGGTGTGTGGAAATAGCAATCAAGGCCCAACCCAACCCGAATTTACCCTTGCTTGAACAACTGACAGCGACACCTTAGCCTATTTATTGAACAGATAGCTTGTCCGCCAATAGGGTTAAGTCGCAGAAAAATTCCCGACCTATATTTATTATGCGTTTTTTTACGTCTCAGAATTTTCATAATACGACTATATACTATCTCCGCTGTATTCCAGTTGTATTATTAAATTGAATAACCACTGTATCAATATTTTTATAGTAGTTTGCAATACTCTGATAGCCAGGAACCCAACCAGTATGTTCGTAAACATAAATTGAAGAATAGATTTCTTGTTCCCCTTCATTAAACAATGACCCATCGTTTAATGCTCTCAAGAATATACCTACATCCTCTGCTGTAGCTAACATTCCATACTCATCCGTCTTTAAATCAGCTTCATAACCAACATAATAGCCACTCATAACATCGTGTATATCCACATCACTAAGCGAAGCAAAAGTATGGTTCAGCCCCAGACGGTTCAAAATTTCCTCTTTTATGTATTGGAATTTGCTGTAACTCACTACTTTTTCAATGAGTTCGGAAATCAACAAATAATTGGTGTTTGAATATTCATAGTCTTTATCCGGTTTAAAGTTAGCGGGTAAATCAAGCACTAATTCAAGCGCTTCTGCACTGCTTTTTGATGGGTTTGCCCAAAATCCTGGAGTGTCAGTGAAATTAGGAATGCCACTTCGATGCTGTACCATCATTCTCAGGGTTATTTTTTCTGCATTTTCAATTCTTTCCATAAGTTCTGGAAAGTAATCAGCGAGTGTTTTATCCAAAGACAAACGTTCGGCATTGACCAATTTGGCGATAGCAACTGCATCATATAACTTGCTGATGCTGGCAATTTTAAATAAAGCGTGGGGGTCAGCAGGTATTTTATTTTTTCGATCATGCCAGCCAGCGGCATAAAACTCTGGCGGTCTGCCTGCTGTATCCACATAAACAATCAGCCATCTAATCCATGGCCAACGGCTTCATTTGCTTGTTCTTGAACCGTATCGGGTAGGGGTAATCACCAAGCCTTTACCAAAATAAAAGGTACGTAGAAAAGGGAAATGATGGTTCCTATAAGTAATACTATTCTGAGTATGCGTTTTGTTTTTTTCTTCGTCATATTACCTGAGGACTGCCCATATTTAGTATGTTTTCTCAATCGTGGTAGAGCTGCCACTACTGAGCTGACTCCACAAAAATCCAGACGTGTAGCATTACCGCATCTGGCTCTTCAGCTATATATTTACTCGTGTGAACTTTGCCTTTACGTGTCCGATAATAAAGCATCTTACTTTCATTCCTTTGTTCAGCAATATTTAATTGCCGTCACCGCTTCGCCTGAAGATAACGAATCGCACTGTTTATTATGGAAATTTAGCTGAAATGGCTGCTTTTACTTACCACCCACAGCATTGCACTTGGTAAGCCTAAGCTCATGGGGCTGAGTTCTTTTGGCGTCTGACGGTAATGGCTTTGGGTATATATACAAATAACCGTCTGTTGAAATTAAAAAATGAAATATAAGAGCGAACGGCTATCCTGACACAGCGTAGGCATCAGCAGACCATTCTGTAATGAGTAAAGTAAGTGCAGTCGGTACAGGGCCTCTATTGACAATATAGTCCGGGAAGGACGATTTTAGATAACAACACTTGTATATTCATCTGACCAATCTAATTGAATAATAGACATTTTGACCAAACTTACTAAGATTCAAGGGATAAGGCTAGGATGCTGTGTCTCACATACTGGTGTGTATTGATTCTTTTCTTTCTTAAAACGAACAAAATAACGATGATGAATATTGGCCAAATCAAGAAAGGCGCGAATGCTCTCCTTCTTTAACTGTGTCAACTATTTCATCATCTGCATTGAGAATGGGTTAAATAAACAGTTTAGTAATTGAGTGCGTATGAACGGAAAACCTAATCACCAGCATAAAATTTTAGTTGAGCATAAACGGCAAACCAGTAAACGGTGGCAATGTTCATTGCAAATCACAACAAAGACACTATTTGCTTTGATCGGTGCGGTTTATTTGGTCGCGGCATCACCTGCTAATGGTGAGCAGGGGCAAACAATCAAGGCGGTAACACCGGATCATTCAGGCAGTTCATGGTATGCAAAAGGCGAATACGATAAAGCCATAGAATATTTTCAGCAAGCGCTTGCCAGTGACATTGAGAACTTTGGAGAAGCACATCCAAATGTGGCGACAACGCGCAATAATTTAGCGCTAACATGGAAAGCCAAAGGCCAATATGACAAAGCAATTGCCTATTATGAATTAGCTCTGGCCAGTGGCTTGAAAAACTTTGGTGAAAATGATCCTGAAGTGGCGACAATGCGCAGTAATTTGGGTTTGGTATGGCATGCCAAAGGTCAGTATAGCAAAGCCATTTACTATTATGAGTTGGCACTCGCTAGCAGCCTCCTTACCTTTGAGCAGGAACACGCCTTTGTGGCGACAATACGTAACAATATAGGACTGGTCTGGCAGGCCAAAGGTGAGTATGACAAAGCCATTCACTATTATGATTTGGCCCTTAAGAATGGAATTCTTACCTACGGTGAGGATCATCCCTCTGTGGCCATCAGGCGCAGTAATTTAGGCAGTGCCTGGGAAGCCAAAGGTGAGTACAAAAAAGCTATCCAGTATTACGAGTTGGCACTACAAAGAGGCATTATCAACCTGGGTGAAGATCATCCCACCGTGGCCACAAGACGCAATAAATTAGGCAGCGCCTTGCAGGCCCAAGGTCAATATGACAAAGCTATCCACTATTACGAGTTAGCACTAGCGAGCAGTCTTCGTGGGGTTGGAAAAAATCATCCGTCTGTGGCAATCATGCTTAATAGCTTAGGCAGTGCATGGCAGGCAAAAGGTGAGTATGACAAAGCCATTGAGCATTATGAAAAAGCGCTTGCTATTAACATTCTTACCTTTGGTGAAAGCCACCCAGACGTGGCCAGTACACGCAGACAACTTGCCAGCGCATGGCAGGAAAAAGGCCTGTACGACAATGCCACACAATATTATAAGCAGGCTCTGGCAAGTGACATACAAACCCTAGGTGCTGAACATCCAAATGTAGCAGCTACCCGTAGGCTAATGGGTAGTGTATGGCAGGCGCAAGGCCAGTACGATAAAGCGATTGAATTTTATGCGTTAGCCCTGGCCAGCAGCCTCTTAACTGTGGGTAAAGATCACACCGATGTGGCAAGTACACGGAGGCAACTCGGCAGCGCATGGCAGGAAAAAGGCCAGTATGACAAAGCCACCCAGTATTATGAACAAGCTCTGGCAAGTGATATAAAAACTTTTGGTAATGAACATCCGGATGTGGCCTTAACGCGCAGACTACTGGGGAGTGCATGGCAGGCAAAAGGTCAGTACGACAAGGCGATTGAATATTACGAACTGGCTCTGCACCAGGGTATTATTAACTTTGGTGAAGAGCACCCTGAAATAGCAAAAACGCGCAATAATTTAGGTAGCGCATGGCAAGCAAAAGGCCAATACGACAAAGCCAGCCAATATTACGAGCAGGCACTGAAAAGTGTCCGTAAAACCTTTGGTGAGAACCATCCTGTTGTGGCTAAAACTGAGAATCATATAGGCAGTCTATGGCAGGCAAAAGGCCAATACGATAAAGCTATTGAATTTTATGAACAGGCCCTGGCTAGCAGCCTCTTAACGTTTGGTGAAAGTCACCCCGATGTGGCAAGTATACGGAGGCAACTCGGCAGCACATGGCAGGAAAAAGGCCTGTATGGAAAAGCCATGACATATTATGGGCAGGCTCTGGCAAGTGATATACAAACCTTTGGTGAAGAGCATTCAAATGTAGCACTCACGCGTAGGCAGATTGGCAGTCTATGGCAGGCACAAGGTCAGTACGACAAGGCGATTGAATATTATGAATTGGCTCTACAACAAAGTCTTATTACCTTCGGTGAGGATCACCCTGAAGTGGCAAAAACGCGCAATAATTTGGGTAGTGTATGGCAGGCAAAAGGTCAGTATGACAAAGCCACCCGATATTATGAACTGGCCCTCAAAAGTGCACGTAAAACCTTTGGTGAGCACCATCCTGTTGTGGCGAGCACTGAGAGTCATATAGGCAGTTTGTGGCAGGCAAAAGGTCAGTATGATAAAGCCATTGAGTTTTATCAGCAGGCCCTGGCCAGTAATATACAAATATTAGGGGTAGATCATCCTGATGTGGCTGAAACCCACAGTAATTTGGGTCGAATATTAAAAGCCAAAGGCCAGTACAATCAAGCCATTGAATTTTATGAGCTGGCCCTTAATAGTGGCATTACGAATTTTGGTGAAGATCATCCCTCAGTGGCCATTCGGCGCAGTAATTTAGGCAGTCTATGGTCGGCAAAAGGTCAGTATGATAAAGCGATTGAATATTATCAACTAGCCATTGCCAGTGGTATCAAGACATTTGGAGAAGATCACCCATCGGTCGCGATAAGGCGCAGTAATTTAGGCAGCGCCTGGGAATCACTAGGCCAGTATGAAAGGGCGATTGAATATTATCAGTTAGCCCTTAAGGGTGGGATTAAAAACTTTGGTGAAGACCACCCATCTGTGGCCAAGAGGCGCAGTAATTTAGGCAGTGTATTCAAAGCCCTTGGCCAGTATGACAAAGCCATTGAATATTATGAACTAGCCCTTAAAAATGGCATTATTACCTTTGGTAACGACCATCCTTCGGTGGCCATCAGGCAAAATAATTTAGGCAGTACATGGCAGGCAAAAGGGCAGTATGACAAGGCTATTAACTATTATGAGCTGGCCCTCACCACTTATATCTTAACCTTGGGTGAAAATCATCCTAATGTGGCCACTACTCGCAGTAACCTGGGCAGTGCATGGCAGGCAAAAAGACAGTATGAAAAAGCCATTGAGTATTATGAATTAGCTCTGGAAAATGGGCTCAAATACTTTGGTGAAAATCACCCCTTGGTGGCGACAACACGTTCTAACTTGGGCAGTGCATGGCAGGCAAAAGGGCAGTATGACAAGGCCATTAAATATTATGAGTTAGCCCTGGAAACCGGGCTCAAAATATTTGCTGAGGATGATCCTTTTGTGATCACAATGCGCAGTAACATAGACGGTGCAAGGAACGAACGCTGGCGATAAAAAATAAAAACAACCAGTAAATGCTGGCTGTTTTCATTACTCTTCATCTACCTGGCAACTGACTCAGTGATAGATGAAATCGGCTTATTTATTAAAAACGTTTCTTCAACGTGACACCAAAGGTGGCCGGATTGGACACATAAGCGTTAAGTTTTCCCTCTTGTAAGGGGCTGTTGAAACTGGTGTGTTTAATATACTCTTCGTTAAGAACATTACGCCCCCAAAAGATCAAATCCATATCGTATTTATCAAAGTTCATAAACAAGCGCAAATTAAGTAGACTGTATGAATCTTGAACGGCTAGGGGATCATTGCTTTCGTCCAAAATAATGTCACCTGTGTAACTAAATTCGGCCTCTACATAGGTGTTAATGTCTTTACTGATACTGAAGTCTTTTTTAACCTTAATCATCCCATAATCTTCAGGCTCACCTCCCGGACGATCACCAGAACGGTTACAATATGGATTAGGGGCGGCGGGATCCAAACTCTCTTGCCCCGGGTCACCTACACCCGTGTGCCAGGTATAGGCAATCCAACAATTTCCTCGCTCAAAGTTATCATATTCGGCATTCACACGGGCGTAGACCAAATTAACCTCCACGGTGTCTGCGGGCAGCCAGGTGAGTTCAATTTCCAAACCTGATGTCTTATAATCACCTGCGTTTTGCAGGCTAAAACCTGTACCGGTAAACGTATTCGCCTGGAAATCATCCACTGTAGTGGAGTGGGCGGCGGCGTTGATCCGCAAATCTTGTGCCGGGAAGTCCTTCTTTATCCCCACTTCTATAGCCTGAGAAGTTTCTGCTGCAAAAATGGGGTCAAAACCTTCTGCGATCCTGTCAGTATTGGTTCCCCCCGACTTATATCCGGTACCGTAAGAAACGTATAATAACGTATCCCGGTCTGCCTGATAACTTAGTTTTAAGGTACCTGTTAGTTGATCATCGTTTAACGTATCAACAATGTTTGAACGGTCTGACGTGATAGCGCCCAGTGGTTTAAATCCCCACCCTAAGCTTTGAAAAGGGACCAGAGCCTCTAGTGCAGCCTGTCCTTCAGGGCTTGTAATATCAAGGGTGTTAGCCACAATTCCAGCTAACACATTCCCAGCCACACCAGCGCCATAAAGTAGTGTGCCTGGCACGATGGACGCCGGATTAGCGGAGTCGCCTACAGAGGAAAAAAATGTGGGAAAAGCAGCGTTTCCAGGTAAGTTTTCACTAAAGACGGTTAACAGATCCTTGCTTTCATCCGTGTAACGCAACCCTGTGGTCAGGGTCAATTTTTCAGACAGACGGTAATCGACTTGTCCGAAAATGGCATAATTTTCATGTTTCTGATCAGCGCGATGATCAAAAGCCGAAAAGGCAGGTGCCGGTGCAGAAGACGGTGCAATCTGCCCATTACTTGAAACACTAAGTGAATCGATCCCCCCCAGTAGCTCTGTAAAAGCACCCTGGGAGAAACCAGACAGAAAAAACTCGTTAAATTGTTCAGTGGTATACAAGCTATAATCAAGATCCAAATTTTGCCTGAAATAATAGGCGCCCAGTATGGCAGTCACGTTCTCACCGCTGTAATCAAGGCGTAATTCCTGGGAAAATGAGCGTTGCTCTGAGTCATTTTTGGTGCCAAATAAGTCGGCATCGGTGAAATCAGTATCAATATTATCCAGTGCGTCAAAACTGCGATACGCCGAAATAGAGACCACGGTGTAATGATTATCGATATCCCAGCTTATCTCGGCTGACAAACCGCTGTCTTTCATGGTAGATTCTGGTAAAAAAGAGAGTGCCACCTTACGCTCAAAGAAGTCATCGCCGTCAAAAATTGTAGCATTAAACGGAGCTTGTGATAAAAGACTGTCCGAGCCAAACTTGCCCTCAATCTCCATCGCCTTCATGTTACTCACCTGTACCGGCGCGGCACAGCAAATTTCATTAATTTCTGAATAATCGGCAATAATGCGCACCGATATATCATTATTTGGTGTATAAAGGGTCTGTAGCCTCACCCCCCAACGATCTCTGTCGTTTAATACGTTGTCACCGAAGTTGACCTCGCTGACAATACCGTCACGTTCACTCCCAAAGGCTGTTACACGAAAAGCCAGGATATTATTAATGGCCGAAATTGATGCGCCAGCTGAATAATTAATTAAACCGTAATTACCAATTGTTGCTTCGAAAAAATTATTAGCGCCATCATGGCTCGGTGCCACGGTGCGCACCAATATTGCACCTGATGGTGTGTTTTTACCAAATAAGGTTCCCTGGGGGCCACGCAATACTTCGACTGCCTCAACATCAACCAGATTGTTGATCATAGAGTTTTGCCGGGCACGATAGACACCATCTACGTATAAGCCGACGGACGATTCTAAGCCGAAGTTTTGTGACGATGTGCCGATACCCCGTATCGAGAAGCTTGAGTTGGTGGCATTCTGATTTTGAAAGGCGGACAAAGCCGGTACACTGGCTGTTAAATCAAACATATCCTGAAGCACAGACTCAGCCATTTTTTTACCTGAAATAGCCGTGACCGATACCGGTACAACCTGCAGATTTTGACTGCGTTTTTGCGCCTTTACCGTAATGGTTTCAAGGCGTATTGTTTCGACCTCGTCTTCAATTTCCTGTGTATAAACAAAGGGGCTGATAAGGCCTAAAGAAAGCGTAACCCATATCGCAATTGGATTTTTTTTAAATTCGCCTGGTACTATTATATCCATATGTATGTCCTATTCCTGTTGTTGGCAGTTTTTCGTGTTTTCGTGTTTTCGTGTCAGTTCACTTGGCTAACGTTTGCGCAGCAAGTGTCATATTCATCTATACCGCTTTTAAAAAAATATAAGACTGCTTGTTTATAATCTGGGGCCGCATTATAC
>Ga0307489_10000237_pt1 | contig 31531 bp, 53 predicted proteins | sample SB12metaG_FD_202247 | JGI IMG/M metagenome (GOLD analysis project Ga0307489, IMG submission 202247) | Sea-ice brine microbial communities from Beaufort Sea near Barrow, Alaska, United States - SB 1.2 | ecosystem: Environmental > Aquatic > Marine > Coastal | place: USA: Alaska | collected... | reverse complement strand
CAGACTGTCAACAGTCAGGATGACCATAGGAGGTCGACAAGAGGATGTTCATAGGACGTCGACAATAGGATGTCAACAGTAGGATGTGAACAGTATGTCAACAATAGGATGCCAATAGCATGTCAACCAGAGGATATCAACAGTAGGATGTCAATAGGATGTCAATAGGATGTCAACGACAGGATGTCAACGACAGGATGTCAACGACAGGATGTCAACGACAGAATGTCATCAGTAGGATATCACTAAACTGAAGCAACGAGGCTCGTGTCTAAAATGTAAAGGATGAAGTGGCGAGCACCGGTTCACGAACATGTATTGACGTGGCCCCACCTGCAAGAGAACGACGGCGGCGCGCATGGCGGTGAATGCCCGCCGCGCCGCCGCGCACCTCGCGCGGGACTGCACCGCCACCCAGGGGCTTACACTCGTTCACTTCTCAGCTCAACTTGAGCGCTTTTTATGGGATAGGGGGTGCGCGTAGGGGATGTGTAGCCCTTGTTAAGGGGGTAGTTGGGGGTGTTTAGTGTGTGGAGGGTGTATTTTGTGTCAGAAACGGCTCAGGTTGAGCTGAAAAGTGGACGAGTGTAAGCCCCTGCCGCCATCGCCGCGCCGCGGGTGCGCTGGAACGCCGACCGCTGCACCCACCCGCGGTACGCCGACTGCACCGCCACCGCCGCTACCTTCGCCGCCACGAACGCCCGCCGCTGCCGCAGGCCTCGCGCGTGCCGCTGCACGGCGACGGCCGCGGCATGCCTCTGTCCCGCCCCCAGCCGCGCCGCGAGGTACCTCCGCCCAGGGGCTGACACTCGTCCACTTTTCAGCTCAACGTGAGCAATTTCTGTCCCATGTGTTGGGGTGCTTTGCTGGTTTCAGTGGCAACAACGGCTCAGGTTGAGAAGATGTGGACGAGTGTAAGCCCCTGCCTCCGCCGCGCCATCGCGCCCCGAGCACGCGCCTGCAGCACCACCGCGGCGGCACGCATGACAACAAACGTTCTCCGCGCCGCCGCGCACCTGGCGCGCGACTGCGCCGCCACCGCCGCCGCCCGCAGACCCTTGAACTAGGGACTGGCGGATCATGCTCGCCACGTCATCATCCATATTTAAGACCCTCGTTCTTTGACTAAAACTGCAGCCTATGACGTGGCGAGCATAATCCGCCAGGTCCTACCTTGAACGCCGAACGCTGCACCCACCCGCGCCACGCTGCCTGCACCGCCACCGCCGCCGCCCGCGCCGCCACGAACGCCCGCCGCCGAAGCATCCCCCGCACGTGCCGCTGAGTAGCGGCGCAAGTTGAAATTGAAATCAAAATTTCAAAGCCGTTCATCATATTGTAGCTTCAAGCAGTGAAACCAGAGGCGCTTTCAACAGAGGTTTTGATAGTGTCAACCTGCACCGCCCTACTGCTGCACGGTGACCGCCGCGGCGCGCCTCCCAAGGTTTACCCGCCGCGTCGCCGCACCCCGCGCCGCTGCCTGACACCAAGGGCTTACACTCCTCCATTTTTCGGTTCAACTTAAGCGCTTTCTGTGGGATAGGGGGTGCATTTAGGGAGGTGTTGACGGGGTGTTTAGGAGGTTTCAGGTGGAATTAGGGGGCGTTTAGGGTGTATTTTTGTGTCAGAAACGGCTCAGCTTCAGCTGAACAGTGGACGAGTGTAAGCCCCTACCTGACACCGCACAGCCGCCACCTTGAGGGCCAGGAAGCGCTTCCTCTCCTTACGCCCCCGGACGGTCGCCTGCAGAACCCCAGCGTAATAAAACACGAGCGCGTACTCCATGCGCTGGAGCCACCTGCAGGCGGGGACTAGCAGATAGTGCTCGCCACCTCACATGATGCCATTTGACGCAATGAAGGTGGGCTCAAATACAAATGCGCTGGATGAAGTGGCGGCCAATGTCTGCATCAGGGGCTTACACTCGTTCCCATTTCAGCTCAACTTGAGCTCCTCTGTCCACCGTATGACCCAAATTCACTCATGAATGTGGCCTGGAGTTGCTCAAGTTGAGCTCTAACGCGAACGAGTGTATGCCCCTGGTCTGCTTGTCGCTACCCGCGGAAGCGCGACTGGATTGCCACGGGGGTTTGGGGTTCAGGGTTTAGTGTCTAGGGTTTAGGGTTCAGGGATTAGGGTTTAGGTCTTCCGTTTAGGGTCTAGGGGTTCCCTACCCACGGAAGCGCGACTGGACGTGCACGGCGGCGGCGCGCTGCCGCAGGAACGCGCGGCGAGCGGCGGCGCCGCGCGCGCGGGCCTGCGTCGCGACGATGACGCGCTGCTGCGCGGCGAAGCGGGCTGACGCCACGGCGACGCGGCGGCGGCGCTGGCATACCAGGGTGTAGCGGCGCAAGTTGAATTTGAAAGCAACAATTCAAAGCGTTTCATCATATTTTAGTCTCAAGCGCTTAGGTTTAGGCGCTTTCAACATGGGTTTCATAGGGTCAACCTGCACCGCCCTACCAAGGCGGCGCGGCGCGTGGTGAGGAACCGGCGCCGCGCCGCAACGCCCCGGGCGCGTGCCTGCAGCCAGGGTCTGACACTCGTTTACGTTCGAGCTCAATTTGAGCAACTCCATAACACATTCATGAAGTAATTTGGATTATACGGTGGACGGAAGAGCTTATGTTGAGCTGAGAAGTGGACGAGTGTAAGCCTCTGCCTGCAGCACCACAGCGGCGGACCGCAGCGCCTTGAGCTCGCCCCGCGCCGCCGCCCCAGCAGAGCTCCGCCTGAAGTGCGCCTGCGCCATCAGCGCGGCGCCCTTGATGTAGCAGTGCAAGTTGAATGTCAAAGAAAAGTTTGAAAGCAGTCCATCAGATTCCAGTTTCAAGCGCTTAGTTCCAGGCGCTTTCAACTTGGGTTTCACAGGGTCAACCTGCACCGCCCAACCTTGAGGGCCGCGAAGCGCGCCCGCTGCTGGACCATCCGTACAACGGACTGGATGCGGGTGGCAGCCTGAGCCACGAGCTTCGCCTTCCTCCGCACCTGCTGATAGGGACGAAAATAATTACACTTTCACCTTTCTCAGCTCCACTTTGGCATCTTCGAGGTATCAAGTTGGGATGAGTTAAGTGATTGCCGTGCGTGTGCGGCCCCGCAATGTTTAGGGCTTAGGGTTTAGTGTTTAGTGTTTAGGGTTTCGGATGTAGGATTTAAGGTTCAGGGTTTAGGGTTTAAGGTTGCCCCGCCTGCTTGCCACGCACGCGCGCCTGTAGCACCTTGAAGGTGTGCACTGCCGCCACGTGCCTGTCTCGCGCCACCTTCCCGCGCCACCGCGACTGCGCCGTCACCGCGGCAGCCTTCAGGCGCAGGAAACCGCGCCGCGCTTTGCCGCCGCGGCAGTACGCCTGGCACACCACGCTCACCGCGCGGATGTTGAGGAAGTTCTCGCGGGCAATCCAGCCCCGTACGCGGCGTTGGATGGTGACGCTCGCAGCGACTTGGGTGGCAGCATCAGCGGCGGCAGCAGCGGCGGCGGCGGCGACGGCGGCGGCAGCGGTGGCGACAGCAGCGGCGGCAACTTCAGCGGCGGCGGTGACGGCGGCGGCGACGGCTTCAACTTCGGCGGCGGCTGCAGCGGCGGCGGAGGCGACCGCAGCGGCGGCAGCGGCGGCGCGATCGGCAAGGTAGGCGCGGCGGGCGGTGAAGCCGCGGACCGCCGCCTGCAGCGTCACGGCGGCGGCGCGCTGCCGCTGGAACGCCGCGCGCTGGTGGCGCATGCGGACCGCGGCTTGGATGTGTGTCGCCGCTTTCGCGGCGCGCTTGGCTTTAGCCCGCACCTGCCGGCCCCGCACGCGCGCCTGCAGCACCTTGAAGCAGGGGCTTACACTCGTCCACTTCTCAGCTCAACTTGAGCCGTTTCTGACACAAAAACACACCCTCAACACCCCCTAGCACTCCCTGACACCGCATAAACACCCCCTAGACAACCCCTAAACGCACCCCCTATCCCACAGGAAGCGCGTACGTTGAGCGGAAAAGTGAACGAGTGTAAACCCCTGCCTTGAAGGTGTGCACCGCCGCCACGTGCCTGTCGCGTGCCACCTTCCCGCGCCGCCGCGACTGCGCCGTCACCGCCGCGCCCTTCACCCATGGCCTGCCACACATTGCCCGCCACATCATCAAAAGCATTTTGATATGTCGTTTCTTGAGTTGAATGGCATCCTATGACGTGGCGAGCAGCATCTGGCAGGCCCTACCTTCAGGCGCAGGAAGTCGCGCCGCGCTTTGCCGCCCCGGCAGTACGCCTGGCACACCACAGCGGCTGACAGGGACCTGGCGGCGACGGCGGCCTCGCCGGCGGCGGCAACGGCGGCGGTGGCGGCCGCAGCTGCTGCCCGCGCCACTTGACCGCGCCGCCGCGACTGCGCCGTCACAACGGCAGCCTTGATGTAGCGGCGCAAGTTGAATTTGAAAGCACAATTGAAGCAAAATTGAAAGCAGTCAAGCACATTTTAGTTTCAAGCGCTTAGTTACAGGCGGTTTCAACATGGGTTACACAGGGTCAACATGCACTGCCATACCTTGAGTCGCAGGAAGTCGCGGCGCACCTTGCCGCCGCGGCAGTACGCCTGGCACACAATGTTGACGCAGCGGATGTCTAGGAAGGCTTCGCGTGCAATCCAGCCCCGGATCAGGGCCCCACAATCGTTTCCTTTGCCAGCTTAATATCACCCGTCATCATTGCCGATTGAGCCCACATGTATTGTCTTGCGAAGATCATCAAGTTCAGGTGAGCAGGGAAAGAGTGGAAGGCCCTGCCCAGAGTGACAAGAGAAGATCCAATATCGATATGGGAGATCGATATGGGAGATCGGACATCAATGAGATATCGATAGGGATTTCGATGCGGGATATGGATTATCGATATGGGATATGGTATATCGATATGGTTATCAACCATATCGATATGGTCGGCCTGGATATCGATATGGGATATGAGCTAATGATATGGGAGATGAAAGTATCGATACGGTCATCTCCCATATCGATATGGGATGTCTTGTCACTCTGGAGGAAGGCCCTGCCCCGGATGTGGCGTTGGATGGCGAGCGCGGAGGTGTGGCGGAGGAGGAGAGAGGCGCGGTCGGCTCGTAGCGCGCGGCGGGCACGGACGAACCGTTGAATGGAGAGCGCGGCGGCCTTGGTGTAGCGGCGCAAGTTGAATTTGAAAGCAATACTTGAAAGAAGTTCATCACAATTTAGTTACAAGCGCTAAGATACAGGCGCTTTCCAGGTGTGTTTCATCGGGTCAACCTGCACCGCCCTACCTTGGCTCGGAGGAATCGGCGGCGGGATGCGGCGGCGCGCGCGCGGGCCTGCACCGCCACCGCCGCTCGCCGTAACGCGAGGCACCTCCGCCGCGCCATGGCGCCCCGGGCTGTAGCGGCGCAAGTTGAAATGGGAGGCACAGTTTAAAAGCGGTTCATCATATTTGAGTTTCAAGCTTGTAGATCCAGGCGGTTTCAAGGTGGGTGTCATAGGGTCAACCTGCACCACCCTACCGGGCACGCGCCTGCAGCAGCATGGCGGCGGCACGCATGGCGACGAACCCCCTCCGCGCCGCCGCGCACCGGGCCCGCGACTGTACTGCCACCGCCGCCGCCCGCAGACCCTTGAAGGCCGACCGCCGCACCCACCCGCGCCACGCCGCCTGCACCGCCACCGCCGCCGCCCGCCGTGCCTTGTGCCGCCCCCACTGCCGCCGCACCAGGAACCCCCGCGTCGCTGCCTGGATGGTAACCACCGAGGCGCACGTCCGCAGGTAGCCCCGCCGCACCAGCCACCCGCGGACGGCACTCTGCACCGTCGAGGCGGCGGCCTTCAGAGCCAGGTGCTCCCGCCGGGCCGCGCCGCCGCGCCGGTAGGCCTGGCACCAGGGTCTTACACTCGTCCACTTCTCAGCTCAACGTGAGCCGTTCTCATACTGAAACGGGGTGAAGCCATCCAACGTAGCCTACAGGAAGCGCTTACGTTGAGCTGAAAGGGGGACGAGTGTCAACCCCTGCCTGGCACACTACTGCTGAGGCGCGGGTGCGCTTGAACGTGGAGCGGTGCACTCCGCCGCGCCACGCCGCCTGCACCCAGGGGCTCACACTCGTTCACATTTCAGCTCAAATTATGCTGCCTTTATGCCCCACGTGACCCAACTTGACCCATGAATGTGTCCCGAATGTGCTCAAGTTGAGCTCTGACGTGAACGAGTGTAAGCCCCTGCCTGCACCGCCACGGCCGCCGCCCGCCGTGCCTTATGCAGCCCCCACCGCCGCCGCGCCGCCCACCCCCGCGCCGCCGCCTGGATGGTGACCACCGCGGCACAAGTCCGCAGGTAGCTCCGCCGCAGCAGCCACCCGCGAACGACAGTCTGTATCGTCAAGGCGGCGGCCTTAAGAGCGAGGAAGTCCCGGCGCGCCGTGCCACTGCGGCGATATGCCTGGCGCCAGGGCCGAGTAGGATTTAGGGTCTAGGGTTCAGGGTTCAGGGCTTAGGGTTTAGGCTTTTGGGTTTAAGGTTAGGGCCGAGTATATAATGCTCACCGAGTCATAGGATGTCATGTCTCTCAGTAAACGTGTGTCAGATGCCATTGCTTAGGATATCATATAACTCCACATACGAAAAAGGTGTCAGAAAGGTGTAAGATGTCAAGGATGCCATGTATCTCAATAAATCAAGGTACTGGTAAGCAGGTGTGAGCTGTCATTTGTCTTAGGATGTTATTCATTATGAGAGACGTGGCCGGCGTGATTTACTTTTGCCGCCCGACCTGGCACACCACAGCAACGCACTTCACATCCAGGTAGCTCTCCCGAGCGATCCACCCCCGCACGTGGCGCTGGACGGTGACGGCGGCGGACTTGCGAGCGAGGAACTCCCGGCGGCCCCGGCTGCCGCGCCGCGCAGCCTGGCACCAGGGCTTACACTCGTCCACTTTTCAGCTCAACATGAGCCGTCTCTGACACACAAAGACACCCTACACACCCTAAACACCCCCTAACACTCCCTTATGACGGGCTACACAACCCCCACGCGCACCCCCTATCCAATAAAAAGCGCTCAAGTTGAGCTGAAAAGTGGACGAGCGTAAGCCCCTGCCTGGCACGCCACGGCAGCGCCGCGAAGCGCGGTGAACGCCACGCGGCGCCGCTTGCCGCGGACCAGGGGCTTATACTCGTTCACTGTTCGGCTCAACGTAAGCACATTTTGTGCGATACGTTTAATGCATGGTTTTCCTCCAGTCTATTGGACAGGAGGACACGAGTAGGTGACCAAAACGGCTGAGGTTGAGCTGAAAAGTGGACGAGTGTAAGCCCCTGCCGCGGACCCGAGCCTGGAGCATCACTGCGACCGACCGCAGGGCCATGAACGTCCGCCGCTTACCCGCGCCGCGCGCCGACGCCTGCACGACCACCAACTAGGGTCTGGCAAACATTGCTCGCCCCGTCACTCAACGTGTCTCACACCCAGTCTCCGGTGTGACTACCCCCTGAACACCCCGAAAACAGCCTCTCGACCAATCAGGGGCGCAGGAGCATGATTGACCGTCCATTGACCAATCAGGGACAATGCAAATTTACGTTCAGAATTGGCGCGAAACGTGCATTACATCCAGCCGATCAAATCTCAGTCAATCACTTTCTGGACCAATCACATGAGGGCCTGCAGGATGATTAACCACCCGGAGACTGGGTCTAAAGCCTCGTTCCTGAGCTAAATGGAATCCTATGACGCGGCGAGCAATATCTGGCAGGCCCTACCAGCGCAGCGCGGCGCAGCGCCGCCATGCGCCGTGTGGCCGCCCAGCCGCGCGCCGCCGCCTGGATGGTGACCGCCGCCGCCACAGCCTCCCGCAGCATCCCCCGCGCGGCGCCGCCCCTCCACTGCGCTTGCAACCGGCAGATGCCGTGCGATAGGGCCCGCCGGATATTGCTCAACACGTCATAGGACGGACGCCATTGAACTCAAGAACCGACAGCTCATAGTACGTTGGATGACGTGGCGAGCAGCCATTGAACTCAAGAACCGACAGTTCATAGTACGTTGGATGACGTGGCGAGCATCCATTGAACTCAGGAGCCGAGAGTTCATAGCACGTTGGATGACGTGGCGAGAAGTATCTGGCAGGCCGTACCGCGGGAGCGGGCCGCGGCGTGGCGGCGCGCAGCCATGCGGCGGAAGCAGCGCTGCACCACCGTGGCCGCCGCCACCCACGTGTGCAGCGTGGGCCTCCAGTGCACCCACCGCCAGTACCGCTGCACCTTCCGCACTGCCGCCGTGCCCCAAGGCCGTACTGCATCTCAGGGTTTAGGATTTAGGATTTAGGGTTTATGGTTTAGGATTTAGCGCACTCCATCCCCCTTCACCTCAACTTGAGCACCTCCAAAGTATCGCGTGGAATGCCGCCGGTGTTGCTAAGGGACACAGTGGCGTAAGTTAAGCAGAAAAGGGGACTACAGTGGCGAATGTATACGGGTACGGTATGAGCGCACAGCGCGCAGCCCAGGGTTTAGGGTTCAGGGTTCAAGGGATCTAGGGTTTAGGGTTCAGGGTTTCAGCCCTGCCTCTTCGCGGCGGTGCGACAGCAGGCGGGCGCACAGGAACAGCAGGTAGCCGGCCACCACCCGCGTGTCCGCCCCGCCGCTCATAGCCTCCACAGCCCCGAACGTCGCCTCAGGAATACCCCCCAGCGCGCGCGCCACGGCGGCCAAGGTGGAGAAGTTGGACTTGCACGCCGCCACCGCCGCCTTGCGCCAGGGGCGTACACTCGTCCACCTGTGAGCTCAACGTAAGCACTTTTGGTGGGACAAGGGGTAATTAGGGGCTGTTTTGGGAGTGTTTGAGACGAGGTTCGAGGGGGTGTTTAGACATTTAGAGGATGTGATGAGTGTCAGGAACGGCTCAGGTTGAGCTGAGAAGTGGACGAGTGTAGGCCCCTGCATTGCGCGCGCTGAGCGCCGCCACGTCCGCGTCATCCACGCTGTCCGGCCGACCGGAGCCCAGACTCAGGGAGTTCCAGTGCACTGGGGCGGTTGGGCAGTCGCGCAGCTGGGTGGTCTGGCGGACATGGCGGAGGGGCAGCAGGCGCGGCGCGTTGTAGCGGCGCAAGTTGAATTTGAAAGCCACAGCTGAAAGCAGTTTACCACATCATGCTTTCAAGCGCTGAAATCACAGGCGCTTTCAACGCGGGGTTTGAACCTGTCAGCCTGCACCGCCCTACCGCGTAGGCGTGAACCAGCACGCACAGCGCGCGGCCGTCGGCGAAGGACGCGCTGACGTCGCCGCCCACCTCCACGCCGAAGTTGGAGCACACCGCGCGCGCCCACCGCAGCAGCCGCGTCTCATGGACACACCGCCCGGCGGCCTCCGCAGAATCCTCGTCGTCGAATGCGTCAGCCGCCTCAGCATCGAACATCATCTGCATGCGGCCTTGCTCCTCGTTGTAGCGGCGCAAATTGAATTTGAAAGCAAAATTTGAAGACGGTTCATCACATTACAGTTTCAAGTGTCAAGTACCAGGCGGTTTCAACTTGTATTTGATAGGGTCAACCTGCACCGCCCTACCTCATCCCCCGCCTCCCCCGCCTCCCCCACCTCCCCTGCCTCCCCCGCCTCCGATGCGGTAACCACACCCGGTGCCAGCGTCCCGCCGTGAAATGTGAAGGTGCCGTTTCCACTCAGGATCTGAATCCGCCGCCTCTCCTTCCACCGGTCCACCTCGTGGTCGAGGTCCTGCTGCGGCAGCATGCGCGGCGCCTGGAAGTGCATCATGAGCGCCCACAACCAGGGAATTACACGAGTGAACATTAGATCTCAACTTGAGCAACTCCAGGAGACATTCATGATTTAAATTGGGTCACACGGTGGACAGAGGAGCTCATGTTGAGCTGAAACGTGAACGAGTGTCAGCCCCTGCCCACAGCAGGCCGAAAGTGTTGGCCAGGTGACCGTCCACGATGTCCGCGGGTGTGACGTGCGCCCAGCTGGCGGGTAGCTCCACGCCCGCCGCCCGCGCCGCCCCCAGTGCCGCCCCCACGTTGTGCAGCCGCGCCGCCCTGCCCACACGGCCAAACACCATTTTCCGTTTTAGCTTAAAACTTAAACTCAGTTTTAGGTTGGTTGTCGAAAACCTTTTCGACAATCAGAACGTTCCAATCCAGAATATGAAACTAGGTGTACCTGTGTTGGAAGGACATGCCCCTCTGAGTACCGGTGCTGTGGGTGGTCGCTGGAGTGGTACAGTGAGGCCCCGCCTGCTGGTGGCCGGGAACTTGGCGGCCCTGAGCAGCGAGTTGTCACCGGTGCCCGCGGTCAGCACCTCCACCCAGGGGCTTACACTCGTCCACTCATCGGCTCAACGTGAGCACGTTTTGTGAGACACGTTGGGTGCATGATTTTCCCCCAGTCTATTAGACAGGCGGACACTGGGAGGTGTGACCAAAACGGCTTAAAATGAGCTGAGAAGTGGACGAGTGTAAGCTCCTGCCTCCACGAGGCGGCACAGGCGCACGCCGTCGCGCAGGTCCACAGCCAGGTTGGTGCACACACAGTAGCGGCGCAAGTTGAATTTGAAAGCAAGAGTTGAAAGCAGTATATCACACCTTGGTTTCAAGCGCTTAGTTCCAGGCGCTTTCAACGTACGTTTGATGGGGTCAGCCTGCACCGCCCTACCACGTAGTCGTACTCGCGGATGGGCTCCTGCTGGTGGTACAGGCGGTACCCCATGACAGGGGCTTACACTCGTTCACTTTTCGGCTCAACGTAAGCGCTTTCTGTTGGACAGGGGGTGCGTTTAGGGGTTGCCTAGGGGGGATTTAGGAGGTGTCAGGGGGTATCGGGGGGTGCTCAGGGTGTGTTTTGTGTCAGGAACGGCTCAGCTTGAGCTGAGAAGTGGACGAGAGTGAGCCCCTGCCCCATGTGCGCGAGGTGGCGCACCACGTCGCCCTCCCCGTAGCAGCTGGCCTGCAGCGCGGCGCGCACCACCGCGGAGCTGGACTTGTTGGGGGCGGCCGGTCGGAACAGCAGCGGGGTGCTGGGGTGCAGGCCCGACTGCGCGCGGTCCAGCAGGAAGGCTAGCAGCAGCGTGCGCTTCAGAATGGTGGCCGCCAGCGCCGCCGCGTATCCCTCGCGGAACGGCGCTGTGCCCCCCCCGCCTGTGCCATACTCCAGCTCCACCGAGCACGGTCATCTGCATACAGTATCGATACTGTCATCCTGCATATCGATATGGGATATCTTGTCACTCTGGCCGATGAGGATGCGGCGAGTGTGTGCAGGCAAACTGTGACACCGAGGAGGTTGATATGACGGCGGCGAGTGTGTACATTCACACTATGTCGCAACGGGCGCTCGCCACGTCACAGGGTGGAACGTCAGAAACGAGGGTCAAACATGCGTTGGAGGAGTGGTGAGTACTCGTATGATGCACCTGGCCCTACCAGTGAACGGTCTTTCATGAGCGCGGCGATGAGCGCCGCTTGCTCCGCCTTCTCCGCCGCTGCCGCGGACTTTTTGTTGGTCGCCGCCGCCGCCGTGATGTCGCCAGGATTGCCTAGTATCAGGGGCTCACACTCATCCAGTATTCAGCTCAACTTGAGCCGTGTCGGACGCAAAACACACCCTAAGCATCCCCTACTACACCCTGACACCCCCTACACACCCCTTAAACAAACCCTGAATGCACCCCATATCCTACACAAAGCGCTTATGTTGAGCCGAAAAGTGGACGAGTGAAAGCCCCTGCCTAGTATGGTGTGGAGCGCGGCACGGAGCCAGAAGGGGGAGTAGGACCCGACCGCGGCGGCGAACTCGTCGCGCAGCCGCACGTCCTCCAGGAAGCTGCCGTGGTGTAGCGGCGCAAGTTGAAATTGAAAACAAATTATGAAAGCGGCCCATCACATTTTAGTTTTAAGTGCTTAGTTCCAGGCGCCTTTAACTTGGGTTTGACAGGGTCGACCTGCACCGCCCTGCCGTGGCTCTTGACGTTGACGGCAGCTGCGTCGGCGGCGTCGCAGGCGCCGCGCAGGCGCAGCTTGCCGTCGTCCACGCTCCTCTCCAGCCGCAGTATCACCTCGCGGACCTCCAAGGAGGGCCCGGCGTAGCTCGATGACATTAAAACAGACCTCGAAGGATCATCTGTAATGATCATGGGCACTGACACCTCATCATGACATAATTCGTTCCAAGCCTGTGATTGGCCATGCTTTGCTTTGCTTTTAAGACTTTGACGCAATTTGTCATAGCGAGTGAATGGACACATGCTCGGTGAGTATCGTTTGATTTCATGTTGACGACATGTTGATTACGAGGCGAGCGTGATGTGGCGGGCCCAACCTCGACGTCGCGCGAGTAGAGGTGCCAGAGGCGCGACAGCGCGGCGGCGGCGGCGTGGCGCCGCTCCCGCGCGTCGGCCGCCGCCGCCCCGGGACTCGCCGCGTCGTAGCGGCGCAACTTAAATTTGAAACCAATGTTTGAAGGCAGTCCATCATATTCCAGTGTCAAGCGCTTGGTTCCAGGCGGTTTCAACTTGGGTTTGATAGGGTCAATCTGCACCGCCCTACCGCGTGCGGAATGATGGTGATGTTCAGCCAGTTGATGAACGCCCTCTCCTGCTGCCCGACCCAAAACTGCGTGTGAAACTCCTCAAAGTCGGGCCGGTCCCCCTCGGCCAGGGCCTCGCGGATGCTCCTCGCCACATCATAGGATGCCACCAGAGAGAGGAGAGAGACGCTTCCGCGTGTATAAGGAAGCACCAGGCTTTCACATGGCCCCCGTATATCACCTGGCCCCCGTATAGGATGCCACTAAACTCTCGACAAACGAGGGGTCGAAATACGTGTCGATGACGTGGCGAGCAATATCTGCTAGGCCGCGGCCGTACCCTCGGCTAAGCTACGCATGGGCTGCTTGGCGGCGGCGGCGGCTGACGGCTTGCGGAGGGTCAGCGTGCGCGTCACCGGCACCACGCGCTGCGTCTTGCTCTTGCGGTGTGGGGCGTCCGATGCCGCCGAGGTGCAGGGGCTTACATTCGTCCACTTCTCAGCTCAACCTGAGCCGTTCCTGCCATGAAAACGACCCCTGACACCCCCTGACACACCTAAAACACCCCATGAACAACCCTTTTACGCACCCCCTATCCCATAAAAAGCGCTGAAGTTGAGGTGAAAAGTGGACGAGTGTAAGCCCCTGCCGAGGTGGAGGTGAAGGACAGGCGGGAGCCGCCGCCGCCGCCGCCGCCTGCTGCGCTGATGCGGCGCGCCGCGTCCTCGCTCTCGCAGTCCGCGCGCGACCGCTTCGACCCCGGCGAGTCGGAGCTGCCGTCGCGCTTCACACCCGCGGCGCTCAGCGCGGTGCTCGCGTCCGCCGCGCGGGTGGCGACGGCGTTGCCGCTCATGGGGCGCAGCACCGAGAGCGAGGAGCGGCGGCTGTTGCCGCCGCTGCTGACGGTGGACAGCCGCCGCGTGCTCGCCGACAGCCACGGGCTTACACTCGTCCACGTTTCAGCTCAACTTGAGCCGTGTCTGACACAGAAAAACACCTCACACACCCTAAACACCCCCTGGGCACGCGCTACACAAGCCCTACGCGCACCCCCTACTCCATATAAAGCGCTCAAGTTGAGCTGAGAAGTGAACGAGTGTAAGCCCCTGCCGACAGCGTGCTCGACAGCACTCCCGCGCCAGGGCCACAACCTCAGTACTTTTTCCAGATTGACTTTATGACGTTTCAAGCCATTTGTCCGTCAAACCATTTGAGTTATCCCACTTAATTGCTCAAGCGCTCAAGTCCTGAAGTCCTCAAGTGCTTAAGCAAGTGCTCAAGTGCTCAAGTTCCAACTCTGAAACATATTTAGGGAATGCCCTACCCCCCGGCGTCGCCAGCAGCCACCGCGGCGCCTCTGAGGCGCAGCTTGAGCGGCGGCGCGTCGTTCCCACCGCCGCCACCCAGGGGCTTACACTCGTCCACTTTTCGGCTCAACGTAAACACATCTTATGGGGTACGTTGGGTGCATGATTTCCCCACGGTCTATTAGACAGGGGACACGCTGAGGTGTCACCAAAACGGCTTAGGTTGAGCTGAGAAGTGGACGAGTGCAAGCCCCTGCCGCCGCCGCCGCCGGTGTTGGCGCCGAGGACGACGTGCACGGTGCCGCAGTACACGGTCCGCGATGGCTTCAGCGGGCACCACGACACGCGCACCATCTCGTACGCGCCCGGGGGCACCGACACCCGGTCAGGGTCCACCGAGACTCAGGGCCTTACAGGGGGGGGTTATGTATTGAAAGGCGGTATAGGGGTCTAATGATTGGAGCTAGCGTTAAGACTCTGATACTTGCGCTCGTTCCGTAAGCGCCTGTCAAGTAGTACGTCGGGAGCGAACCTCAATGGCGCAAACCCAAGCGGCGCTTCCAGCGCCGCCGCCGATGGATTCAGGGACAAAACGGGTGGCAGCTGAGCTGAATTGAATCTAAAAGGGGTCAGCACGTCAAGCAGGCCCTGCCAAGAATCCGTCGTCGCGGGGGATCTTGTCGAAGCGTACGTCCCGCGAGGAGGGCCTGACCACGCGCCACATGTATTGCTCAACTACCAGCCGACGCCGTCACAGCTGTGGTGAATGTGTCTAGGGAGGGCGGGAGAGTCCAGCCATTCCTAGAGTCGCGCACGTGCTTGCTTTTGTGCAAGGCATTCACACAACCGGAGACACTTGTTGTTTGTTCCCTGCCTGTGAGTACGGCGTGTCGTTCTCGAGCCGCAGCGGCAATGTCTTGCTGCCGCCCACGTGCGCGTCGCCGAAGCGCAACACGGGGATGGTGTCGGGCTGGCCGAGGCGCAATATCGTCGGGCCCATGTCGCGCCCCAGCGATGGCCGCTCGGTAGCATTGGTGGCCGCCGCGGAGAAAAGCTTGCTGGCGAAGCCGTGGCCGGAATGGCCGTTGGGCGTGGCGGAAGTTGAAGTTGCGGAGACGGAGGATGCGCGCCGCGCCGCCGCCGCCGCCGCCGTCGTCGCATTCTCCTTGTCCAGAAGCGGGCCAGCCGCGACCGCGCTCATCTGCGGCGGTGGCATCCTATCGCTCGTTGTTCCCCCGCACGCTAGGTCCGAGGGATGGTTGGCAGCCGTTTGAGATTTTTTCTTTTTCTTAGCTTTCGATGCCTGCCAGCCTGTCTTGCGCCGGCTCGTCGGCCCCGGCGCGTTGTGGTATGAATCCCCCGCTCGCGCTCTCGCTCGAGACGGCAGCCGCTGCGACGGGGCGCGGATACGAATGGCACGAGGCGCGCATTCGTTGCTCTCTCGGAACGTGAAGGCCAAGATGCAAGAAGGGGGAAGTACACCTATTTTCCGTGACCCGAAATCACCCCCCCTATTTTCGGGTCCATCCTTGCAAACCCCCCTATTTTTTAGCGGGTCTGAGTGGTCCAGTCATTATGCTCATATCCCGAGGCACGCGGGCGCGGGCGAGGCTGGTGGCTGTCGCACTTCGCGCGCACACGGTCGCTGCATTACATCAAACCGACCCGAACAGGATGGTGGTCGGTCCCAGGGTGCGTCCCCCCCCGCCTCTCCGCCGCGCCCCCGCCGCTCCGCAACCCCGCCCCGGCGCGCGATCGCACGAGAACGAAAAGGCACAATTTGGAATGTCACACAGTCAAAATGAAGGGACTCTCGGGGCGCGCGCCCGCGCCCGCGCTTTCCGTTCGCGTTTCCCGCGCCGCCGCCGCCACCGCCGCCGCCGCCCCCACTTTCACCATTCACCCGAGTGTCCGACTGTTCGCTTACGGTGCACCTGTGGCACACATTCACCTCGTCTCCCCAACCTTTAAAGGCCCGTTATCCCTATCGTACTGACGCCTCGCCGCGCCCTCGACCGCCTCCCCCTCCCTAAGGGCGCGCGGCCCAGCGCCAAGAGCAAGAAGCGCGTCGGGCGGAGCGGCAAGGAGGACCTCATGGAGATGTACACGCGCAAGGCAGGGGCCAGGGGCCTTCATTTTGTTTTACTACAAAGCTAAGGGAGAGTACATTTGCTTGTAATTATAGGCCCCCAGCTAGTGCACTGGGTAACCACACCTTGAGCGTGCGCCTTCCTCGGCCGACTGACTATCCCCATACGAATAACCACCAAGATGGGGGATTCAGTACATCGTATTTGCCTCGTCTTGGCCTCTATCCACTCTGTCAGTCGGTGCCTGTCGCCTGACACGGCGTCACCTTGTGTGTGTCAAGTTAAGTGAATGTGTGTCTTGACTCCCAGTGTATTGACTCCCAAGACGCTGTTGAGCTGACAAGGGGACGCAGTGCCACGTGTCAGACCAGGGACGAGGATGTGGCGAGTGTGTACGGGTACACTAGTGCACTGGTGCACTATGCGTCAACAGTCAGGAAACGAGTGGCCAGGCCAGGGAGGAGGCTGCGGCGAGTGTGTACGGGTACACTGGTACACAGTGAGCAAACAAAACAGTCAGGGAACGAGTGTGAGGCCAGGGAGGAGGACGAGGCGACTATGTACGCGTACACTTTTACACAGTGAGCAAACAGTCAGGGAACGAGTGTGAGGCCAGGGAGGAGGACGAGGCGACTGTGTATGGGCACACCTCAACACCGGTACACTATGAGCAAACATTCAGGATGCTGTGTGCGGCCCTCGCGCAAGATAGACAAGTTCATCGACCGCAACCCAATCTGGGCCACCATCCTCGTAGGGCCAAGATCGTTGGTGCCCGCCCGCCTGGTTTGAGTGGTATAGAGGAGAGATTCGGGCCGGGCCTGAGAGTGCTTACCTCAGGCGTTGTGATACCACGCTCACTTGCCCCCAGGCGTGAGACACACCGCTACCACATGGTATCGCAGTCAACGCTTCTCACTGCTTGGATCAGACGCGGTCGCGCTACCACACAGACACCGCACGCCGCACACGGCAAATTCCAAGCCCATGTGAGACATGGTCAACACCCGGCCCCCACCGCCACAACCACCCGCCCGCCCACCCACCTGCCCAAACCCTCTCGAGTCTCGAACCCAACAGCGATGATCATTGCATCCTTCAACCAGGTAACTGAATGTCCAGTAGGATTAACTGACACGCCGCGTTCTTACGCCACTGAGCTGTTCCGGACAAGAGACCGATTACGACACTAATTATGTACCTCACTCCCTACGTTGCGCATTTCATTAGAAACCCGCGTTCTTTGAGTGACGTGATGCCAAGTGACCTGGCGAGTATAGCGCATTCAGATGAGTTTGATCGTAAGACTTGCAGTAAGGACGAGGTTCATAAGGCCAGCCCCATGTAATCTCGAGTTCCGGTCAACATTTTGGGTTGGATCGCATTTTGGGGGAAAGGCGAGTTGGATCGGCGAGTCGGTCTATATCGTATGGGCAAAATGACCCCTGACATCAATCCTAAACTCTCGAGCAACCCTACACCCTGAACAAACCGCGTCGTGTGGGCAAAATGACCCCAAAACCGAGCAGACTCGTCTGAAGTTGCCCAGAATCGAGGGGGCGGTTTGACCGGATCTCGAGATTAAATCGGATTGGCCTATCTGTGTGCCCTACCAGCAGGTAATCAGTCTGATACTAACGTTGGGCGGGCTGTTTTGGCACATGTTCGGGAGCTCCATCAAGTGGGGGTACGGCAAGTACCTGGCGGCCAGGGTGGACCCGTGGCTGGCCAAACACGTGGTGCCGCACTTCACGGCGGCGTGGGCAGGGGCTTACACTCGTCCACTTTTCAGCTCAACTTGAGCCGTTTCTGAAACAAAAACACAACCTGCATACCCCCTCACACCCTATCATCAGCCCCTGAACAGCCCCCTAAACAACCCCTAGACGCGCCCCCTATCCCACAGAAAGCGCTTATGTTGAGTTGAAAAGCGAACGGGTGTAAGCCCCTGGGCGTGGGCGCTGTCGCGGGAGAAGATGCCGTTCCTGGAGAAGGTGGGGCAGATGTTCGTGGCGAGGAACGTGACGGCGGCGGCGGGCGTGGCGGCGGGCGCGGCGGGGGGTGCGGAGCTGTGATGTGAGTGAGGCGAAGTTGTCGCGTTGCAATGTCGCGAGAGAGAGAGGTAGACCGAGAGACGGAGACGGATACATAGAGAGTAACGCGTTCGCGTGTATACGGAGCACCAGACTTCCACCATTTAGTTTGAAAATTAGGATTCGTGTAAAATAAATTAGAGATGCAAAAAACATCTATAGATACACTCGTGCCGCGCAAGTTTTGCCCTCGGTACATCGTTCGGTTGGAGTCTACGCAGGTCACATCTACGCAGTACACGCGTCACGACTACTTAGTTTACGCGACAGGGAGGCCCATGAACTTGCGCTCGCGCTCCGGCATCTCGTCGACGCCGCTGGTGAACCGCCGCGCAGGGGCTTAAACTCGTCCACTTTTCGGCTCAACGTAAGCGCTTTCTGTTGGATAGAGGGTGCGTGTAGGGGATGTTTAGGGGGTGTTTGTAGGGGATGGCAGGGGTATTAGGGGGTGTCTAGGATTTATTTAGTGTCAGAAACGGCTCAGGTTGAGCTGAGAAGTGGACGAGTGTAATCTCCTGCCGCCGCGCCGCGTCGGCCTTCATCTGCGCGACTATCTCCGCCCGCGTCGCAACCTTCTTCTCCGCTGCCTTGCTCGCCATCAGCTTCTCCTTGACCTTGAGGCAGGGGCTTACACTCGTCCACTTTTCAGCTCAACTTGAGCGCTTCGTATGGGATAAGAGGTGCGCGAAGGGATTGTGCAGCCCATGTTGAGGGGGTGTTAGGGGGTATGTAGGGTGAGTTTGTGTGTCAGACACGGCTCAAGTTGAGCTGAAAAGTGAACGAGTGTAAGCCCCTGCCTTGAGGTCCGCCATGTCCGCGTGCATGGCCCGACCCGCCTCCGCCTTGCGCGCTCGCTCCGCCACCGCCACCTCCTTGCTGTAGCGGCGCAAGTTGAATTTGAAAGCAAAATTTGAAAGCAGATCACCACATTTTAGTTTCAAGTGCGGAGATCCTGGCGCTTTCAACCTGGGTCTGATAGGGTCAACATGCACCACCCTACCTTGCGCATGGCGATCTGCGCATCCACCGACGCGTTGCACGCCGCATCCAACCGCGCCACCTTCTCCTTCTTTGCGCGCTCCTGACTGCAGGGTCGCATGGTTTCAAACCTAAACGCGTCTGATGGATCTTACACAGGGATTCGCAAGTCAGCCGAACTTATAACTGCAATGAAATCTGCGAGGTATGACAAAGTGTATGAAACCACATAGACACTCAGCAACAAGTAGTACTATGCTGTCCAAATGGAGTTCTGATTGGTCGAGCGGGTTGACTTAGCACTAAGTCTCACTAACAAGTGTCTCAGTGGTTTCACGCACTTTGTGGTATTTGGCCTTACACGACAGCTCACGTGTGAGCCAAACCCGATGCAGATTTCAAGCCGAGAAGGGGAATGGTGTGAGGCCTGCCTCATCAGCTGCCACGCGGTCCTGTTTGGCCATTTCCACGTACATGCGGCGCTCGTCCTCCGCCGCCTTGGCCTTCATGCTGGCCTCCACCCAGGGGCTTACACTCGTCCACTATTCAGCTCAACGTAAGCGCTCTTTATGGGATAGGGGGTGCGGGTAGGGATTGTGCAGCCGGTGTTTTGGGGTGTTAGGGGGTTTTAGGGGGTGTCAGGGGATGTTAGGGGGTGTTAGGGGGTGTTTCGGGATGTTAGGGGATGTTAGGGGGTGTGAGGGGGTGTTAGAGGGTGTGGGGGTGCTTGGGGTGTTTAAACCCAGTCTCCGCGTCACCGGTGACGCTGAAGGCCCTCATATGATTGGTCGAGAGAGAGATCTACTGAGATTTGATTGGCTGGATTTTCTTGCTCGTTCGCGCCAATTCTGCTCGTAAATGTGTATGGTCCCTGATTGGTTGAATGGACATTGCATCGTTTGCCCACGTCCCTGATTGGCCGAGAGGCTGTATTCGGGGGGTTCAGGGGGTAGTCAAACCGGAGACTGGGTGTAAGGGTGTGTCTCTGTGTCAGAAACGGCTCAGGTTGAGCTTGAAAGTTGACGAGTGTAAGCCCCTGCCTCCAGCGCGTCGCCGCCGCCGGCCACGAACATGGCGCGCTGCTTGGCGGTCAACGCGTCGATGCCTTCCTGCAGGGGCTCCACTCCTTCACTTTTCGGCTCAACTTCAGCACGTTTTCAGGCACACGCTGGGTAGGTTTAGCGTTTCAGGGACAAAAAACGGCCCCGGTTGAGCTGAAAAGTGGACGAGTGTAAAGCCCTGCCTTCCTGGCGCTTGCGGTCGCGCTCGTCCGCCAACCGCTCGTTCTCCTCAACCATCTGGACGTCGCGTGCCCGCGCCGCCTCGTTCTCCTCCGCCTTCTCCGCCAGCCAGGGGCTTTACACTCCTTCACTTTGTGGCTCAACGTAAGCGCTTTTGATGGGATAGGGGGTGCATGTAGGGGTTGTTTAGGGGGCATTTAGGAGTACTCAGGGGGTTGTAAGGAGTGTTCAGGGTGTATTTTGTGTCAGAAACGGCTCATGTTGAGCTGAGAAGTGAACGAGTGTGAGCCCCTGCCGCCAGCCGCAGCACGTTCTCGGCCTGCACCTTTTGTAGCATGCTCTTGTTGGTTTCGAACTTCACCCGCTTGGCCTCGGTGTAGAAGCGCAAGTTCAGATTGAAAGCATAGTTTGAAACCAGTTCATCACATTTTGGTTTCAAGCGATTAGTTCACGCCGCTTTCAACGTGGATTTGATATGGTCAACCTGCACCGCCCTACCTCTGTCGCCGCCTCCGCCTCCTCCGTCTGAGTCTTCAGCCGCGCTTTATCCTCAGCCAGCGCCTCCGCCCAGGGTCTATCTATCACTGGTCCCCATGTCAGCTCAACTTGAGCATCTTCGAAGTACTTCGGGGAGACAGCGTGAGTGGTGGGAGCTGTGAGGGACAAATAGGCCATTTCGGTATATCGCCTCGGTGAAATGCCCGCACAGAGTTGCGGCGGGCAAAGCGTCAGCGCTCCGAGCGGGAGAGCGGGCGTCAGGTTGAATGCCCATACAGAGTTGCGGGCGAAGCGTCAGCGCTCGGCGCGGAAAGCGATATACCGAAATCGACCTATTGAGCTGAAAGGGGGACGAGTGGCCAGGCCCTGCCTCCGCCGCTGTGCGCGCCAAACGCTGACGGTTGGCCTCCACCTGCTGCGCGCGCTCCTTCGACTCCCGCGCCACCGTGCTCGCCATCTTCGCCGCCTCGGTGTAGCGGCGCAACTTGAATTTGAAAGCAAAACTTGAAACCAGTTCATCACATTTCACTTTCAAGCGTGTAGTTCCAGGCGCGTTCAACGTGTGTTTGATAGGGTCAACCTGCATCGCCCTACCTTGGCCACTTGCTCCCCCTCGAGCTTGATCAGGTCGGACACGATGTCAGCCTTGTTGTAGCGGCGCAAGTTGAAATTCAAAGCAACATTTGAAAGCTGATTGTCGTATTTTACTTTCAAGCACTTAGTTCCCGGCGCTTTTAAGTTGGATTCCATTGGGTCAACCTGCACCACCCTACCTTGTCGCGCACAATCTCCTCCGTCCGCTGCGCGCGCTGCTTGTCGCGGAACGCCACTTGCGTGTCCAGATGCGCCTTGATGAAGCGGCGCAAGTCGATTCTGAAAGCAAACGTTGAAAGCAATTTATGATATGAGAGCTTTCAAGCGCTGAAAGCATACGAGTAGGCGCTTTCAAAGCGGGTTTTGATACTGTCAACCTGCACCGCCCTACCTTGATGGCGGCGGCTCTCTCCTTGGCGGCTTCCTTCTTGCGCCTGTCCTCGGCGGCGGCGGTCTCGTCCATCTGGCGCGCGACGTCGACGTAGCGGTTGTTCTGGGTGCGCGCTCGGCGCTCCATCACGATGGGGGGCAGTGTCCAGTCCGCCGCCACCGTCACCTCGCCGCAGGGCCTCACTTGATCTTTCTTCAGATCAAGGCTAAGGAGATATAAAGCGCTATCATGCCAGGTATCTCTCTGCGGAATTCCGGTGTTGAAGGTCCCCAAGTCGGACTACAGTAACCACACCGGCTCACACCCGCCCTCTTCTCGTCTCAACGTCAGCATAAGGTGTCATGACTTGAGTGGCTTCAGGGCAGGGCGAACCCACAGCTCACACAGCTGTGACGGCCGGCAGGGGTGAAGTGGCGAGGGTACGGCGTGTGAAGCCGGGCCCTGCCTCGGGCTGGGCGAAGGCACCGAGCGACGGCGCCGTGGCGGCGAACATGTCCGGCGTCCGGGGCACAACCTTGGTGTAGCGGCGCAAGTAGAAATTCAAAGCCAAGTTTGAAAGCCGTTCAGCATATTAAGGTTTCAAGCGCTGAAACCATAGGCGGTTTCAACACGGGTTTTTCACACTGTCAACCTGCAACGCCCCACCTTGGCGCCCGCCTTCCCGCCCGCGCCCATCTTACTTCCCGGCATGCCCCGGTTCGTCGTTCCAAAGGTTGTGAACGTCGTGGTGGTCGCGGATGCCCCTGCACCTGTGTCCGACCGCATGGCACCAGCCCCGACACCTAGTGCCTGGCAGATATTGCCCGCCACGTCATCGGATGCCACGTTACTCAAGGAACGAGGGTGCACGCGCGTGCTGCTGACGTGGCGGGCAACGGGCCTGGCAGATATTGCTCGCCACGTCATAGGATGTCATGAAACTCAAGAAACGAGGGTTGAGGGTTCAAAATGCGTGTCGATGACGTGGCGAGCACAACGATATGTGCGAGGCCCGACCGGCGCCGCCCGCCGCGATCGCCGCGTGCACGCTGCGCTTGAGCACGTCCAGGTCTCCGTCCTTGGGCATCCCCAGAAACTTCTCCACCGTAGCCGAAGGCAGGGCAGATGTTGCTCGCCGCGTCAACGACACGCATTTCCAACCCTCGCGTCTTGAGTCGGATCACATCCTAGGACGTGGAGAGCAACAACTATTGCTCGCCGCGTCAACAACACGCATTTCTAACCCTCGCGTCTTGTGTTGGATGGCATCCCAGGACGTGGCGAGCAATGTCTGGCAGGCCCTACCAGGTTGAGGGCGCGCAGGATTCCCTTTTGCATCGAGTCGTCGCCGCCCGCCATCGTCCGCAGCTTGGCCACCAGCGCAGCCTAAGAGAGTAGGAAGGGTGGGAATTGTGAATTGGGAGATGGGAATTACAGGTGAACGAGTGGGGGGGCTGACAGCAGGGTTTGAGGAGCCCGCCACGGAGTTCGATGAACACGCGGGAATAGCGGGGGAAGAGCGAAAGGGCCGAACCCAACGCGCGGGTGCCTTGCGCGTTGGGTCGAATTGCCGCGCTGAAAGCCTCTTGATTTGGCACTTTCTTTTATTTTCCGGCAAAATGGAGTGCCGGCTGGCACACTCAACAACAATGCGGCGGCCCTCCACAGACCACCGCCCGGAGCCTAGCAAGGGGGGCGCGCGCACTCACCCTGAGCCTCTCAGCGGCCAGAGTGGTGGGGCTCCGATGCATCCCCTGCTTGGCCTCCTCCCTGGCCTCCCTCCTCCCCAAGGTACTATCAGGATGCCCCATTTTTGCCCACAGCCGACAGTGCAGTCTTGACGCAGCCTTTGACGAGTGACGTGTGAACGCGACCGGCGGAATCGGAGGTGTACCCGCGTGTGTCCCGAGGAACCGAGTGAGTGGCGGGTCGTGCTGTTAAACGCCCCGGCGCGGAGTGGAAAGCTCGCGAGCGGCGTGTTATATCTACTGGGAAATTGCAGTTAAGCGAAGGACCAAAAACGGAACAAGGTTTAGGGTTATTAGGAACTTGGGGTAAGTTTTAGGGTTACGGGTTTTTAGGAAAACGCTTTTATAACGCTTGACCACTGCCACCCCCCCCCCCCCCAACCCCCCCATGACGCCCCCACGCGCGAGTGCAGAGCCGGACGCGCGACGGCACACGCTCGCGACGACCGATGATATTGGACGACTGCAACGGGAGAGGGGGTATCGTGGGGGTGAGACAGGGCTTCAATGGGGGTGTCAGGGAGCGAGAGAGTGGGAGGAACGGTTCGGGCGAGCGAGACGGCACACAAGCTTAGGCACAACAGCAACGCGAGAGCGCGCGAGGCAGAACCGATGAACTAAGCGGGAGCCGCCGCCGCGGCCAACGCCCCATCTCACGGGCAAATTTAGCAGTGAGGGGTTCGTAGGTCAGGGTAATTCAGGGCAACGGTGGCGTACCAGACGCGTAACGGACGCCGCCGGGAGGCGGCCGTAGCGGAGTGAGAGCGGGAAGTGGCAGACGGGGTAGCAGAGAGCGGGAGAGGGGGTGCGGGGGCCGAGAGCTCAAGTGCAGAGGGTCGTACCCGCTCCCGCGCACTGGGATTGGGCCGTGGCGGCCGTTGCCGTTGGTCGCCCAGAGGAGGATGCCCCGTGGCCCCGCAGCGACGCCGCCGCGGCGCAGCCCGCTGCAGCTAGGGAGGCGCTGGCGCTGGCGAGTACGCTACACATATTATGCGAGTGTTGCCCGTGTCCCGGGACGTCGTCGTTGGTCGACCAGTTGCGTTCAGCACGCGCTGAAGAGTTGGCGCACCCCGCAACTCACAACGCAGCGCCAGCGCGCTGTGCGCGGTGCAGTGCGTGGCGGCGGCGGTGGTGCGTCATGGGGATGCGCGCGGTGCCGCGGCTCAGGACCGGAGGAAACACGGTGCCGCGGCGGCGGCGCCGGGGCCAGACGGCGCGGTGCCCGCCTCCGAGACTTTTCTGCGGCCATTACTAGAGTCGTGGTGCACAGAGACCGGGCGGGAGGACCTTCTGGAGGAGTGGGACGACGCCGCCAAGAGTCCGCAGGATCACTGGGTGCCTAGCGTGCACGGGGCGAGTGCCGACGGCCACGCACAACCTCGAGTTGTATTGCCAGGTGCACGGGATCAAGGAGCTGCTGGGGGAGTGGGTGGACCGCAACAGGAGGCCGCGGTACACGAGGTATACGAAATAGGCGGCCAATTAGTGTACCGGTGCTATCGCTCAGCACCGACGTGTCCGCCTCCTCCCCTGCCCCATTGTCCCTTGCACCACTGTTGCACTAAACACTGTTGGCTGCTGATAGCTCATACATCGGGCCTCGTCTCAATGATGACACCCACGATAAGGCTCATAATGTGGCGTGGCCTCGTGCCCTCGTCTCAGTGGTGACTTCCAAGATAACACACATTTCTGATGGCCGCCAGCACTACCTTTGCGTAGCTTCCTTTGCGTCACTTAGACTCGGAAACACGCGCGACAGCACTGTGCCACACTCGCGACCTCCTGAGGCGACGCCGTCACGACGCTGCAGTCGACGCGCGCGCGTCGCGAATTGACCCATCCAAATGGACACTACAGGGGCCACATAGGTATGATAGACCGGTGTCATGCCCGCTCTCCGTCCTGTTACCCTGCGCCGCCGGCAAAGTGCAAAAGAAAAGAGCGCGGCCGCTCCTCAGGAGGAATCGAACCTCTACGCCGCTGAGCGTCTACGGGTTTGAAGCCCGCACCCAAGGCCACTCAGGCTCAGTGGAGCAAGTTCACGCCCGGCCAGTCTGCCCCGGCCGGTCGGAACACAGTTGTACCCCTGGCGGCGCAGTCGGCGCGTTTCAGTACCCCGTCTGATGATCCATGAACCAGACGTATGGGTTCTGAATTTAGAGGGGGCGATGATGTCGAGTAGGTCAATGATTCTTGTGTCCTGGCGATGAGTTATGACTCGTCAAAGTGTCGGTGTCCGACAACAGCGGAGAAGGTTTTGAGTGCTGATGTCGATCTGCTTTAGTGATTTTGAGTCAAGGCGAGCGGATGTGGATCAGATCTGATGAGAGATCTCGAGATAAGCAGCGCTGTCGCCATTCACGTTGAACGCCCCGGCCACGCGCACGATGTTCGGCGCTGTGGCGATGTTCCGAGGCCTGCGCGCGCTCCGGGGCGCGCAAACCGGCGCGTCGCTGCGGGGGTTCAGCGCGGCGGTTGTGGACGGGGAAGGCGCGACCAGAGAGGAGAGGTCACGACACGTCAGAATGACACCTGAAGAGAGAGGACCCTCGCTGAAGGAGCGGAAAGGTGAGCGACGAGTGCACGCCTTACGCTTCTGAGTCTATCTATCTACAAGCGTGCTACGGGGCTGATGTCTGTCCCCATGTCGTCGCAGCGAGCATTCCCAAGGAGGATTGGGTGCCCCAGAGGGGGCAACGCGGCAAAAAAACCCTCTATGCAGTGGGGGACGGACCTGACAAATACAGAGGTGAGCGCCCGCGCCCGGCCGCCAACGTCGCCCCGAATTGTATCCATCCGACTTTGATGCTCGCGTCGAAACGCACGCTGCCCTACCCCCGCCACCTCCTCCTCCCCCCGCCTGGTCTGCTTGCAACGTGCCTCGAGGTGGTGCGTCGCCGTCTGCTGCACGCTGGGCACCCGCCGCCGTGAGTGCGATTCCCCATCTCTCGGAAAATATCTCGTCGCTCGGAGCCTTACCTTCCATCTGGACACTCCCCTGCCAGCCTGCCCCGGCATCGCTCGGACCCTTCCTTGTCCCCGCACCCCTGTCTCTCCCGCCGCGCCTCACCGCGCCCGACGCCGCCCCTGACCTCCTCAACAACCACCCTCCCCTGTGATTACAGTCACGCCTGGCGACGAATGGCACCACTACCCAAAAATGTCTGTCTCCGAGCTCTGCGCTGAACTCGAAAACCGCTACAAGATAAAAAAGTTGCCCGGCAGGGGCTTACACTCGTCCACTTTTCAGCCCAACTTGAGCGCTCTGTATGGGATAGGGGGTGTACGCAAGGGGTTGTGTAGCCCGTGTTGAGGGGGTGTTTGGGGGTGTTTAGGGTGTGTACGGTGTTTTCTTGTGTCAGACACGGCTCAAGTTGAGCTGAGAAGTGGACGAGTGTAAGCCCCTGATGCCCGGCGAGCGGCACGTGCAGCAGATCATCGACAAGGTAGGGCGGTGCAGGTTGACCCTATCAAAGCCACGTTGAAAGCGTCTAGAAATAAGCGCTCGAAACAGAAGTATGACGAACCGCTTTCACAATTTGCTTTCAAATTCAACTTACGCCGCTACAACAAGGTGCAGACGCGGGAGGAGGCGGAGATGGCGGCAGGGGCTTACACTCGTCCACTTTTCGGCTCAACTTCAGCGCATTCTGTGGGACAGGGGTGCATTTAGGAGTTGTTTAGGGGGTGTTTAGGAGGTGTCAGGGGGTAGTGAGGAGTATCAGGGGGTGTTCAGGGTGTATTTTGTGTCAGAAACGGCTCAGGTTGAGCTGAAAAGTGGACGAGTGTAAGCCCCTGGATGGCGGCGAACGCCATCGCCAAGTACCACCAACGTCGCGCGGCGATGGAGAACATAGAACACCATGTCAGCAAGGCCTCCATGCGGCTGTTTTTCAGAGCGTGCCAACGCGGCGACAACCTCAACGCCGCGGTGGTGGCAGGGGCTTACACTCGTCCACTTTTCAGCTCAAATTGAGCGCTTTGTATCGGATGGGGGGGGGCGTAGGGATTGTGTAGCCCGTGTTAAGGGGGTCTCAGGGGGTGTCTAGGCTGTATAGGGTATTTTTCTTGTGTCAGACACGGCTCAAGTTGAGCTGAAAAGTGAACGAGTGTAAGCCCCTGGGTGGAGGCGGTGGAGAAGCACCCGGTGTACGGGCTGCCGGTGGATTCCACGGCGCTGTACACGCTGATGAACGTGTGCAGCGAGGGTGGGCGGCTGGACCTGGTGCTGCGGCTGTACGCCACGCTGCAGAAAATGGGAATAAACCCCACGGACCGCGCGGCAGGGCCGGGGCCATACCACGCTCCTCTCCTCTCCTCCCTCTCCTCCCCTCTCCCCTCTCCCCTCTGCCCTCTCTCCGCTCTCCTCTCTCCTCTCACTCCTCGCCTCTCTCTCCTCGCGCCTCTCCCCTCTCCCCTCTCCCCTCTCCCCTCTCCCCTCTCCCCTCTCTCCTCTCTCCTCTCTCCTCTCCCCTCTCTCCTCGCTCCTCTCTCCTCTCTCCTCTCTCCTCTCTCTCCTCACCTTTCTCTCTTCTCCCCTCTCTCCCCTCTCTCCCCTCCTCTCCCCTCTCTCCCCTCTCTCCTCTCTCCCCTCTCCTCGCTCCCATCTCCGTTTCTGGTCTCTGCGTCATATGAGCTGTTACTACTTCCCTCTTCTTGACTCAACCATATGCCAGCTGTTAGCAGGCCCTGCCGCGCGGCGCACGCCATCGTGGCGTGCTCGGCGCAGAACGGGGACTTCGACGCTGCTAAGGAGTACCTGCGGGCCTTCATCGAGGGCAGGGTGAGCTTCTGCATTTCCTCACCGACATTTTGGTACACCGATGATGTGCGATCTTTCGCGCGTAACTATGCATAACCAAACAGGTTGCAAAAACGTTATGCGGAGTCGATCCGGCCGCCCGGTCGGTGAGGACATGCAGATGTTCAGCAGGGCCCACAGCGCGGCGCCCCGACTGTTCGCTCGTAGAGTATCCGCACACACTCGCCACATCCTGCTCCCTGGTCCGACACTGACATCGCGTCCATGTAATACCTTCGAGGTGCCGGAGTTGAGCTGAAAAGGGAATTAGCGGCCAGGCCGGGGAAGAGGATGCGACCAGGCAGGAGGATGAGGCCAGGGAGGAGGATGCGGCGAGTGTGTGTGGTAATACCGATACACTATGAGCAAGCAGTCAGAGGTTGAGGTGGACAGGGTACGTGTGGTCAGGCCCTGGTGACAGCGGGCGTGATTGTGCGCGCCAAGGTGTATATTGCCATCATGCGTCCGGCGACTGACGCCGGTCGGGCGGACGTGGTGTTCGACTTGGCCAAGATGATGGCGGACGATGGGACGGTGGACCACTCGTTCAGCTTTGCGTGTCTTGCGCGTGCGCACCTGCTGGCAGGGCCGGGCACAGATGTTGCTCGCCACGGTGTAGGATTCCATCATAGGATTCCATTTTATGAATCTTCAAAACGATTCTCAAGGTTGTGGCAGGCAGTATTTGTGCGCGTCGTGCACCTGTACACGTTGTCCACCTCACTACTGCTCCGTTTGGTATGACAAAGTGCGCCAAACCACTTAGAAACTTAGTCTAACTCAGTGCTACTTAGTGCCCGCTCGACCAATCAGAACGCTCGATTTGCACGACTTAGTACAACTTGTTGCTCAGCGTCTAAGTGGTTTCACGCACTTTGTCATACCATCTCACTGTTTGCTCATTGTGTACCTGGTTGTCCCTGCCCGCTGGTGAACGATGTGGCCGCCGCCACAGAGGCGATGCGGCAGTCGCTGGCAATTCTGAGCAATCCGGAAGGGGAGACGGACCGGAAAATCGTCAAAATCGACGGAATCGAACGATTTTTGGGAAAATCGATATCCGTGCCGAAGCTACAGACAGACCTCATGGTGGAGTTCCTGGCGTGGCCGGCCAAGCTATACGGCAGGGCCACAATGGCACACGGCGCAACGGCGCCCGCTCACCAGGGGTCAACCTGGGGTCAACAAGGGGTCATCCTGGGGTAAACCTGGGGTAAACCTGGGGTCAACCTGGGGTCATCCTGGGGTCAACCTGAGGTCAACCTGGGATCATCCCGGGGTCAACCTGGGGTCAACCTGGGGTCATCCTGAGGTCAACCTGAGGTCAACCTGGGGTCGACCTGGGGTCAACCTGGGGTCATCCTGGGGTCATCCTGGGGTCATCCTTGGGTCAACCTGGGGTCAACCTTGAGTCTGCTCGCCCGTAGTGTTCCGCTGTACCCGTACACACTCGTCACACCCTCGTCGCCGCCCTGACGCGGCGCCCTGACTGTCTCTGCTCGTAGTGAGCGGCCGCTCGGCTTTTCGGTTTGGTTTGGTTTGGCAGGGGGGTTATTGAGAATAACTACTCGACCGACGGCCAGATCGCCATAAACCGCCAGATCGGCGTTCGCGAGTTGAGGGTGAATGCCCATACGATGGTCTGCGGTCGGTCGGCGATCACGAATTAAGACCATTCGTCTGTATGAGCATTTACCCACCCCCCGCAGCCTCGCGAACGTCGATCTGGCCGTCGAGTAGTTATTCTCAACAACCCCCGTGTTTGGTTTGGTTTGGTTCAGTGCGCGGATACCAGCAAGCTCCCACGTTACCCACGGGCATCTTGTTAAACATCCGCGCAATAACAACGTGCTCAATCATCCAAATGGGTACTCACGCTTTACAGAAAGCTATGGGTGGTCCACACCCTTAGCTCACGGTTTCATGAAAAGCTCGGCATTTGATGTTTCGCGCCCGCTCAACTGTATGTTCCTTTGATGCGTCACTACGCGCTGCGAACCCCTTTACGTTAAGAAACTGGGGATTCGAGTGCAAAGGTACCGGAATCCCGGACCTTTCGACTGACCGCGGCCGGACATTTTCAGTGCCTCTGGAGTTATTGAACCCGCAAATTCGGTCACATAAGTTTCAAGTCATTTACCCCTCAGTTTCTTCAAGTAGAGGGGGTCGGACCGCGTAGAAGTTGAGCTGATTCGGGACGTAGTGTGAGGCCCTGCTGTGCGGCGGCGGTTACACGGAGATGGAGGCGGGGGAGTTGCAGCGGCGCATGGAGGAGTGTGTTGCGGCGCTGCGGAGCGAGGGCACTCTCACCGCGGATGACGAGGAGGTGGACGTGGCGGGGGCGTTCGGTGCTAGCGAGGGCGAGGGCGCAGGGGAGGGGGGCAGCGATGGCGCGGAGGAGGAGGAGGAGGCGGGCGGGGCGGGGGATGACGGGGTTGGAGAGGGTGAGGTGGAGGGTGAGGATAAGCCAGCGCCGTGAAATAAATTTGTTGAGACCTTAAAGGCGCCTGAGAGGTCTTGTTTCGTGTAGTCCCCTTTAGCTCCAGCTATTGTGTCTTGTGTGTACCCGCATCGATCTCATGTACAAGCTAGTATATCACTATTTGTCATCGATCGAAAAGAACTTCGCTGACAAGCCAGATGCTTTGTTAACACTGCATCTGTATTATACATGCACACGCACCCGCACGTTACAACACGACACGCATCGCTTCATCACGTGCACACACACACACGCACACACACGCCCCACACCCACACCCCACACCACTCACGCATAACACGACTCTCGCCGCTTTACTACTCTTCCTTGCTTAATCAGTGTCGGGTCTGGTATCGAATATGTGGCATCGAATCCCGTTCGACCAATCAGAACTGTCCATTTCGAAAATCCCACCGATCGGCTCGCCGACAGCTCGACCGCGTCGAGATCGTTGACTTAATAAACCCTCGATTTCGAGGAGATCAGAAAGACAGGTCCTTCCGACACTCAGTTCATTCAGAAACCGAAGTACTTGTCGGTACCGTTGACCACGGCGTTGCCCTCCATGTCCGTGGCCTTGCCCATCTTATCCAGCTTCTCCGACGTGCAGGGGCTCACACTCGTCCACTTTTCGGCTCGACGTAAGCATAATTTGTGGGATACGCTAGCTGCATGATTTCCCCCCAGTCTATTAGACAGGGGGACACGGGGAGGTGTGACCAAAACGGCTCAGGTTGAGCTGAAAAGTGGACAAGTGTAAGCACCTGCCGACGTGGTGAGACCGCTCAA
>Ga0307489_10000236_pt1 | contig 31533 bp, 58 predicted proteins | sample SB12metaG_FD_202247 | JGI IMG/M metagenome (GOLD analysis project Ga0307489, IMG submission 202247) | Sea-ice brine microbial communities from Beaufort Sea near Barrow, Alaska, United States - SB 1.2 | ecosystem: Environmental > Aquatic > Marine > Coastal | place: USA: Alaska | collected... | reverse complement strand
GGGACGACCGCAAGGAGGAGGAGGGTGAGGGCTCGGCACCCACAACTTGGGAGAATATCGTGGCTTGGCAGCGCGGCGAGACTGATACGATCCGACGCGTAGGCTCGGCGGCAGAGACGGAGGAGGAGGCGAGGGTGGCGCCGGCGGCGGTGGCGGTGGCGGAGGAGGTGGGTGGATCTAACAGGAGGGTCACCTTACCCCATGCGGGCGTTCGCTCGACTGAAGGTGCTGGCGACGTGGTGGTTCAGGTGGAGGGTGGGGGTGTGGCTGTGCCGCCAGGCGTGGAACCACAGCGGCGGCAGAGGGCGGCGGCGGCGGGCGCGCGCGCGCGGGGGCAGGCGGCGGAGCTAGCGCGGGAGCAGGCGACGGCGGGTTTCGAGGCACCCCCGCCGCACCTGCCGCCCTCGACGACGCCACCGGCTCAAGCGGCGGGATAGAGCTCGGGGAGATAGTCGTAGAAAGCAACAACAAAAGCACCGCCGCCGCCGCCTCCGCCTCCGCTGCTACCCCCGAAGCCGCCTCCGCCGCCGCCCCCGACGCCGCCGCCACCGCTGTCCCCGCCACCGTCAATGCGGACGAGGACGACGGCGAGCGGTAGGGCCTTCCACTCGTCCACTTATCAGCTCCACCTGAGTCGTGTTTGTCACCGAAACCCTGAAACCACCGAGCGCATCCCACAAAAGAGGTTTATATTGAGCCGAAGAGTAGACGGGTGTAAGCCCCTGGCGAGCGGTACTGCCGCATATGCCTGGAGGGAGGCCCTCTGCTTCGCGGACCTGGACCCCGACGCTCACCTCGCCACCGCCCTCGGGCAAGGCTCGTCTCTCTTTTCTCATTACAGATCTTCCGCCTGACGGCTGTACAGGGGCCAGGGCGAAAGCCTGGTGCCTCCCTACGAGTATACACGCTGACGCGTCTCCTTATCGCTCTCTTCCGCCTGGCGGCTGCGTCCCTGCACCACACAGATTATCCCAACTTAACATTATTCCCGTTAGCGGGGTGATGGAGTCTTACGTTTAGTCTGGGCTTGCTAACGCGCCCCTATATGTTACCTCGTAGTACTGAGGTTGAGATACCGCGCCGACGGGTAGGTACGCTCAGTGGATACATGGGTGGGTATAAACCATCAGGGAACCTACGAGCGGTCAGGCCCTGGCCCCGGGCGCGCGTGCACCAACGGGTACGTCCACTACTCGTGCGGCTCCGACTACCTCAGGGCCAAGCCAGAGGCGAGGCTGATATATATTGCCCGCCACTATTAAGCAGTATCATTAAAATTGACTAGGGTTAATAAGGCATGTCTGCTGAAGAGCTTATAGGTCCTTCAGAAGACAACTCAACGTCAACCTCATAGACCGTCCCGCCCGCACAGCGGTGTGGGGGGGGTCGGGCGTCGCATGGTTTAATTTCATGAGACGCATTCCGCCATATTACCCGCCACATCATCCAACACGTTTGATCACTCGTTTCTTGTCTGAGTCGAATGGCATCATGTGACGTGACAAGTAATGTCTGCCAGGCCCTAGGCATAGCGCTCCGACCTGGTCTGCGAGGTGTGCCTCGAGGACATGACAACCATGGAGGTAAGGTGCGCAACTGTTGGTTGGACCTTCTTTACATTTGACGATCGGAGCTTTCGCTGGTGATTTACCATCTCACGTGTGTTCTATGTTTACGGCCACAAAGAACCTTTGGTCATCTGACAACCTGAGTGGAGTTCACGGCTACAGACCGGCGCCGTGCTCGCCCATCAGAAGCTAGTGCCTGGTAGATGTGGCTCGCCGCGCTGTAGGATGCCATATGAATCAGTAAAAGAGGGTTACCAACGCGTGTCGATGACGTGGCGGGTGCCCTGGCCGGCGGTAGTGGCGAAGGCGCTGCGTGAGGAGCGGCTCGAGACCCGAGCTGCCATGCTCCGACGAGTGAGCGAGGGCAGGGCCGGGTCACTCGATCCTTGCCAGTTTGTTCATTTGATATGTACCCGTGCATATTCCCCGCATCCTCCTCCCTAGCCTTACAATCGTTTAGTGTCAACACAAGTCAAGCGTGTTCTAGGTATCACGCATTACCAACTTTGAGTGGAATACCGAACGCTGTGGTTACGGTGGACAGGGCGAAAGCCTGGTGCCTCCTACGCGCGGAAACGTCTCTCTCTCCCGAACACTGTGGTGAAGCTGGAACAATAGCGGATGGTCAGGTCCTGATCGGGGGGGAGCACGGTGCGGGTGGGGTGGGGCAGGGGAAGGAGGTGGACTTTGATGAGGACCCGTGGAGGTTTTTAAAAATACGGATACACACGCGCACGTCGATTGAAGTACTGAGAGGACGTGCATGACATCTTAGCATGTAGCATAATTGGCAATCGAAGTCTCACGCTCAAGCCATGGTAGGCGGCGCCGGGCGCGACGTCGGCCGCCAACCCGTGCTCGACCCCATCACGCCGCACCGCATCGCGGCACATCCCAGAGTTTGAGCTCTTTGTTGATAAAGCGTCCTCCTCCTCCTCCTCAACCGCACAGATATGCCACCGCGCCTGCCTGATGTTCCTGCGTATGCGGTGGTGCGCGGTGCTGACGGTGTTCATGCTCTGGCTTGTTGTGGCCTACAACTTATACGGGCCGTTTTCGCGTTCCGACTGCGCGCGCGATGAATTGGCGTTGGCGTGGGTTCACCAGGGGGGGCATCGTTCCCTCCGAGGCTTTTGGGGGCGGGCGTCGCTTCACAGAAATAAACTTTGATGAACGGTCGGCAACTGGGTGCTGTCTATCCGACCCGCGGACAGCGTGTAGCTCGCAAGCCCGCTCGCTCCCTTCAAAACCAGGCAACGGCGGGGGCACGCGGGAGTATGACTCGGGCGTGAATGATGATGATTGCAAGAAGAAGAAACACGTGGATGCGTTATCTATTAATGTTATAATGGCTTCTGTCGTCGAGTGCAATGCCGTAGGTCGAGTGATTCATAGTCGTAGGTAGTCAGTAAAGACGATTTCAGATTGGAGATTCGAGATTGTGGTGATCTCTCGCTTTAGTTGGCGGCGTGGTGCCACCACGCCGCGTGGGTAAACTGGCCCAACCAGTCCACCACCTCGCCGTGGCCACCGCGAGCAGCGCGAAATGCGCACTCACCAATGTCAGCCGGGCAGCGGTGCTCTCGCAACCACATCAAAACCTCCAGTTGCCCGTACCCGGCGACCTCCTCAAACAACATGGTACTTAGCGGACAACCCTGGTCGCGAAACCAAGTCACCATCTCAACATTTCCGCTCCCGGCGGCGACACCAACAAGGAAGGTCTGGCGGACAATGCTCGCCACTTGATGGGCTGCCAATTAATTTGAGAAGCAAGGGTCTAGAATGTGGATGTTGACGCGGCATGCATTGTTCGCCAGACCCTACCAAACAGGAGGTTGAGGTCGGGACACGGACAGCCGATCGCATGCGCCCACTTGAACACCTCTAGGTGCCCTTCCTGAGCGGCGTAAACACAAATGTCCTCGACTAATGGACAGCCGTGCTCCCGCGTCCACTGCAGCACCCCCAGGTGCCCGCCCCATGCGGCGGCCTGAGAAACCTCCATCTCATCCCACGGGCAGCCGTGCTCCCGCGCCCACTGCAGCGCATCCAACTCCCCGTATTTAGCGGCCATCGTACACGTCGTCGTGCTCCACGGGGTAGCGGCGCAAGTTGAAATTGAAAGCAACGTTTGTATTCAGTTGATCACATTTTAGTTTCACACGCTGAAACCAGACGTGCTGTCAACTCTGGTTTTGATACTCAGCAACGTTTGAAAGCAGTTCATCACATTTTAGTTTCACGCGGTGAAACCAGGCCCGGCTGTCAACACGGGTTGTCAGGGTTTAGGGTTTAGGTACTGTCAACTTGCACCGCCCCACCACGTGCAATCGTGCTCCATCGCCCAAATCAGCCCCTCCAGCTGCCCGTACTTGGCAGGGAAATTCACGACATTCTCGTTCCACGGGCAGCCGCTCGCCTTGGCCCAAGCCAGCAACTCGACGGACCCGAGAAACCGCCTGATCAAGAGTGGCACCGCCGCGCTAACGCCCGCACGTGGGAGTTCGGGGCACGCCTCCACCGCCGCCCTGAAGCCGCGGTTCACGCGGCGCAGCATGGCGAGGTCCGTGGTGTAGCGGCGCAAGTCGATTTTGAAAGCAACGGTTGAAAGTGGTCCATCACATTATAGTTTCAAGCGCTGAAATCAGGCGCGCTTTCAACTCGGGTTGTGATACTGTCAACCCGCACCGCCCCAACGTGGGGTCCAGCCGCCGCAACAGCTCCTCCTTGATGTAGCGGTGCAAGTTGAAATCGGCAGCAAAGTTTGAAAGCGGTTCATCACATCTTAGTTGCAAGCCCTGTAATCAAGCGCGGTTTCAACTCAGATTTTGATGCGGTCAGCCTGCACCGCCCCACCTTGACGAGGTCGGGCAAGAACTCGAGCACGTCGAGCAGCCCGACGACGACGACAAGGTTCTGCGGCTTCACGCCCACGTTGTGGCCGCCGTCGCCGTCCATCAGCACCCGCGCCCGCGCGCCCGCGTGACCCACCACTCTGTGGTGTCGCACGTTGATTTTGACAGAGCAAAACTTGACAGCAGTTTATCATATTTTAGTGAAGCGCTGAAACCACTGGCGCTTTCAACATCGGTTTTGACATCGTCAACCTGCACCGCCCTACTACGCGGCCCAGGCAGCCGTTCAGCTGCGCCGCGCCCGTCAGGCCCTGGAACGAGGGTCACTGAGATCGGAGCATGTTCGTGTTCTCACGACGCGAGCCCCGCGGAGGACGGGAGGAGCGAGGGGAGACTCAACGTCGCGGTCGGTGCTTGTGCTTGTGTCATCTCAGTGACCGTCTCCCCTGCCTGGCACCGCACGCGCGCGCCCATCGCCGGCAGCGGCAGCTCGGGGGCGTCGCCGCCGCCCCCTGCCCCGCCCCCTTCTCCGCCCCCTCCACCGCCTCCTTCCCCTCCCCCGGCTCCTCCCCCGCCCCCTCCCCCGCCCACTCCCTCTTTCCGTCCACTGCGCCCACCCCCGCCACCTCCGACGCCACCGCTCCCACCAGAGATATGGGAAGACACAAAGAGAGTGGCGAGCGAAGCCGCGAGCGAGGGTTCGGGCCCGCCGATGGGCGCAGGGGGCGACGACGACATGAGTCTACTGCGCGCCAGGTTACGCTGGACGACGACTGGCAGCGGGACGTGTGGGAGGCTGAGGGCGCACGCGCGCTGGGTTGTGTGGTGGTGCGCAGGCCATTTGGTTCTCCTGTTGACACGTGGCACAATACTAGATGCAAACAGCACGTCGCAAACAGCTTTCTGACCTGTCTCTCCAAGATTTCTCTCCAAAGTATTTTTCACTGTGCAGCGCGTTGCAAAGAGACGGCGCGCGCGTCGCTGCAGGCCTCCGCCATACTCACACAGCGCGTATCGCAACCTGTCTATTCGTGTGGTGACCAACGTGCAAACATACACGAACTGACGGAACACAGCGTTCGCGCTTGGAGAAAAAGAATATGAAGAAGTCGAAGGACACGCGGGCAGGGGCTTACACTCGCTCACTTCTCAGCTCAACTTGAGCGCTTTTCATGGGATAGGGGATGCGCGTAGAGGTTGTGTAGCCCATGTTAAGGGGGTGCTAGGGGGAATTAGGGTGTGTAGGGTGTTTTGTGTGTGTCAGACACGGCTCAAGTTGAGCTGAAAAGCGAGCGAGTGCAAGCCCCTGCACACGGGTGAAGAAGGTTGTGGTGGATAAAGCCTCGGGTGCGAGCTCGGGTGCGGAACGCGGTGCGGCGCCGGGGTCAGGCAGGAGCGGATCGACGCGAGGAGCGGGGGCGAGAAGGGCGGCCGCGGGGGCGGGGACTGGAGGGGCGTCAGGAGGGGGGGCGGCCGGGGTGGCGGGGTTGGCGGGGAGGTTGGCTGTGGGGACGGGGGCGGTGCCCGGGGGGAAGGCGGGGGATGAGAAGGGGAAGAAGAGGGTATCGGCGGGCGGAGGAGGTGGAGGGTCGGCGGCAGCGAGTGGGTCAGGGGGAGCGCGGTGGTCGTGTCCCGCGTGTACCTTCCTGAACCCGGCGCCCACCAAACACTGCGACGTGTGCGAGACCCCGCGCCCCCGGTCCATCAAGCGCGAGCCGGCGGACACCAACGACCTTATCGTTATCGACGACAACGACAACGACGACGCGCCGGGCCCGCAGACCCGGGCCGGCGGCGACATCAAACGAAAACACACAAAACTGGGGAAGGCTCCAGGTGCAGCGGCGACGGCGGCGGAAGCGGGGGGGGCGGGGGCGAGTGCGGGTGCGGGAGCGGCGGGGGCGGGGGCAGGGACGGGGGCGGGGAAGGCGGCGGTGCAGGTCGTCCCCGCGTCGCCCCGCGCCGTGCCCGTGCCCCCCGGCCGCGAGTTCACCACGCACGCCATCGGCGCCAACGGCAACCCGCACACGCACACCGTGGAATTTCAGGCAGGGCCTTATTAATACTACAACTTGAGCCGTCTCACTCCAGGGGCTTACACTCGTTCACCTTCCAGCTCAACGTAAACGCTTTTTGTGGGACAAGGAGTATTTATCGGGTGTTGAGGGGGTAGTTATGGCGGGGGTGGAGGGGGTGTTTAAGGGTTTAGGCATGTTTTGGGTGTCAGAAACGGTTCAGATTGAGCTGAGAAGTGGACGAGTGTAAGCCCCTGTCTCAGTCCCCGTCTCGTGGTACCGGTAGCTTACTTAAACTCAGCCTGGCAGTGTAACAACTACGTGTAGCTCTCCGGTAAGACCCTGTCAGAAGGTTCTCTCCTGGGAGCCCCACACGGTGCTCTATCGACACTTCGCGTCGATCGAGGCAGGTCACCCGTGCTCGCTTTAACTTAAAACAGAGTCCTGTACATGCGTTATCTACGCAGATCGGCAGGGGGGTCAAACGGGGATGGCCATGCGCCATACGGAAATGATGTTGAAGCACCCTGAGAATCTCAGGGTTGATCGACACGTCTTCATCAGCGATGTGACCCTGATCAACACGTGCTCACCCTGATCAACCCTGAGAATAGAAGGGGAAATCAAAATCCCCGTTTGACCTCCCTTGCTCATCTGCGTAGATCGCAACATAAAAACTCTCAGGTTACAGCTGCTGAAGTTGAGCTACTCAGCTAACAAGGGAACGCGCGTGACTCAGACAGAGTATCACTTGATCCCATATCGATATGGGAGATGACCGTATCCATACATACTGTCATCTCCAATATCATTAGCCCACATCCCATATCGATATTCAGGAAGAACATATCGATGTGGTAGATAACCATATCGATGTACCATATCCCAAACCGACATACCATATCCCTTGTCGATATTCATATTGTATCTCATTGATGTCCGATCTCCCATATCGATCTCCCATATCGGTCTCCCATATCGATGTCCCATATCGATATCGAAGCACATCTTGTCACTCTGGGCCCGTGCAGGGAGGAGTGCGAGCACATCAAAGCGTTGGCGACCCCGAGACTGGGGCTCTCGGTAGGGCAGTGCATGTTGAATCGATGAAACCCATGTTGAAAGCGCCTGTGACTAAACTATGATATGATGAACCGCCTTCAAACTTTGCCTTCAATTTCAACTTGCGCCGTTACACCTCGGTGGTCGCGCCGCGCCACGGTGAAACCGTCGCTGAAGCCGCGAGCAGCAAGGCGTCTCGCACCAGCTCGGGAGCTTTCCTGGACCGCGTGGAGGCAGAGTGACAAGATATCCCATATCGATATGGAGGATGACCATATTGATACCGTCATCTCCCATATCATTAGCCCATATCCCATATCGATATCCAGGATGACCGTATCGATATGGTAGAAGACCATATCGATTTACCATATCCCATATTGATAACCATATCCCATGTCGACGTCCCCTTCGATATCTCATTGATGTCCGATCTCCCGTATCGATATCCCATATTGATCTCCCATATCGATATCGGATCATATCTTGTCACTCTGCGCGGAGGACGCGACGGGGGTGCTGCTGCGCGTGGAGAAGAAGATCGCGGACGTGACGCACATGCACTACACCCACGGGGTGTGGCGGTGCAGGTTGACAGTGTCAAAATCCGAGCTCAAAGCGTGTCTAGTTTCAGCGCTTGAAACTGAGCTGCGATGAATCGCTTTCAAACGTTGCTTTCACTTTCAACTCGCGCCGCTATAAAGGGGAGCCCTTCAACGTGCTGCGGTGCGTGTTGGGGGTGGTATCGGCTTTCATCGGTTGTATCGGTTTTGTCGTGTTGGTTCTGTCATGGCGAGTGCTGTGCCTCCTCTCCGCAACTCTCCCACCACCACCACCACCTGCTAAACACCCCCTAAGCACCCTCTAGGCAACCCCTCAACACCCCCTAAATAATCACCCCCTATACACCCCAACACACCCCCCTGCACACCCCCTGCACACCCCCTGCACACCCCCTGCACACCCCCTAAGCACTCTTTGAATACCCCCTAAACACCCTCTATCTAAGCACCCCGAAACCACTTCCAGGTACAAGGTAGGGGAGAAATTCGACAGCCACTACGACACGCTGGACCCCGCAAGCCACGGCCCGCAAGTGTCCACGCGCGTCGCCTCCTTCCTGCTGTACCTCACTGTAGGGTAAACCCTAAACCCTAAACCCTAAAACACCCTAGAACCTGACCGCAGGGACAGCTGGAGCCGCATCTCGCCACCTCTCTCATCGAATCTGCCTGTGACTCAAGACTCGAGGGTTCAATAGGCCGATTACGGTATATCGCTTCCCGCGCCGAGCGCTGACGCCTTGTCCGCAACTCTGTATGGGCACTCAACCTGGTGCCCGTTCTCCCGCACAGAGCGCTGACGCTTTGTCCGCAATCTCTGTATGGGTGTTTCACCCAAGCAATATACCGAAATCGGCCTGTATGCGTTTGATGACGTGGCGAAAGGCTATCCACGAGTCCCATCCCGACGGACGTGGAGGAGGGCGGCGAGACGCACTTCCCGCTGGAGGGGCCCGGCGGGCTGGGGCGCCTCAAGGGGATCGAACACAAGCAAGGCCCTGCACGTGTTTGTCCATGCACATGTATCAATGTAATTAAAGACTCCCCACACTCAAATTGTGACTTTTGTTATGACATTCAACGACAAGCCGACGTTCGAAAATGCAAATTTCAGACCTTTTTACTCAAGACATCCTGAGTCACTATATTGTCGAACGTGGCGTGGGCTTGTCTTTAAATGTCATATCTAAATGACGGAACTCACTCAATATGTTACACTGAATACGACGATACTCATCGTCAATGGAACTGATGTTATCCAGAAGTGTAGCCAAAGAGTTACGATGTGCTGCCGTGCTGGGCCTTGCTTTTGGGTCGTGTGAGAACGGGCTCCACGTGAAGCCGCGGGCGGGTGACGGGCTGCTGTTCTGGAACGTGCTCTCCAACGGCACGGTATGGCGGTGCAGCTTGAAACCAGTTGAACGAGTGTTGAACTCGCCAAGTTTTTCTTTTTTTCTTTTTCATGCATCGAGCCCCAACCAAGGCGCTTCACATGATGACCTTAACCAATCCTCTCCGCAATTTCAAGCAGACAGACCTCAGTCGCGCCAAGATCTTAGGGTTGATGGGTTAGGGTTGACCCCGAAAACCCTTGAAGCCTAAAGCCTAATCCCTAAGGCATGAACCCTAAAGCCCAAACCCAGGTGGCCAAAGCTTTGCAGCTATAGTAGGGTGAACCGCTTTCAAACTTTGCTTTCAATGTCAAACTGCGCCACTACGGCACGGTAGACAAGCAAAGCATGCACCACGGCTGCCCGGTGGTACGCCTTGGCAGATGTTGCCCGTCACGTCATGTACACGCATTTTGTGCTCTCGTTTCTTGAGCTACCTGGAAATCTATGACGTGGTGAGCAATATTTGCCAGACCCATCGTCGATCGCCTCGTCATCATCGGCGTACACGCCGTTTGATACCTCCTTACTTGTGTTGAATTCAATAATCATGACGTGGCGGGCAATATCTGCTAGACCCATTGTCGATCCCAAGTCATCATCGGCAGACACGCCTTTCGAAACCTCCTTCTTTGTGTTGAACAGAATCTCATGACGTGGCGAGCGATATCTGCCAGGACCGGCCCGGAGGTGCGCGGCGAGAAGTGGGTCGCCACGAAGTGGATCCGCGACAAACCCTTCGAGGATCCGCGACAACAAGTCGCCACTAAGTGAGACACCGGGACATGATGGGTTGCGTCAATCTGTAAATGAAAAAAATGCTGAAGTTGAGCTCAAAGGTGGAAGAGTGTAAGAAGCCTTTGTTGGGCACCCTCCCGCTCGGACATATCTCCAGCTAGTCGGATACTAATGAGAGAATTACAGGATAATGATATCCACGCTGGAACGATTGAGATCGATAGGAATCCCAACAAGGAGTTTCCTGATTTATAATGGAAACATAACACTCGCCCGACCATTCTGCTTGAGCTCTGTAGAAGTGCCGGGAATACACTCTGGAATTGCGGTCATGCGCCCTTATGCGTGACACGCCAGGGCGGTGCAGGTTGAAACGTGTTGCAAGCCGTGCTGAGAGCGCCCCGGTCACGATATACTGCTTTAAAGGTTTGCTTCCGATCTCAACTTGCACCACTACACCCCGTGGACTGTGCCGGTGGAGATATGAGATGTTGGAGACGGGTGCGCCGACACACTCGCATTTCTCGCCGCCTTGACTTCGCCATGCGTTGCAGATATTCGAAAAGATCACCCGACAAGCGATACCCCCTCCCCTGGATGGTAGATTTGCTATGGGTACTCGGCACCGGCAACCGCTCAGTGTGACAAGATATCCTATATCGATATGGAGGATGACCATCGATTCGGTCATCTGCCATATCCTTAGACCATATCCCGTATCGATACTCAAGATGACCGTATCGATAAGGTAGATAATCATATCGATATACCATATCCCATATCGATAACCCATATCCTATATCGATAACCCCATCGATGTCTCATTGATGTCCGATCTCCCACATCGATCTCCCATATCGATATCTGTTCATATCTTATCACTATGCAATCGCGGCGAGCTGCCGCAGCGCCGCGGCCATCGCCGGCTCCGCGTCGTCCAGCCCGTGCACGGCGGTGACGCGCATGTCGGGAACTTCCACCCAAGCTCCGCCGGCGCTCGCGAACTTCGGGGCGGATGTGGACTGCGGTCCCAGCGTCGACGGCTCCGAGGTGTAGCGGCACAAGTTGAAATTGAAACCCAAAGTTAAAAGCAGTACATCACATCTTAGTTTCATGTGCGTAGTTCCAGGCTGTTTCAACTTAGGTTTGATAGGGTCAACCTGCACCGCCCTACCGAGCTCCGCCAGCCGTCCACCGGCAACTGGGAGGGCGCCATAACGTCCGAGTTCGCTGCAGTGTTGTACACCTTGCTGTAGCGGCGCAGGTTGAATTTGAAAGCATGACCTGAAACCAAATCATCATAGTGTAGTATCAAGCGATTAGGTCCAGCCGCTTTCAACGTGAGGTTCATAGGGCCAACCTGCACCGCCCTGCCTCGCCCATTGCGTTGCCCGCGTCACTGTTTCCCTCGACGCTGATTATCATCTTGCCGTTAGAGTCGCGGTACATGAACCACTTGCCGTCCTCAGCACAGGGACTCGACTGCGGGACAGTGATCGCCACGTCATCAAACTCATCGTGAGCCCTCGCTTCCTGACTTAAATGCACGTCCGATGACGTGGCGAGAGGCTATCCGTCAGTGTGTCAATACTAGGGGGTTACCCTTGTCCACTTTTCGGCTCAACCTGAGCCGTATCTGACACAGATTACACAGGACATACCTCCTAATACCCCCTGACACCCTCTTAACCACTCTCTAAACAACCCATAAGTGCAGTCCCTATCCCACATAGAGCGCTTACGTTGAAGCGAAAACGGGACGAGTGTAAGCCCCTGGTCCATACCTCAGCGGCCCACACCGTTGACCACGCGGTCGGTGATCGTGTACACCGCGTCTTGGAACTCGGCGGTCAGCCACGGCGTGGTGCTCCCCATCTCGCACCAGGGGCTTACAGCCTTACACTCGTCCACTTTTCAGCTCAACCTGAGCCGTTTCTTGTCATTGACACCCAGACCCCGCCCACATAGCACTTACATAGAACATCCCACAGACGTGCGTACATTGAGCCGAAAGGTGGACGAGTGAGAACCCCTGTCTCAAACACGAGCGCGCGTGCCGCCGCCACCGCCGACTGCAGCGCGGGCTTGGTGCCGGCGACCAGGGGCTTGCACTCGTCCACTTTTCGGCTCATCATAAGCGCCCTTTGTGGCATGCGCGGGCTGGTCCATGGAGTGGTAGTGACAAAAACGGCTCAGACTGAGTTGAGAAGTGGACGAGTGTAAGCCCCTGCCGGCGACGCACGCGCGCTGCAGGAGCGCCACCCCGGTCTGGCCCTGCGCGTAGTAGGGCGCCTTGGAGGGCATCACGTAGCGGAGCAGGCCGTAAAACTGCAACTCCACCGTAAGCTCGGCGCTCTGTTCGTCAGTCAGCGTGGAGCTCAGCTTGAAGCTAACCGGCTCGAGAGTCGAGTAACAGGTACTCGAAACGTCATCCACCGCGCTGTAAACCCCTTGTGTATTGAGTTGACCGACATCCTGAAGCCTGTCTGTGGCGTGGCGAGTGGCGAGCAGGGGCTTACACTCGTCCACTTCTCAGCTCACCCTGAGCCGTATTTGGTCACTGAAGCCACAGCAAGTTGCAAGTGTCCACTTCTCAGCTCAACCTGAGAGGCTTTTGCCGATGACCTTCCGACGTAGCCCATGAAATGTAATCACGTCAAGCTGGAAAGTGGACGCGTGTAGTCCACAAAAGGCGCTCACGTTCAGCTGAAAAGTGGACGAGTGTAAGCCCCTGGTGGCGAGCAGTACTTACTCCTCCTTACCCGGATCACGGAGGTAGTTGAGGATGTGCCCGAAGTGCGCCCCGCTGCGGTCGATGAAGTATGCGCCGTCCTCGTCGGGGGCGAGCGGGTAGCGTCCGGAGAACAAGGCCGCGAGGTACGTGTCGGTCACCGAAGTTAGGGTTGGCAAGGAGGTGGTGAACTTGTGGCCGCCCACGTCCAGCTTTATCTTGCTCGTCTGGAAGTCGTACGTCTTCTCCATCGCGGCCTTCTCCGCGTCCAGCGCTGCGCCCGCGCGTCGGACCTCCGCAGCATCGGCATCAGCGTCCACCTTCACCTTCTCCGCGGCCTCTTCCGCGTCCGCGCGGCAGGGGCTTACACTCGTCCACTTTTCGACTCAACTTGAGCCGTGTCTGACACACAAAAACACCTTACACACCCCCCTACACACCCTAAACACCTCCTAACACCCCCTTAAAACGGGCTACACAACCCCTACGCGCACTCCTTGTCCCATACATAGCGCTCAAGTTGAGGTGAGAAGTGAACGAGCGTAAGCCTCTGCCGCGCGGCACGCTTCCGCCGCGTCGAACAACCCGGCCAACCCGAGCTTGACCCCCTCCACCGTGGTTTCCTTGGCGGCCCTCTTGCAGGGGCTGACGCTCGTCCACTTTTCAGCTCAGCTTGAGCCCTGTCTGTCACAAGAGAACACCCTACACACCCTAAACACCCCCTTTACACGGTCGGGCTACATACCCCCTACGCGCACCCCCTATCCCATACAAAGCGCTCACAATGAGCTGAAAAGTGGACGAGTGTGAGCCCCTGCCCTCTTGCGTTTCGACGTCCCCTCCACGAACGCCCTCTGGACGGCATCGCTCGCGGCGTCGCGCAGCGCCTGCAGCGCGGCCGCCGTGGCGCTGTCGCCCGGCATGGTACAGCGGGATTCTGCGAGGGGGGGCGTGGGGAGCCGCTTGGAGGGAGCGTCGTGGGGGGGGGGTGGTCGTGTGCGTGGTGTTGAGAGAGCGCTGTAAAGTTCAAAGTAGATCCATCATAAATACTGCAGAAGGCTGCCTAACTGCCGAAATTAGATCAGCCGACTGGCCGGACTACCGGAGGGGGGGTGCCCGACAAAACCCAAGGTGACTAAGAGAAGCTGCACACGCTGACCTAACCCACGCCGTTGCCTCACTCCCCCCCCCGCGCTCCCCCGCGCACCGCCAAAGCGCTCCGAGCCCCGCGAATCCGAGACGAAGGGTCATGCCGAAGAGCATTCCCGTCCAGGCGTTGTACAGCGCGTGCATGGACGGCGATACCGCGGCGGTGAGCAGGCTGCTGCCACTCGCAACCCCGCGCAACCTGAGCGGACCGCACTTCCAACACCCGGTCACCAAGAATACGCCGCTCATAGCGGCGGCTGTGCGCGGGTACACGGAAATTGTGCGGCTGATCCTCGAGCGCGCTCCCATCACCCCCGTGGACCACGCGAGAGCGAACGACACCACGGCGCTGTGCATGGCGGCGGATTTTCACCACGTCGATACCCTCCAGCTTCTGGCTGACCGGGGCGCGGACGTCAACGTCAAGGGCCTGTGTGGCCTCACCCCGCTGCCCCTCGCCGTCGGGCAGAACCACCCCAACGGGCGTCCCCGCGACCCCGACCCCGATGGTGCGCGGCAACTCGCCACCGCGAGGGCGCTGCTCCGGCTAGGCACGGGTACGCTGCCCCCCCGCGCGGCCCCCACCCACTGGGCAGGCTAGGTCTCCACTCCCACGCCACTCTATGGCTAGGCAACCCTTCTTGACACGAATTTCTCTCCCCAAAAAACATTCGTGTGCTCCTCTTCGGCTCATCTGTTCAACTGACACGTCCGCCCTCCCGCCGAACCTCGCAGACCCTGAACCTGTTGAAAAATCCAGCTTCACGTCGCTGCTATGCGTCACCTGCAAGCAAGGCCTCGTCAAGGTGGCCGTTGCCCTCCTGGACGCCGGCGCAAGGATCGACTTCGCCACCACGCACGAATACCCCGACTTCACGCCGCTCATGTATGCCGCGATGTCGAGCCACGCCGGCGTCGCCAAGATGCTCCACAAGCACTGCGCAGACGGCACCCATACCACCACCTGGGCGGCCCGCGGACTCGACGAGGGGTCCACCGCGCTCGACATCGCGCGCAGTCGTGCTGACCGCGACCCCAGCTTTGCGGAGACGTTCGAGGCGCTCCGCAAGCGGTGCTGCAGCACGTGCGGCGTGACGTCCCCCGGCCTGACCGCGAGAACGCACCTCAAGCAGTGCTCCAGCTGCCCCGCCGGCGGTGCCAGCGCGCACTACTGCAGCGAGGGGTGCCAACGCGCCGACTGGGTGTCACGGCACCGCGGGGAGTGCGCCGAGGCGCGGCGGTCGCGGCAGGCTGCCGGAGCTGAGGTCTGAGCCGGGGCCGGAATGCGCGAATGACGATGCCCACTACATGGCATAAACCAAGATACTTCGCACTACTGACGCTGACATCATGATCCTCGACGCATCGTTCTGCCAGCACAGACTGCTCAGAGGGTGTGGGGGGGTCAAACGGGGGTGACGCGTAGCGCGGAGTAGTCACGATCTTTGAGTTGATAGATCCTCGCGCATACAGTTTTCAACTTCCTGGAATTTGCCGTGCACTGTAATCTTATAAGCGACTGTCTCACAACTCAGACACTTCCAGATCCCCGTCTGACCCCCGCCCGGTCTGCGCCGAATGTGCCACGCTTTTCCTAATGCACATTCTTACCAACTATCTACGAAAGCGCTCGATAGCACACTGCGAATCTGCCACACTTCTCCTTGTGCGCACCCGCGGTCCAGTGCTCCTTCTGACACGCGGCGCAGCAGTACCAGGCGGTCTTGCACTGCGGGCAAACCTTGAAGTCCTTCAGATGGCCCACGACCTCACACCCTTCGTTCCGGCAAAACTTTGCCCCCTCTAGCGCCGTTCTACGATACACGTCGAGCTTGTCCATTAGATCACTCCCCCCCTTCCACAACCAATGAATTGTGCCGGTGAGGACATCCGGGGGGACGTCGTGGCCCTCCGCGACCCCAGCCAGTGTGGCAACCCCGACGGATTTGCCCAAGATGCCCAAGATGCCCAACCTCGCGGGCGTACGGCATGTCTAAGTACATGCGAGAGGCGAGTTCAACGCACGCGTCGGCGTAACCATTCTCGGCGGACTTGCGCATCCACATCATCGCTTGTTTTTTGCTCCGCGTGACGCCGCGCCCTAGGGCCTGGCTGATACAAAATGCTCACCACGTAATGTGGTGATGCTACGAGGATCTAAATTTCAGGAGACGAGGCAGGCAATACCTGTGAAACCCCACCACGGCCGTGAGCGTACATGTTGGAGAGGCATGCTGCCGCTTCCCCGCTGCCGGCGTCTGCCGCGCGCCTGAACCAGTCCGCTGCCGCCAAGTAGTCCGGCGCCGCCACGCCCAGCCCGTGGTCGAGACATGTCCCCAGGTTGTGCATCGCATCGCTTTCGGCAACCCGGACTCGGCGGCCTTCGTGCAGGGGCTTATACTCGTCCACTTTTCAGCTCAACTTAAGCGCATTGTGTCGGATAGGGGTGCATACAAGGATTGTTCAGGGGGTGTTTAGGAGGTGTCAGGGGGTATTAAGGATCATCAGGGGATGTTCAGGGTGTATTCTGTGTCAGAAACGGCTCAGGTTGAGCTTAGAAGTGGACGAGTGTAAGCCCCTGCCTTTGTGTACCACTCCACGGCTCGTTCGTGCTCCTCCCTCAGGCGGTGAATACTTCCAAGCGTATTCATAGCGTACGCGTGTCCTTGCCCCGCCGCCTCCTCCAACAACGCCACGCCTTCCTCCGCGCAGGGTTGGCAGCAGGAGATGTTTACTAATCACAACAAGTTGGTTTTCTGATGACTGCCACGGACGCATCTCAATCTTGCGAGCGTCCGGAAAAGGTGCAGTGCAAAGTGCCAACCCTACATCCGCGATGGGCGACCTGCCGGCCGCGCCTAGTAGAGACATCGCCCCCGCAGCAGGGGCTTACACTCGTCCAGTTTTCAGCTCAACCAGAGCCGTTTCTGACACAAATTACACCCTGTACAGGCCCCAATACCCCCTGGTACCTCCTAAACACCCCCGCAAACAACCCCTGCATGCACCCCCTATCCCACAGAAAGCGCTTACGTTGAGCCGAAAAGTGGACGAGTGTAAGCCCCTGCCCGCATCCAGATCCGCTTCACTCACTAACCGAAAGCCCAGGCTCAGGGGCTTTACACTCGTCCACTTTTCGGCTCAACGTAAGCACATTTTGTTGGATAAGTAGGGTGCATGATTTCCCCCCAGTCTATTTGATAGGGGGACACAGGGGGGTGTGACCAAAACGGCTTAGGTTGAGCTGAGAAATGAACGAGTGTAAGCCCCTGCCCAGGCTCTACTGCGCCTCCCTGTCACCAGGGGCTTACACTCGTCCACTTTTCAGCTCAACTTGAGCGCTTTGTGTAGGATAGGGGGTGCGCGTAGGGGTTGTGTACCCCGTGCTAAGGGGGTGTTGGGGGGTGTTTAGGGTGTGTAGGGTGCTTGTGACAGACACGGCTCAAGTTGAGCTGAAGAGTGAACGAGTGTAAGCCCCTGCCTGTCACCCTCTGCAGCCCTCTGCTTCACGATGCCGGGGCCGAGCGCTCGAAACAACCCGCGCGAGTCTGCCGCTTGCGTGGTCCAGTCCCCTCTGGCGTTCACGTTCAAGTTCGCGAGAGCGGCGGCGGCTCCCACGCCCCCTGCGGCTCCCCCGACCCCCGCGGCTCCGGTGGCTCCCGCGGGCCCCGCTCGCGGCGCGCGCTTGGCGGCATCGCGCTCCGCTTTCCTTCGTTCCTGACGCGAAGTCATCGCAAGGAACGATGAACGGCACCCGAGGGAGGATCTCGGAGGACACTGGCGTGGTAAACCGGCACGGTTCCACCAAACCACGTTTCACGGTAGGCGACGGGCCGGGACACAGAGAGACACGCACACGTCGGGGAGGCGCGCGCGGAGAATGGCGTGCAATGGCGACCTAAAAAGCGGAATAATCACCGGCGTACGAGTAGTGTGCGCGGATCCGGTGGGGGGAGGGCGGGGAGCGACTCCAGTTGTTCCCTTCTTCAATCTTGGACTCTCATCGGCACTAGTATCGCGCCCCGCGTCGCTCACGACTGGCGCGCTCGTTCTCGCCGAGACTCCCCGACGCGACGCGCACAAGCCGCTGCAGCACTGCCGTCATGCAGCTCGCCCCCGCCGCCGCCTCCGCCGGCAAGCCCTCACCTGGCCGCCACGTCGTGCGCCTGTCGGGGCGCTCGCCGCGTTGTTGGGCCGACGCGAGGGCGCACAGCTTTGGGAGGACGAGGTGCTGGGAATGTTGCGGGAGCACGGGCTGCTGACCTACCCGTCGCCGCTCCTCTGCGCCCTGCTCGAGAAGGTGCCTGAGGTCCTCGACCTCGAGAAGGAGGTTCTCGCGCGGCTGGACGCTACGGACCACGCGATGATCGCGCAGGTGGCCCGGCGGTAGGGCATTGCACAATATTGCTCGCCACGTTGAACCCTAATAATGTCAACCGTATTGGGATGCCGTTGAACTCAGCAGGCGAGTGTTCAAAATGCTTGACGATGACGTGGCGAGCAATATCTACCTGGCCCTCGGTGCCGTCGGTGGCATCCGGCTCACCGCGCGCGGGGCAGGGAGGGGCGCCGCCGCTCAAGGTCAAGGAGTTTGTCGGGTCCGTCGCGAGGTTGGAATGGGCGAAGGACAACGGGTGCCCATGGCAGCCACCCACGTGCGCACAAGCCGCTCGTGGCGGGCGCCTGCGTGTTGAGGTGGGCGCGGGAGCACGGCTGCCCGTGGGAGGAGAACATGTTGGATAACCCCGGGTGCGACTGTTGTGCACTCGCCGCGGGGCGCGGGCACCTACAGGTGTTGCAGTGGCTCCGGGATCACGCTTGCCCGTGGGACACGTCGACGTGTGGGCGGGCACCTGGAGGTGTTGATGTGGGCGCGGGAGCACGGCTGCATGTGAGAGGAGGATCTCGATGATGACATGGGCTGTTGTGCATACGCCGCTCAAGGCGGGCACCTGGAGGTGCTGAAGTGGCTTCGGGAGTATGGCTGCCCATGGGACGAGTGGACGTGCGCGCTGCCGCTGAGGGCGGGCACCTGGCAGTGTTTAGGTGGGCTCGGGTGCACGGCTGCCCGTGGGCTGAAGATGGGCTCACACAGTGGGAATGTTGTGCAAATGCCGCTGCGGGCGGGCACCTGGAGGTGCTGAAGTGGGCGCGGGCGCATTACTGCCCGTGGGATGCTGAGACATGTGCTGCGCCGCTCAGGGCGGGCACCTTGAGGTGCTGAACTGGGCGCGGGAGCACCACTGCCCGTGGGATGCGGGGACGCGCCAAATTGCCGAGGCGTCCAGACACTTGGAGCTGTTGCAGTGGGCGGTAGAACACGGTGCTCCCTGAGACGCGCATACACCGCTCGAATCGCTTCGGACGCCCTAGTCCACCTCTCGCGATTGTAATAAAACTAGGAGCCAGGCGCGCACGTGGCGTGGATGTTCAGCTGCCTCGCGCTGCGCCGTCAGCTGAATGGCTTCGAGTTGAATGCATAAGAAATAATTCCATGAAAATTGTCAAAATATCAATGCTAACAATGTACTATCAAGCGCCGCGCGCGTCGCGCTGCGCAGTGAGCTGATTGGCCAGGAATTTGATGGTGCTGTGCACGTGGCGGAACGAGGTGGCCAGCTCCGCCACGCCACCGCTGCGCCACAAGCTGATTGGCCGCCTCGCGCTACGCCGTGAGCTGATTGGCCAGGAACCTGCTGTGCACGCGGCGGAACGAGCTGGTTGACTCCGCAAGAAATGATCCCATGATATTGGTGTTTCGACAAGATAAATTGAAATAAATGCTAACGTTGTATAATACGACCACAGCTTTCCACACTACTGCTAACAGTCTATTGGCTTGACTGTTTGAGCTAGGCAGGTGGTGGATCAGGCGCCACGCGCATCGCGCTGCGCTGTCAGCTGATTGGCCAGGAACTTTATGGTGCTGTGCACGTGGCGGAACGACGTGCCCAGCTCCGCCACGTCACCAGGCAGCAGGGGCGTTGAGAACAAGCACTCGACCTGATGTTGGAGCATGCCTTACCTGCAGGGTGAATGCTCATACAGACTCGCGGAGGAGGTTCATGGTCGATTGCGTGATCTCACTGTAGGAGGGTCGTCGAGATCAAGCACTCGATCTGTTGTCAGGGCATAGCTTACCTGTAGGGTGAATGCTCATGCAGACGCGTGGACTGGGTCCGTCGGAACGCAACATGGGGGCCAGGGTGGTGAATGCTCATACAGACGCGCAGAGGAGGTTCATGGTCGATTGCGTGATCTCAGTGTAGGAGGGTCATCGAGAACAAGCACTCGACCTGATGTCAGGGCATAACTTACCTCCAGGGTGAATGATCATGGAGACTTGCAAAGGAGGTTCATTGTCGAGTGCGTAATATCAATGTAGGAGGGTCATCGAGAACAAGCACGCGACCTAATGTCAGGGCATGACTCACCTTCGGGGTGAATGCTCATGCAGACGCGCGGACTTGCTTCGTCGGAACGCAACACGGGGACCAGGGTTAAACCCTGATGCCTTGTTATACACGCAGACGTGTCTCTCTGTCGCATCGGAATACAGCACGGTGGAGTGTTCGTTCTCAATGACCCCCCTGCCTTCTGACTCTCGACCAATGACCCCGACCGGAGGCCGGCTCGCCGCCAACCCCGGCCCCACCTGCCGCGCGATGAAGCCCAATGCGCCCGCCAACTTCTGGAAGCTCGCCACGGGTGTATGACCCACGCACACGACGCCTAGGACGTTGGACGCGAACGAGTCCACCAATGAGAACACCGTGCTGTAGCGGCGCAAATTGAATTTGAAAGCAAATTTCAAAGCCGTTCATCATATTTCAGGTTCAAGCGCTGCAACCAAGCGCGGTCAATCTGGGGTCTGGGGTCAATCTGGAGTCAACGTGCACCGTCCTACCGTGCCGCTGCGCCCCTCCATGTCGTAGCACACGTCCTCAAGGCGGCACTGGTTGAAGAAGGCGTCATAATGCATCGAGCTCAGATTCGGATGCGCCGGGAAATAGGGGCTTCCACTACTCCACTTCTCAGATCAACCTGAGCCCCGTTTGTTACTGAAACCAGCAAACCACCCAACATATCCCACAAAAAGTGCTTAAGTTCAGGTGAAATGTGGACGAGTGTAAGAACCTGCCAGGAAATCAGCCATGACGTAGCATCGAGGGAAATCCTCTAGCTCTATCGCCGCCTCGTACCCCTCAGAGTCCCCCCCCTCGAAGGTGTCAGCGATAGTATACGTCCCCGTGTCTGCGTCGAAGGTGCCCCCCGTGATGTAGCGGCGCAAGTTGAAATTGAAAGCAAAGCTTGAAACCGATTCATCCATATCTTCGCTTCATGTGCCGAAACCAAACGCGTTCACCACGGGGTCAACCCGGAGTCAACCCGGGGTCAACCTGGGGTCAACTTGCACCGCCCTACCGCGACAAAATGGAAGAGGTCGAACGATGCCTGGGTGCATGTCGGTCGGACGTTGAGGTCGACCGCCCACAGCCGCACTGTCCCGCCTTCAGTCAGCACCACGAAGTCAACACCCACAAATCCCATGACACCGGCCCGCGCGGCCGCCTCGCAAAAGGGTCATTGGGATCAAGCACTGAGACAAGGTTGGTGCTTGGCTAACTGCAGGGTCAATGCTCATGCGGACACGTGCACTCGGTTCTACGATATGCGGTCGGTCGAGTGCTTGTTCTCAATAACCCCCTACCTCGCCCACCGCCGTCGCCGCCGCCGCCAGCGCCGCGTGCGGCACCGATGTCTGCGGGAAGCTGGCGCCGACGAAGCGATACGCTGGGCAGAATATCTGCTCGTGCGTGGCCAGCACGTGTGGTCAAGTACTCAACGCTCGCCTCGTCAAGTAAACGATGCTAGCCACTGAACTCATGAAAGAGGGGCTTAAAACCCAGGGTTAAGTCGTCAACGCTCGCCACGTCAAGTAAACGACGCCAGCCGCTCAACTCAAGAGACGGGGATTTACCCAGGGTTCAGTAAACAACGCACCGCATGTCAAGTAAACGACGCTAGCCATTTAACCCAAGAAATGGAGGCTCAGCACGCTGTTAATGACGCGGCAGGCGTAATTCGTGGCGGTCGGCATTCACTTGTCCTACCAACACGTGCACGTCGCCGGTGGGAGCGATGAACAGGTTGACCGACGGAGATCCCGTGACGCTCCCCGGGCACGCCTCCACGACGCCCCCTCGCCGCATAATCTCCGCATAAAAGCGCGTCCAGGTAGATCCATGGTGCGACCCCGGCGCTGCCATTGTGACGCGGCCGGGAATGGCACGCCGCAAGATCGCGGCCGCCGTGCAGTAGAGTCTCACGTGGGATAATGCACACCACGTCACATGACGTCATTAAACTTGATACGCAGGGTTCAGGGGGTTGGCTAACGCTCACCATGTGAGTGCCTGGGGGCTTCATGAACGTTAGTAAAAGACGAAGGCAGGATTCGCACGAGGGATGCTGCTCGCCACGTCATACGCCGACATTCAATCAACAGCTAATGAGCAGTGTTTGTTTGGCGAGTACGATCCTACCACCGCGCTGTGGTTTCGCAGCGCATCATCCACCCGCGAGTCGCCGGCCACCACCGCAAACCCTTCAATCTCGCTGCCGTGACCATCCTGGCCGCTCTCCCCCCACACCCCGCCGTCACCGAGCCCCACCGAAGCCAGCGCATCCGCCGCCTTCCGCAGAACCGGCTGGTTGGGCCTGGCAGATCTTGCTCGCCATGTCATTGGGTATCTGCAGTTTCATGTCAGCCAGATGGATTGTGAAGTTACAGCCCCGGGGTCACTCGCTGTATGGAGCTTTCAACTCAGGATTGGCGCTTTCGCATTGCCGTTTATCTAAAAAATATGGGTCCAAAGTGCGTGTCGATGGCCTGGCAATGAATGTGTGCCAGGCCTTACCGGCTGCAGGTCGCCCACGGTCGACACGTCGATAAACGCATGACCCCGCCCACCACTCTCGTCGTCAATCTTCAAGATCCATCGCGACACCGACGGATGCGACACCACCAGCCGCGCCAACACCTCCATGAAAGGCCCGGACCATCAAACGGAGAATGCTTTGGTAAAACGACTCTACCTCATGGATTGGTATCGTGTTTCGTGACTCTGTGGTACACTGGCGGCCCCGTAACGACTGGTATCGTGTGAGGTGACATGACTGAGAAGGAGGAGGAGGAGGAGTATGAAGAGGAGGAGGAGGATGCAGAGAATCAAATGTACTGTCGCGTGGGAGTCGAGGATATTGGACACGGGGCGGGGCCTCACCTCCACGACGTCGAAGCACGGGTCGGTATCCCCATAAGGTGGGAGCTCACGCACCAGCTCCGTGGCGCCGCCATACACCGCCCCCCCACCACAATCGCTGTCATCTGGCCGACCAAACTCACTCCGCCTGCTGAACGCATCAACCCCGCCCTCCACCCACTCCTCCGCCTAGGGCCGGACGGACATTGCTCACCAAGTCATAGGATGCCATTTACCTCAAGACACAAGGGTTCAAAAGCGTGTCAATGACGTGGCGGGCAATAGGCCTGGCGAATATTGCTAGCCACGTCATAGAGAGCCATTTAATTCGAGACACGAGGGTTCAAAATGCATTGGATGCCCGGGCAGTATTTGCCGGGCCCTACCTCCGCCCGGCTGTCATACGCGCTTTCCCGGCCCACCTCCCCGCCCTCCTCACTGCCTTCAGAGCTGCCAATGCCGACCGGTTGCCAGCCGTCCCTGCCCCCCGCGAACCTCGCGAACATCCCGTTGTTCAGGAAATCATAGGGATCGTCCGACGCCATGAAGTCGCCTTGATCCAGGGCCAGATGAATGGTGCTCACAACGTCATAGAATGCCAATGAACTCACGAAACGAGGTTTTATGACGTAATGGGTGATGTGGCGAGCGTTCTTCAATTCAAGTAAACATGACAAAGTGCGTGAAACCACTTAAACGCTGAGTGAGACTTAGTGCTAAGTCTTCCCGCTCGACCAACGAGAACGCTCCATTTGGACGACTTAGTACTACTTGTTGCTACGTGTCTAAGTGGTTTCACGCACTTTGTCATAGTGCTCGCCACGTCAGAGGACGGCACATGCATGTGGAGAAACGAGGGTTGAAATTGTGGCGGATGACGTAGCCCGACATTATTGGCTCATCCCCACCTTGGAACCTCTCCGGCAGCACGGGCGCGCCAGGCGCCACATTGACCTCCGCGGCCCGGAACAGCGCACGCGCCCTCGACTTCGGGACTCATGGATAGTGCTCGCCACGTCATAGGTTGCCATTCAACTCAAGTACCGAGTGCCCATGCGATGTTTCCGCGCCGGATGAGGAGGGGCAGGTGGTGGTAAAGACTGATGTATAGTGCATGCCACGTCATAGGATGCCATGTGACTCAGTAAATGAGGGTTCGCAGTGCGTTTGATGACGTGGCGAGCACTATCCATCAGTCCCTACCCCGACTTGGCGCCCAGCCCGCGGCACATCTCGGGGCTCGGGCCAAGCAACGGAATCCCCAGCTCCACAGCTAGCTGCCGGTCCTCATCCCCCACTGTCCCCGGAACTATGTACGCTGGTCGACCGAGCACAAACGCGCGGATACGCTTCATCGCCGCAGGATAGGGCCTGACAAAATAGCTCGCCACGTCATAGGATGGCATTCATCTCAATGAACAATCGTCTAACATGCTGAGCAGCGGAGGATGATGCTAGGGCCTGGCACGTATGCTCGACACGTCATAGCTTGCTTTTTTACTCAACAAACGAGGATTCTAGATGCGTATCTATGACGTGGCGTGCCAGGACCTGGCAGATATTGCTCGCCACCTCATAGGACGCTATGTAACTCAAGAAATGAGGGTTCGACATTTGTATCGATGAGGTGGCGGGCAACATGTACCAAGCCCTACCGCCGGGGAGTACAGCAGCATTGCGGATAACGAGAGGTGCGGGGATAACCGGTTGAAATTCTCCGGATACACCACGCGGTACCTCATGCCCGGATCCTCCACGCCTCCCACCTCCAGCAGCTTGGAGTAATAACCCTCCACCTCGTCCGACAGCGGAAACGGGCTGACATAGATCACCTCTACGTACGGCCAAGTGAGTGATGCAGTGTTTGATTCTTAGACTTGCAATAACGACGGACTTTGTATGCTCATCTGGTTATACGATGTCATTCAACTCAGTAGGCCAAGTACATAACGCAATGCTCACCGCGAAGATGTTATTTATCCTAAGCAATGAGGGATTAACGTGTGGTGGATGACGTGGCGTGGCGAGCACCGGTATACTATGGAGTAGTCCCTGCCTCCACGTCTGGATCCGCCAGGTCGCACAGGCGCGACATCTGGTTGTTCTGACGCACCGCGAGGTTGGCCAGTGACAGGCGGCGCTCGGGGTCCACCGAGATCGATGGGATGTGGACGATTACCCTCGCAGTAGGGTCATTGAGAACAACTCAATGTCTCGAGCGGCGATCGGAGCTTGACTTACGTTCAGGGCATATGCTCATACAGACGCGCGGACGGTTCGTGTGGCCTACCGACCTATGAGCATTCACTCACGTCCCGGTTTCGATTTATCGTCTATTCATTAATCGTCATCCGTTTATCGTCGATTCATCTATCGTCGAATGTTAGCCGAGACGTTGTTTTCGATTACCCCTCGCCTCGGGCCGGACGCCACCTCCGGCCAAGCCTCTTTAAACGAGCTCTGCATGTGCTTGAATTGGATGCGGTCCGCGGCGCGCTTGTTGAGCACGCGGCGCGCCATGTGGCGACGCAAGAGGACCAGGCGCCACCGTCGCTGGATGGGGCCCACCGCGTCCTAGGGCCTGGCGGATATTGCTCGCCGCGTCATGGGGTGCCATTCAGCTCAAGAGACGAGGGATGGAGAGGAGGAAGAGGAGGAGGAGGAGGAGGAGGAGGAGGAGGAGGAGGAGGAGGAGGAGGAGGAGGAGGAGCAGGAGGAGAAGGACGAGAAGGAGGAGGAGGAGGAGGAGAGGAGGAGGGAGAGGAGGAAGAGGAGGAAGAGGAGGAGCAATGGCACCCTATGACGTGGCGAGCAATATCCGCCAGGCCCTACAGCGTCCTCCGACGTTATGCGCATTCGCCGCACCCTCTTGCGGCCTAGCATTCCACGCGCGTGACGTTGCACCGTCACCGCCGCGCGCTCGTTGCCTGCGAAGGATATCAGCGGCGCCACCGTGTCGTAGCGGTGCAAGTTGAAATTGAAAGCAAATTTGAAAGCCGTTCATTATACTTTAGCTTCAAGCGCTGAAACCAAGCAGGATCAACCCGCGGTCAACTTGGGGTCAACCTGCAACGCCCTACGGTGTCCACGTTGACCAGGCACTGCAGCAGCTCGTCGACACGCGACTCGGGCCCGTCGCCCCGCACCCCTACGGCCTCTGCACACAAAGCTAGCGCCTTGCCATCCACCACTGCAAGCGGCACCGCAAATTGCGCGCAGATAGCTTCCAGCTGCGACACCAACGGCGCCACGCCCCCAGCCCACTCCGTAGCGTATGCTCTTCGGTAGGACTCAAACTCCGGCGTCGTGTCCGGCGTCTACGGCCTGATAGATATAGCTCGCCACGTCGTGGGATGCCATCTAACTCAATAACGAAGGATATAAATCAAATGTCGGATGCCCACATAGGGTGTCCGGTGCCGATTGTAGGGGGTTCAGGTGGCCATCAAAAGGGGGGGCACGTGCCCAATTTAGGGCGGCCAAATCCTCATTACATGGGGTTCAGGTGCCCATCATAGAGGGGCAGGTGCTCAGTATAGGGGGGTCAGGTGCCCATCATAGGGGAGTCAGGTGTGGCATGCAGCGTCTGTCGGGCCCTACCAGCGTCTTACCCCGGCGGATAATGAACTCGTGCAGACTGTGATCGTCCATGATCTGATTAAACCCCCTCTGCTCATCCGCCGATTTCGAAGCGTGCTCCGCGAACTCACCAGTCTCATCATCCCAGTCCATGCCCCACGCCGATGGCCGAGGACTGCTTCTGTCCTCAATGTAGGGACTCATGGGTAGTGCTCGCCACGTCATGGAATGCCAACTCATCCAAGAAACGATGGATAGTGCTTGCCACGTCGGCGGATGCCATTCAATCCAAGAAACGAGGGTTCAAGATGGGTTTGATGACGTGGCGAGCACTATCCTGATGGACAATGCTCGCCGCCTTATAGGACGCCATGTCAGCAAGGCAACGAGGGTTCGAAATGCATTTGATGACGTGGCGAGCACTATCCTGATGGACAGTGCTTGTCACGTCACAGGATGCCATTTAGCCCAAGAAACAAAGGATCAAAATGCGTTTGATGAGGAGGCGAGCACCATCCATCAGTCCCTACCACCTCTGCCGATGCAACGCGCTGAGGGGGGGAGTGGCCGGAGTACGAGCTCGGGCGTAGCAACTTCGCCACGTTGGGACCGGAGTCGGGGCCAGCGCCGGAGCCGGACCCAGAGCCCCGGCGGGAGCCAGGCCCAGAGCCGGGGCCCGGGCCGAAGCGGAGGGTCATTGAGAACACGCACTCGACCGATATCAGAGCGTGGCTTACCTCTACGTAGGGTGAATGCTCATACATAGGCGCAGAGGAGGGGGAGGAATGTCAACATCGGTGGAGTGCTGGTTCTCAATAACCCCCCTGCCGGGGCGGGGGGCGGCAAACTGGGGCCCGGTGGGGGGCCGGTGCCGCGCCCGCAGTTGGCTAGGGTACGTGGACTGGTACGGAGGGGGCACGTGTATCAGGGTGTTGCCCGCGGCCAGGGGCTTACACTCGTCCACTTTTCAGCTCAACTTGAGCCGTTTCTGACACAAAATACACCCTGAACATCCCCTGATACTCTTGCATACCCCCTGACACCTCCTAAACATCCCCTAAACACCCGTGAATGCACTCCCTATCCCACAGAAAGCGCTTACGTTGAGCCGAAAAGTGGACGAGTGTAAGCCCCTGCCCGCGGCGCCATCCTCCGTGAGGTCGAGCCTGAGGCCGTCCATCCCGTGGCCTTCCCACCCTGTCGCCGGCGTACCCGCTGAGCTGTCGCGCAGGTGTGCGGGCATCACCCGCGCCGGCTCCGTGCGCATCGGATGCCCGTCATTAAGGCCCGGCATCATCCACGTCTACACTGAGGACGGTGCGGTCACTTCACCCAACACGAGAACACGCAATATCACCTAAAACCCCCAAGTACCCCCTGAGTGTGGATACCCCCTGCATGCATAACCCCGCAATGCCCTCTTAAAGCATCTTGACACCCCGTTAATCCTTCATGAATACCTCCCAAGCACCCACCAATATCCCATCAATATCCCATCAATCCCCATCAATATCCACTGAATTCCCCATCAGTACCCCCTAAATACGCATACTGTCGGGCCTTACCCGTCGGGGCCGATGGAGAGGGTGGCGCCGAGGTCCACGATGGGGTCGATCAACCCCTTGTTCACCAGGTCTGAGGGTCACTGAGAACAAGCACTCGACCGATATCGGACAAGCCCGCATGACGTGCCTTCAGCGGGAAGGCCCACACAAGCGCGCGGAGCAGGAGGAGGAGAAGGAGACTAAACGTCGGTCGAGTGCTTGTTCTCAATTGTCGCCCTGCCAGGTCGTACACCCCCGACTCAAACACATCCGCCTCCGTCAGCACCGGCTTCTCCGCGAAGGGGTCGATGCGGATATCCCGGGGCACCACGCTGCCGTGGATGGCGGACTTTACATGCTTGCGCTGATTGCGCACCGTGTTTCCCGAAACCAAGGCCGGACAGGTATTGCTCGCCACGTCATAGGATGCCATTTACTCGATAAACGAGGATTCAAAATGCGTTGGATGGCATGGCGCCCCCACAGGGCATGGCAGATTTTGCTCCACGTCACAGGCTGCCGTGCAACTTGAACAACAAAGGTTGAAAATGCGTGGGATGGTGTGGCGGGCACCTTCCGCCAGGCTCAATGCGGTGGATGATGTGGCGGGCAACGTCTGCCTGGCCCAACCCGGGACGGCTTCGCGAGGCTGCGAGGGCGAGGGCGCGGGCACGCCGTAGCGGTGCTCGATATATCCCCGGGCGGCTTGGTCTGACGGACGTGTCAGCATGTTGGCCACTGCCTGCCCGTCACGCGCCAACTGGTCGCCCGCGTTGAACCGCTCCCGTTGGTTGCTCTTGGCGCTGCCGAAAGCATGCCTAGCCTTCGCCGCATGGGCGGCACTGACGGCCTCGGTTGCGTAAGCGTCGAGCTTGTCCGCGCGGTGCTGCAGCTGCGCCTCCTGCTCGCCGCGCATGATGACCTCGCTGAGCTCCTCGGCCTTGGCTCGTAGCTCCGCCTCGGTCCGCGCCAGTACGCTGCGGAAGAGAAGATGAGGGAGGGGCTGTTTAGACCGGTATATACGGCGTGTGTTTGCCTCGCCCCTTTGTCAGGCAGCAACACGAGCTGCGCCGTCGAGAGCAGGTCGACAGGCACACACTCGCGTGAAGGACGCCCACCGAAACCCGGCGGCGGCCGTCCCCGTAGGTGCATTGGCACGACGCCACCCGGCACACGGCATTTCTACGGACGAGCCTTTTCGGGCACCTTAGCACCGCTCGATACATCCCACAGAAAAAAAGCATGAACCCGAGGAGAAACCACACCACTGGCCCGGAAGAATTGTCCGGGAACGGCAAGTACGATTACGACGCACCTGTCGACGACGCCCACGTCAAGCCCGTCGCCGGCCCCGAAGCCGCCCTCCGCCGTGCGGCCGCCCTCCGCCACGCCCTGCCCTCCATACTTGTCCAGCTGCGAGCGGAGGCCTTTCAGCAGGGGCCTACACTCGTCCACTTCTCAGCTCAACTTGAGCCGTGTCCGACACCCAAGAAAACCCTACATACCCTACACACCCACTAACACCCCCTTAACACGGACTACACAACCCCTACGCGCACCCCCTTTGCCATACAATGCGCTCAAGTTAAGCTGAGAAGTGGACGAATGTAAGCCCTGCCTTTGAGGTCCCGAAGCGTGCCCAGTAGGATCGCCCCCACGTCCTTCGCGTGCCGGTGGTCGACCGCCATGTCGCGGGTCCGCCCGGCAGGCAGCGGCTTAGGATGCGGAGTTCTCCGGGCGGAGTGCTCCGGGGGGAGCCCGGGGTTCGATTGGTACGGGCGCCCTCTACGCAACCCGAGCGGCGCCGCGCGAGTGCGTGTGAGGGTGAGCTGCAAAGTCCACGGACTGACGGACTGGAATGGACTGGAATGGACGTATGGACGCGGAATGGACAGGAAAGGTCTTGGAATGGGCTGGAAAATCCGCGGTTGAGAGCCGTTATTATCATATTTTTATTCCTTTTTCTCACGAACGGCTCGCGAGCGCTCGTCGGACTGAGTCGCATGCTCGGATGGTCACGCGCTCCACTTCAACCGGCGCCCGGCGTCGCCGTCCCGTTCCATTTCGGTCGACACTCGCGTATTGGACTGCAAACAACCCTCCCAAGCGCCGCCCGGCCGCGAGAGCCGCCTGGGTCCGACGCTACAGTCCAACTGACGCGCGTCAACTTCCAACGTTGCTGACTGGACGCAAAGTTGAAGGGTCGCACACGTGGCGGAGGAATATAAGTTAGCCGCGGGCCGCGATGGAGACGGTACGATGGGTGCTGGGCCCGTGCGGCGCCAGCCCGCTGGAGCGATACGCCGCCGAGGTGACGGTGCACGGCGTGGAGGTGCGCACATAATGTCCCAGCCTCCTCCACTCGGACTTCCCGTCGTGAGAAAAACGCGTTATTCGGACCCCTCTCGCTTCTTCCCTGGAACAGGGAGCGGGCACGGGCAGCCCGAAACGTTGTGCCGGGTTTCCTGCGCTTACGCTAGGCGGGTTCCGTTGTCGCGCACGGCACGATGTCACGGCGTTACGGCGTTACAGACCCGACGGCTGAGCGCACCTCCTCCAAAAATCTACCCGCGCCCGCTTTGATGACTGAACACGCGATTTACGACCATACTGACGACCGCGTGCACCTCACCATACCGGTGAGGACGACGCGACGACGACACTGACGACCGTACTGACGATGATACGGATGATTCTGACCACTACACTCCATGCTGACGCCGCATCTCCCCCATCTATCCATACACAACAGGGTCTGCCCTCCGCGGCCATGGACTCCACCCTGTTCGTGCAGGTCAAGTGGAACGGAGCGGGGGCTTCAATGTTCCGGTCGGCGCGCACCGACGCCACCACGAAACTGCCAGTGGAAGAACATGACTCTCCGCGCCATGCCGATGGCATCGGAAGCGGCGCCCCCAAGAATCCGGCAAGGCCTTCCCTCCGCGTTCGCTCAAGTTGCACCCTTACACGTTCACCTCCTCCTCCTGAGGCCCGGACCTGACAGTTTGCTTAAAGTGCACCTGTACACGCTCGTCTCCTACTCATTCTATCTAGCACGTCACCGTTCAT
>Ga0307489_10000235_pt1 | contig 31584 bp, 25 predicted proteins | sample SB12metaG_FD_202247 | JGI IMG/M metagenome (GOLD analysis project Ga0307489, IMG submission 202247) | Sea-ice brine microbial communities from Beaufort Sea near Barrow, Alaska, United States - SB 1.2 | ecosystem: Environmental > Aquatic > Marine > Coastal | place: USA: Alaska | collected... | reverse complement strand
AAGAGAGGAGATTCTCAATGACCATTAGCCCACCGGAACGAGAAGCAAAAAAAGTAAAAATTATTGTTGATCGAAACCCAGTTGTAACATCGTTTGAGAAATGGGCAAAGCCTGGTCATTTCTCACGGACTCTAGCAAAGGGACCTGCTACTACAACTTGGATCTGGGATCTGCATGCAGATGCTCACGATTTCGATAGCCATACAACCGATCTGGAAGAAATTTCACGTAAAGTTTTTAGTGCCCATTTTGGTCAACTAGCCGTTATTTTTCTTTGGATCAGTGGTATGTATTTCCACGGCGCACGTTTTTCAAACTACGAAGCTTGGTTAAGTGACCCGACTCATATTAAGCCAAGTGCTCAAGTTGTTTGGCCAATTGTTGGCCAAGAAATTTTAAATGGCGACGTTGGAGGCGGATTCCAAGGTGTACAAATCACATCTGGTTTCTTCCAAATTTGGCGTGCTAGTGGAATTACAAGTGAACTTCAACTATACAGTACAGCAATTGGCGGCCTTATCATGGCTGGTCTGATGTTCTTTGCTGGTTGGTTCCATTACCATAAAGCAGCTCCAAAACTAGAGTGGTTCCAGAATGTTGAATCAATGCTTAATCACCACCTAGCGGGTTTATTAGGTTTAGGTTGCCTATCATGGGCAGGCCACCAAATTCACATTGCACTACCAGTAAACAAACTTCTAGATGCGGGGGTTGATCCAAAAGAAATTCCTCTTCCTCATGAGTTTTTACTAAACCGTGAACTGATGGCTCAGCTATACCCTAGTTTTGGCAAAGGTCTAACACCTTTCTTTACTCTAAACTGGGCTGAGTATACAGATATTTTAACTTTCCGCGGCGGTCTTAATCCTGTAACAGGTGGCCTATGGTTAAGTGATACAGCTCACCACCATTTAGCACTTGCTGTTCTCTTCATTGTAGCTGGTCATATGTACCGTACAAACTGGGGAATTGGTCACAGTATGAAAGAAATCTTAGAAGCTCATAAAGGTCCTTTTACTGGTGAAGGCCATAAAGGATTATACGAAATTTTAACAACTTCTTGGCATGCTCAGTTAGCTATTAACTTAGCAATGCTGGGTTCTGTTTCAATTATTGTAGCTCACCACATGTATGCAATGCCACCGTACCCTTACCTAGCAACAGACTATGGTACAATGTTATCTCTATTTACACACCATATGTGGATTGGAGGTTTCTGTGTTACAGGTGCAGCAGCTCATGCTGCTATTTTCATGGTTCGTGATTACGATCCGACGAATAATTACAATAACTTATTAGACCGGGTTATTCGTCACCGTGACGCAATAATTTCCCATCTAAACTGGATTTGTATTTTCTTAGGCTTCCACAGTTTTGGTTTATACATCCATAACGACACGATGTCAGCTTTAGGCCGACCTCAAGATATGTTCTCTGATACTGCTATCCAACTTCAACCTGTATTTGCGCAATGGGTTCAAAAGACTCATTACTTAGCTCCTAACTTAACTGCTCCCAATGCTTTATCAAGTACTAGCCCTACTTGGGGTGGAGATATTGTTGCTGTAGGTGGTAAGATTGCAATGATGCCGATTTCATTAGGTACAGCAGACTTCATGGTACACCACATTCATGCTTTTACAATCCACGTTACAGTTCTAATCCTTCTTAAAGGTGTTCTATTTGCACGTAGTTCTAGATTAATTCCAGATAAGGCAAACTTAGGTTTCCGATTCCCTTGTGATGGTCCAGGTCGAGGCGGTACATGTCAAGTTTCAGCTTGGGATCACGTTTTTCTTGGGCTTTTTTGGATGTACAATTCAATTTCTATTGTTATTTTCCACTTTAGCTGGAAAATGCAGTCTGACGTTTGGGGTAGCCTGACAGCTAAAGGTGTTTCACATATTACTGGAGGAAACTTCGGTTTAAGTGCAAATACTGTTAATGGTTGGTTACGTGATTTCCTATGGGCACAAGCTTCACAAGTAATTCAGTCATATGGTTCTGCTTTATCAGCATATGGTTTAATTTTCCTTGGTGCTCACTTCATTTGGGCTTTCAGTCTTATGTTCCTTTTCAGTGGCCGTGGTTACTGGCAAGAACTGATCGAGTCTATTGTTTGGGCTCACAACAAGCTTAAAGTTGCTCCAGGTATTCAGCCACGAGCTCTTAGTATTACGCAAGGTCGTGCTGTTGGTGTAACCCACTATTTATTAGGTGGTATTGCAACAACATGGTCATTCTTTTTAGCTCGAATTATTGCAGTTGGTTAATTCTTTAAATGAATCTAGTTTCAAAACTTACTTGCTATGAAGCAGAAGTGAAGAAATTTTTACCTTCATTAAGTGATTACTAAATAAAAAAACGCAGAAATTAAAAGTATTAAACAAAAATTCAAGGAGATGAAAAGACTATGGCAACAAAATTTCCAAAGTTTAGCCAGGGTCTAGCCCAGGATCCAACGACTCGTCGTATTTGGTTCGGTATAGCAACTGCGCATGACTTTGAAAGTCATGATGGAATGACAGAAGAAAATCTTTATCAAAAGATCTTTGCTTCACACTTTGGCCAATTAGCGATTATTTTTCTATGGACTTCAGGAAACCTTTTCCACGTTGCTTGGCAAGGGAATTTTGAATCGTGGGTTAAAGATCCTCTACACATTCGTCCGATTGCTCATGCCATTTGGGATCCACACTTTGGTCAACCAGCAGTTGAAGCGTTTACTCGAGGTGGAGCTTCAGGTCCTGTAAATATTGCTTATTCTGGTGTTTACCAGTGGTGGTATACTATTGGAATGCGAACAAATGGTGATCTTTATCAAGGTTCATTATTTCTTCTACTAGTTTCAGCATTAACTCTGTTTGCAGGGTGGCTTCATTTACAGCCTGCTTTCCGTCCAAGCCTTTCGTGGTTTAAGAACGCAGAGTCACGACTTAACCACCATCTTTCAGGTTTATTTGGTGTTAGTTCACTTGCATGGACTGGTCACCTAGTTCACGTTGCCATTCCAGAATCACGTGGCCAGCATGTTCGTTGGGATAACTTCCTAAGCATACTTCCACACCCAGCTGGTTTAGCTCCATTTTTCAGTGGTAACTGGGCAGTTTATGCTCAAAACCCTGACACATCTGCACATCTTTTTGGAACGTCAGAAGGTTCAGGTACCGCTATCTTAACTTTCCTGGGCGGTTTCCACCCACAGACACAAAGTTTATGGTTAACTGATATGGCTCACCACCATTTAGCTATTGCTGTTGTATTCATTGTTGCCGGTCATATGTACCGTACAAACTTTGGTATTGGACATAGCATGAAGGAAATTCTAGATGCTCATACTGCTCCATCTGGCCGCTTAGGTGCTGGTCATAAAGGACTTTATGATACAATTAATAACTCACTACATTTCCAACTAGGCCTAGCTCTTGCATCAGTGGGTACTATTACATCAATGGTAGCTCAGCACATGTACTCTCTTCCGCCGTATGCTTTTATGGCTCAAGATTTTACAACCATGGCTGCGCTTTACACACACCACCAGTATATTGCTGGTTTTATTATGACAGGTGCTTTCGCACACGGTGCTATCTTCTTTATTCGTGATTACGATCCAGAGCAAAACGAAGGTAATGTTCTTGCACGTATGCTTGAGCATAAAGAAGCTATTATTTCGCATTTAAGTTGGGTTACATTATTCCTTGGTTTTCATACTTTAGGTTTATATGTACATAATGATGTAATGCAAGCTTTTGGAACACCAGAGAAGCAGATTCTTATTGAGCCTGTTTTTGCTCAGTGGGTTCAAGCAGCACAGGGTAAATCTTTATACGGATTTGATGTGTTACTATCTTCTTCTGATAGTGCAGCATTAGCAGCTAGTAAATCAATTTGGTTACCAGGTTGGCTTGATGCTATTAACAGTAATACAAACTCGCTATTCCTAACAATTGGGCCCGGTGATTTCCTGGTACACCATGCAATTGCACTAGGTCTTCACACGACGACTCTTATTCTTGTTAAGGGTGCTCTAGATGCACGTGGTTCAAAACTAATGCCAGATAAGAAAGATTTTGGTTACAGTTTCCCGTGTGATGGTCCAGGTCGAGGCGGTACTTGTGACATTTCTGCTTGGGATGCTTTCTACCTTGCTGTGTTCTGGATGTTAAACACTATTGGTTGGACAACATTCTATTGGCATTGGAAGCACATCACGCTTTGGCAAGGAAACGTTAGCCAATTTGATGAATCATCAACTTACCTTATGGGTTGGTTACGTGATTACCTATGGCTAAACTCATCACAGCTTATTAACGGTTACAATCCGTTTGGTATGAACAGTCTATCTGTTTGGGCTTGGATGTTCTTATTTGGCCACCTAGTTTGGGCTACTGGTTTCATGTTCCTAATCTCTTGGCGTGGTTACTGGCAAGAGCTTATTGAAACACTAGCATGGGCACATGAGCGTACTCCACTTGCTAACTTAGTACGTTGGAAAGATAAACCAGTTGCTTTATCAATTGTTCAAGCTCGTTTAGTTGGTTTAGCTCACTTTGCTGTTGGATATATATTTACATATGCAGCATTCCTAATTGCTTCCACTTCTGGAAAATTTGGTTAATTGGTATTAGAATAAACTAAAATCAATCGAAGGAATTTATTATGCCAGATATTGTTAACGCAGGTTGGGCTTTTCTAATGGTAACTTTTAGTTTTTCCCTTTCTCTTGTAGTTTGGGGACGCAGCGGACTTTAATATTCATTTTTTATTAACGTTTTAGCTTTGTTATTATTTGGGTAATGAAGTTAAATAAGAAAGTTTTTTGAGCTTTCTTATTTGACTTCATTACCCAATAAAATTCATTTTTTTTCTAAACGGAAAATCTAAACAGAAAATAAAGAAAATAAAGAAAGTATTAAGGTATAATTCTGTCGTAGGTTTTGGGTACAAATCATACAAATAAAAAAGATTTAGAGATTTTATTTCGTATTAAGTTCTTTCAAAACATTCCATAGAGCTCTCCATGGTTAGAAATCTCATTTTGAAAAACTAATAAGAAGTGTAGAATTAACCTTTTATTTAAATACGGGACTGACGGGACTCGAACCCGCAACTTCCGCCTTGACAGGGCGGTGCTCTAACCAATTGAACTACAATCCCTTTCATTTCAAATTCTAATTAAATAATGGCATATAATAAGCTTTTTTGTCAATTCTTTTGTAAATAGACGTTCTAAACTAGATTTAGTAAGATAAAGAAAAGGTAAAATCAACAGAACTCTGAAAGTAAGTTGTACTCTTTTCCTAGTTTTCAATAGTAGAGTAAATTACTCTTGAATAATAGGAAACGGAATTACCTAAGTTTACCGAATATAAGGAGACTAATAAAATGACACGAGTAAAACGTGGTGCTGTAGCAAAAAATCGCCGTCGGCGCATTTTAAAATTAAATAAAGGTTATCGTGGTTCACACTCTACATTATTCCGTACAGCTAATCAGCAAGCTATGAAAGCTTTACGTTATAGTTATATTGATCGAAGAAAGCGAAAAATAAATTTCCGCCAACTATGGATTAGACGAATTAATGCTTCTTCAAGAGCTTATGGACTAAATTATAGCCAACTGATTTACGGGTTAAAAACAGCAAAGATTGATTTAAATCGTAAAGTACTAGCACAACTAGCTATTTTAGACCCTAAATCATTCAAACAAATTATTGATTTAGCAATTTCACAAAAACCTTAATTAGTGGTTTGTTTTACTTAAAGAGGCAATATTAGCCAAAACCATTTTAAAACAGAAAATCTGTACAAATTATTATGCCTACAATTCAACAATTAATTCGTTCTCAACGGAAAAAGATCGAAAAGAAAACAAAATCGCCAGCACTAGTTTCGTGCCCACAACGCCGTGGTGTTTGTACACGAGTTTATACTACAACACCTAAAAAACCAAACTCAGCTTTACGTAAAGTTGCTCGTGTCCGATTAACTTCAGGTTTTGAGGTCACTGCTTATATCCCTGGTATTGGTCATAATTTACAGGAACATTCTGTTGTTCTTGTACGTGGAGGTCGTGTCAAAGATTTACCTGGAGTTCGTTACCATATTGTACGTGGTTCTTTAGATACTGCTGGAGTAAAAAACCGTACACAAAGTCGTTCGAAATACGGTGTAAAAAAGCCTAAACAGTAAAAAAGTTACAGCTTTAATCCGAGAATAGCAATCTATTAATTAATAATTAAAAATCAATGTCACGTAGAAATACACCAAAAAAACGTCCTATTACACCAGACCCTGTTTATCATAGCCGTTTAGTAAGTATGCTATCTAATCGACTTTTAAAAGATGGGAAGAAAAGTCTTGCTCAAAAGATTTTATACCAAGCAATGGAAAAAGTTGGAGAATCAACTCAAAAAGACCCGTTAGAAGTACTGAGACAAGCTATTCTTCAAGTCACTCCTCTTGTAGAAGTCAAATCACGACGAGTTGGTGGTTCTACTTTCCAAGTTCCTCTTGAAGTAAGTACAGAACGAGGAACGACTCTTGGTCTTCGTTGGCTAGTCGAGGCAGCTCGGAATCGACCAGGCCGTGAAATGGTTTCGAAATTAGCTAATGAAATCATTGATGCTTCAAATCAAACGGGAAATGCTACCCGGAAACGTGAAGAAACACATCGAATGGCAGAAGCGAATAAGGCATTTGCACACTTCCGTTTTTAATTTCTTTTCTTTATATAAAAAAAGAACACTAACTAAACCTTTTCTTGGTTTATTAATTATTTGATAATTACGTTTTCTTTTTTTATTTCTTTAAACCAAAATCGAACTGAAATAATTAAAAAAAATGATATGGCACGCGAAAAGTTCGAACGTACGAAACCACATGTAAATATTGGTACAATTGGTCACGTTGACCACGGTAAAACAACTTTAACAGCAGCTATTACCATGGCTCTAGCAGCTACTTCCGGTGGATTAGCAAAAGGTTATGCAGATATCGATTCAGCTCCAGAAGAGCGAGCTCGTGGTATCACTATTAACACTGCGCACGTTGAATACGAAACAGAAGCTCGTCACTACGCACACGTAGATTGTCCAGGTCACGCTGATTATGTTAAAAACATGATTACCGGCGCAGCTCAAATGGATGGTGCTATTCTTGTAGTCTCAGGTGCGGATGGACCAATGCCTCAAACAAAAGAACATATTCTACTAGCAAAGCAAGTAGGTGTTCCTAATATTGTTGTTTTCTTAAACAAGCAAGATCAGGTAGATGATGATGAACTATTAGAATTAGTTGAACTAGAAGTTCGTGAAACTCTTAGTAACTACGAATTCCCTGGTGATGATATCCCTGTAGTTCCAGGCTCAGCTTTATTAGCATTAGAGGCATTAACAGAAAACCCTACAATTGCAAAAGGTACTAACGAGTGGGTAGATAAAATCTTCAGCTTAATGGATGCTGTCGATGAATATATTCCTACACCAGAACGAGAAACGGATAAAGATTTCTTAATGGCGGTAGAGGATGTTTTCTCAATTACTGGTCGAGGAACAGTAGCTACTGGCCGTGTAGAGCGTGGTGTTGTTAAAGTAGGTGAGACTGTTGAACTTGTAGGTTTAATGGAAACACAGCAAACAACAGTAACTGGTTTAGAGATGTTCCAGAAGAGTTTAGAAGAAGCTATGGCTGGTGATAATGTAGGAATCCTATTACGTGGTGTTCAAAAAGAACAAATTGAACGTGGTATGGTTATTGCAAAACCAGGAACAATTAAGCCTCATACAAAATTTGACTCTCAAGTTTATATCCTAACAAAAGAAGAAGGTGGGCGTCATACTCCATTCTTTGAAGGTTACCGACCACAATTCTATGTTCGTACAACAGACGTTACTGGAAAGATTGAATCTTTCCGTGCAGATGATGATTCTGCAACACAAATGGTAATGCCTGGCGATCGTGTTAAGATGGAAGTTGAATTAATCCAACCAATTGCTATTGAAAAGGGTATGCGCTTCGCTATTCGCGAAGGTGGTCGTACTGTTGGTGCTGGTGTTGTTTTAGAAATCAAAGCTTAATTAGATTACCTTGATACAGAGAATGGTATACTATTCTCTGTATCAAAATAAAGTAAAGAAAAAAATTAATGAAGTAAAAAAAACTAAGTCATGGTTAATTCTGTCGATTTATCAGACAATTCAGTTTTTCGTGAAGAAGTCGTTGGTTCAAGACGATTAAGTAATTATTGGTGGGCAACTCTATTGTTTTTTGGTGCCATTTGTTTTTTCACTGTAGGTCTATCAAGTTATGTAGGATTTAATCTTTTCCCTTTTTTAGATGCTCGTGAAATCATTTTTTTCCCACAAGGATTAGTAATGTGTTTCTATGGTATTTTGGCTTTTTTATTAAGTTTTTATTTATGGCTTATTATTTTTTGGAGTATTGGAGAAGGTTACAACGAATTTAATAAGAAAGAAGGTACAATGTGTATTTTCCGTTGGGGTTTCCCAGGAAAAAACCGTAGAATCCAATTAACCTATTTCCTTAAAGATATTGAAGCTATCCGTGTAGAATTAAAAGAGGGTGTCAATCCTAAAAGAGCTCTCTATGTGAGAATCAAAGGACGACCAGAGATTCCCCTAACACGAATAGGTCAACCTATGACAGTTGGGGAAATTGAGAAGAAGGCTGCTCAACTTGCCTCTTTTTTACAAGTATCAATTGAGGGGCTAAATTAGAGTAGAAAGAAAAAAAGAGTCCTGGGTAAACGCCACGAGATAAAAAAAAACAAAGAAAATGAATTCTTTTTTCTAGAGGTGTTTATAATAAGAATAAACTTTTAGCAGATTTACAAATTATGCAAAACCCTTTTTCAGTTCGTCATCAAATGTCAGCGATTTTTGCTAGTATGTTCCTTTTATTCGGATTTTGCCAACCATCTGAAGCATACCCTATTTATGCTCAGCAAGGTTATGAAAACCCCCGAGAAGCTACCGGAAGAATCGTTTGTGCAAATTGCCACCTAGCACAAAAGCCAGTTGATATTGAAGTGCCACAAGCAGTTCTACCAGATTCAGTTTTTGAAGCTGTAGTTGAAATTCCTTACGACAAACAAGTAAAACAAGTTTTAGGTAATGGAAAGAAAGGACCACTTAATGTAGGCGCTGTTCTTATTCTTCCAGATGGGTTCCAAATCGCTCCTCCTGAGAGAATTTCTGATGAACTAAAAGCAAAGGTGAATAACCTTTACTTCCAACCATATAGTGAAACTCAAAAAAATATTATTGTAGTTGGTCCTATTCCTGGAAAAACATACAGTGAAATGACTTTTCCTATCCTTTCTCCAGATCCTGCAACAAACAAAGATGTTTATTTCCTAAAATATCCTATTTACTTAGGTGGGAACCGTGGCCGTGGCCAACTTTACCCTACAGGTGAAAAGAGTAACAATACAGTTTATAACGCATCCGCTGCAGGGACAATTTCAAAAATTGCAGTAGAAAAGAAAAGTACCTCTATTGTAATTACTACATCAGACGGTAAAAGTATTACTGATGTAATTCCAGCAGGTCCTGAATTAATCGTTTCCGAAGGTTCAGTTGTTAAAGCAGATCAGCCATTAACAAATAATCCAAATGTTGGTGGTTTTGGTCAAACTGAGACAGAGATCGTTCTACAAGATCCATCACGTGTTAAAGGTTTAATAGTGTTTTTTGCATTCACAATTATTGGACAAGTTTTCTTAGTTTTAAAGAAGAAGCAGTTCGAGAAAGTTCAGTTAGCTGAAATGAACTTCTAATCATGAAAGCATTCCCTCTCTTTGTTTAAAAAGAGGGAATGTTTAGAAAAAAAAAGAAAGAAGCGTTTGATTTTTATAGTATGAAGTGTTTTTTACAATGATTGTAAAATACGTACGTCAATTTCCACGAACTCGTAGTAATAATATTCATTTTCTTAAATATTCCCGAAAACAAACAATCACCGAAGATTATACGGACGAAAGAAAAAAAGACTTTTTATACCCTTTATTTATTGAGATAACCCAACGTTTTGGGGTAGTCGATTATGAATATTTTTTAAGTAAACAAAAAAAATAAAAAGTACTTACAAAAAATTTTTATTTTTTTCTCTATTGTGCTACTATTCTAGTAGTTGGGGCGTGGCCAAGTGGTAAGGCAACGGGTTTTGGCCCCGTCATTCAGAGGTTCGAATCCTTTCGCCCCAGTTTAAAAATGAATTGCATGAATAAAAAAATTAGTTAAAAAAATACCGAACCTAGACAAAAAGCTAGATCCGGTTATTCTTTTTAGAAAGTTATTAAGAATTATTTCTTGCCTGCAAGGAAAGTTTCTGTAAACTCACCAATAGCGCCTTTAAGCATTTCTTCAGCTTCTGGTGTGAAAGCTTTAGTATCACGAACAATCTCACCAAATTTAGGTGTTGATGTGTTGATATACTCACGAAGACCGATAAGGAATTCACGAACGTCGGCAACTTCGATTGATTCAAGGAAACCATTAACACCAGTGTAAATAGTTGCTACTTGATCAGCTACAACAAGTGGAGATGCCTGAGACTGCTTTAGAAGTTCACGTAGACGAACACCACGTGCTAGCTGGTTTTGAGTAGCTTTATCTAAGTCTGATGCAAATTGTGCGAATGCTTCAAGTTCATCAAACTGCGCTAGTTCAAGTTTAAGCTTACCAGCTACTTGCTTCATGGCTTTAATTTGAGCTGCAGATCCTACACGAGATACTGAAATACCTACGTTAATTGCTGGGCGGATTCCTGAATTGAAAATATCTGCTGATAAGAAAACCTGACCATCCGTAATTGAAATTACGTTTGTTGGAATGTAAGCAGCTACGTCACCTGCTTGTGTTTCAACAATTGGAAGTGCAGTCATACTACCTTCACCAAGTGCTTCACTTAGTTTAGCTGCACGCTCAAGTAAGCGAGAATGAAGGTAGAAAACATCTCCAGGGTATGCTTCACGTCCTGGTGGACGACGTAATAGAAGCGACATTTGACGGTAAGCTTGAGCTTGCTTTGATAAATCGTCATAAATTACTAAAGTATGACGACCTGTGTACATGAAGAACTCAGCAAGAGAAGCACCTGTATAAGGAGCTAAGTACTGAAGTGTTGCTGGAGAATCGGCATTTGAAGCAACAATAATTGTATATTCCATTGCACCACGCTCTTCAAGCGTACTTACAATTTGTGCTACTGATGAAGCTTTCTGACCAATTGCTACGTAAACACAGATAACGCCTTCACCGTTTTGGTTCAGAATTGTATCTGTAGCTACAGCTGTCTTTCCTGTTTGACGATCACCAATAATAAGCTCACGCTGGCCACGACCAATAGGAATCATTGCATCAATAGCAACAAGTCCAGTTTGAAGTGGTTCATAAACTGACTTACGAGCAATAATACCAGGAGCTGGAGACTCAATAAGTCGGTTTTCTGAACTAGCAATAGTGCCTTTCCCATCAATTGGGCGTGCAAGAGCATCCACAACTCGACCAAGGAATGCTTCGCCTACAGGAATTTGAGCAATTTTACCTGTAGCTTTTACAGAATCACCTTCTTGGATTGCTAACCCTGATCCCATAAGAACCGCACCAACGTTATCTGCTTCTAAGTTTAAAGCAATACCAACTGTTCCATCTTGGAATTCCACAAGTTCACCAGCCATTACTTTTTCTAAGCCGTAAATTCGTGCAATTCCATCACCAACTTGAAGTACAGTACCAACGTTAACAACTTTAACTTCTTTGTTGTACTGCTCAATTTGTTGGCGGATAATACTACTAATTTCGTCAGGTCTAATTTTTACCATAGGTCTTCTTTTTATAAGGAAGGTTTATTTGGTTAAGTAAACTTAACACAAATTTTGTAAAAAAAGTCTATTAAAAGCAAACTAAGCTAGTTGGCCTAATAAAGCAATATTTAAATCAATTACTCGTCTTTGTAGATTAGCATCCAGACGTTTTTTCACTTTTTGTAGAGCTGATTCTAAAGCAAGTTCACGAACACGTTCGCATACTTCTTCGACAGCTTTTTCTTCTTCAAAGCGTAAACTTAGCTGTTTTGCTTCTTCTAAACGCTTTATGTCTTCTTCTGCACGTTCTAATAAATTCGCTGATCCTTGTTTTGCTGTTACAAGGCCTTGAGCACGAATTTCTTCTGCTTTTGTCTTAGCGACATCAAGTTGTGCTTTAGCTTTAGCTAATTTTGCTGTGGCTTCCTGAAATCTTTCCTCTGCATCGTTTAAACTTTTAACGATAAGTTCTTTACGATTATCAAGGATTGAAGTTAGGACGTCGCCTCCAACAACAACTAAAACACCAATAACAACGGCTAAGTTTAGCACGTTTGTTTCTAATAAATTTGTATTAATGCCGAAGCCTTCCCCTAAAGGGAAATCAATAGTAGTTACGATCACGGTCGAGAGAACCTCCATTCTTTTCAATTGTAGAGGGTCTACTGAAAGCTACCTTATCTCGACTTGTTTGAATAAGAAAAAGGAAAAGTTGGCTTCCAGCAGATAATGTTATAGGTAATTTGAGAGAAAAATCAATCAATAACCAAAAGAAAAATACCGAAGGTTCATAAGTATAATACCTGTGAACCTTCGGTATTTTTTTTAACCTACAAAAGGGTTAGCGAAAATAATTGCAAGAGCAACTACAAGACCATAAATTGTTAGGGCTTCCATGAAAGCTAGTGAAAGTAGAAGTGTACCACGGATTTTACCTTCAGCTTCAGGCTGACGTGCAATACCTTCTACAGCTTGACCAGCTGCAGTACCTTGACCAATACCAGGACCGATAGCACCAAGACCAATTGCAAGACCAGCACCAATAACAGAAGCAGAACAAATTAATGGGTTCATGAGAATCTCCTTTTTTTTAATAAAAAATCAAACTTTTTTCTTCTCGTTATTCGGAAAGATCTAGAATCAATATTCTCCTAGATTAGTTCAAGACTATCAGGTTTATGTATGTTTTGAAACCCTTTTTTCTAGTTTTTTAACTTATTCCCCCATTCTTTTCTAAAAAAATTAGTGGCCTTCCATAGCTTCACCAATGTAAGCACCTGAAAGGGTTGCAAAAATTAGAGCTTGAATTGCACTGGTAAAAAGACCTAGGAAAATAAGTGGAATTGGGATAACTAAAGGTACTAAAGAAATTAGTACTGCTACAACTAATTCATCTGCAAGAATATTTCCAAAAAGTCGGAAACTTAAAGATAAAGGTTTCGTAAAATCTTCTAAAACGTTAATAGGTAATAGAATCGGAGTTGGCTGGACATATTTTGTAAAGTACTCAAGACCACGTTTGCCAATTCCAGCATAGAAATACGCAGCTGAAGTTAATAGAGCTAATCCAGCAGTTGTATTAATATCGTTTGTAGGTGCACCTAGCTCACCATGTGGAAGTTCAATAATTTTCCACGGGATAAGTGCTCCTGACCAATTTGAAACAAAAATAAATAAAAACATTGTACCGATATATGGTACCCAGGTTTTATATTCATCGCCAATTTGTGTTTTCGCAATATCACGAATAAATTCTAAAATATATTCAATAAAGTTTTGTCCACCTTCTGGAATTGGCTTTAAATCGCGTGTTGTTAAAACAGCCATGGCAAGGATAATTGCAATAACAATCCAAGAATTAATTAGTACTTGACCGTGTACTTGGTAATCTCCGAAACTCCAGTAAAAGTGTTCACCAACTTCTACACTTGAAAGCTCATAAAGTGAATTATAAATAGTCGTATCCATGAAAACGGTTTCCCCTTAGATCTTCAATCAATTAGGCAATTAGTTTCAATATAGCAAGATTTTTAGTTTGTTGCTATTTAATAATGACTTTTGTCAGTTAATTCTTTTATTGCCGCGGGTAGGATTCGAACCTACACAGAACAACTTAGAAGGTTGATGCCCGTCCATTAGGCGACCGTGGCCAAAGGTTGAGGTCTTATAGAACAAGATAATATACTTTTAATAGTATTTTGTATTGTATTCTTTGTCAACTTGCCAAATGTCTTCTTTAGAAGACACCTGGCAAGAAACTTTTTGAACTACCTAGTAACCAAATACTGAACTAAAAACATCTTGAACTTTTGTTCCTGAATCAATTGATTCTAATGGATCTTTTCTTAGACGGTGACGTAAACATAGAGTTATAATTTTGAATATATCTTCAGCGGTCACTTCTTCACGTTCATCAAAGGCAGCTAATGCCTTTGCTGCACGGTTTGTTACAATATCCCCACGAAGACCATCTACATTAAGTTCTGAACAAATTTCAGAAATTTTTACTTGTAGATCATACGATAATGTTACCGTATCTTTCTTTAATAGATTACGTGCTGCAGTAATTTTTGAAGTTAGAGCGTCTTGAGAATCTTGATACTCATCACGGAATGTCTGCGGAAATTCATCAAACCGCGTTCGTTGCTCAACAATTTTTACGCGTAATTCAGGTTCTCTTACAGTGCCGATTTGAGCATGCATACCAAAACGATCTAATAGTTGAGGTCGTAATTCACCTTCTTCTGGGTTTCCAGAACCTACTAAAATAAAACGAGCAGGGTGACAAATGGAAATACCTTCACGTTCTACTGTATTCCATCCTGAAGCAGCTGAATCTAAGAGAACATCAACTAAATGATCGTCTAATAAGTTAACTTCATCAACATAAAGAATCCCACGGTTTGCCTTTGCTAATAAACCTGGTTCAAAAGCTTTTACACCTTCAGTTAATGCTTTTTCAATATCAATTGTCCCACAAACACGATCTTCTGTTGCTCCTAATGGTAAATCAACCATTGGAATTTTCATTTGTGTAACAGTAACTTCTTGATCTGAAGATTCAGATGGGTCTGAATTAAATGGGTCATTTTCAATAACATCAATTTGAGGTAAAAGATCAACAAGAGCTCTAACTGTTGTTGATTTCCCTGTACCGCGATCACCCATGATCATAACACCACCAATTTTGGGATCAATTACATTTAAGATTAAAGCCAGTTTCATTTCTTCTTGGCCTACAATCGCAGTAAATGGAAAAACTGGACGTTCACTTGTTGATTCACTCATTTTGTTCTTCTCAATAGTTTTTTACGGAAAAGATTAATTCACTAACCTTTTTTGAATCGTTTCTTAATTACTTCTTTTATTTTACACAAAAAAAAAAAAAAAGTCTTGATCTTGTTGAAAGATATGTGAATTCAGGGGGTTTTGGATCTTGAAAGGTGCTAAAATAATCGATAGACTAAAAAAAGGAGGAATTGTGTTTGTTCTTAATGAGTATACTTACGTTTTTCTTTTCTTCTTCATTGCTTGTCTGGTTCCAGTTTTAGCCTTAACGACTTCAAAATTATTAAGACCTCAAGGGGTCGGTCCAGAAAGACGAACTACATATGAATCAGGTATTGAACCAATGGGAGAAGCAAGAATTCAGTTCAACATTCGTTATTATATGTTTGCACTTCTTTTTGTGTTATTTGATGTTGAGACTCTATTTCTTTACCCGTGGGCTGTTACATTTCGTCAACTTGGGTTATCTGCGTTTTTAGAAGCTCTTATTTTTATTTGTATTTTAATCTTAGGTTTAGTTTATGCATGGAGAAAAGGAGCACTTGAATGGTCTTAAATGATAATTTACAAAAAATTACTTACTCTTTAGAGTCGTCGAAAGTTACCGATGATTTATCGTCTAATGTTATTTTCACAACTCTAAATGATTTGCATAATTGGGCTCGGCTTTCCAGCCTTTGGCCATTACTTTACGGAACAAGTTGTTGCTTTATTGAATTTGCTTCACTTATTGGGTCACGTTTTGATTTTGACCGCTTTGGGTTAGTCCCACGATCAAGCCCCCGTCAAGCGGATCTGATTATTACAGCAGGTACAGTTACAATGAAAATGGCTCCCTCTTTAGTTCGACTTTATGAACAAATGCCAGAACCAAAATATGTCATTGCAATGGGTGCTTGTACAATTACTGGTGGAATGTTTAGTACTGATTCATACACGACAGTACGTGGAGTTGATAAACTAATTCCAGTAGATGTTTATTTACCAGGATGCCCTCCTAAACCAGAAGCTATCATTGATGCAGTTATTAAATTGCGCAAGAAAGTATCTCAAGAACAAGCTATTATACAAGGAAGAAAAAAACCTTTGCAACAACACCGTTTCCATACCATTAAGCACGAATTAACTGCTTGTAAACCTATTTACACCGGAAACTATCTACAAGAGGATCGACGTCAGTCACCTCCAAAAGCTTTTTCAGATGAATTAGGAATTACAACTTCTTTGATTTTAGAAAAAGCAAAAGCTTAATCCTCGGAATGGTATTTAGTAATAAGCATAAAGAACCTTTTTTTTGAACGAAAAAAGAGAGGCTCAATAAGTTATAGCTTTTAAGCCAAGATAAAAAGCTATAACTATATATATATCTTGCCAAAACTAAGCCCTCCCTATAGAAACTAGCTTAGGTTTTCATAGGAAGGGTGCTACTACTAAAAGTAGATAGTTGAATAACTATTGCCTTTTACGTTCTAAATGGTTTTTAAATAATAACTAAACGAAACTTAATGCTTTTTAAAAGGTGTAGTCTAGCTAAAAGCGTGCCTAAGCGTTTTTTGATTCGTCTAGTCTATTCAAAATAAAAAAATATATATTGGTTATCCAGTCTTTTTTACATTTTCTTCTTCTATAAATAAATGCTTTATTTTTTTTTAGTTCGAATTTAGTTAGTTGTTGGTATGTATAAGTTCCTTCGTAGTTGCTTATTGCAATAAGCAAAAACACATAACCAATATTCCTTTTATTTTTTTTTGTCTCGTGGTTATGCTAGTACCTGTAAATACAGGCAACAATATCAAAAGGAACTTTAGAATAACAACCGTAAACAGCAAATGTGGACATAAGTTCTATACTTCTATTTTAAAAAAGAAGTATAAAACTTAAGATGAGTTTAATAATTCTTTTTCATACCGTCATCATATTAACAAAGCTTGATCTCAGCCTGGTTTATTGGTTTGACAATAAATAAAAAAGCACCTATAAATTCTTGTTGGTAAAAAACTTACAAAATAATTTCTGCCGATCAACAAGAGATTTCTCTTGCGCTTGTTCACTAAAAAAGAAAAGTGAATCAAGATAAGATGGGTCTTTCGCGTCAATTTCTAACTTTTTATATTTGCCTAAATTTTCGTCCAGGGGAGGTAAGAAATATTTGTCTTCTTCGTCTATTTTGGTCAAAAAAGCCGATACTACAAATTGATAATTATTTCCACCCATGGATATGAATTTACAATCAAATAAAATTTGACTAGACCCATCTTCATCTAACCCATAGCAATCTCCAGTTCTCGTAATGAAGCAATGGTAATAATAGCCTGGTTTCCATTTGATACTCATATTCTTTATTCTATTACTAGTTTACTTTTTTCTTTAGAAAACATTACCCCTAATTGACCAATTGGCCATTAAATCCGCTGATCAATTAGAAGTAATATTTATAAAAAAACAACAAAAACGATGAGGTATTAGTTGGTTTTTTAAAACAATTGTTGGGTGAATAGGTGTCTATTCAATATACAGTAGCAAAACAGATTATGAAGACATAGTTAAAAACCCCGTTCCAGCAGGAATAAGATTCCCTATGAGAACGTTTTCTTTAAGACCGCGGAAAAGATCTATTCTTCCTTGAATAGCTGCTTGTGTTAAAACTCTTGTAGTTTCCTGGAAACTGGCAGCGGATAAAAAACTTTCACTCGTTAATGAAGCCTTCGTAATACCTAAGATAATCGGTTCATAAGTCGCACGTTGGCGACCTGAGGCAATAGCACCCTCGTTTAGTTTAGTTAATTGATGAAGTTCTACTAAATCTCCATAAATAAGTGGGGTTTGGCCACCATGAACAATAAAAACTCTTGAAGTCATTTGTTTAACAATGATTTCAATGTGTTTATCAGAAATATCTACACCTTGGGATTGATATACTTTTTGTACACCATTCACTAAAAATTGTTGTATTTCTTTTAAACTGATTCGAGCTGCTATTTCTGCTCCCCAAATTGGTTTGTAATTTTCGAATAATTCTTTTAATTTATCATGGGAATTATTTGGGATTGGTTGAAGATTTTTTGTTCTTCGTGCTTCTAAAAGCTCTTCAATTTTTGGTAAACCTTGAACAATATCTTCCGTCTTTGCTTTCTGATACACTAAATGAAATAGGGTGGCACCTTCAGAAACTAAACGACCATGGGTTACTGAAAGCAAACTTTTGTTCGATGCTCGATAAGGGGCCGCTTTTCGTACTATAATATAATCCTTTGTAATGTGAGAAACAACTCCAGATTGAGTTACACGAAGTCCTTCGGAAACCTGATCTCCACGGCAAACAAATGACCCCAGTTTTACCTTTCGTTTTTTACCATGAAGACTATATTTTATTTGGTTTCGTTCGCTTTCAAATAGACAGTATTTCTGTTGACTACTATTTTTTATTTCAATTTCGTGGTTTCTTTTTGTTTCACGTAAAAACGTACCCTTAAGATTGTCCTGCTGTAATTTTTGTTTATTATCAGCTAAACTTTTGCGATAAAAAGGGGTCCCAGTTAGAGAACAAAATGAAACGGAACTGGTTTCATGCAAGTTAGAATCGAGATGAAAAGCCGTTAATGGAAGTTGTTTCCTAAAACTTACACAGAAGCAACTAGATTGCTCTTCGGATTCTGAAAAGAGTTGCCATTCAACAAAAACGGGAACACTAAATTGGATATCATCTACTAGATTTTCAAAAGCTTTTGTTAATGAAAAATTATGTAATAACAAATTCTTTAGTTTTTTGGCACTTTTAGGTAGGCTATGCTTCTTGGGCAAATAAAGCCAGGTTGTTTTTTTTCTTTTGAAAGGTTGTGAACAATAAACAAATTCTTGCTTCTTAACCTTCTCTACAGGTTTGTACATCGTATTAACTAGACCATAAGAAACCGAATTTTTAATTAAAGCTAATTTTGAGCTTGTGGTTAAGCATGATTTTGTTACATTGGTACAAGCTGTTTCATAATGCTTATACGTAGAACATAAAGGTAAGGTTTGAATATCACTGAAGATTTGTGCAAATGGTTCTGTTGGAGTGCTTGAGATCCACGAAAAAGAAGATAAGCGTTGTTCCGTCGTATTAGCTAAAGAACTAAGATTAGTATTTGGAAAACGAAAACCGGTTCCCCCAGGTCTTAATGAAACGGAATACGATGTATCGCGAATTAATTTGTTACTTGTTTCCTTTATATTTTTATCTTCTAAGTGAATATCACCTTCTTGGATGCCCACTATTTGTTGTGAAAATGATGAAGAAGAAACAACTTTCCCTTCTAAAACATAAAAGTAGGCATTTCCTTGGATATAAACAGTCTCTTTTTGCTCTAGGGTTTCTTCTTGTTCAATTTCAAGCTTTGTCTTTTTAGCTAAATTGTTATTTAGTTTTTCTATTGCAGAATCCGTCCGAAAAACAACAGTGGTGACTTGGTGAAAATAAACCGAGCCGGCACTTGCAGAACAAACTTCTTTTAAAGCACGTACACCCAAGTTTGCTTTCGGACCAGATGAAATTGTTTTTAAATCAGAAATTTCAGCAATAACTTGTTTCCAATAAACTTTTGTATTTGGTCTGATAAAGATTAGAGTATACGGGGGAAGGGAAACTAAAGTATCCTCTTCTTTGTTTTTTGAATCCAATTCAGTTACAAAAGCAACCCCATCTTTTTGGATTACTAGATCCATGGATTGTTTAAAAAAGACCGCTTCTTGACCAAAAGGTGTGCGTGTTTTTTGTGACCCTGTTAAATCATAAGTTAAATGGCCATGATGTGGTGCATAAATACGGTCGGCAACATCAGTTGAGAAAACACCCCCTGTATGGAAAGTTCTCATAGTTAGTTGAGTACCTGGTTCACCAATAGATTGTGCAGCAATAATTCCGATTGCTTCTCCTAAATCGACCATACATCCATCTGCAAGACTCCAACCATAACACAATTTACAAACATGGCGAACTGTTTGACACGTTAAGGGGGATCGTACATAAATTTTTGGTTGTTGAAATTGGATGATTTTTGTAGCTAATTCAGGAGAAATATCCTCGTTCCGGGATCCTAGAAACAAACGGTTTTTCTTGATCGGTGCTGCTAAAACTCTACCGATTAAGCGGGTCTTTAATGGTAAGAGGACTTTCTCTTGTTCCATTAAAGAAGATAAGAAAATTCCCTGGAATGTATCACAATCAACTTCTTTAATAATTACCGCCTGTGCAACATCAACCAATCGGCGCGTTAAATAACCTGAATTTGCAGTTTTTAATGCTGTGTCAACGAGTCCTTTTCTAGCTCCATAACAAGAAATAATATACTCTGTTACCGTTAAACCTTCACGGAAATTACTTTTAATAGGTAAATCAATAATTTCCCCTTGGGGGTCAGACATTAACCCTCGCATTCCTACTAATTGTCTGACTTGAGATAGATTTCCACGGGCTCCAGAAAGCGCCATCATATAAACCGGATTTAAGAGGTCCGTTTCACGAAAATATTCAACTACTTCATCTTTCAATAATTCACTTGCTGCATTCCAAACATCAAGGATTTTCTGTGAACGTTCTACTGCAGTAATTTTTCCCCGTGAAAATCGATCATCGGCATTCGTAACTTCATTTTCAGCATAAGCTAATAAGAGTTGTTTTGCTGGTGGGATTTTCAAATCTTCTAAACCTAAAGAAAGACCGGCTGTTGTTGCATGGTGAAAACCTAAAGTTTTTAGCTTATCAATCATGATTAATGTATTGGTACGTCCATGATTTGTTAGATGCCAAGCAACAAGACGTCTTAATTCTCCTTTATCAATCTCTCGATTAAAAAAAAACGTACTCATTTTTTTCTATGTCTCCTTGGTTAATTTAAAACAAAATAATTTTCTTAATAAATCCATTTACTTAACCTTCAATTACTCGACTAAAAATCATTCTACCAACTGTTGTCCGTAAATAAGCTTTATAAATGGATGAATTGAACTTACTCGTTTTTTGTTTTCGCTCCAAACTATAAGATCGTTGATAAATTTTTGTGATCTCTTTTTGTCTCCCGATACGAATTTCAATGGGGTCTTCTTCGTTTTTATAACTTTCCATTTGATCTTTTGAACATGGAAACCAAGCTAAATGATGGATATCCACAGCTTGTTTGTTATAAGCTGTAACTCCTTCGTCTAAATGTTGGAAATAAGGTTTTTTCGCATGTAAATAAAAAGGTGAACTATCTTCAACAGTTAAATAATAACAACCTAATACCATGTCTTGGCTCGGTAAAAGAATTGGTTGGCCAGTTGCTGGAGAAAGCCAATTATTCGATGCAAGCATGAGTAAACGGGCTTCCGTTTGTGCTTCTACAGATAATGGAACATGTACAGCCATTTGATCTCCATCAAAATCTGCATTAAATGCTGGACAAACTAATGGGTGGAGTTGGATTGCTCGACCTCCAATTAAAACAGGCTGAAAAGCTTGAATACCTAGACGGTGTAAAGTTGGGGCTCGATTTAATAAAATGGGATGACCCTTAATGACATGTTTTAAAATTTCATCAAGAATCGGCCCACCTGCCTGTATTTTTGCTTTTGCTCCTCGAATTGTTTGCGTAAACCTATAATCAATAAGTTTTCGTATAATAAATGGTTGGAAAAGTTCTACCGCCATTTCTCTCGGTAAACCACATTGATGAACTCTTAGACTTGGACCAACTACAATCACGGAGCGGCCTGAATAATCAACACGTTTCCCTAAAAGATTTTGTCGAAATCTACCTTGTTTTCCTTCAATAATATCGGAAAGTGATTTTAATGGTCGATTATTTGTGCCTAAAACAGCTTTTCCTCGGCGGCCATTATCAAGTAAAGAATCAACTGCTTCTTGAAGTAATCTTTTTTCGTTTTTAATGATTAAATCTGGTGCCATAATAGAAAGAAATTTCGTTAACCGGTTATTTCGATTAATGACACGTCGGTAAAGATCATTTAAATCAGATGTAGCAAATCGACCTCCATTTAATTGAACCATGGGCCTTAAATCAGGCGGTAATACAGGTAAATAATCTAAAACCATCCATTTAGGGTTAGTTCCCGACTTACAAAAAAACGCAATAAAACGTAACCGACGTGCTATTTGTTTCTTTTTTCGTAAAATACGAGCTGCTTTTTTCGGGGGGAAGCCAAAAACACTTTTTGGTAATTTTTCATATTGGTATAGAAGGGCTTTTGCCATTCTTTGAACATTTTTTTCTCCTAACCTTGTAGCAATAGCTTGAGCTCCAAAATTATCTGTCGGGTCGGTTAGAAAACTTTCTTTTGATTTTGCGGTTAAAGGGTTTCCATCAAAATCAAAACTTGATGTCCATTTTTCTAAATGAAAATCTTGGATGTGAAGCCACATAAAATCATCTTCCCATGGTTCAGGACAGATTGTCACATATTCTTCTGCCTTATCAGCCAAATACTCACTAAAATAAATGATATTTTCGACTTGGCGAACCTTTAACCCTAAAAGAATAGAAAGATGACTTGGTATACTTTTTACATACCAAATATGAGCTACAGGAGCTGCAAGCTGGATATAACCAAGTCGATATCTACGAACCTTAGATTCAGTAATCTCAACTTGGCAGTTTGGACAATAAATAGATTGAGACGGACCAAATTCATTTTTTGGTGCTCGTGTTCGTTTGTAACGACCGCAGTAACATTCCCAATCTTTAACTGGCCCAAAGATTTTTTCACAAAAAAGACCGTCTGGTTCAGGTTTAAAAGTTCGATAATTAATTGTCTCTGATTTAGTAACTTCACCAACCAGAGTACCGTCTGGTAAAGGCCTTTCTGCCCATTTCCGGATAAGTTCTGGTGATGCTAATCGAATTCCAAGTGAAACTAAATTTTTTTTAGTTATTTGACGCATATTTTCATAGAGATTTAATTAAAATTAGATATATATTCTAATATCTAAACAAAGAGAACGAAGTTCACTTACAAGAACTTTAAATGATTCTGGTGTACCAGGTTCTGGTAAATTTGTACCTTTAATAATGGCATGAAGAATCTCATTCCGACCTTGCATATCATCAGACTTTACCGTAAGTAATTCTTGAAGTAAATAAGCTGCACCAAAACCTTCCAGAGCCCAAACCTCCATTTCTCCTAAACGTTGACCTCCATGTTTTGCTCGTCCCCCTAAAGGTTGTTGAGTAACTAATGAATAGGGTCCAGTAGATCGGGCATGGATTTTGTCATCTACTAAATGAACAAGTTTAAGCATATATGGATACCCTGCCAAAACAGGTTGGTCAAATGCTTCTCCTGTTCGGCCATCAAAAAGACGGCTTTTCCCTGCAAATGCAGGTTCAAAGAGCCATTTCTTTTTTGTCTTTTGTCTTGCTTCATAGAGTTTTTGGTACACTAAACCTCGAGAAGTTTCTTTTCCGTACATCTCATCAAACGGTATCACTTTCATCGATTGATTTAAGTATTTACCTGCTAATCCTAAAAGACATTCAAAAACCTGGCCTACATTCATTCGCGATGGAACACCTAACGGGTTTAAAACTATATCTACAGGAGTACCATCCTGTAAAAATGGCATATCTTCTATGGGTAGAATATTGGATACAATACCTTTATTTCCATGACGACCGGCAATCTTATCGCCTACTTGAATCCGTCTTTTCTCTGCTAAGAAAATTCTCACAGTATTTTTATTTTTCCGAACTTCAACAACACGACCTTTTACACCATTAGGTACCCGTAATGAACTATCTTGTACATCCGGTTCTTTTTGTAAAAAAATAGCCCGTAATAATCTCTTTTCTGGGGTTTGGTCAAATTCTCCTTTTGGGGTTATTTTTCCAACTAAAATATCACCTGTTTCGACCCACGAACCTGGAAGTACAATCCCATTCTCATCTAAATGCTGAATCGATTCAGCGCCGACATGAGGAATAACACGAGTAAATTCTTCCATTCCAATTTTTGTTTGACGTGCTTCCACTTCATAACGCTCAATATGAATCGAAGTATAAACGTTTTCATAAACTAAACGTTCGCTTATTAAAATCGCATCTTCAAAGTTGTAACCTTCCCAAGGCATATACGCTACTAAAACGTTTTTTCCTAATGCTAATTCACCTTTAGAAGTTGCTGCGCCATCAGCAAGTAAATCACCCTTTTCAACCCAATCACCTGGAACAACTGCAGGTCTTTGACTAATACATGTAGCCTGGTTAGAGCGTTGGTAACGTTGTAACTGGTGGACTGTAGAAACTTGAAAATGATCCGAAGGGGGGAGAACTGTTTGGAGTTCTTCAAATTGGCTTTGATTGGTTTTTTCTTCTTTCAATCCTGAAGCTACATGAATTTCTTTAGGATTTGTGGAAATAACTAACCCCGAGGTTTTTGCTAAAAGCACAGTTCCTGAGTCTCTGGCGATTTGGCCTTCTAAGCCAGTCCCAACAAAAGCGCGCTCTGGAGATACAAGAGGAACAGCTTGACGTTGCATATTTGAGCCCATTAAAACACGGTTTGCATCATCATGTTCTAAAAAAGGAATTAATGAAGTAGCAACTGAGATCATTTGAATTGGTGAGATACCAATAAACTGAACCTGCTTTGGTGTAGAAATCCCAAATTCTTTCTTGTATCGGGTTGGTATTTTCTGTTGTCGTAATGTAGATTCTTCTGAAATGAATATGTCACCCGGGGATACAACAACCCCTTCTTCTTTTTCAGCTGATAAAAAATACGGACCTTCCCCTTTTTTTACTTCACCTTCTTCTACCCTATAGAAGGGGCATTCAAGAAATCCTAATTCATTGACTTTAGCATAAGTTGTTAATGAACTTACTAAACCTGCATTTCCACCTTCTGGTGTCTCGATAGGACAGATTCGGCCATAATGACTCGGGTGAATTTCTCGTACTGCCATGCCAGCCCGATCTTTACTTAACCCACCCGGGCCTAATGAACTTAACCTTCTTTTATGTGTAATTTCAGCTAATGGATTTGTTTGATCCATATATTGGGACAATTGGCTGGAACCAAAAAATTCCCTTAATGAACTAATAATTGGTTTCGGATGAATAAAACGTGTTGGTAGATACGACTCAGCTACTGTAATTCCCTGCTTAGGTTCAATTCCTTCAACTTTGTCGCGGACCATTTTTTGTAACCTAGACAGTCCAATACGAATTTGATTTTGGATTAGCTCACCTGTCGTACGTACACGACGATTTTTTAAATCATCGATATCATCAACAACACCTATACCAAATTCAAGATTTACTAAATAATCGACTGCAGCTAAAATATCTTCGGGACGCAAGACAGTAGTAGTAGGATTTCCTAAAATATTTAGTTTTTTATTTAGGCGATCCCGCCCTAATTTTCCTAAATCGTAACGTTCAGGATCCATAAATCGGGACTCTAATAAATCAGCAGCTCCTCTTAAGGTAAATGGTCGGTCCGGTCGGAGCTTCAAATGAAGCTTTAAAAGGGCTGATCTTTGGTCAGTTGGTTCAGTTTCTTTACCAAGTTCAGCTTGTTCAATAAGCGAATGGTTAAGAAATGTTGCGTGTCTTACTGACACATCAATTTGTTTTTGTGTTAAACCTAATGCATAAAGAAAAACAAAAACTGGCAATTTACGTATCTTATCCACTTTAACCCATACCAAACCCTTTTTATCAGTTTCAATCCGAAGCCAGGAACCCCGGTTCGAAAGAATACTTCCAATATAGGTTTTTTGGTTCTTTTGATCAAACTGGGTTTTGTAATAAATACCAGCACTTCTAATAATTTGGTTCACAATGACTCTCGAGGAACCATTAATGATAAAGGTACCCCGGCCAGTCATTAAAGGGATTTCCCCTAAAAAAACCGTTTGTATAATGGAATGGCGCGGTACTCCCTCATTTTTTGGAAATGAGCGTATCTGTAATGGGATATAAACACCCGTTGAATAAGTTTGAGCTTTTGAAATTGCTTCGGATGGGAGTAAACTTGGTCTTTTCCATTCCACTTCACTAGCATAAAAGAAGATCTCTGTATTTTCTTCTTCGTTTTGACACCGAATAGGTGAAATACGCTCAATTTCCTTTACTAAACCACACTCAAGAAACGAAAGAAAACTCTCACGTTGAATCCCTACCAAATCTGGAAGTTGAAAATCTTTAATCATTTTTATGAAGGCACTTGTAAAAAAACGAATAAATCGTATATAATAGAATTGTAAAGAATTTTTTACACCGGCGGCATGGCCAAGTGGTAAGGCAGAGGATTGCAAATCCTTTACCCCCAGTTCGAATCTGGGTGCCGCCTTGCAATAACTACTTGAATATCAAACCAAAGCCGTTTTTGAATCTTTAAATGGATGGAAACAAGCCCATGAGCCACAGCAATCATAAGTCCATCTTTATTGCTGCTCCTTTTCAGGTCTGACAAGTTTGAGAGGCAATGATATCTATGACTATGGGCTTATTTAGATTTTAGCACTTTTAGCAAGAAAATCAAGTCTTTTTAGTGGAAAATCAAAGATTATTTTGATGTAGATAATAAAGTTCTCGATTTTTTATGATTACTTTAGAACAAATGTTAGATGCAGGTGTACATTTTGGTCATCAAGTTCGTCGTTGGAATCCAAAAATGGAACCTTATATTTATGGTGAAAGAAATGGTATCCATATTATTGATATTGTTCAAACTTTAGCTTGTTTAGAAAATATTTCTGAATATCTAACACAAGAATCTTCAAAAGGAAAAACAATTCTTTTTGTTGGAACAAAGCGTCAAGCAGCTCCCGTAATTCAAACTGCAGCACTAGAATCAAATTCGTTTTATGTAAATCAAAGATGGCTTGGTGGAATGCTTACAAATTGGTCTACGATGACAACTTGCATCGCAAAATTAAAAAGTATTGAAAAGCAAGATGAAATGGGAATTTTAGAAAAATTACCTAAAAAAGAAGTTGCCATTATCAATAAAAGACGCGGAAAATTAGAAAAATTTTTTGGTGGTGTTAAAACAATGTCAAAATTACCTGATATTGTTATTCTAGTAGGGCAGCCCCGAGAAATTAATGCGATTAAAGAATGTAATAAATTAGGTATTCGAACAATTACAATTTTAGATACAAACTGTGATCCAGCATTAGCTGATTTATTCATTCCTGCGAATGATGATTCTATCCGTTCAGTAGAGCTAATCTTAAACGAATTGACTGAAGCGATTAAAAAAGGGCAAAAATAATTGATTATGTAAATTGAAATTTAGGAGAATAGGCCTTTTTTAGGTCTATTCTTTTCTATTGGCTTAGGCGGGATTTGAACCTGCGACCTATAGGATATGAATCTATTGCTCTACCACTGAGCTACTAAGCCTTATTATCTTTTAATATACAAAAAGCTTTCTCGAAGAGCAACTAAATAAATATTAGTTTTTTTCTTATGTTGACTTGAATAAATGGGAGCAAATTGTTATCATATAGACACATAATTAGGCGGGCGTAGCCAAGTGGTAAGGCAATGGATTGTGACTCCATCATTCGCGGGTTCAAATCCCGTCGTTCGCCCTTTACTTTTACTAAGTTTTTTTTGTTCTTTCACTCTTAACTTCGATTATGGTATAATATAGGTATGGCACCATGATCTATTTATGGTCGAGCATTCTAAAATTTTATCTTCTATTTTCTAGAAATATTCCATTATGATTTTACTTTTCCAACTTGCACTTTTTGCTCTAATTGCTGTTTCTTTCCTACTGGTTGTTGCAGTTCCTGTTTCATTTGCTTCACCAGAAGGCTGGGCAAGTAGTAAAGGCGCTGTTTTTACAGGCGCAGCTCTATGGATTTTCCTTGTTTTTTTAGTTGGCGTTTTAAATTCATTTGTAATTTAGCACGAATTGAGAATCTATCTTATTGAATGAGATAGATTCTCAATTATTATTATTTACACAATATTTTTATCCTCGTTTTTTAATAAAAGCTGATATGCAGTAAGATCTAATAAATCTTTGTTTTTCTTTATTAGAAAATTTGCTTCGTATAAAGCTTGTTTTAAATATTGACGCAGTAGTTCGTCATAGTCTTTTTGTAGTTTCTGGTGTCGTACCTCCAAACTGGTTGCACGATAGAAAAGGTTTGGAGAAATAGATTCTCTATTCTCTTGTTTTTTCTCATCTAAAATCGACTCATCCCATGGGAGAGGTTTTCGATGTACATAAATTTGGTTTGTTTCTAACCAACTCCAAGATTTGAAGAATCGCCAATTAATTTGAATTGGTGTGTCATTCTCTTCTATCAAATAACTACTAAATTCAGTTTGAAAAAACATCCAAAATTCTTTCCAATTGTTATTTTGTCTTTGGGATAATTTTTCTTGTTCAGACGGGAATTTTTTAAAGAAAAGAGTTTCATCAATCATTGCATATTCACTAATCATCTGATTAACTAAATAACTAGCTTCTTGAAGGTCTTTTTCACCTTGTCGGCTTGTCCAAAAAAAATGGGGTTTTGGGATCAATAATTTATTTGTTTCGAACTGATTGGAACTTAATTTCTCTAATAAATAAGATTCGGCTGCAATACCTATAAGACAGTTCATGAGCTCGATCTTTAAGTATTTTTTCGGTAAAAGTTCGAAACGGGTTTTTTTCCCTTCATTCTCTAAAGTTAAATAACGTGGTTTTTTTGGTCGGTTTTTCAGGAATAAGACTGGGGGTGTTAGATGACCTCCGAAAGATTTTTTAAAATAAATAGCAAATAGCTGTTTACTTCCTTTATAATAAGCTTGGCATGTTTCTGTGAAAAGTTTTTCTTGATCTCCCCACCAAGAATTTTGAAGTTTTTGGGGTTGCGAGTATGTGGCAATACGGTAAAACCCATGTTCTAACGTTACTGTATCATGAACTGTCTTATCTCTTATACGAATTGCATAAAGGAGAGATTCGTTAACCATTGCCGCTAAATCTGCTCCAGTAAAACCTACTGTTAATTGTGATAATTTGCCCCAATCAATTAAGGTTTTCCCTCGTTTTTTATTATGTCGATCCACATGTAATTTGAGGATTGCTGTACGGGCTTTATGATGCGGGTACTCCAGTTGAAAGACGCGATCAAAGCGTCCCGGGCGTATAAAGGCTGTGTCTAAACTGTCAGAAAAATTCGTAGCTCCAATAATGACAACTTTGTCTTGTTTCGAAAAACCATCTAGTTGGACTAAAAATTCTGTGAAAATCTGAAGTTTCTCTTCCGTACCGGGCGCATGATTTAAAGAATCTATTGTACCTGTTCTTGCTTTACCTAGCGTATCAATTTCATCGATGAAAAGAATTGCAGGGGAAGCTTTTTTTGCCTTTGAAAAAACATCTCGTAAGCGGGCACAACCAGCCCCTTTCCGGCTATCTAAGAATTCACTTGCAACCGTCGCAAATAGTGGAACTTGAGCCGTCCCTGCGATAGCTTGGGCTAAAAGTGTTTTACCTGTTCCTGGTGGTCCAACAAATAAATAACCCTTAGGTATAGGTCTTCTGGAATCAAAAGATGATTGATAAAATTGTGATGATTTTAAAGAATGAATTAATTCTTCTAAATTTGGTTTTATCTTTTCTAGGCCAGCTAGATCTTCTAGCCGTTTTTTATTTTGATAGGGTTTTTTTATAATAGCCTTTGTGATTTTCCAGTTCTTCTTTTTTGCTTCTAACTTTTCAATGATTTGTAAAGCAAACCAAAATGGAAAAACTGCAACATAAAGGTAAAGTAAATTTGTTCCTTGAAAAAGAAAGCTTCTAAAAACATAGTCAGGAGTATTACAAAAGAATACATACCCTAAAGGCGACGTAGACATGTTTAGATTTTGAAAATTTGCTTTCTTTTCTTGTCTTAATAAATTAAAATCATTTTTTACGGTATATGGATCCACTTTCCATAAAAAAGTTGGCATGTTATCAATAAAAAAAGAATCTCTGGGTTTTTCTGAATCAATTGCTGATGAACTAATTATGGTTTTTTTTATTATTTGGAAAATTTCATTTTGCGATGTTGACGGAGGCAAGTTCATTTGAAATGTTTGACTTTGTTCGTTATCATCATGAACAATCGTAGCCAAAAAATATTTATCGGAGACCCGGTATTTTTGTTTACTTGCTTTTCTGAAATATTTCTTTTCAGCAAAATCTTGCCATGAGATCAATTGTATATTGTTGAAATTCAATAAAAAGGGATATCTACCATACGATGCTTGTAGGTTTCCTAAAATTAAAATAATAAAAAAAAACCAACTATGGATGGTCAACTTTTCAAAAACGAAATCGATCGTTTTGTTTTTTAGTTTATATTGCTTATTTTTTGTATGTAAATCAAGTTTACGTGACTGCAAAAGCTTCTTTTTTCCTGTACTATCCACGTTTGTAAAAAGGGTTGTTAAATTTTTATGCTATAAAAATAGAGAATACTCAGTATTAATAATGCTTTCTATATATATTTTTATATACCTCCGACCGGACTTGAACCGGTATGCGAGAAATTCGCATGTGATTTTAAGTCACAAGTGTCTACCATTCCACCACAGAGGCAACTTTTATTAAAGGATACGAGGAAAATGTAATTATGTCTACCCTTCGAAGAGATTATTTACGTTTCGTAGTTTGTTAGCTCGGAGAAGGTGGGATTCGAACCCACGGTAACTTACGTTACGCTGGTTTTCAAAACCAGGACCTTAAACCACTCGGACACCTCTCCTACTTTATGAAAGGGTTGTTTATTACCTTTGGGCCGAGCTGGATTTGAACCAGCGTAGGCGTAGCCAGCGGATTTACAATCCGCCCCCATTAACCACTCGGGCATCGACCCAATTCATTTTTTTTAGGTCTTGGAATCTTTTCCTTTTCCTTACCAGTATAGTAACTGTTATTTCATTTAAAGTCTACCCCTCCGCCTCTTTCTATTTTAAAAGAAAGTAAGAAAAACCATATTTTCCTTCTCGGTGCATTAAAATTTAATCCTAACACTTGTGTTTAGAAGTTAATAACCATTCCATAGATTACCTTCGTCATGTTGCAAATGCTCTAGCAGATCAACTACTCCGTTTAACTTATCAAAAAAAGCAACTCGGACACCGCGGATTTGAGTTCATAGGGGAAGAATATACTTTTTTCAGTTGACACCTAAAAGGCTCTAAAAAGAGCTGGTATTTAACTTACTACTTCATTATTTAGCTTACTAATGAATTTTCACCTGCTCTCTTTCGTTGGTATGACTAGTTTTATGTTTTCTCTCGTTCCTATTTTTGTCAAAAAACGTGCCATTTTTCTTTCCCTTACTGTTTTTTCTATGGAAAGAGTATGGAAAGAGTATGGAAAGAGTATGGAAAGAGTATGGAAAGAGTATGGAAAGAGTATGGAAAGAGTATGGAAAGAGTATGGAAAGAGTATGGAAAGAGTATGGAAAGAGTATGGAAAGAGTATGGA
>Ga0307489_10000233_pt1 | contig 31695 bp, 33 predicted proteins | sample SB12metaG_FD_202247 | JGI IMG/M metagenome (GOLD analysis project Ga0307489, IMG submission 202247) | Sea-ice brine microbial communities from Beaufort Sea near Barrow, Alaska, United States - SB 1.2 | ecosystem: Environmental > Aquatic > Marine > Coastal | place: USA: Alaska | collected... | reverse complement strand
ATGTAATACTATAAGGGAGGCTAACGCCTCCTTTATTTTAATAATAATAACAAATGGCTATAAACGTAAATACAGTATATCAAACTGTTTTAATGATACTGAATAAAGAGCAGCGTGGTTATATGACCCCGACTGAGTTCAATACAGTAGCAACACAAGTACAGTTAGAAATATTTGAAAAATACTTTGATGATCTTAATCAGCAACTGCGTGTTCCTCAAGCGGATACAGATTATGCCGATAGACAAGAAAACATCGATGAAAAATTAGCTATTTTTAAAACATTCGGCGACGCAACATACACTACTGTTGGTGGCCTTTCGTACTTTGTACTACCTACATCAGACACTTATGGTAATGTTGTTTCTTTTTACAGATTAGGTAATGTACTATATAACGATGAAAAAGTTGTTCAAAGGCTAGATAGGCATGAGTTTTATTACGCTAATCAATCTAGATTAACCAAACCAAGCACTATAAATCCAGCTTATCTTTATGAAAACCAAAAGCTTTTTATAAAACCAACAACTATAACAGATAAAATAAAAGTAGATTATATAAGAAAACCTAATGATATAATATGGGGATTTACTCCAGGCTCTGTAGGTCAATACGTGTGGAATAATACGCCTTACTCTTTAAGTAATCCAACGGGATCTACTGATTTTGAGATACACGAATCAGAACAAACTGAAGTTATATTAAAGATATTGTTATATTCTGGTATCATAATAAGAGATCCTGAAGTAGTGCAAACAGCTGCTGCTTTAGTACAAGCTGATGAAGCTAATAAAAAAAGTTAAACAATGGCTATACCTAATAACGGTTTAATAACCGAAACTAACTCGCAATATTATTCTGGTTCTCAAACTTTTGAAGCACCTATAGTAAACTCTACTATAAAAGCTACTTTTGATACTGATTTAATTTTTGGTAGTTACGATCCAACAACTGCTGGATATAATTTAAACAATTTTAAATTATATGTGAGTCAACTAGGAATTCCTGGTAGTTTCGTAGAGTACACTTCGTCTTATACGGTTTCAAATAACGTAATAACTTTAAACACTCCTCCACAATCTAACGAGTGGTTTGTAATTCAGCTGCTTAGCCAATACGGAGGTGAATACGGAAACAGAGACGCATATGGCGACGCTGTAGAGGATAATTATGGAGGCTACGCTTACACTACTTTAGAAGATGTTATAACTAACTTTATGATTGGTTATGTTGGCGCTGGTAAATTAATTCCAAGTGCAAAAACAACTGACGTAATGTTTTTTGCTAAAAGAGGACTTCAGGAGTTTAGCTACGACACTTTAAAAAGCATAAGATCTCAAGAGCTTACGGTGGCCTCGAATCTTGGTGTTATACTTCCTCAAGATTATGTTAATTATGTTAACGTATCTTGGATTGATAATCAAGGTGTTAAGCATATAATATATCCAACAACCTTAACTACAAACCCTTACGAAACACCTAGTCAAGACAGACAGGGAATTCCTATACAGGATAATGTAGAAGAAAACATAAATACAACTTCTTTAACAGAAGAAAGATGGGCTAAAAACAATTTAAAAGAAATAAACGACGCTCAGAGTAATTTAACTGGTATGCTATTGTCGGATGGTTTAGGTTACCCAGGCATGTATGGTGATAATTATTTAGGTCAAAGATATGGTTTACAACCGGAAACATCACAAATAAACGGTTGGTTTACTATAAACGAACGTACTGGTAAGATGTCTTTTTCAAGTGATTTAGCTGGTCGTATTGTAGTTTTAGAATACATATCAGATGGTTTAGGCTATGATGCTGACATGAAAATACCTAAATTAGCAGAAGAAGCTTTATATGCTCATATAAGTCATGCAATTATAGCATCTAGAATTAATCAACCTGAGTATGTCGTGCAGAGATTAAAACGAGAAAGAAGCGCTAAGCTTAGAAATGCTAAGATTAGATTATCAAATATAAAATTAAATGAGTTTGTTCAGATTGCTCGAGGTAAATCTAAATGGATTAAATACTAAATTGAATGGCTGAAGTTAAAAATGCTTTTATAAAGTCTAAAATGAATAAAGACCTAGATAGTAGATTATTACCATCTGGCGAATATCGAGACGGACAAAATATACAAGTTAGTAAATCAGAAGGCGAAGACGTAGGTGCTTTAGAAAACGCATTAGGTAATACTTTAGCTGTTGATTTTAATCAGCTTGCTGTAACTTTTTTAAACGACCCAAGTGTAACTAGTTTAGATTTAAAATCTATTGGCATGTACACAGATACAGCTACTAGCACTATATTTGTGTTTTTAACTGATTACAACGATGAAGACTACGCTTCAACTGGCGTATCAACCTACAGTCTTTCAGCTAATAATTTTATATACGCATACAACACTACAACGAAACAAAATCCAACTCTTTTAGTTTATGGTTCGTTTTTAAATTTTTCTCAATCTTCGCCAATACACGGTATAAATCTATTAGAAACTCTACTTTTTTGGACAGACAACAGAAATCAACCGCGTAAAATAAACTGGCAAATAGCTGACGGTGTTTATTATAGTACAGAAGATAAAATATCTGTAGCTAAATACAACCCATACCAGCCTATATACATGTATTACACTAGCGGGTCTGGTTCTTACACTTCAATGCAAGACGTTGTTTCTCCTACACTTCCAGATGGAACAGCTAATCCTTTTTTAAATGCACCTCAAGGTAATCCAATATTAGATCAAAATGGCGTAGCCGCTGCTTGGCCTGGAGATCCGGATTATTTAGAAGACAAATTTGTTAGGTTTAGCTATAGGTTTAAATTTAATGATGGAGAATACTCTATAATGGCTCCTTTTACTCAACCAGCTTTTATACCCAAGCAAGATGGTTACTTTTTAGCATCAGACGAAGATGAAGCTTTCAGAAGCTCTATCGTTGCTTTTATGGAAAATAAAGTTAATAATGTGGCTTTATATATTCCGCTTCCTTTTGCTGCTAATAGCTTATATGCGAATCTTGATGTCGTTGAAATAGACATATTATACAAAGAATCTGATGCTTTAAGTGTTAAAATTCTAGAATCTATAAGTTCAAATGTTTTTTCAACAAACTCAGATGATTCAGTTAACACTTCTTCTGTGTATACGTATCAATATCAATCTAGAAAGCCATACAAGACTTTACCTGAAGCGGAAATAATCAGAGTGTTTGATAGGGTTCCTGTAAAGGCTCTAGGTCAAGAGGTTATAGGTAATAGAATTGTTTATAGTAATTTTCAAGACAAACATACGCCACCGGCTTCTATTAATTATAATGTCGCTGCTAATCAAAAATACACGTTTAACAACAACACAAACAACACTTTAAGGTATACTAGCGAAATAGAATATCCTATGCATACTTTAAAGCAAAATAGAAGTTACCAAGTTGGGTTCGTACTGTCGGATAGATATGGTAGACAATCTACTGTAGTTTTATCTCCAGTAGGTAATAAAAAGAACGAAGTGTTTGTTGAAGGTGGTATAACTTACTCGGGTTCAACTTTTTATAACCCTTACAAGGCTGATCCAGGTGCAGGAAACAACAATATAGATTCTTGGTCCGGTGATTCTTTAAAAATAATAATAGACGGTCAAATACCAGCTAACATAGAAGGCGCTGGATATCCTGGTCTTTACAATGGTAGTGCTAGTAGCAGTGATTACAATCCTTTAGGTTGGTATTCTTATAAAGTTGTTGTAAAGCAAACAGAACAAGATTACTATAATGTTTATTTACCTGGAATATTAAACGGATATCCAGATCACGATGCTGGAGGAGCAACAGAACCAGATCCAGTTAACACCATTGCATTTATAACACTATTAGGTGATAACATAAATAAAGTTCCTAGAGACTTAACAGAAGTAGGTCCTGATCAAAAACAATATAGAAGTTCAGTTGAACTCTATGGTAGAGTAACGCCACCATCCGTGGTTTTAGAAGTTACTAATCCTATTACTCCATACGACACTATTCCTTACTATCCAGGCACAAACCCTCAAACAGTTTCTACTATAGCAACTCAAGACGAGATGTTTAAAGACGATCCTGGAAATAACACTCAAACTGGACCTCCGTACGGCACTGTTTACCAGCAAGATAGTAATCCTTATTTAACTAGATTAATTCAAGGTGATAACGCTGGAAATGCAATAGGATCTTTACAAAGTGCTACAAACTATAAAAATCCTTATACTATACTTTTAGGTGTATTTGAAACGGCTCCCGTAGAGTCTTCAATTGATATATTTTATGAAACATCTACTAGTGGGCTAATATCTGAATATAATGACGCGTCAGACACTGTAGATGCTAGCGGTTATAATGACTTTGTTTGGGGGCAATATGAAGATACTACAAACGGACAAACGGTAAGTGGTCTTGATGGATTTTACCCTGTAAGACCAGGTTTAATTCCTGATCCAATAATAGATAGTGTTTTGGAACTTTCTTCGGTTTCTATTGCTGGAGAAACTGTTGGCCCTGATGGAAATCCTTGGAAAGACAACTGGAGTTTAACCGCTAGAGCCGGAGGAGGAACAGGAACCACGCCTATAAGATGGGATTTAACATGTTTAAACACTTTATACCATCAGTTAGATGATACAAACAACTGGATTACTTTTAATATTTCGGTAACAGATAATTCTGCAGGCGGTTCAACTAATGTGATAGTACCTATCGTACAAAAGTTAATAAATAGATTTCCTTCGTTTACTTCACTAGATTCAATTAGCTTTTCAGGTGATAGGAACTTAAATAATCCTATATATACAGCTACAGCTACAAACGGTGTTGCCGTGCCAAACATAACAAACACACCCCAAAATAAAGACTTAAGTTACGAAATAGTTTCTCAAACACCTGATTTAGGTCCAGGTTTAAATATAACATTAGAACCTAACGAAAGTGCAGGTACAGCTGATTTGTATCAAAGAAATGGAGACGCTAGTGGTTTATTTACTGTGGTATTAAAAGTAACAGATTCAGGTCAAGATACTGCGTTAAAAACGTTAACAGTTGTTTTCGGTGAAGAACAAATAAATTCTACTTTTGGAACAGCTAAAAACCAACCTTTTTCAACAGGTCTTGAATCTTCAGGTTTATTCTGGGCTAATGATTACAGTGATGTTGTTGGTAATATGCCAGCTGCGGTTGATCTTTCTACTAGAGCTGTTTATGTAGATTCATCAAATGCTAACAACGATTTAACTTTTGGTGGTACTCCAATAAACGTAAACGGTAAAAGACAAGAATTGGTGACTACAGGAATTAATACTGGCGACCCTGGAGGTTATATAGATTACAGCCCTAGTGGTGGTGGTAATGGTTATACTTGGTTAAACACTAATTATGTGCCTAAATCTTTTCAACCTAGTTTACCTAACAGCGGTAACGATCTTAAATCCGGTACGGCTTATGTCAAGCTTGATTTTAGTTTTAAAACTTGGGGTAATGCAAATGCAAATTATTACCCAGGTCCTAACAATAAGTATGGCGCTATTTGGCCTTGTTACATGCAGTTTAGAGCTGCTGGAACTACAAACTGGGTAACGGCTGTAGATGTAGAAGGCAGAAACATAGAATTCGGTAAAACTCAACAAAATGTTCAACTTCAAGGTGGTAGCAATAATGTTAATTTCAACTTAGGAGTCTTAACAGACAATACGCAATCCATTCCTAGACCAAGCACTAGTAATCAAGCTGACGCAAACGCGGTTCAAGCTACTTCTGTTTTTCCACAACAAAATGAAACCGCAACTGGTTCAACCGCGTCTTTTGTTTTTGCGTTTGGTAAAGATCAAGGTTACGGGATTCAGCCTGATAGATTTGGAGACTACAGAATACTAATGAGATACCCACAAGATATTTTATCAACATCAACATCAGACACTAGAGCTATACCTAGTCCGGTAGAAAATTTTTGGATATACCCTAACAATGCATTTACTTTCATGGGAAGCTCTAATATAGCATCTAATGTAGGTGTTGAAATTTCTTTTGGAGATTTTTACTATAACAACGTTTCTAGTGGAAGTGCAAGCTATTCTTACTCTGTATCTAACGGATACAGCAATTCTAGTATAGCGTCTTTTAATAATCCTACAGCTGTGGTTTTTGCTAAAGAATGGTCTTATAAATACGTAACTCAATTTTATACAGACGAAACGCTTACGAACAAATGGACGCCAATTCAAACTGCTGGAACTTGGCATTCGTATTCAGGTAGAGGAACTAGCTCAGCTAATGTAGGCGCTGAAAATTCTAGCAATCAAGGCGATGGAAGTGTTGTAGCTGCTGGTGATTTAACTAACAGTAATTCTTTAAACGAAAGAAGATGGATGGCACAGTTTGATGCTACTGGTAAAAAAGTAAATGGTACCGCTGTTCCTTCTACTGGACAAAGTGCTATTTAATTTAGGTTAAAATCTACTATAACAAGTAATAATATAATATGGCTGGAGTAATAGAAGTTAAATTTTTTAACAGTTTTATACTGAGAAAAACACTCAATGACAACACACCCACTAGTCTACCCATGTGGAACGGCTCTAGAGGAGATGGTACTTATCCTCAGCAAACACCAGCTACGCCTAACGACGCTAACTGGGCTGTTGAAGAGGCTAGAATAACAGGTGGATATAACAATACGCAGACAGATATAGGTGTAAAAGCTTATTTAACTGAAAGCGAGCCTAATGCTGTATTCAAAACTAACAGCATGATATACTCAGGTATATTTAACTCTAGAACAGGTATAAACGACACTAACGTATTCTCGGTTGGAACAGATATAACTAAAAGTGTAAATCCAGCACATGGTTCTATACAGAAACTATACGCAGAAGATACTAACTTAATAATATTTCAAGAATCCAAAGTAAGTCGCGCTTTAATTGATAAAGATGCTATTTATTCAGCAGAAGGAGGTCAAATATCCACAGTAGGTAACGTTGTTATTGGACCCGTTACTGCTTATGCTGGTAACTTTGGAATAAGTAGAAACCCAGAAAGCTTTGCTATTTATGGTAGAAGAAAATACTTTACAGACAAGAATAGAAACGTACTTTTAAGACTCTCTAGCGATGGTTTGACTGAAATATCTAATTATGGTATGTCTGACTTCTTTAGAGATGAATTAAGCACTTTAAATGGTAACGCAAGCACATCAACGGGTAAAGCTGTAGGAGCTTGGGATATACACTCAAGACAATATGCGCTGTCTTTGCAAAAATATGTTGCTCCTGGTTCTCCGCAAGTGTTTAAAACTCTTTCTTTTGATGATAGTGTAAATGGATTTCCTAGTTTCTTTGATTATGCTCCGGATCACGGTGATAGCATTAAAAATGAGTACTATACCGTTAAAGACGGTAGTATGTGGCTTCATTACAGTCCTACAGCTTTAAGGTCTAATTTCTACGGAACTCAATACAAGTCTAGTATAAAATTTATATTCAACCCTAAAGTCAGTATGTCTAAGGTTTTTAAGACTATTAACTATGAAGGAGGAAACGGTTGGGAAGTTGATTCTTTTGTGTCAGATATAACTGGAATAAATAGCGTTGGAGTTCCAGAAGGCGCTTTAAATGACGAGTGGAAATTAGGGACTAGAGATACAACAGCTTTAGTATATAGCTACAATCAAGGATCTTATGACAACTATGGTAATACATTTCCAAGTCAATTAACTCCTCCAATAAACCACGCTGGTTTTGATCGTAAAGAAAATAAGTACATGTCTAATCTAATAAACAATAGTCCCGCTGCAGCTGGTGAGATTATGTTCGGAGCCGACATGACAGGTATAAAAGGTCACTTTGCAACAGTAACAATGTCTACAGATAACGTAACTGATGTAGGCGGTATGAAAGAATTATTTGCAGTTTCTTCAGATTATGTAGAATCTGCTTATTAAAATACAATTAAATGGAATTAAATATACGAAAGCTAAAAGAGTCTGATTGGGACACTTTAGTTAGTCTTTGGAAAATGTGGCCAGAATGGAAACAGCATCCAACTAAAGATCTTTTACCTGAAAACGGAACAGGAGGTTTTATTGTAGAGAAAAACAACACACCTATTATAGCGGGATTTTTATACACAACTAATTCTAAAGTAGGTTGGATAGAGTGGATAGTTTCAAATAAAAATTACAGAGAAAAAGATAGAAAAAAAGCAGCCGAACTGTTAGTTAGCGGAATAGAACATGTAGCTAGGATAAGTGGTTGTGAGATAATACTTAGTGTGGGAAGAAACAAAGGATTAATAGAAACACATAGAAATCTTGGATATACTATAGATGAAGATCCTTCTTATGAAATATCAAAAAGAATATAAATTATGGCAGTAGTAGCAAGTATAGCAACAGCGGCAGTATTAACCACTGGAGCAACAGTGGTAGGAGCGGTTCAAGCGGGTAAAGCGGAAAAAAGAGCTAGAAACAAAAAAGATAGACTAACTGGAGAATTAGACGCACTTGAAAATAATAGACAAGATATTATAAACCCCTATGAAGGTGTAACAGATTTAGGTTCTATGGTTTCAGATCTTAGCGCTATCGCGAGTAATCCTTTTGCGAATCTATCAGTATCTACTGCGGCAGCTGAAATGCAAATAGAAGAAGCTGACATAGCTTTAGCTAACACGCTAGACACATTAAGAGCTACTGGAGCTAGCGCTGGTGGTGCAACTGCTTTAGCTAGAATGGCGTTAGAAAGCAAAAAAGGCGTAGCGGCTAGTATAGAGCAACAAGAGGCTAACAATCAAAAACTAGCGGCTAAAGGTGAAGAAAGAGTTCAAGGTCTTAAATTAGATGAAGCTAAAAGAGTTCAAAGCGGTAAAATAGCTGGAGCTCAAAGACTAGAAGATAAAAAAGTGTCTGGCGAAATATACGAGTTTGAAACTCAAGAAGGTAGAGACGAGCAACAAATGGCTAGAAAGCAAGCTCAAATAACTGGTGCTGCTCAGCAACAAGCCGCAGCAACTCAAGCCAAAGCACAGGTTATAAGTGCTGGTATTGGCGGATTAACTAATATGGCTTCTGCTGGTATTGCATCTGATAGAAAATTAAAAAAGAATATAAATAAAATAGGCGAATCAAAATCAGGTATAAATATTTATGAATTTGAATACCTGCATAACGACGTTAAATTTCAAGGAGTTATGGCCGATGAAGTTCCTCAAGCTTCAATTGAGCATGAAGATGGATACAGCATGGTAGACTATTCTCTAATAGACGTAGAATTTAAAGAACTTTAATAGGAATGGAACCAAAGAAAAACAATTTTACCACCATAAACAATGAAGCTAATAAAATATGGAATAATAGTGTATCTGCTTTAGAGCAGACCACTAGTGACTCTATAAGTAAAGCTTATAGGTCTATGTCTTCTTCTCAAAAAGAAGCTGCTAATGTTCAAAAAGATACAGCTTTTAAGTTTTTCAATGACACAGAAGCCGCATTGAAAAACATAAAAAAAGGAGGTATTAAAAACCCATCTTTAGGTCAACTAGGTAATTCTCTTATATGGGGTATATATCACGCTGAAGCAAAACTTGAAAACGCTAAGTCAAAGAAAGAAGCTAATGAAGCTAGCAACGCAATATACACTTTAAATAAATCTTTAGAAGAGTTATATGCTGTTATAGAACTAGGAAGAGATACAGATTCTATGTTTATGGTAGAGTATTTTGGCTTAGAAGACACTAAAAATCCTGGACAACCCGGAGGAATGGCGTTGGTAGGTAGAGATACGTTAGAGTGGTGTAAGACTATGGTCATTAGAAGTGGCTTAGCTGGTGACAACGCTAGAGAAGAGTATTACGTTGGTGATGATGGAGATATTAGATTAAGATACACAGGTGAAATATTAAATGGTAGAAGTGTTGATCATCCAGCCATACAGTGGCTTAGTTATGACCCAGGAATCGTTTTAGATCTTAAAGGAGAAAATATTAAAATGCTACAAGAGTCAAGTTCTATGGATCAAAACGGAGAACCCGTCTCTATATTAGATAAAAGCATGCAATACAATGACGCTTACTTGTTATTAGATAAAAAATACATGGAGGTATCTAAAGATGGTAAAACTCAAACAGAGTTTATACCTGCTAATATGGCTAAAATACTAAATGACACTAAGTCTAGATCTTCTGCTAAGGCAACTGCATTATTATCGAAGTATGATGAAGCGAATAGAGTTTGGAGAAATAATTTTGGCATGCCAGAAGACCTAGTGTTTAGCGTAGCTCCCAATGGAAATAACGTAGATAAAAACCAACAAGTTGAGTTTCAAAAGCTTATGTTTGAAAGTTTAAAACCATTGTTACCTACGGTAGCAGTTGGTGCAACTACAGAAGTAGTTAAAGAAGTAAAGCCCGAGGCAACAGAAGTAGTAGAAGAAGAATTAACAGTAGATCAATTTAATTAGTATGTATACATTTAAAGATAATGAACTAACTGAAGAGCAAATAGCTGAATTTGCCAAGGAAAAAGGCGTAGATGTAGCAACTTTTTTAGCTAACAATCCTGACATAAAGGGAAAGACAGCAGCCACAGAGAAGGACACGTCTGTGGATGCGACCAAAGTGTCCGAAAGTACGGAATCTCCTTTGGAACCTGGTTCTTCGGGTTTTACAGAGAAAGGTGAGATAGTTTTATCCGGTAAAGAGGTAGAGGAAGGTAGCGTAGCTTTAGAACCTGTAGGTTTAGAGGAGGTAGTTGTTACAGCAGAAGAGTATAAGCAAAGAGAAAAAGATCTACAAGCTGTTGCTGTAAAAGAAATGTTTGAAAAAGCAGGTCTTGAAGCGCCTTCTATAATGGAAGAAAAAAACGAAGGTGATCTTTCTCCTATAACGGAATTTGAAGAAACTCAAAGAATATCAGCCGACGACAAAAAACAAAGAGATTTAAGAGAAAAAGAAAGACAATATTACGCTGATAATCCAGACAAGCTATCGGCCAAGCAAAGTATATTTAACTCTATAACCAACGGTTTAGGTCAACTTTCTACAATAGACGACAGAGCTAAATGGCTAGGAAGCTACATATCTAGCGATATAGACTTAGTTAGAAATTTATTTCCAAAAGAAACAGCTGATAAAATACTTAAGTCTGCTAGTAAAAACTTAGGAGAAGCTACTGCTGATATAGACAAAGTTAGTAGCTATGGTGGTAAAACAATAGGATTTACAGAGTTAAAAGACAGAGACGGCTTAGGATCTAAAGCAGCTGGAGGTTTAGCAGCTGCTTTTAATGCTTTATCTGCGTTTGGTACTTCAGCAGCTACAAACTATTTAACATTTGGGGTTGGTTTAGCTACTGATATGATAGGTGGATCTGTTAAGTCTTATAACGAAAAAAAAGCTGCTGATTTAGGTATAACAGTAGATCAATTAATAGCTAGTGGAAACGCTGAAACATTGGTTCCAGCTTCGTTAGGTGTTTTAGGTTATTCTTTAGAAAGATATGGTATAAAAGGAGTAAATAAGTATATAAATTCTTTAAGTAACAAAGGTGCTAAAACTGTTTTTAGCTTACTAAACGTTGGTCAAAAAGAAGGTATTACTGAGTGGACTCAATCTGGTATAGAAAAACTTAACGAGAACCTAGCTAAAGATATGTCTCCAGACGAAGCTGGTTTAAGTGCTATTGATTATATGTTTTCTTTAGAAGGTTTAGAGAATTATTTTCAAGGTTTTGTAGGTGGTTCTGGTGTTGGAGCTTCTGGTTTAGCTTTAAGCTCTATAAGATCTAAACCTAACAAAGAAAGAATATCTAAACTTATAAACGATTTAAACATATTAGAAGATCAAAAGTTTGCTAAAAACCTAACCGAAAAAGAAATATCTTTAATAAACACGTCTCAAGACGCTATTAGGTTAGAATTGAAAAGCACTGTAAACGAAGCCAACGAGTTATTAGCTGTTTTACCTTCTGAATCTATAGAGTCTATAAATGAAAATGCAGATCTTCTAACTAGTTACAATAGTCAAATACAAGAAATTAACAAGGATCCTAAGTACACACAAGAGGTTAAGGATCTTATGATTTCAGAACTAGTTAAAAAAAGAGACGTAGCTAGTCAAAATATTTCAGATGTAAGAAACGAAGCTGAAAGATTGGTTTCTAATATTGAAAGAGCTAAAGAAGCGTCTAAAGATATAGAAGGTTTAGACTTTAAAGATTTTGCTAATGCGGAGGAAATTAAAGAGTTCTTAAAAACTCAAGACAAAGACATAGACTCTAAAGCTTCAGGTCAACAAGGTTTTATAATACAAGATAAAGACACGGGCAAGCAAACTATAGTTATAAACAGAGAAATAGCAGCTAAAGAAAAAGCAATGAACATTGCGGGTCACGAATTAGGACATGCTATTACTTATAACACCATTAAAAACAGCCCTGAAACAGCTGTAAATCTTGGAGAGGCCTTGTTGACTGAATTAAATAAAATAGATTCTAACGCTATAAAAGACAGTAATTTCAAAAAGAGGATGGAGCTATACGCTAACGAATCTAAAGAAGTTCAAATGGAAGAAGCCTTGACTTTGTTTTCAGATGCTTTAGCTACTGGTGACGTGCAGTTTAAAGAAAACATATTTACTAAAATAGGAGATCAAATACGTAGAGTTATACAAAGCTTTGGAGTTAAAACTAAATTTAACACAGGTAGAGATGTATATAACTTTATAAAAGACTATAACAAAAGTTTAGAAAAAGGAAAGCTTAGTAAATCTCAATTAAGTTTAGCACAAGAAGGCGCTGAAGGCGAGTTAGTTAAGCCTAAAACACAAACAGATGAACAGATTATAAAGGATTCTAGATCTGAAGAGGCGTCTACAAGAGTTCAAGAACTATATGATGCACAAGGTGAAGCTGCTGCATTTGATATCATAGAGCAGTTTAAACCTATAACTAGTAAAATAGTAGAAAAAAGATCTCAAGCGCCAGGCTTTGATCGTCAACTACTTACAGATGAAATAGAAACTGGTAAACGCGGTATATTAGATCTAGTTAGAGAATACGATGCAGAGTCAGGTGTTCCGTTAGCAGCTTATATAAATAAGTTTTTACCAGCTAGAGCCATAGAGGCGTCAAGAAGAATACTAGGTGAAGAATTTACAGATGATGTAACAGAAGCTAAAGGTGTTGCTGCAGAAGAAGTTTCTGTTGACATTGCGCCTACAGATAAACCAACTACGTCTAAACTCAGAAGAGTTCTTGGAATAAAACAAGGTGATGCTACATACGATTTAGCTAAAGAAGTTTCTGGTGAAATACTAAGTGGTGATTTGCCAGGCAAGAAAGTTAAGACAGCTATAAATAAAGAAGCTAGAAAAAGTAAACTACGTAAAGCTGTATCTGATCTTATGGGTACGGAGAAAGCTATAGATGAACAGTTCTTGAATAAGAATATATTAGAAATACTAAAAGCTTTACCAGCATCGGACTTAGTTAAACTAGAAAGAGAGGCTAAAGTAAAAGTATTGGCAGAGCAAGGTCCTAGACTCAACGTTAAGGATGCTAGGGAAGCTGTTAATAAAGGTTTATTACCAAAAGATACTAACTTACAGTCTGGTCCTAAAGTGTCCTCTAAACTACCTACAACGCTTGAACAAGCTAAAGAGTTTTTTACTCAAAAAAGAAAAGCTGGACTGGTTAACGTTGTAACTGAGATGCTTGTTAAAGACGCTGCTCCTGAAGTTACTAAAAATAAAATGGATTTAGCCATAAGAGCTAAAGTATTATCCGAAATAGATAGAGCTCCTGAGCTTAAGTTTAGTTTAACTACTAAAGGTAAAAGCACTTGGAAAAATGACGGCGTAAGAGATAACGTATACAGGTTTAAAGTTGGTGATGTTGCTTACGAGTCTGCTATGTTTAAAGATGGATATTGGGATTACGATATATTCGAAGGGACGTTTGGTTTAGAAGATGGTACTTTGGGTGAAGATAAAAAATCTCTTGTATTAGCTTTTGGAGAAACAACTGGAGATACAGGAATAACAGGTAAATCTACACAAGGTTTAACAAATGTTTTTGAAGTTTTCGGTATAGTTGCTAATAGCGCTGTGGATTTAGCTAAAGCAAAAAAATTAAATTCAATAGTTTTTACAGCCAAAGAAGATAGCAGAATAAGACTTTATAATGCTTTAGCTTCTAAATTTGCTAAAGAACTAGGTTGGGACGTTTATAACTATCCACTAGAAGACGAAACTGCTTTTATAGTTTACGATCCTAAACTAACAGAAGAACAACCTGCTGTAAAGTTTAGTAAATCTTTAAAAGATAAGCCGGATTTATTAAAATACTTTAATGAAGAATTAAAAGGTTTATCGCCTGGTCAAATTGTACAAGAAATAGAGTTTTTAGAAAATAGAGCTGAAATCTTAGGTATGGAGCAAGACGAAGCTTTTGAGCAAATGTTTACTAACGACAATAGCTATAAAAAACTTAGAAAAACCTTAAAACTAAAAGACGGAGGTAAAAGAAACATATCTTCAAAAGAAAACTCAAAACGATTAAAGAAAATTCATTCGCTTTTTATAAAAGGCATGATACCAAAAGGTAAAGAGTTTGAGGATTTACCAAAACAAACTCAGCAGTTTCTATTAGATACGGTTGGATTTGGTGACACTAGAATTACTATTGGAGATGTTCCTTTAACTTATAAAGCTGTTACCGAAGGAGTTAAAGGCTATGAAGGTCTATTAACTAAAATGTATGGTAAAGATATTTTAAAAGGTACCGGTTCTGATTTTAATTTTATTGACGTTTTTGCTCCTAGAAATTGGGGAGAAAAAGGTTTTAGAGGTAAAGTTCAAAAAATAGTAGAATCAAATAAAGATAACAAGCTTGAAGCTAGAAAAGAGGTAGAGAAATTACTAACATCTAAAGATGGAAACGTAACAAAAACTATAAAAGCAAATAGAGATGCACTAACTAGAGCTTATGATGTTTTAGCTGATATAGTTATTAAAAATCCAAGTAAAGAAACAATAAGCGCTGTAGCTGACCTACTTGAATCTCAAGTTAACAGAGCAACTGGCGTCTTTAAAGGTTTAGTTCCTGTAACTAGTTTCAACATGAAGCCAGAAAAAGGAAACACTAAAAACGAAAACAAAATGATGCACAATGAGCATCTTGTTGAGCTTTTTAATGCTAATAAATTTTTTATAGAAAGCCTGTCTAAGTTTGTAAAAGGAAAAATAAACGAATCAGAACTGCTAAACATGAGCAGGGTTAACGCTGCTTCGCTAGAGCAAGCTGTAATATCAGAAAGAATGAGAGTTGAAAAAGACGCTAGCGGCGCAGCTGTTAGAGATTTTTTAAACCCATTAACTTTTCTAGGCAAAGACGCTGTTAATCAGGTTCCTATAGGAGTTGAGTCTTTAGCCGTTTCTGAGCAAATAGCTCAAGATCTTGAAAAAAAGCAAAAAGAATTAATTAAAAAAGCCTCTGATAAAAAGCTAAACAGTGTTGGCGTAATTGTTAAACAGCTGCTAAATAACAATAAAGTTTACTTATATACTAAATCCAAAAACAGTGACAAGCTTTCAAAATTAATAAAACTTTCTAAAAGCGAAACTAATCAAGAGATTTTAAATATAATGAAATCTGTTGATGATGCTAGCCAAAAAGTTGAGCTTAAATTTAGCAAATCATTAGATCTTAATAAAGACTTTAATGATATTATAGAAAACAAAACTGGAATAGCGTCTGATAAAACTTATGCTAGAGTTAAAGCTGAGGTTGCTGGAGCTAGTAAAGGTAAATTCAACTTCTTTATTCCGCCATCAGCTGAAGATTTTGTAGGTTTATTATACTCTACTTTAGGTAAAGGATCTACTGGTGATGCTCAAATGGCTTGGTATAAAGCTCACTTGCTAAATCCGTTTGCAAGAGCGATGGAAAACTTAGCTAATGACAGAGCTAACATGATGCAAGACTTTAGAGGACTTAAAAAAGCTTTGAAGATTGTGCCTAAAAATCTACGCAAAAAAATAAAAGATAGTAACTTCACTAAGGAGCAAGCTGTTAGAGCTTATATATGGGATAAACAAGGTATGGAGATACCTGGATTATCTCAAAAAGATCAACAAGCTTTAGTTGAGTTTATTGAGACTGATGAAAATTTAAAAAGTTTCGCTGGTGAACTAATCGCTATAAATAAAGGAGACGCTTATGCTGCTCCTGATGCTGGTTGGGTTGCTGGAACAATTGATACAGACTTTATAAAAGCTTTAAATACCACTAAAAGATCTAAATATCTTGAGGTGTGGCAGCAAAATGTAGATCAAATATTCTCTGAAGCAAACCTTAATAAGCTTGAAGCTGCTTACGGTGCTAACTATAGAGAAGCTATGGTTGACATGCTTAAACGTATGGAAACTGGTAGAAATACTAGCTCTGGATCCGATAGATTAGCTGCTAGATTTACAGACTGGTTAACTAACTCTGTTGGTGCTATTATGTTCTTTAACACTAGATCAGCTGTACTTCAAACTATATCTGCTGTAAACTTTATAAACTTCAGTGATAACAACGTGTTGAAAGCTGGTGCTGCATTTGCTAACCAACCTCAATACTGGAAAGATTTTAAAAAGCTATTTAATTCGCCTTTTTTACTGGATAGACGTAGCGGCTTGAAACTCAATGTAAATGAAGCTGATATTGCTGACATGGCTAAAGGTCCTGGAAACAGCGCTAGAAACGTTATTGCTGGAATACTAAAAGCTGGTTTCTTACCTACACAATTAGCAGATAGTTTTGCGATTGCATCAGGTGGAGCATCGTTTTATAGAAATAGAATTAAAGCTTTACAGAAAGAAGGTTTAACAGAGACTGAAGCTGAAGAAGTAGCTTTCAGAGACTTTAGAGAGATTGCTGAAGAGTCTCAACAATCAAGTAGACCTGATAAAATTAGTCAACAACAAGCTGGTCCATTAGGGCGCGTAGTATTAGCTTTTGCTAACACGCCAGCACAATATGCACGACTAATTAAAAAAGCTGCTAGTGACCTTAAGAATGGCCGAGGAGATGCTAAAACAAACATATCTAAGATCATATACTACGGAGTCGCACAAAACCTTTTATTCTCTGCTTTACAACAAGCTTTATTTGCAATTGCATTTGATGACGATGAAGAAGAGGAAAAGAAAAACGAAAAGTATTTCAATATTGTAAACGGAATGTCCGATAGTATATTACGTGGTATTGGAGTTGGTGGTGCTGTAGTTTCTGTAGTTAAGAATACAGCTATAAGATTGGCCAAAGAAGCTGACAAGAAGTCACCTAAATATCAAGATGCAGTAGTTAAAGGAGTATTACAAATATCTCCACCTATATCATCTAAAGTTGGTAAACTGCAGTCAGCAGGTAGATCTTTCTCTTGGAATCAAGAAGAAATGAGAACTAGAGGTTGGTCTATAGATAATCCAGCTTACTTAGCGAGTGCTAATGTTATATCAGCAGCAACAAACGTGCCGCTTGATAGAGCTGTAAAGAAAATAACTAATATAGTTGACGCTGGTAACGAAGATATAGAATACTACAAAAGAGTAGCTCTTGCGTTAGGATGGTCAGCATGGGAATTAGGTATAGATAAAAAAGGAGGTAAAGTTACTCCACCTAAAACAGATATGGATAAGCTTTACGATCTTACTAAAAAACAACAAATAGATTCTTTAACTAATCTAGGTATAAGTAAAAAACAAATAAAGCTTTTAAAACTAGAAGAAGATAGAGTTAATGCTATATTAAATCCTAAAAGCATAAAACAGATAAAAGTTTCAAAAAAAGATAGCTTATTTGGTTTAAACAAAAAAGATCAAATACAGGCATTAGAAAAACTAGGGCTTACTAAAAAAGAAATAAGAGCTCTTAGGTTAGAAAGTGATAGAGTAGAAGCAATTATTAACAAACAAAAAAAAGAAGTTAAATGACAGAGAAGGCGAAAAATGATTTAAGACACTACTCCGGTGCTGCCGGTATTTTTATTCTAATTATATTTTTACTTTTATTTCTAAGTTTTAACGAAATCCCTCCAGTCAACAAAGACATTTTTGTGACAGTAACAGGAATGGTGGTTGGTAGTTTATCAGTTGTAATATACACTATAATAGGCCGTAATCCAGACGAAGTAGACGCTTTGACTAAGAAAGTAGATTCCTTACAAACGGCTAATGATCATCTAGTAAATCAGAAAGATGAATTAGAAAAGATGGTTATAACTCTACAAGAAAACATGATCGACAAGATAAGTATCCTTGGAGCTAGCTTTATTGATAATTTAATCGAAAGAAAAAAATAAATGAAATTAAAATACTTTAACGATAAAAACGATTTTAAAGGTAATATGGATAAAATGAATCCTAAGCTCTTAGGGATGCTAGATGCGTTAAGGGCTGAGTATGGATTCCCTATTATATTAACATCGTCTTACAGATCTCCAGAGCATTCTATAGAAGCTGCTAAAGATAAACCTGGTGAGCACGCTTATGGAGCAGCGGTAGATATAAAGTGTGTTGGAGGAGAAGCAACTTTAAGATTAGTAAAAGCGGCTTTAAAAATAGGCTTCTTAAGAATAGGGGTATCAAGAAAAAACAATTTCGTGCATTTAGGTATAGGTTACCCTGGAGCACCCGTAATGACAATGTGGACCTATTAAAATTAGAATTATGAAATCACCCTTACTGAAGAAAATGAAAGGCGATAGCTGCTGGAAAGGCTATGTTGCTAAAGGAAAAAAGAAATCTCCTAGCGGAAAGAAAACTAAAAGCGGGAAAATAAAAATGGTTAATAACTGTGTAAAAAAATAAATATGAAATATTTAAAAAGTAAATGGAACTCATTAATGTATTTTCTAATGTTTAAAAAATACAACGAAACGTGTGACTGCGATGGCAACTGCACTTGTAAAGAATAGGAATAGATAAAAATGGGCACCATACCCAAAATTCCTGTAACCAAGAAGGGCTCTCGCTATGAGAGCCCTTTTTTTTGATTAATATTCACACCAAAGTTCTTCAATGGTATGAGAATAAGTACCGTCTTCAAAATAGTATCTTGTTTTAAGATCGATGCATGTCTCTTGAGGAGTGCAACTAACCGTCACAAGACAAACAAGAAGGATCCATAGCATTTGCAGCGATATCGCCGCGTAAGACGCTTTCGGTTCTGACATAGTAAAGTGTTTTTACGCCTTTCTTCCAAGCATCCATATGAACTTGATTAAGCCACCTTGGCGTTGCTTCAGAAGGAAAAGCTAAATTAAGACTAACTGATTGATCTACATATTGCTGTCTGATTCCAGCTTGATTTACTAATTCTAATTGATTAATTTCTTTAAAAGTTCTAAAAACTTCTTTAGCTGGTATATCATGGTCACCCATAAGTATATTATCCAACCTTTCAATTCCCTGTACTGATCCTCCATCTTCAAGTATTTTATCCCAAATTTCTTCATTATTTAATCCAACGTCTTCTAATACAGACTCCAGTGTAGGATTTTTACGTATAAACGTTCCTTTTGCTGACTGCTCGGTAAAAACATTAGCAGCCCAAGGCTCAATACCTGGAGAAACATTGCCACTAAGCTTGCTGTTACTAACAGTAGGAGCAACAGCGCGAAGATGAGTATTCCGCATGCCAGTACCAACGCACCATAAAGGTTCTCCATAAGCTTCAGCAAGATCCATTGATGCTCTTTCGCTTTCAATTTTGATTTGCGAAAAGATCTTCCTAGTTTCAAATTGAGATAATAAACCTTCGAAAGGAATTCCTTTCTCTTGTAAGTACGTGTGCCATCCGAGTACTCCCAAGCCCAATGCTCTCCCTTTTTGTGCAGATCGTACTGCGTTTTCGAATCCAGCGAGACCTTTGGCTCGTTGAATAAACTCCTCCATAACTCCGTCAAGAAAGAAAGTGGCGTCATATATAAGGTTAGTGTTTTTCCACTCTTCATATTTAGCTAAATTTAAACTAGACAAGCAACACACAAAGCTATGACTTTCATCTGTATGCAAAGTAATCTCGCTACAAATATTAGTCATATGAACTTTTAAACCGTTGTTTTTGTAAGCTGCTGGGTTAGTTTTGTTTGTGTTTCCTTTAAATAAGATATATGGCTCTCCAGTTGCTTTACGCTTTTGAAGCAGCTTAGACCATTTTCCTCTCGCTTCAGCATCACCCGTTTCCAGCTTTCGCATGAATTTATCACCAACGACGACGCACTGATGAAGGTTAAGAGACTGTCTGTTGACGTCACCTTTAGGTTCTCGTATTTCGAGCCAGTCACCGAAGTCATCATGATCAATGTTGATGTTAACAGATGCAGCTCCTCTTCGGACAGATCCTTGATTTGTTGCAAGTATAGTGCTATCATAAATCTTGCAAAATGGTACGACGCCATCGCTTGTTCCATTACCTTTAATTTTTGCTCCAGCGGGTCTAATTTGATTAATACCGATACCAACTCCACCGCCGTGTTTAGCGAGTAGCATCATCTCTAAGTTCTTTTTACCTATGTCATTAATACTATCAGCAACATCAATACCAAAGCAACTAATAGGTAGTCCGCGATCCGTCCCAGTGTTCGATAAGACCGGACTGGCGAGACATAACCATCCTTTCCAGATGTATTTGAAAAAGGTTTCTGCGAGTTCTGGTCTATCCAATCGTCTAGCCACTGTTGTGCAGACCCTGTTATAGGCGTCTCTTGGGGTTTCTCCGTTAAGTAAATATCCCCCGGATATAGTCTTCTTGTAAACTTCTGTTTCTCCCCACTCTGGGTAGTCTGTTCCTTTAATCCATTCATTATTCCACATTTAGTCTATTATTTTTTCGTAAATTAAAGTTGTTGTTGTGCTTCCAGTTAAAGATGCTTTCATTATAGTATCGTTGATCATAGTATACCTAACTAATAAATTCCAGTTATTTTCAGATATAGAAATAGTATTTATTTCATTGTAATTTACTGATTTAATAGATTCTTCAATTAAAGTGTTATCATTAAAACTAAAAGACTTTAAAGTTAATAAGTCGCTATCACTGTTGTGTGTTATTAAAGTGTTAAAAGAAGTATCATTAGACATCCAAAAACCTTCGAATCTATCTAACTGAGCACTCACACTGGTTACTATTAATAAAAACAATATTGTTATTTTATTTTTCATCTAATTCTAGTTTTTTGTCTTTTTTAGCTTCGTTTGCTATTTTACTTACTTTTTCATACTCTTCTTTTAGATTTTCTACAGCATTTCCATATTCAGGCATTTTTTTTAACACCTCTAAAGTTCCTCTGGTTAAATCCTTAGTTTCGTTTACATCGTAAATTACTTGCTGCATAACTCTAGTTAAAGCATCTACTTTGTTTTTCATTTCTATTAATGTGGTTTCTTTCATTTTAGTAATTTCTCCATTGGTTTTTACTTAATATAACTGGACTTGCGTCTACATGGTGTGTAACCATAAAACAAGCGTCATTTTCTGTTATTAAAACAGGTTTGTCTTTAAACCTTTGTTTGTAAGTTTGTCTTACATAATCTTCAATCTGTATGCTCATGAATTGCTTATTAAATAAATTATATACCCTATTATTACGTTTACGTTAACCGCAACTAGATTCCATTGTTTGGCTACTACAACTTGTGGAGTACATAATATACCTCCAATTATATAGCTTATAGCTCCTAAGTTGCCATAATTCAGTATATAAGGTCCTATCATTATAAAAGCTGTGCCCATGTATCCTAGTCGACCTGACAGTCTTTCATTGACCGTCAGTCTTCTATCTTTTACTAGTTTTTTAAAAAAATTATTGTTCATAACTACTTGTTTTATAAAACATTACAAAAACCACTCTACTTTCTTCAAACTCTTTAGGATATTTACTGTGGAAATAGTCACACGGATAAGATAGTAGTCTATTTTTTTTGTGTCCTACAACTGAGCTTAACTCCCATCTATCTAAATCATTAGATTCTTCTTTTATTAATATATTAAACTCTTCTAAATTAAAAGAATCTTTAAATGAATCTCCATATTTTTTATGTTTCCAAAACGCAGTACCGTTTAGTTCTTTAGTTTTGTTTTCTGACATATATAATACAATAGCTCTATCAGGTTGTGTTCCTTCTATCACGGAGTCATTATGTATTCTCCAGTCGTTGTCTTGGTCTTTTTTAGCCTCTCTAAAGAACGCTAAAACGTTTTCCACCCTAGTTGACTCTATAATACTTAGACGCTGTGTAATGTAATCTATAAAAGCCTTAGAAGGTTCAATCACCCAGAATTTTTTTCCAGGTGTTTGAACTTCTTTAAATTGTTTTAAATCTTTATTAACAAAGTCAAACAATTCTTTATCTAAAAAATTATCTTTAATATATATCATTACCAGGAATCCCACATGTCTTCAAAATCTTCTCCTTCACCTGCTTTCGAATAATCAGTAGGCCTAACAGCAAAGAAATCAGTATGAGTGACACCACCGGTGAGGTGTTTGAACCAGTTAAGGTTTGACTCTGCGTTTGAGTCGTATGCAAAGTACTGCCCGAGGTCGAGGTAACCGAGTTCTGCAAGTTTTTCATTTAATCGTTTTCTAATAAATTGTTTTAAGTCATAAGCTTTTATACCTTCTACATCGCCCATTTCAAACATTTTGTCAATATAGTTTTCTTCAGCAACTAACATTGTAGTCGCTGCTACAACGATATCTTCTCTACACGTCTCTAAAAGAGATTCGTCTTCTTCGCACATTTGTCTAAACAACTGACAACCCATTTTACTATGAAGAGATTCGTCTCTTACAGACCATTTCATCTGTTGGCCAATGCCTTTAAGCAAATTACGGAGCTGAAAACTATATAGCACAGCAAAAGCGGAATAGAGAGATACGCCTTCTGCAAATGCAGAAAAAATAGCGAGAGACCGGCCAATCCCGCGAGAGTCAGAGCCAGTGTAACTAACAAGGTTATCGAAGCGCTCCGACGTGGTTGGCTCGTGTAAAAATGCTTCATAATCTTCTAGTCCTAATGTTTCGTTTAAATAACTATAAGCAACTGCGTGTATGGTTTCTTGACTACCAAACATCATTGCCATTTGTTGTATCTCATGTTTTGGAAACCAGCCAACTACATTTTGTGTCCAGTAATCTGATACCGCACATTCTGTTTGAGCAAAACCTAGCAAGATATTACCTACTAAGTTTTTCTCTTCTTTAGTTAGCTTTTCATTCCAGTCTTTAAGATCACCTGACATTGGTATTTCAGTATGCAACCAAAAAGCTTGAGCTTGTTTTAGCCAACCTTCTGTGTAGTACTCCGGGTACTCAAAAGGTTTGTAAGCTACTCTTTCATCAAATAATCCCATTATTTATCAATTTTTAAAGCTATATCTATACAAAAAGGTAGATACAGCACGTGTTCATTAAATAGCTTTTCTTCGTAGGTTCTGATGCCTATTAATATTCCAGGGTAAAACCCTATTGTAATTTCCCAATTTCTACTCATAACAGACTATATTAAATTCATTTTGTTTTTCTATAAGGTCTTTATAAAGCATATAACCTTTATTTTCCATAGTCCACTTTATCCATCGATCAACCTGTCTTTCAGAATACTTTTGCCTAGCTACGTTTTTAGCTTCTTGAGGATTAACTCTACCGTTATATCGCATTCTTTTTGGTTTTGAGGTTTATATAATGTATAGCTAGGAAACTGATTAGTAACCAATTGTTTAAATAATTTCCATCTCATTGGAAAAGATTCATTAGCTCTACCTTTTGTTTCTATTATAAAATCTTGGCCAATAAAATCAGGCGTGTACTTTATAGGTAATATTCTTTTGCTACCTCTATTAGTATAATCACCTTTACCGTTAGCTTGTCTTTCATAGCATTCGTTTTCAAAATGAAAACCATTTAGCAAAACAAAAGTTTCACCTTCGTATTTAGATTTAATTTTAGCCTTTTTAAGAGCCATATACATATATCGTTCAAGTCCTGAAGCAAAGTTTATACCATCATAAGAAACTTTTTTAGATTGAACAGGGCCTTTTTTTCTTTTATAAGGTTTTTTCATAATGTTCTCCTGTGTTTCCGTTTTGAGCAATTACTTTCATACGTTCGTCATCCTCTTCGAAAGCATGAGCAGAGCAAGGTGACACTTTGTCATATTCTACGTTTATTCGTTCTAACATAGCTTCTTCAACTTCATCAGCTAAACAACGCTTAGCCGCTTCAATATAAAGTAAAGCATCCATTAGCTCTTCTTGAACATCAATTAAAAATCTATTAAGATCTTTTTCTTGACCAACTATTTCTTGCATCATTGTGGCTCCGTACTTTTCTTGGCCTACTAAACTGCGATTATCCATCTTATGGAGTACAGCTAACACTATTTCATCTTTAGTTTCTATCTTCATTATAAAGTCTCTTTAACAAAAGTTCCATTAACCATAGAGCCTTTTCTTTTATTAATAACATTGTAAGCTGATTCAATACAGTGCTCAATACTAACGTTACGCAAGTGAGCTAGATTAGTTAAAACAACAACCATATCACCTATAGCGTCTATAACTTCTGGTTGATCGTCTTTTAGTATAGCTTGAGCTAATTCACCAGCTTCTTCCTGTAACTTAATATACTGCGTTTTGGCATCGCCTTTAGAATATAAACCTCTGTTCTCTGCCCAATCTCTTATCAATTGAAATTGATCTATAACTTCTGTTTTTTCAATATTATCATCGAAAGAGTATGAAAAAGCTTTGTTGTATATATAAGATCTTTGATCATTGTACATAGACGGCTTAACGTAAGACATAATCCAATTAATAGATTCAAGCGTAAGCTCAAAAGTACCGTGAGAAGTTTCCCAAGTAACTCCTATGTTATCCATTAAGTTACCTTTTAGTTTGTTTACTGGATAAGGAAACGTGGATGTTTGCTCTGTAGCGTTTATTTTCATTGGATTAGATTTTTTAATTAATTGATTGTATTTTTGCCTATCAATTTTATAGCCATAAGACTTTTGAAGTTCTATCTCCTTGTCTGATATATAATCTATATCGTCGCTAGAATCAAGAACTTCGTATTCGTCTGCTTTATATCCTTGGATAAGCGTTACTCTGTTATTAAGATTACTCGTTACGCCTATCTTTTTACCTGGTATATGGTATAAATAATACATAATTTTATTTTAATTTATTGTTATACAAATGTAGATTATGAGCGAAGTGATAATAAGTTCCTAGCTTAATAGATAACCTCTCTGCAACTAATTCCTGAAGCGATGCAAAACAATATTGATCGTTACAAAAACCAAACCAGAGATCATTACTACGCATAAGTACTGCCATGTATAGTTTATTATCAAGTATAGTGAACTGAACAGCATAAGTACAAGGAGTATCCTTGCTATAAGTAGATATTTCTTTTCCATCATATATTGATATCACTGCCTGACGTGTTTCAGGATTGCTTTTTAACATTGCAACAACCTTGTCTAGTTGATGATTGCGTTCCCATTGCCAACCATAGTTAGATCTTACTTGTCTATCAGAGTCAGCCATCTTTTCCCATATAGGAGGAATGCTGCCGTTTATCTCGCCTAGTTTATCTATGCTAGGATCTCCAGATAAATACCATTGCCACTCAGCCTCTGCATACTCTAAATTAAATTTACGATCTGGATTTAAAACATTGATGTTTTTTTGACTTGGATTTTCTAAAGTAAAACCTACGTTAAACAAAGCTTTAGTATCTCCAAAAGCAACACCATTGGAATTAATCTCATTGTAAAAATAAATAAAAGCTTCTCTCGCATTTTTAAATTTTGTTTTCATTATTTTCTTTTGTTATAGTAATATAAACAATACCTATACATTACCTCCATTATACTATGCTTGTCGCATATTTCTGGGGAATTATGAACCACCTTATGATTGCCTGGCAAACTTATACCTACGGCCCAGGATCCTATTGTGTCTTTAATAGCTATTGGACTTATTATTATTTTGTTTTTAACACAATATAAATAAGCTTGCTCTTCTTCAGCTGATTGCATATAGTCATCTGGTAGTCTTCGTTTAGCCTGTTCTTTAGCTCTCTTAGATCCTACACTCATTTATTCCCAAGGCATTGCTTCGTTAGACATATCTACTGGTTCGTGAGGTATGAAACAACCTGATTTAGGTTCCCATTTAAAATGAGCTTCAGCACCATTCTCACCTAAGTTTTGGAATTTTACTTTGAGAACTTTTGCCTTAACTGTCCTATTTTCATAGTCACGATGTACAAGTATGCCATGATAGCTAGCATCATACCATTCACCACCACCTTTAATATTGTACATAGTCGGTTCTTCAATTTTACCATTACCATCTTTATACATTTTAGTAGGGTGAGCAACTATAAAAACTAGAACGTCATATTTCTTAGCAAATATTTCTATCTTACTTAAATATTCCATAGTGTATCTATTAACGTCTTCAGTTTTACAGTCAACGTCTCTTACCTTATTAAATGGATCTATTACTAAGCATTTAATGCCTTTACGTTTAACAAGTTCAGCGCCTTTACGTAGTACTGATTCTAAAGTATAACGTTCCATATCTATATGATAGAAGTTATCATTAACATGATCTGCAATTTGATTCCATTTGTCGCTGTGAATATCTGCTGCGCTTGGCATACCTTGCCAAACTTTACGCATTATTTTATGTGCGTGCAAATAAGTCGGTGCATTTTCAGGTGAAGCAAACGCCGTTTTCCAGCCATAGTTTTGGTTATACCCAACAACCATTTGATCGACAAAATCCGATTTACCGCTAGATGGAATACCAGTGACAGTAATGAATTGACCAGTGTAAGTCGAAAATATGTCGTCGAAATTTTGTAAGCCAACTTGAAATCCTGGTTTAAAACCATTGCGAACAAAGTCCGTAATTTCACTTTCGATATCTTTAAATGTCGTGACATTCTCAAGCGGTACTGGTCTTGCTCCGGTAATACACTCTGCCAGTTTTTCTTTTCCATGTTTAGTTAAATATTCGTTCGCGTCTTTACAGTCATCAAATGAAGCTAAGAAACAAACCTCAGCGCCTAGTCTACGTATTAACTCTTGCTGTAAAGCTTGACCAGCTTCATCAGCGTCAACTGCTAATATGATTTTTTCTTTGTCTTCGAAATAATCAATACAAGCATCTAAGTAATCTAAATTGTTGCTGTTTAATGTAGCTCCATTAGGTACTGATATTGAATTAGGTACTCCGGCTTCGTGTAATGCCAACACATCCATTTCGCCTTCTACTATAACACACTGATCATAACCAATTATACTATTTATATTGTAAAACACTTTCTCAGCGCCTTTATACAATTTAAAGTTCTTTCTTCCATCGCGATACTTAACATTAATAAGTTGATCGCCAATAAAATAATTGAACTTTATAACGTTCTCGGTTTTACCGGTTTGTGGCATATACTCTGGACCCTCGCCGATCTTAAGATCTTTGAGGGTTTTTTGAGTAATTCCTCTTGTACTGAACCAGTCTTCAACTTTAGTACTTACTTTCTGCACGGTAGGCGTGTCTGGTCTTATATAGACTTTTTCAGAAGCGCCTTTACGTTGATAAGTATGAAGTTGAAAGCTAGTGTTACAATTATGGCAAGTACCGAGACCACGTTCCCAATCATAAGAAGCACATTGTGCTTTTTGATTCTTAGGTTGTCTATCAGAAGAACACAGAGGACAAATCCCTTGTGGTTTACCTTCAGCTAGACCATATTGATTGAAATCATCAATCAAGAATCCATTGATCTCACTTGTTTGCATTTAATCTTCTATTAAAGTTATTTCACCATTCTTGTTTTTACGTGCTGTTACATAATCTTCCATTAGAACGGTAAGTCATCTTCGACTTTCTGAGGTTGTCCAGCTGCTTGAAAGCCTCCATTGCCTTGAGCATCATCTCTTGGCGGTGGAGCTACATTGCTACCGTTAGTCCAAACTACTTTAACGTTACCTAAGTAAGTTTTAGGCGATTTAGCCTCACGCTCTTCTTTTGTTTGCTCGACAATAACAGGACCGTTGTTACCGAAGTTATCTACTTCGTCATTTAACGTAATAGTTATAGGAAGGTATTTACCTTTCTTACCCACGTAGATCTTGCTTTTGTCAATTTGATCTAGATTAATACTTGTTTTGATAATACTTGCCATTAGTAAGTGCTTAATTGGTTGAACATTCTTGTTAACTGGTCTTTATTAGCTCCAGTGTTTCTACGTAGATTATCTACTGCTTTTACGTGTGATTGATTTGCATAAAAGTTTGTTTCATTTGTTTTGATTCCTGTTACGGAACATACTCTTTTTCTTGCTCTTGGCATATTAATTGGTTTTAATTGGTTACATAGTTATTATCCATAGTAAATCGTATTTACTTTGTATTACAACGTTTCTGTTTTAAAGTACTGGTGTGGATCAAAGTCTTTAGTGTTAAAGAATAGATCGTACTGAGCAACTGCTTGCTGAACCTTGTCTTGTCCTTTTGAGTAAAAACTACTAGAACAATCACAAATTTTAATTTGATGGGTGTTTTTATCAATTACCATAAATAGCATTTCATAGCCGAATAACTGATTGTAGATGTAAGCTTGACTGTCGTAGTTATACTTTGATGCTGAATATCTAAACTTAGCAATATCATTAGTAGTTTTTAAGTCTATAATTAACCTTTCATCGTGATTAATTATGTCAGCTTTACCTTTCCACATTTGCCCCTCAATCTCTTTTATAGCTGGAATTTCGTACTCTACATTATTACCTCTGATTAGATCTTTGCATACGGTATTCGACATCATCTTGTCAACCATTAACTCAATTTGATCTACTTCTTGCTGTAGTAAACATAATTCTCCGCCAGAGATCTCTTTATACGCTTTAGTATTCCTCGTGCTCGACTCTATTACTTTAAAGTTTTTAAGCTTATCCGGCTCTAATATAGCGGTGTGAAAATAACCGCCAACTAAAAAAGCCGGAATAGACTTTTGAGGAGTGTGTAGCGCTAAAGGATTTTTTAATAAAGTAGATATATCTGAGTTGCTTAAAAATTGCTTTCCAAACTTACCGTAGTAATGCTCATCTTCTTCTAACTTTTTTAAAATTTCTTTAGTGTTCATTTAGAGTGTTGTTAATTCTTGTTCCACCTCCTTGGTTAGAACATATTTAGCTTTGATAGCTTCTAACTTACCTCCTGACTTAATAAACTCTTTTGCTTTTGCTAATTGTGTAGAGTTCATAGGCGTCTTAGAGTGTTCGTTACTCGCGTCGCTATCCTGAGTATCATCTATAAGAAATAAATTCCCTAGAGAGTACTTCTTGCCATAAGAAGATGCAGAGCCAAACTGTTGTGGTGTCTGCATGCCTTTTTGCAATAGGTCAACGCCAACTAGAGCTGTAGCCGAAACGTGGTTTTCACCATCTGAAATCGTAGCTTTACTTTCTAGTATAGGCATGGGTTGGCTATGGATTAATGTTTCGTTAATCGTAACCGATACTCCTAGTTCTAATAGATAGGGTTTTGTTGCTTCTAAAATGTCTTCGGCAGATCTGAAGTTGTATTTGCCGAATGAGTTAAATCTACTTTTTTTCGATTTAAACTTCGTCTGAATAGTTGAGAGCTTTTCGTTTATTGTCATTACATTGTGGTGTTTGGTCTTATATATATAATCACATATATAAAACTGGTTTTACATTTATATTAATATTTAACTTACAGGTAATCAAGTACTTGCGATGGGTCTACGTTTTTAATTAAACACTGCACAGCTTCTTTTTTTAGCTCCGAAACTCTTACATAATCGCTAGCTCCTTTTATGTTTAATTTTATAGCTATTTCTTTAGCAGAGTGCTTGTCGCAGTCTAATCCGTAAGATAATCTAAGTACTTCGTATTGATTTTCTGTTAAATGCTTTTGCATTAATCCTTTTAAATAAGAGTTCATTAAAGCTATATTGTATGGTTCTGAATTATCAGGAACTTGATACGTCATATCTTCGTCATCTTCGTAAGAATTAGCATCGATGCTTAAAAATATACTATTAAAGAACATGCTAACCATCTTCTCATCTTTAGGATTCTTACGTATTTCGTTCATTTTGTGCTCTGGTATACGTATATCACCTCTATTTATATCCACAGCTCTACGTATAGAACCTTTAATACGTTTAGAGAAGAAAGATTTTAAAGTTTTTTCCTGATCTTCAGAACTTTCTAAAGTTAAGTAATCTAATCTATCAACTGCTTTTATTAAGCCAATTGAACCTTCTTGAATAAGATCATTTATACTCATAACTCCAGAAGCTTGTTGACTAGTTGAGAATTTACGAGCTATGTTTTCTACAAGAGGCAAAAACTTATTTATCAATTCTTTTCTTTCATATTTAGTCAACTCTTTTAGATCAGGCTGTGAAGCTTTAACATCTTCTTTATATCGTACGTAATTTTTTACGTTATATTTTTTCATTTAAAGTATTTTTTTCTTGTTTAAGTTGTTTGTTCATTTTCCTGTGTACTGTTCTGACTGAGCAGTTTAAAATATCAGCTAGAGATTTAATAGTTATTTTATGACCTTCATGGTTTAATAAAAGCATACTGTCGTATATCTGTTCACTATCAATATTACTTTGCTTTCCGATTAACTTACCTACGATCTTTAATTTATCTGCCATGCTTAGCATAGTATAGTCTTTAAAAATTATCTTACGTAGTTTATTGTTAGGCGGTTCTTCTAAATCTGTTTTGTCTATGTCTCGTATTATATTTTCAAGTTTATCTGGTTGCATTGTAAAGGTTGTAAAACCATTATCCTTATTCGCTATGAATGTAGATAGCTTACTAAACTCTTCTAGATTAAGCTGTGGATTTAAATGCCAGATGACTCTTAAGTGCCATCTAAGAGATTTGTACGTGTTTATCAATGCCTTACTTCTAAATAAATCATAGAACTCATACGTACCATCTTCGTAGAAATAGCCCCAATCAAACGAATGACTAGGTTTATCAGAGACTGGAAGTCTTCTATAGATAATACGGTTATCGTTTAAATGTTCTATTTTTCGGTGTGACATTAGCCTGTTACTCTTTAATAATTAGTAGCCTATTGTCACATTTCAAAATGAAATGGTTTTTAGCCTTCGGCTGTATTTTTTTATTAATAAAGCTTTTCTTTTTAACTCCGGTTCGTCAAGCGGTTTGTCGTTTCTTACGGCTATCATCACGTCGTCTATTATTTCTTGTCTAAGTTCATATATATTATTCCATAAATAAGTTTTATGATATCTTTTTCTTGTGCACATTATTTTGTGGCTTCCTATTTTTATTGTCATCTTTTCTAAATTTTTTTATAGCTGATTTAACTGTTTCATTAGATTGAATAGTGTGGTTGTATATTTTATAGCTCATATTTTTATTTTAAAAGTTGTTTGTGATTTACTACACTTACCACATAAAGTTCTATAGAAGCTATTTAAAGCTCCGCAGTTACATTTCCAAGAGTTGTCTACTGGTTCCATATTTTTATTATTTAGTTAAATCGTATAAGTCCCAATGATCTAAATCTGGATATTCTTCATCAGCCTTATCGT
>Ga0307489_10000232_pt1 | contig 31755 bp, 46 predicted proteins | sample SB12metaG_FD_202247 | JGI IMG/M metagenome (GOLD analysis project Ga0307489, IMG submission 202247) | Sea-ice brine microbial communities from Beaufort Sea near Barrow, Alaska, United States - SB 1.2 | ecosystem: Environmental > Aquatic > Marine > Coastal | place: USA: Alaska | collected... | reverse complement strand
CGACCTAGGGCGGCGTCATCCGCGCCTTCGCTGGTGTAGGGATTCACGGCGGTGGCGTCGGTTGGAGTGCCGGCGTTTTCATCATCCTCGTAGTCGTCGGGCATGTTACTGGCAGCGTCGAGAGGGTCGATGCACTCCATCTGGACATTGGAGTCGAAAGAACGCCAGGCGTTGACGCCGCACGGCGTGGGGTTCTTGTACATGAGCGACGGCGCACCGAGGTGTAGCGACGTAAGTTGAAATTGAAAGCAAAGTTTGAAAGCGTTTCGCCACATTGCAGTTTCAAGCGCTTAGGTCCATGCGCTTTCAACGTGGGTGCGATAGGGTCAACCTGCACCGCCCTACCCACGTCATCTGCGCCGTACAGGGCGAACATCTCGATAGAGTAGGTGCCCGCGACGAGGGTGACGGCCTGCTCCCAGGGGCTCACACTCGTGCACTGTTCAGCTCAACGTAAGCACTTCTTGGGGGAGTAGTTGTTGAGTTTCAGTGACAAAAACGGCTCATGTTGAGCAGAATAGTGGACGAGTGTAAGCCCCTGCCTGCTCCAGCAGCGGGCGGGCGGTGGGGTCCGCGGTGAAGTACTCGGTGTAGCGGCGCAAGTTAAAATTGAAAGCAAAAGTTAAAAGCAGTTCATCATATTATAGTTTCAAGCGCTGAAGCCATAGGCGCTTTCAACACGGGTTTTGAAACTGTCACCCTGCACCACCCTACCTCGGTGCGGTCCACCACCACGATGTAGCGGCGCTAGTTGAATTTGAAACCAAAGTTTGAAAGCGATTCATCATATTGTAGCTTCAAGCGCTGAAACCATAGTCGCTTTCAACAACACGTGTTTTGATACTGTCAACCCGCACTGCCCTACCACGGTGCCGTCTTCGTTGGCGATGACGAGGGACACGGCGAAGGCGTTGCCGCCGTCAGCCTTGACGCAGGGGCTTACACTCGTCCACTTTTCGGCTCAACGTAAGCACTTTCTGTGGGATAGGGGGAGCATTTAGGGGTTGTGTAGGGGGTGTTTAGGTGGTATTAGAGGGCATTAGAGGGCATTAGAGTGTGTTAGGGGGTGTCTAGGGTGTATTCTGTGTCAGAAACGGCTCAGGTTGAGCTGAAAAGTGGACGAGTGAAAGCCCCTGCCTTGAAGAACCACGGCCCCTTGAAGTCGATCAGGACGTGAGCGCTGATACGCTGGAACAGGTTCGCGGCGCCGGTGAGGGCGTTGTCGGACGACCGGACGCACGACGCCACCGCCGCCGACACGTTGGACGTCAGTTCGAACAGGTGGCACTCGTCATTGTACTCGTACGCCGCAAACGCCTGCTTGAGCCCGCCCTTGGTGTAGCGGCGCAAGTTAAATTTGAAAGCAATATTCGAAAGCAGTTTATCATATTTTAGTGTCAAGCGCTTAGTTCCACACTTTTAACACAGGCTTCATCGGTTCAACCGGCACCGCCTTACCTTTGTAAGGTCGCGGTGCGTGAAGTACGCGGCGCCGGAGGAGACGAACGCGACGTCAATGGCCGGACCGGCGTGATCGTCGGAGAGATGGAAGGCGGCGTCGGCGGACTCTGATTCGGAGCCGGCCTGCCCGAGGCGGCTGCCGGTGGCTGAGGCTGCGCGCCGGCTCAGTCGAACCTTGCCAAAGCCATTCTCGCCGGAGCGCAGAACCACGGGGGCGGTGTCGACCCAGGTGGCGAGGTCGTTCGCCGCGGAGCCACGGCTGTGGAAGAGGACCACATTGGCACCGTTTTTGTTTCCGGCGCCAGTGCTCAACGTGAAGTTAGCCTCCGGCGCGCTCGACTCCAGGTAGTGGAACGAGACGGTGACAGTCTCCGCCGCCGCCTCATCGAGGCAGGTGTTGAGGTCGAACTCGACCCACTCGTCGCCGGCATGCTCGGCGTGGTCGCCGGCGAAAAAGGCGTACCCCGAGCCACCGATGGAGTTGGCCGCGCACGGCATGTCGGCGGCGAGGAAGGACACCTCGGTGTAGTGGCGCATGTTTTGAAATTGAAAGCAAAGTTTATTGAAAGCAGTTTATTACACTTCATTAGTTTCAAGGGCTTAGATCCAGCCAGGCGCTTCCAAGTTTCAACGTTGGTTTCATCGGGTCATGGTCAACCTGCAAACTCTAAACCCTCAACCCTAAACCCTACCTCGGACTTGGACAGCGCGCGGTTGAAGAAGGCCACCGAGTCGATCTCGCCCTGCATGGCGCGGGTCACCTTGATGTAGCGGCGCAAGTCGAAATGGAAAGCAAAGTTTGAAAGCGGGTCATCATAGTTTAGTTTCAAGCGCTCATGTTCAGGCGCTTTCAACACGGGTTTTGATACTGTCAACCTGCACCACTCTACCTTGACCGTGCCGTCGCCCGCCACGACGGCGGCGCCCATGTAGACGGCGGAGAGTGACGCGCCCGGTGCCTCCTGGAACCAGGGGCTTACACTCGTCCGAAGTCGGTTCAACCAGAGCCGTTTTTGGTCACTGCAACCCTTCAACCACCGAACGAATACCACAGAAAGTGCTTACGTTGAGCTAAAATGTGGACGAGTGTAAGCCCCTGCCTGGAACTTGAACGCCGCCGCGTCGCCCTCCGCGCAGTGCAGCGGGAACGAGAACCCGTCGATCAGGGGCTTCCACTCCTCCACTTTTTGGCTCGACGTGAGCGCTGTTTGAGAGAGAGAGAGAGAGAGAGAGAGAGAGAGAGAGAGAGAGAGAGAGAGAGAGAGAGAGAGAGAGAGAGAGAGAGAGAGAGAGAGAGAGAGAGAGAGAGAGAGAGAGAGAGAGAGAGAGACGCTTCCGCGTGTATAAGGAGGCACCAGGCTTTCGCCCTGGCACCCGTGGCTGAAACGGCTGAAAACGGCTCGAAAACGGTTGTAGTTGAGAAGTGGACGAGTGTTTCTCCCCCCTGCCGTCGATGTACACGGTGAGAACGTCGCCGTCGCCGTGCTCGGCGTCCACCACGAACACCACGTGGTGCCAGTGCCCGTTGTTGATGCGCAGGTCGACGCGCTGCGGCACAGGGGACTCCGAGTGGCACACGGTTTGGCCCCCGTACACCGCCTTCATCTCCAGCGCGCCCAGCGGGGTGATGCCCACGGTCAGGGGCTTACACTCGTCCGTTTTTGAGCTCAAGGTAAGCACTTTTTGTGTACTACACGCGTCCGCTTGTCGGCTTGACGTGAGCACTTTTCGTGGGCTATTTGGGAAGTTGCATCGACAAAAACGTCTCAGGTTGAGCTGAGAAGTGGACGTTAGCTGTGGCATCAGTGACCACAAGCGGCTCAGGTTGAGCTGAGAAGTGGACGAGTGTAAGCCCCTGCCCACGGTGACGTACGACGGCGCCGCCAAAAGAACATCGCCGGCCTTTCCGCTCCCGCCCGCCCCCCAGGACGCTTCCACGACGCCGGGATCTGCGAACGTGGCAATCACCTCGCCGTCCTTGGGGATAGCGCCGACGGAACGCACGTAAAGAGAGAGGGTGCCCTCGGCGTGCGCTTTGCCGTCCAGGCGCGACGCGAGCACCCGACCGGAGACGACGTCACGGTCAAACCGCAGAGCGAACTTGCCCGCCTTGGCATCCGCGTCCAGATACTCGGTGGTATCCTTGGTGTCAGCGGGCATGAACTTCGCATCCTCCTGCGTCTTGCTACAGGTAAACTCGTAGAGCGTGGCCTTGGTGTAGCGGCGCAAGTTGAATTTGAAAGCAAAGCTTAGAACCAGTGTCATCACATTCATGTTTCAAGCGCTGACACCAGGCGCTTTCAACACGGGTTCCAAGCCCTTTCAACCTGCACCTCCCTACCTTGGCGCTGTGCTCGTCAGCCTCGGCCTTCCAATCGCAGTCCGCGACGAAGTCGCCGTCCGTCCCCGGCACCGCCTCGCCGCAGTCGCCGCCGCCCTCAAACGTGAGGTGCATGACGCGGCCGTCGGCGGCGCGCTTGGTGTAGCGGCGCAAGTTGAAATTGAAAGCAAAGTTTGAAAGCGTTTCATCATATTGTAGCTTCAAGCACAGAAACCATAGGCGCTGCGCTTTCAACACGGGTTTTGAGACTGTCAACCTGCACCTCCCTACCTTGGTGTTGGTGCCCGCCATACTGCACTTCCCATCGCCGTCGAGGCGCATGGTGGGCGCCTTGTTGTAGCGGCGCAAGTTGAATTTGAAAAAAAAACGAAGTTCGAAAGCAGTTGGATCATATTCTAGTTTCAAGCGCTTAATTAGTTCCAGTCGGTTTCAACGTTTCAACGTGTGTTTGATATGACAAAGTGCGTGAAACCACTTAGACACTTAGCAACAAGTAGTACTAAGTCGTCCAAATGGAGCGTTCTGATTGGTCGAGCGGGACGACTTAGCACTAAGTCTCACTCAGTGTCTAAGTGGTTTCACGCAATTTGTCATAGGGACAACCTGCACCGCCTTACCTTGACGCTGCTCCACTCGTACGCCGCCGTTTTAATGCCGGCGCCAATTGCGGCGTCCACCGCGTTGACCACGTCCTCCTTGCAGAGCGGCTTGGTCGGCACGCAAGACTGAAGGCCGCCGGGGAAATCCTCGGGTGCCTGGCAGAAGGGCTTAGCGACGTACTCGAGGGAGAGCAGGCTGGCCTTCTTGGCATCTTCGCAGTCCATGTCGGGCATCATGCCCGCCGAGACGGACTTCCACTGAAACACGTTGGTGGAATGAAAGTCGAGGACCTCATAAGCCATGGGCTGCGTCCAGCACGAGCTCGGGGGCTTGTACTCCATCGAGATCTCGCCGGCGGTGTTGGCGCCGGTGGTGACACCCAGGATGTAGCGGCGCAAGTTGAGTTTGAAGGCAAAGTTTGAAAGCGGTGCATCATATGATAGCTTCAAGCGATGAAGCCAGGCTCTTTCAACACTAGTTTCAACATTTTTCAACTTGCACCTCCCTACCAGAATGGCGATGACGAAGCGAGTGCTGCCGGCCAGGGCGATGCGGACATGGCACGCGGAGCGGCCGCACTTCAGGTTGCACGCGCCATCGCCGAGCGCTAGGGGCTTACACTCGTCCACTTCTCAGCTCAACGTAAGCACTTTTTACGGGACACGTTTAGTACCCTCAGTAGATATGTGGGTCATAACTCGTCACAAACTGGACACATATCGGATCACTGACCAGCACGGCTTAGGTCGAGCAGCAGCCCCTGCCGAGCGCGTCGCACAGGTTCGGCGATCCCTTCACCTTGATGCCGGTGGCCTGAACTAAAAGCTTGGCGTGCTTAAAGATGTTGACTCCCTTGAACCTGAAGTTCCAGTACACCAGCGCCGTAGTCGTCTTGTACATGGGCGTCGCCAGAATGCAGTGGCGCACGTTGGAATTGAAAAGCAAAATTTAGAACGCAATTTATCATATTTGAGTTTCAGGCGCTGAACCACGCAGGCGTTTTCAACACGGGTGTCAACACGTGTCACTTGCACCGCACCGAAACCTGTGACCTAAACCCTAACCCGTAAACCTAAACCGCCCTACCATTAGGAAGCCAAAGCGGTGCATGACGTTCTTGTTCGTGTCCTTGGTGTAGCGGCGCATGTTGAATTTGAAAGCAAAAGTTGAGAGCAGTTGATAATATTTCAGTTTCGAGCGCTTCGTTTCAGGCGCTCTCAACGTGAGTTTGATAGGGGCAGCCTGCACCGCCCTACCTTGGGGTCGAAGAGCTTGAGGCGCGTGAAGTCATATTCAGTGGTATTGACGTATTGCGTCTTGTTGTTCATCGTCCATTCGGCGTTCATCGTGAAGAACGTATCAGTGCCCTTGATGTAGCGGCGCAAGTTAAAATTGAGAGCAAAACTTGAAAGCAGTTAATCACAGCTCAGTGTCAAGCGATTAATTTCATGCGCTTTCAACATCGGTTTGATAGGGTCAACCTGCACCCCCTTACCTCGACGGCCGCAACCCGGCGCGCCGCGTAGTGGATGTCGCCGTACGCCAGGGGCTTGCACTTGTCCACTTTTCGGCTCAACGTAAGCGCTTTTTGTGGGATACGCCGCGTGTAGTCAGTGAAAAACGGCTCAGGTTGAGCTGAAAAGTGGACGAGTGTTAGCCCCTGCCGTACGCGTTCGGCAAGGTGTACGCCTGGTCCTCCCTCGTTTTAGAAGCGCAAGTTGAAATTGAAAGCAAAGTCTTGAGAGCAGTTTATCATATTTCAGTTTCAAGCGCTTAGTTCCAAGCGCTTTCGAGTTTCGACGTGGGTTTGATAGTGTCAACCTGCACGCTGCACCGCCCTGCTTTGTGTCGGTGTACATGCACTTGGCGATGCCGGTGAGGTTCATGGCCTTCCCGGGGCAATACCGATGCCCGAGCTTTAGTGGCGCAAGTTGAATGTGGAAGCAAAATTTGAAAGCGGTCCATCATAACTTAGTTTCAAGAGCATAGATCCAGGCGCTTTCAACACGGGTTTCATCGGTTCAAGCTGCACCGCCCTGCCCAGCAGGCGGTCCATATCGCCGCTCATGATGTAGCACCGCGACTGCCCCTCGCCAGGGGCGTACACTCGTCCACTTCTCAGCTCAACCTAAGTCGTTTTGGTCTGGGTTCCGTTTTGCGTCCGGCATTTGACGAGTTATGACCCGTCGATCTTTTTACACCTACTGAATCCAACAGAAAGTGTTTACGTTGAGCTGAGAAGTGGTCGAGTGTAAGCCCCTGCCCCGCGCACTGGCCGTGCAGCACGTCCAGCACCTCCTGCTTGTCCGCCCGGCACGCGGCGCCCGTGGTGTAGCGGCGCAAGTTGAAACTGAAAGCAAAGTTTGAAAGCGCTTCATCATATCCTTTTTTTTCAGCGCTTAGTTACAGGCGCTATCAACGTGGGATTGATAGGGTCAACCTGCACCGCCGTACCGTGGGGATCATGCTCTGGAAGCACATCCCGGGATGCATGTCGAACGCCAGCTGTGGGAGCACGGCGGAGTCGCCGTAGACCGCATCCACAAAGCCGGTCATCACCATGCCGTCGTCGCACTCGAACATCGTGTCGAGCTCGTAATGTGCCACGGTCATGCACGACTTGCACCCGTTTTCGCACTGCTTGGTGTTGTCCACGTTGTAGCGGCGCAAGTTAAAATTGAAAGCAAAACTGGAAAGCAGGTTATCACATTTTAGTTTCAAGCGCTTAGATCTAGGCGCTTTGAAGGTGTGTTTCATCGGGTCAACCTGTACCGCCCTACCATGTTGTCGACGATGGCTTCGTTCTTCTCGACGACGGCCTGGCTGAGGGAGCCGCAGCGCGCGATGAGGCTGAGCGCGAGGGAGCCCGGCGCGCACCGCCCGGCGGCGAGGTCGCCGGCGGCGCAGTCGCCGAGGAGGGCGCGCGAGGCATCGATCTCGCACGTTTCCAGGCCGGCGCACAGCGCCTTGCGGGAGGGTCATTGAGAAGAAGCACTCGACCGAGATCGGATCATGACTCAGCTTCAGGGTTAATGCTCATACATACGCACGGAGCATACGGAGGAGGAGGACGGAGGAGATTCAACGTCGGTCGAGTGCTTGTTCTCAAGACCCCCCCCGCCTTGAGGCTCTCGAGCAGCTGCACGCGCTCCGCCGCCACTGTCATGCGCCGCGTTCGGATGTCGGTCTCGTTCACGCCGCACTTGATGGGGAGGTCGTCAAAGTCCCAGGACGGCTGCTCCACGGCCACGCAGGAGGGCCATTGATGACAAGCTCGACCGAGATCGGATAATGAATTACTACTACCATGGTTCGGCCCTGTATACCCAGTGCCGTTCGTCCCATTTGCCCATACCCACACTCCGCTTCTCTTGTTATGAGTTGGGGCCTTTATTCATAGTAGTGAATGTGAATGCTCATACAAACGACATACGTGCGGGGGAGGCTAGACGTGCGGGGGATGTTGGGGAAGATATTCAATGTCGGTCGAGTGCTTGTCATTCAACAACCCCCCCTGCCACGCCCCATACGGCATCGGCGAAGTCGATGATCTCCTGCTCCTCGCCGCACTGCACCTCCGCGCGGGTGCCCTCTTCCACGCGCACGCACGTGTGGCAGACGCTCCCCGCGCACTTCACTCGCCCGTCGTCCTCGGAGCAGGGGCTTACACTCATCCACAATTCGGCTTATCGTGAACACTTTTGTGGGATACGCTGGGTGGTTTCATGGAGTTTCGGTGTAAAAAACGGCTCAGGTTGAGCTGAGAAGTGGACGAGTGTAAGCCCCTGCCTCGGAGCTGCCGCCCGCACCCCCGCCGAGCTTAGCAACGGCGCCGAGATGCTTCGCCAGGCCGAGTGCGTACGTCGGCCCGCGGTCGTAGGCGGGCCCGCGGCGGCCGAGCCCGGCGGAGGCGCCCTTCTTCTTCAGCGCCTCCATCTCATCGGCGCGCGCCTTTTCGTCGGCCAACCGCTCCTTCTCAACGAGTCGCGCGGCCACCGCCTCTTTCTTGGCGATGATGCGGCCGAGCGCCTTGGTGTAGCGGCGCAAGTTGAAGTTCAAAGCAGAAGTTGAAAGCAGTATATCATCACACTTCAGTTTCAAGCGGTTTAGGGTTCCGGGTTTAGTTTCAGGCGGTTTCAACTTGGGTTTCATAGTGTCAACTTGCACCGGCCTACCTTGGCGATGCATGGGTCGGCGCCCCCGATGTCCAGAGTGAACGGTCCCAGGACCAGCGTCGACTTCGGCACGAACATGTGGACGTCAATCTTGGGCTCCAGCGTGTAGCGGCGCACGTTGAAATTGAAACCAAATTTTGTAAGCGTTTCATCATATTGTGGCATCAAGCGCTGAGACCATGGGCGCTTTCAACACGGGTTTTGATACTGTCAACCTGCACCGCCCTACCAGAGAGAAGAGGTCGATGTTCAAAAGGAGGACATCGAACTTGAACAGGAAGAGGATGTCGACGTTTTTCATGAGGAAATAGACACCGGTGGGGATCACCGTCCCGGACAGGAGCTTGGTCGGGAACGGCGAGAGGTTGATGGAGCACTCCACCCGTTCCATCTGCAAGATGTCGAATACCTTGATGTAGCGGCGCAAGTTGAATTTGAAAGCAGAAGTTGAAACCGGATCATCACAATCTAGCTTCAAGCGCTGAAACCAAGCCCGGTCCAACCGGGGTCTAAGAGGGGTCATGAACATGGTGTCAACCTGCACCGCCCTACCTTGACGAAATCGCCGACGGCGGTCTGGATGCTCTTAACGTCCAGAGCATCCACGGCTTCCTTCGGGATCAAGCTCTCGCCGGAAGACAGGATGTAGTTCGTCAGAAACGAGACGGGGTTGAACTGAGCAAACGCGAGGAACAGACGCGTGAGCAGGATGTTGTTCAAGCCGAAGACGAACGCGAGCTTGTACTTGGGGAACGCGATCTTGACCGCCATAGACCAGGGGCTTACATTCGTCCACTTATCCGCTCAACCTAAGCCGTTTTCGTCTGTGAGCCGTTTGCAAATTGTGTCCAGTTTGTGACGAGTTATGACCCATATAGCTACTGAAGGTAGGTACCCAACGTAGCCCACACAAATTGCTCACGTTGAGCTGAGAAGTGGACGAGTGTAAGCCCCTGCCATAGACACGAAGCCGGTCATGGGCTTCGGGCCGAAGATGTCGTACGAGGCGCACGTGTACCGAGATCTAGCGGCGTAAGTTGATGTTAAAAGCACAACTTGAAAGCAGTTTATCAAATTTTAGCTTCAAAGGCTTAGTTCCAGGCGCTTTCAACGTGGGTTTCATAGGGTCAACCTGCACCGCCCTACCGCGACATGATCGCACTGTCGAACCTCTTGTCCTTGCCGCCTAGCCGCGCGAGCCCCCCCGGGTCCGGGTTGGCCGCCAAGGCATCCGAGGCGCGCGGTCCCACGAGCTTGGCTTGGCGCTCTTGCTCCGCGGTGTGCCTCGCGGCTCCGAGCGCCGCCGCACCCGCACCTGACGCTGACGCTGCGGACTTGTCGGGCGAGAGCCCGACATCCACGGGGAGCTTCCCGTCGACGTACAGCGCGGAGGAGCACATCATGAGCCCGGCCTCGAACTCGGGCTCCTTGGTGTAGCGGCGCAAGTTGAATTTGAAAGCAAAGTTTGAAAGCGGTACATCATGTTTTAGTTTTAAGCGCTCGATTTTAGGCGCTGTCAACGACATGGGTTTCATCGGTTCAACCTGCACCGCCTTACCTTGGGCATGCACTTGTAGGCCACGGTGAAGACGCGCCAGATGGCCGCCACGCCGCTGGTGGAGGCGATCTCCGACGACGCGGAGCTCACCTGAACGATGTTTTAGAGGGGTATTAGAGGGGTATTAGAGGGGCGTTAGAGGGGTGTTTGAGGAGTGTTACAAGTGTATTACAAGGGCGTTAGAGGGGTATTGTAAGGGTAATACCGGGGTATTAGAGGTTCATGAGCGGGGTATCAGAGTGGTATTAGAGGGGTAATAGAGGGGTAATAGAGGCATCGCGGGGCTCACCTCTTCGATGCAAACGGAAATCTGCTCCAGGAAGTTGAACCCGTACGGGAACAAGAGTCCCATGGACGGCGCGAGGCCGAAGGGGTTCGCCCAAACCACGTCCTTCTCCCCGGTGAGTTTCATGAAACCGCCCATCGCGAAGTATATGCCGTTGGTGGCGGACCACCCGATTTCAAAGTACCCCGAGCCCATCAGCTCCATGGGTGCGAGCTTTTGAGGGAAGATGTCGCACGCCTCCGAGCCGGGGCCGTTGGGGTTGTCAGTGTTCAGATCACACCCAGGTTTCATCCAGCCGAACATGGTGTTGAAGATCTCGAGCGGGGGATGGATGTCGTAGAACAACACAATCTCGCCGGAGGCCATGATGTAGCGGCGCAAGTTGAAATTGAAAGCAACATTTGAAAGCAGATCATCAGATTTTAGTTTCAAGCGCTCAGACCCTGGCGCTTTCAACGTGGGTTTGATGGGGTCAACCTGCACCGCCCCACCATGAATTCGAGGTCGTCGCTCACCTTGGCGGCAAAGATGATGCGCATCGACTTGAAGCGGATGTCGCCGATGGGCAGTCCGCCCCCCGTGAACTCCAGCGCGGTGGAGAAGCTGAGCGAGACTGTCTCGATGTCAAAGCCCACGACGAACGGCCAGTCAGCGAGAGGCGACCAGACAGCAGGGTCATTGAGATCGAGCACTCGACCGAAATCGGAGCATGCCTTTACCTTCAGGGTGAGCGCTGAGGCCATACGAGTACAGCTCACAACCCGTTTTCAAGAAATAGTGGTCGAAAACGTTTTTTTTCGTCCAAAATCTCCCAGAATCGCCCAAAATGCCCCAAAATACCCCAAAAATGACGCTTGAAAATGGGCATATCTGCGGAAATATATAGTTTCTGAAAACGGGTTATGAGCTATACTCGTACGCGCGGAGGAGGAGTCGATTCAACGTCGGTCGAGCGAGTGCTTGTTCTCAATGACCCTGCCAGATGTCCCCTTCGAAGAACGTCTTGAACGGACCCATGGGGTCGTCGAGGGCGAACGAATCACTCATGATCTTCCCCATGATTTCGAGGCTGTCCTGAATCTGGGAGATGAGGTCGAGCCGGATGCCAAGCGAGAACCCCCTTGCAGGAGGTTCATGGAGAACAAGCACTCGAACCAAGGTTGGAGCAATGACTCGACGTCAGTATGTGTGAGTGAGTGCTCATACGTACGTCGGTACGTGCGGAGGAGGGGGAGGATATTCAACGTGACGGTCGGTGGTCGGTAGAGAGCTTGTTCTCAATAACCCCTTGCCTTGGCACGTACGATAGGCTGGGGAGGCCGTACTCCTCGCTGTCGAACTCGGGCTTCTTAATCTCGACGGTGGAGAAGGCGAGGTCGAGTCTCTTGATGACCTTGACGGGGCCCGTGGTGTAGCGGCGCAAGTTGACATAGATGGCAAAGTTTGAAAGCACTTTATGATATTCTAGTTTCAAGCGCTGAAATCAACGGCGCTTTCAACACGGTTTTGATACTGTCAACCTGCACCGCCCTGCCGTGGCCAAGTCCAGGAGCATCCCGAGGGTCTCGAGCTCCCCGTCAATCGCCTTGAAAGCGGAGGCGAAGGTGAAGTCGCCGAGTTCAACGGAAATCATCACCATGACATCACTCCAGTCAATCACGAGGACGGTGAACGAAAGCTTGATGAGAAACAGGTTGCAGCCAGTGGCGGAGGCGATGAGCATCTGCTCGCCGTCTCCCGTCATCATGAACATCAGGGTGAGGCTCTCGCAAGATAGGAACTCGTAGGTGAGCTTCTTCAGCGCGCCAATCCCTTGCACGATGGGGCTGTCCGGGTCGTTGTCGGCGATGTCGTCATACCACTGCCAGGGGTTGATGTTGAGCAGGTCTTGCATGAACTGCAGGGGACCGACGTCGATCGCTTGCGCGGAGAGACTGATGGATCCGTCGCTGTCGATGCTGGCGGCGATCACGTAGCGCTCCTTAAAAGTCGCGGAGAGCCGGATCTTGATCACTCCCTCGATTGATGACACCTCGAGCCCGAACTCCAGCGGTAAATCCAGCTCGATGAAGCCCCAGAGCTTGACCTTCTTGCCGGAGGTGACGGCGAGACTGGCGGTGAGCTTGAAGTCACCATCCCTCAGGGTCTTACACTCGTCCACTTTTCGGCGTGACATGAGCACTTTTTGAGGGATTCGCTGGGTTATTGCAGGGTTTCAGTGACAAAATCGCTCAGGGTGATATGATAAGTGGAGGAGTGGAAGCCCCCTGCCATCGATGCCGAGCTCGAGGGAGACTTCGCCCTTGAGACCGAAGGCGCCAATGTCGCCAAAGCCCAGGTCAGGGAGGTTAATCACCTCAATCGTCCCAGTTCCCTTGAGATCACCCATTTTCTCGATGGGAAGGTTGGCGTGCAGCGCGACGGTGAGTTTGGCGTACGTGCCCCCGCTGTCGATGTCTCCGATCATGGGCAACTCGATGACCACGTCGGCGTCAAGCGCCAGAGACTGATCCGCGCTAAACGCCAACGAAGCCGACGCCTTGAGCCAGGGACTTACATGTACACTCGTCCACTTCTCGGCTTGACGTGAGCAGTCTTTTGAGGGATATGTTGGGTGACTTAGGTGACTTAGGTGACTGAGGTGACTAAGGTGACAGGGTTTAGGGTTTGAAATGGCACAGGTTGTGCTGAGAAGTGGACAAAGAGAAGTGGACAAATGAAAGCCTCTGCCTTGAACTCCATCACTTGCATGGAGCCGGAGAACTTGACGGCGGGGACCAGCACCTCGTCCTTCATCACCATCTTAATGGACACCGTGATGTAGCGGCGGCAAGTTGAAATCGAAAGCAAAGTTTGACAGCACTTCATCGTATTTTAGCTTCAAGCGATGGTATCCTAGTGCCTGGTCTGTAACCCGTACTTGTACAAGTACTTCGTACTTGGAGTTTGGTGATCAGGCCAAGAGTCAAATGTGTTTTGGTGATTTGGCCACAAGTCAAACGGTACCACAGATTACAATCCGTACTACGAACATACCAGGCACTAGTAGGCGCTTTCAACACGGGTTTGATACTGGCGACTTGCACCGCCCTACCGCGACGCCGCTGATGATGAGATCCTGAACGACGAGCTTCGGCATGGAGACTTGGATGTCGACCGCGGACTCGCCCTCCGCCACGTCGCCGCACGCCAGGGGCGAAACACGCGTCCACTTTTCGGCTAGACATGAGCGCTTTTTGCGGGATATACATCGGGTCATTTAAGGACGTCAGTGACAAAAACGGCTCAGGTTGAGGTGAGAAGTGGACGAGTGTTTCGCCCCTGCCGCACGCGAAGATTCCCGTGGCGCTGAACCTCTGGTCGAGCCAGTCGCCCGGCTCCAAGGTCCAGTACATACCGCTCGCCGCGTCATACAATGCCGTGTAACTCAAGAAGCGACGTTGCATCTTCAGGTACACTGCCGACTGCCATGCCAGCGTTGAATGGCTACGTGCCTGGCCAATACCATTTTTCGGGGTTTAACAGCTCAAGAAGGCACTGAAATGTCCGGCCGCGGTCGGCCAGAAGCTACCTGATCAGGTAGTTTTTTACTCAAACCCCCAGTTTCTTAAATTAGAGGGGGTCGCGCCGCGTAGTATGTACTCAACCGCCCCTACCCAGCTTGACCGAGAGCGAGCCACTGATCTTCATCGAGTCGCCCGTCTTGCAGGGCAGCACCATGTCCACGGTGACAACGCCAATGTGTAGTGGCGCAAGTTGAAATTGAAAGCAACCGTTGAAAGCAGTTTATGATATTCTAGTGTCAAGCGCTGAAATCATAGGCGCTTTCGACACGGGTTTTGATACTGGCAACCTGCACCGCCCTACCAGTGATGCCGTCGCCAAGCGCCAGCTGCAGGCTTCCCTTGATGTAGCGGCGCAAGTTGAAATTGAAAAACAAATTCTGAAAGTGATTCATCATGTTTATGATTCAAGCGCTGATACCATAGACGCGTTGACTTCATTTCGACACGGGTTTTGATGCTGGCAACTTGCACCGCCCTTACCTTGGCGCGGATGCCCCAGTTGAACTCGCTGCCTTTCTTTAAAGACATCGAGGTGGAGACCGTGAGCTCGGGCTTTGCGACGGCGCCGGGGATTTGGATGCCGCCCCCATCAATCGCGAGCGTCCCCTCGATGACACCCGTCCAGTCCAGGTCAGTGAGCTCGGCGCTGCCCCCCTTCTTTTGGCGCACACCCACCAGCGACATGGACATGTCCTTGATGTAGCGGCGCAAGTTGAGATTCAACGCAAGGTTTGAAACCGGTTTATCATAATATACGAGTAGCTTCAAGCGCTGATACCAGAGGCGGCGCTTTCAACACGGGTTTTGATACTAGCCACCAGCACCGCCCGACCTTAATGACCACCCCGTCCACGAGCTTCAGCTCGGTCATGCGCCCCGTGACGTAGCGGCGCAAGTTGAAATTGAAAGTAAAACATTGAAAGCGATTCATCATATTACCGTTTCAAGCGCTCAAACCGTAGGCGCAGGCGCTTTCAACAAAGATTTTGATACTGGCAACCTGCACCGCCCCACCGTGAGGTCGATGATAGTCATTTGTTCCTCCTTGCTCTAGCGGCGCAAGTTGACATTCAAAGCAAATTTAGACATCGGTTCATCATACGTTAGTTTCAAGAGCACAGATCCAGGTGGTTTCAACACGGGTTTCATCGCTTCAACCTGCACCGCCCTACCTTGCAGTACTTGGTGAGGACCACAGTGATGCCTTCGACGACAAACGCGCCGGCGTTTAAAGCCCGGCATCATCCACGTCATTTCGTGTGAATGACCAAAAAGAACTTCGTAAACATGGTAAAAAACACCAGATGACGTGGATGATACCATGTCCACGTCATTTGGTGTGAACGACCATAAAGTACTTCGTAAACATGGTAAACATCACCAGATGACGTGGTTGATACCAGGCCTTACCGGCGTCCGCCTTGAGCGAGCCCGAGATGACGGTGCCCGCGTCGATGCACTCGGTGCTCTTCCGCATCCTGCCGATGATCGTGAACGGACCGAAGGCGAGCGTGATGGCAATGGTCATGTCGAGCTTCAACTCGCCCGACGTGGTGTCAAAGACGAAGACGCCCGCCGCGTTGACGTTGGCGCCGCCACCGCCGCCGCCGATGTCGGCGTCGGCGGAGAGGACACCCTTGTTGTGGCGGCGCAAGATGAAATTGAAAGCGAACGTTGAAAGCAATTGATGAGATTCCAGTTACAAGCGCTGAAACCGTAGGCGCTTTCAGCACGGGGTTTGATACAGTCAACATGCACCGACCTACCTTGTAGAAGAACTCGTCGCCGTTTTTGAAGCAGTCCATGTCGAGGTCAAGCGAGTTCATGCTGACGCCCTGGATTGTCAGCGGCTTCGTCACGCGGGTGTTGAGATGGAACACCTTGACCGCGACGCCGTCGACGAGGTACTTGGGCGGCGGCGGCGAGGGCGGCGGAAGCGGCAGCGGCGGCGGCGGCGGCGGGGCCGGCGGCGGCGGAATGGGAATCGCCGCACACGAAGCGATGGCCTGCATCTTGTTGCGGCCGCACCCGCCCGTGATGTAGCGGCGCAAGTCGAATGTGATAGCAAACTTTAAAAGCGGCTCATTATATTTTATTTTTAAGAGCTCAATTCCAGGCGCTTTCAATATGGTTTCATCGGTTCAACCTGCACCGCCCTACCGTGACGCTCCACCCAGTCATGACCTCGCCGTAATGGCAGGTCGGGGCATGCTTCTCCGAGATGTAGCGGCGCGAGTTAAAATTGAAAGCAAAATTCTGAAAATCAGTTTATCATATGTTAGTTTCCAACGCTGAGCGCTGAATTCAGGCGGTTTCAACACTGGTTCCAACACGTGTCATCTTGCACAGCCCCACCAAGGATTGCAGCGTATCGCCCGCGGCACCTCCCACGTCGCATTTGCCGCTCCGACGCACCGGCTTAAGAGGGAGCGTGGACTTGCAGCACGTGAATTTGACGCGTCCGAAATCCGCACTAGACTCCAAGCGCCAATCAGTCATGAAGTGATCCGTCGCGCACTGGATGTTCTCGCTGAATACCCCAATGTTGTTGAGAGCGCCGTTGTTGGCGTTTATCTGTGTCCAGCTCGTGGTGGTCTCTAAGCAGTTGTCCCTCCCCTCGTCCATGGGCAGTGGTGTCTTCACGGTGTGTCCACCAGCCCTAATAAGTGCGTCATTCGTGCACCGCGTGTAAGCCTTCTGGTGCCACCACCCGCAACCGTGGTCAGATATCCTCCAAGACGTCATGCCGTAGCCATGTGGGCAGTGGAAGGCGTGCCTACTCAGGGCATCGAGCCGTTGATTGGAGACCCATTCGCAAGAGCCGACACCAATCTTGTAATCTCCGAGGCGGGCGGTGGCAACCTCATCGCCGTCGGCGTCGTCGTCCACCGCCAGAATCGCGAGCGCGTGCCTGGCTCCGGGGGACGCATCGCCTTCGTGGTCGACGTCCTCGCGGTGGTACGCCGCGTGGCCCAGCCTCGCGGCCGCTTCGGCGAAGTCCCTGTGCACGAATATCGTGATGACGGCTTCAACCTCGCCGTCGACAATGCCAGCGAACTTGTTCAGGGTCAGCGTTGCCCTGAGGGTGATCACCTTGGGCTCGGGAAGCTGGAACTTCGCCTGGCCGACCAACGCGAAACCGAACTTGTCGTTGCTGTACGCGGCGTCCAGGACAACCTTGCAGGAGGGTCATTGACAACAAACCCACTCGACCGAGATCGGACGTGCCCGCATTACTCACCATCACGGTGAATGCTCACACAAAAGCGCGGGCTCGGTTCGTCGCATCGTCGAAACACAACTCCACATCGTCGGGGGCCAGGGCGAAAGCCTGGTGCCTCCTCATACACGCGGAAGCGTCTCTCTCTCTCTCTCTCTCTCTCTCTCTCTCTCTCTCTCTCTCTCTCTCTCTCTCTCTCTCTCGTCGGAACACAACGTCGGTCGAGTGCCGGTTCTCAATAACCTCCCTGCCTTGATGTCGCCGTCCAGCTGAAGCCCGGTGTCGTCCATCAGGATATTCGTCTCGAGGTAGGCCGACACCCCAAAATCGCCGAGGGCCGGGGGGTAGGGCCTGACAACTTAAAAAATGCTCCAAAATATCCTCCACAACATATCAAAACCTCGCGTCGTGAGTTAGCTGCCAGCCCGGGATATTTTTGTGCATTTTCTGCGAGGCTCTACCGGGGGGAGCGACTTGCCCAAGCCGATGGTGCCGTTGAGGCCCGCGCGCATGGCGACCGCTCCGGAAGCGTCGACCAATACCTCGATGTTGAAGTGGGCGTCTTCGACGTACACGCCGCCGGGGATCTCCATCGACTTAATGACAAAGTCGATGACGAGCGTGGGTTGCACGGCGTGGTTCTTGGGCTGCTTGATCATGAGCATGCCGTACGTGATCGAAGCCTCGAATGCCACGATGCCGTCCGCCAGGGGCGTACACTGGTCCACTGTTCAGCTCAACGCAAACACTTTTCGTGCTACACGTTGGGTGGTTCACAGTGTTCCAGTGACACAAACGGCGCAGGTTGAGCTGAGAAGGGTTTTATGGTTTATGGTTTAGGGTTTAGGGTTTAGGGTTAAGGCATGCTGAGAAGTGGACGAGTGGTAGCCCCTGCCAGGCACCATGATCATCGCATCGCCTTCAAACTCCAGGAACGACAGCTCCTCGGAAATCGCGAGCGTCCCCGACGCCGTCAGAGTCATGAGCGTGTGCGTGAAGACGAACTCGTCGACGACGAAGATGTACTCGTTCTGGACTGTGTCGAATGTCACGGAGCCCGCGATGGAGACATCGCCGCCGTTGTTCGTGAGCGCCGGCAGCGTGACATCGATGTTGCCATTGATGGTTCCCGTGACGCCGGCGACCGCGCCCGCGTTCATGTGCACCGCGGCATCGATCTGGAGGTTGGTCACCTAGCAGGAGGGTCATTGAGAACCAGCACTCGACCGAGATCGGATCTTGACTTGCCTTCAGCGTGAATGCTCATACAGACGTGCGGACTTGGTTCGTCGATTCAACGACGGTTGATTGCTTGTTCGCAATACCCCCGTGCCTCTATCATGTCTGCGATCTTGATCTTCTTGTCCAGCGGAAGGCTCGCAACAAAGTGCATGAGTTTCCCGGTCTTGACGCCGCAGAAGCAGCTGGCGAAGACATTCACTTCAGCCTCGAACATGTCCTTAAGGGCGATCTTGATGTCCGCCCAGAAGAGCGCCGTCATGCCCAGCTCGCACGGCCAGACGGCGTACATCCGGCCGGAGAAGGAGAACTCGTTGCCGACCGCCATGGCGGGGCCCGTGTTGTAGCGGCGCAGGTTGAAATTGAAAGCAAACGTTGAAAGCAATTCATGATATTAGAGTTTCAAGCGCTGGTACCATAGGCGCTTTCACCACGGGTCTTGATACTGTCGACCTGCACCGCCCTACCGTGTCGAGCGACGTCGTCATGATGGTGACGACAGGCGACACGCTGAGGGGGCCGCCGTCGAGGCCCGACGTCGACTGCGGGTCGAACAGGAGCCCGAATCCAACCTGATCGAACTTCGCGTCGAGGCCCGGGAACGGGGAGTTGAGTTCGATGGTGGCGAAGAACTCGCCCGCCCACGTCATCTTCTCGGGCTCCTTGATGTAGCGGCGCAAGTCGAGATTGGAAGCAAATTTCGAAAGCAGTTTATCATATGTCAGTTTCAAGCGCTTACTAGTAGATCCAGGCGCTTTCAACGTGGGTTCCATCGGGACAACCTGCACCACCCTTCCTTGATTTCGCCCCAGCCGTAGACGACAGCGTACGCGCTCGCCAACACCACCGGCCCCAGGGCAGGGGCTCACACTCGTTCACTTTCGGCTCAACGTAAGCGCTCTATGTGGAATAGGGGGTGCACTTAGGGGTGTACTTAGGCGTTGTACAGGGGGTGTTAGGGGATGTTAGGGGTATGAGGGGTATTAGGGGGTATTAGGGTGTATTTTGTGTCAGAAACGGCTCAGATTGAGCTGAAAAGTGGACGAGTGTAAGCCCCTGCCCTAGGGTGAGCTCGCTCACAAGATTGGTCTTGAGGTACACGCGGGGTAGGGCGCAGGACGCCGGCACCACGCCGCCGCCGGTCCACGTCGCCAAGTGCGCCGGCAACTTGTACTTGACCCCGTCGTCGTCGAGCGTGTCGTTCCAAGCTTGCTCCATCCGATCGATGACCGAGGCCAACCCGGGAAACCATGTCATCGGGCACTTGGCCTCATCGAGCTCGGGGTTGGCGATGACGAGCTTCGCCGCCGGCGCGCACTTCACCGCGCCTGAGAACTCTTGCGTGTAGTCCTGAGTCGCGGACAGCTTGATGGTCATGGTGCCCTCGATGAAGTTACCCTCGTGCGGGCACGTTCCGACGCTCACGCCCACCGATGCGTCAAGCTGGAAGCTGCCATCCTTAATCGTAAACGTAGTCAGCGCCGAAATCTGCAGGCTGTAGCGGGTGTTGAAGCTGAGTTGCAAGGTGCCGGAAGCGGAGAGTCCGAGGCCGGCGGCGGCGGCGTCCGCGGCGGTCATCGTGCCGACCGAGGTGTAGCGGCGCAAGTTGCGATTGAAAGCACGACTCGAAAGCAGAGCATCATATACTAGTTTCAAGCGCTAAGTTCCAGGCGCTTTCAAGGTGGGTTTGATAGGGCCAACCTGCACCGCCCACCGAGGCAGACGCCTTCAGGGAGCCAGCGACGGCGTACGCCGGCGTGGCGCCGGTATGAACGAACACGTTGGCGTCCACCTGGAAGTCAGTGACCTCGATCGCCTTGATGTAGCGGCGCAAGTTGAATTTGAGAGCAAAACTTGAAAGCAGATCATCATGTTTCAGTGTTAAGCGCTCGGTTCCAGGCGCTTTCAACATGGGATTGATAGGGTCACCCTGCACCGCCTTACGTTGAGGGTCATCGTGCCCATATTCCGCGCGCTGAACGCAAACACCGGGTCGTCGCCGGAGGCGCCCACGTACGCGGTAGCGCGCATGTCGAGCTTGATGTCGCACACGTCCTTGAACGCGAGCTGCACGGTGCCGTTGACGTCGAGCTGCGCGCCCTTGCCCGCCGGGTACTTGAAGGTGGTTGTGCCGATGTGTAGCGGCGAAGGTAGAAACTGAAAGCAAAACTTGAAAGCAGTTTTATCATATTTGAGTTTCAAGCGCTTACTATCAGGCGCTTTCAACCTGGGTTTCATCGGTTCAACCTGCACCGCCCTGCCGATGACGAACACGTTGGGATTATCACGCGGCCCCGCAGTGAACGACATGTGAAGCTCGACAAAGACTGAGTTGACCACCAGCTGCGCGTCCAGCTCCACGCCGTTTACGACGCGAGTCGGAAGGTACTCCGCGTCGAAATCGACGTGCCCGTCGAGGTGGGTGGGCAGCAAGCGGCCGGCTTCGATCTTCACGTTGCCGCGTCCTAACAAGTGCCAGGAGAGCTTGTCGAAGTCGGGGTTCGCCTCGTCGAGGTCCATTCCGCTGGGCCGCGTGCCCTCGAGGAAGGGGCTTACACTCGTCCACTTCTCAGCTCAACCTCAGCCGTTTTGGTCAGTGAGCCGTTTTGTACCCAGTTTGTGACAGGTTATGACCCATCTAGCTACTGAAGGTACCCAACGTATCCCATAAAAAGTGCGTACGTTGAGTCGAGTCCTGGACGAGTGTAAGCCCCTGCCTCGAGGTGCAGTACCACGTCCTTGATGGCGAGGTGCATGTCGCCACTGGAGTCGAGGTTCGCCGAGAACGGCGGGTAGGTCCGCAGGGTGTACACGGTCTTGTTCCCGCACGACGTGAAGGTTCCGATGATCGACGCGTTGGCGTTCAAGACAGGCGTCCGAATTGTAGCGGCGCAAGTTGAATTTGAAAATAAAATTGAAGTAAAATTGAAAGCAGTTTATCATATTTTTATTTCAAGCCATGAGTTCCAGGCTCTTTCAACGTGGAAATCATAGGGTCAACCTGCACCGCCCTACCGAATGTCGGCGGCGAGCTGCACCTGCACGCCCAGCGGGACGCACGCGCCGCCGTCCGCGCCCTTGTTGAAGCGCCGCGAGTCCGGATTGAAAGCAAAAGTTGACAGCAGTCAATCATATTTTGGTCTCAAGAGCTGAAACCAGGCGCTTTCAATTTTAACACGGTCGGGTTTCACCACGTTCCAACGTGCACCGCCTTGCCTTGCTGATCCCCACGGAGCCCTTCACGGTGAGCCAGTCGGGGATGTGGTGGGTGAAGCTCGCCGCAGCCGAGATCTCACCCGTCCGGGTGTCGAACAAAAACACCGAGTCCAAGCCGTCAGCGATGCCTTGGAGCAGGGGCTTACATTGTCCACTTCTCGGCTCAACGTAAGCACCTGTTTAGGGATACGCGGGGTCCCTTGGGTGGAGTTAGCGAAAAAAACGGCTTAGGTTGAGCTGAAAAGTGGACGAGTGTAAGCCCCTGCCTTGGAGTCTCCCCGAAAATGCGTAATCACCGTTGTCCAGGATGTACCCGGCGGCGTCGATCTTGAGCTTGTCGAACTTGATGGCGTCCGTCAGGTGGACCGCTCCGATGGTCTGCGCCGAGACGGTCACCACAGGAGCTTCAGGCCCGGTGTTGCCGCAGTACACGGTGACATACGCCACCATGTCCCACCTGAACTCACCCATCCTGGCCTTGAAGAGCCCCTTGCCCTTGCCGAGCATCCCCGGGTTACACGGCAGCGCGAACTCCACCGCGCCGAAGAGCTTCAGGTACGTGTCGCTGTCCTCGTCGCCGAGGCTGTACTGGAACGTGACGTTGGCGCCGAAGTACGTGAACGCGAAGTGCGCGCCGATGACGCTGAACTTGGTGGTGGCGGTGATGGTCGTCTCGAAGCTGCCCAGCGCCAGGGGCTTACACTCGTCCACTTTTCGGCTCAACGTAAGCGCTTTCGATGGGATTGGGGGTGCATTTAGGGGTTGTTTAGGGGGTGTCAAGGGGCATTACGGGGTGTTTAGGGTGTATTTTGTGTCAGAAACGGCTCAGGTTGAGCTGAAAAGTGGACGAGTGTAAGCCCCTGCCCAGCGCCGGGAGCGAGTTGTCGGAGGACTCCGTGTTGAGCGTAGCTTCGCCGACCACCGTGCCGTTCCACACCGGGCCGGAGGGTCATTGTCAACAAGCGCTTGACCAAGATCGGAGTATGGCTTACCTGCAGGGTAAATGCGTGTACGCATGCGCGGAGGAGGAGGACGATATAAATTCAACGTCGGTTGAGTGCTGGTTCTCGATACCCCCCCTGCCATGTGAGGCGCGTGGCCGGCGGTGTCGTTGGTCAGGCCGTTGACCTCAATGCGCCCCTTGGTTATCTGCAACCCGATCTGCTTGAGCTCGAACGCGCGGATCTGGCCCGTCAGGTTATACACCTCCTTGCCGCCGTCGCACAGGTGCGACATGGACACGTCGGCGACGATGTCCTCCATGCAGGGGCTTACACTCGTCCACTTTTCAGCTCAACCCAAGCCATTTTGGTCTGTGAGCCGTTTTGTGTCCAGTTTGTGACGAGTTATGTCCCATATATCCACAGACGGTACCCAACGTATCCCACAAAAAGTGCGCACGTTGAGCTGAGAAGTGGACGAGTGTAAGCCCCTGCCTCCATGCCGCCCCCGGGGTTCACCGCCGCGGAGCCCTCGAGCTCCCACTCGCCCATCGCGCAGGCGGTGCTCGCGTTGAACCCGAACGACCCCGCGGCCAGGGGCTTACACTCGTCCACTTTGCAGCTCAACATACATATAAGCATTTTGAGGGATACAATGGGTGGTTTCAGTGACAAAAACGGCTAAAGAAAACGGCTCACGAAAACGGCTCACAAAAACGGCTTAAGAAAAGTGGACGAGTGGAACCCCCTTGCCTGCGGCCCTGATTCGCACGAAGTCGTTCTTCCACGCAAAGTCGGCGTCAATGAATAGGTCACCGCTGGTGGTGTCAAAGGTGATGGACCCGGCGAATTGCCCGACGTCGTTCGGCATGGCTTCGATGTCGATCGCCTTGGCCATGATGGTGCCGCTCATGCTCTTGTCGCCGTAGATCTTGAAGTCAATCTGGATGATCTCCAGGCTCGCGATGGGCGTGACGACCGTCACGGGCCCGCGGTCGGTCACCATCACCACCACATCCTTGGGCGCGGGATCCATGTTGCAGGGGACGTAGACGGCCACTGAAGCGCCCGGGATGCTGAGCAGGTTGGCGCCGCCGCTCTCGGCGTGCACGGTCAGCGTCGCGTTCGCCTCGATGACGTCGCCGGCGACGCACGGAATCGTGAACCGCGCATCCACCTCCAGGCGCACGTCCTCGTGCCCGGCATTGCCAATGACAAACTTAGCGGATGCCTCCACCGAAAGTTTACCGAGGGTCAAGCCGGCGGCGTGGTTGAAGCCCCACGCCATGGAAACGGTCATGGACATTTCGCCAAACACGCCCATGCCGGGAGGCATCAGGCCGCCGGATTCCATATCAATGGTGCCGGTGACGTCGCCGAACCAACTGAACGTGGCCACGTCATTCTCGCCTCCAGCGCCGGGATTGGCGTTAACGTGGACAAAAAGGTCCTTGAGCGACACGCCAACGCCCATGTTCCACTCAGGAATGCCCACGTACGCCGAGAGCATGGGGATGTCGTCGCCGTTAAAGTGATCGCCGCACAATTTCACCACGCTGAGGACGCCGTCCAGGCGCGAGTCAGCCACGCCGGGGATCATGAACCAGAACGTGCCCAGGAGGTGAAGCCCCTCCGGCTTGCATGCCGTGGACGCTCCGCCGCTGAGGTGGACACCGAAGAACTTGTCCTCAATGTCCACCGTGGCCTCCGCCGAAAGCTCGGCGTCCAAGTTGAACTTTTCACCGCGGTCCATCCAGAACCGGGCGACGATGACCATGTCAACGTTAACGTCGACGCCGCCGCCGTCGCCGCCGCCGTCGCCGACGGCCAAGGAGGGCTTCGCCGTGAAGCTCCCCTCGCAGGAGGGTCGTTCATTGCGAACGAGCACTCAAATCGATCGGAGCACGACTTACCTGAATGCTCATACACACGTGCGGAGGAGGAGGATGAGATCCAACGTCGGTCAGTCGGTGGAGTGCTTCTTCGCAATGACCCCCCTGCCTCAACGCGACCGTTGTCAAGCAACGTCAACTCGGAGACCATAGTGCTCACCTCGACATCGATGCCAGCGTACGTGAATCCGAAGGGATCAACAGTGCGCAGCGAAGCCGTCAGCGCGCGGCCCTTTTTGACCGCCGCGGGGACGTCGGCGGGGTAAATCGTAATGTTAGCTTCGAGTCGAGGGAAGTCGATGCCCGGGATGTTCAAGTCGAAATCAACCCACGCAGTGACCGGGATCGGCGTCCGCAGCGGGTACGTGAACTTGCATGCGCCTTGAATTTTGATGATCTTCTCCACCTCCATGTTGAACTCGGCTTCGATCGCCATCTCGTCCAGCTGGAAGTCCATCGGCGGGTTCATGGCGGAGAAACTAATCGCCACCGACGCTGAGACGTCGGCGCTCGCGGGAAGCCCGACGTCGGCGGCCTGCTGAATCTCAGCCTCACCGTAGAAGAAGCCCCGGAAAAACATGTCGTCCAGGATGCCCTCGATGGGGACAGTCTTTTGAGTCGTTACCGTGGTTTCAGTGCCCGTCACGGACTTGACACTCTTGGTGATGGAGGTACTGGTTGTCGTCTTGCCACCCTTCGTGACCGTCTTCGTGACTTCACTGATGGTAGTGGTTTCCTTAGTGTAGCGGCGCATGTTGAAATTAAAAGCAAAGTTAAGATAGCAGCTCATCATATTTTAGCTCAAAACAAAACGCCGGGGGCAGGGCGAAAGCCTGGTGCCTTTTTTTCCACGCAGACGCGTCTCTCTCTTTCTCTCTCGCAGAAGCACAACGCGATGAATCCGGGGTCAATCCGGGGTGAACCTAAACCCTAGATCCTAAACCCTCAGAGTGAGGGGCAGACTGGAGCGTAAGCTCCTAGTCTAGATACAGGCTGTACTCTTCGTACTGCCGATGAACCTGCATCACCCTACCTTGGTGAACTTGTTGGTGACGATCACATCCGGGGGGTCGGGGTCTCTGAACAGCTTGACCTCGCAGCAGGGTCATTGCGAACAAGCACTCGATCCATATCGGAGCATGACTGACCTTCAGGGTTTTATGCTCATACAGACGTGCGGACTCGGTTCGTCGATTTAACGTTGGTCGAGTGCTCGTTCTCAATACCCCCCTGCCTCGGGCGCGGGGGGCGTGCACTTGGGCACTGGGTATGCGCCGTAGACCTCGAGGTCGAACAAACCGAACAGCTGTTTGTCCATGTGGCAATAAGTCCGCTCAATGGCGCTGTGTTTGTCGATCTTTTCGGCTTGGCTGATTTCGCCGAGACGAGCGTTAGCGCGAGACCGGCCGAGCTTTGCGCCGCGTTGCGCCTTCGTGGGGCACTCTGAGTACTTGTCGACGTCTCTCGCCCTCTGGCACGACGTGCCCGCGTTGCACCAGCGGGTCGCGGTGCAGCGTTTATCGATCATGAGAGTCATGGTGTCGAGGTCGCAACACAGGCCCCCGGCGTCCGAGGACCCGAACAACACCACCGACGCGTCGTTGTTGGCGTTGCAGCATGATCCCTCCTGGGTGCCGAATACCGCCCGCCTCGGCGCCACGTACGAGGCGTTGTCGACGCGCGTGGTGATGTACTCCGCGACGGGCTCGTCGAGCGTGTAATCCGTCGCCATCGCCTTGCGGCAGGGGCTTAAACTCATCCACTTCTCAGCTCAACGCAAGCACTTTTTGTGGGATACGTTGGGTACCTGATAAATACATGGGACATGACTCGTCACAAACTGGACACAAAAAGGCCCACTGAACTGACCAAAACGGCTTAAGTTGTGCTGAAAAGTGGACGAGTGTAAGCCCCTGCCTTGCGGTGGCACTTGACGCCGGGGTGAGAGTACACGCCGATGAGCTCGGAGGCGTCGGGCTGCGAGTACAGCTTGCCGCCCATGTGGCAGATGCTCATGATCTTCTGCTCCAAGCTGTAGCGGCGCAAGTTGAATTTGAAAGCAAAAGATGAAAGCGTTATATAACAATTTAGTTTCAAGTGCTTAGTTCCGGGCGGTTTCAACATGGGTTTCATAGGGTCAACCTGCATCGCCCTACCAAGCGCGCGTCGTGCGCCCTGTCGCCCGCCCTGCCGTCCTCCACCGCCAAGGCGTAGCGGCGCGAGTTGAATTTGAAAGCAAACGTTGAAAGCACTTCATCATATTCTAGTGTCAAGAGGTTAGTTCCAGGCGCTTTCAACTCGGGTTTCATCGGGTCAACCTGAACCGCCCTGCCAAGGCGTCGAACTCGTCGCCGGTGAACGCCGTCGCCTCCACCTCGCGGGGGAACCCCTCCTGCGAAGGGCTCACACTCGTCCACTTTTCGGCACAACGTGAGCACTTTTTGTGTAGGATACGTTGGGCGGAGAGAGAGAGAGAGAGAGAGACGCTTCCGCGTGTATGAGGAGGCACCAGGCGTTCGCCCTGGCCCCCATTGGGCGGTTTTTTATTGTCAGTGGCAGAAGCTGCTCAGGTTGAGCTGAGAAGGGGACGAGTGTCGGAAGCCCCTGCCTCCAGCCTGACGTGCGCGTGGTTGACGAAGATGCCGGCGACGGGGAGCGCGGCGGTGGCCACCGCGTCGATGTAGATGGCCGGGGAGGCGCCGTCGCTGCAGTTGTAGTACCCGTTGACCTTGGCCTTTAACCAGGGGCTTACACTGGTACACTTTTCGGCTTGACGTGAGCACTCTTTGAGGGACACAAGGGGTAATTTCAGTGTATCTCAGTGACAAGAACCGCTCAGGTTGAGCTGAGAAGTGGACGGGTGTAAGCCCCTGCCTTGAACTTGTTTGCCTTGCCCGAATCGCCGCCCGCGACGTTCACCTCCAAGCTGCCCGTGATGACCGACACCTCGCTGCAGGAAATCTCGCCTCCCTTGAGCGACGTGGCGAAGTAGAGCTCCATTTTGAGGCCTTCCACCTCGCAGGAGGGTCATTGAGAGCAAGCACTCGACCGAGATCAGAGCATGACATACTTTTTTAGGTTGAATGCTCATCATACATACGCGCGGGTGAGGAGGAGGAGGAGGAGGAGGAGGTGGAGGAGGAGGAGGAGATTCAACGACGGTCGAGTGCTTGTTCTTAATAACCCCCTCCCCTAGCAGCAGGAGGGTCATTGCGAACAGGCACTCGATTGAGATCGGAGCATGATTTACCTTCAGGGTGAATGCTCATACAGACGCGCGGACTCGCTTTGTCGATTCAACGACGGTCGAGTGCGTGATATGAATGCCCCCTGCCTCGTACTTCACCCGGAGCGTGGGCTTCACGGACTGCGTGGCGGAGTCAATGAGGAAGAAGGCGTCCACGCTGAATCCCTCCACCTTCAAGCTGCCCGAAACCGAGCCCGTGATGTAGCGGCGCAAGTTGAAATTGAAAGCAAAGTTTGAAAGCGTTTCACCACATTGCAGCTTCAAGCGCTGCAACCATATGCGCTGTCAACAAGGTTTTGATGCTGTCAACCTGCACCGCCCCACCGTGAACGTGGTAGCGCCCGACTCGAGCAAGATGCCGGCGCCGGTGACGTTCACGTCGGTGACCTGCAGCGGCCCGACGACCACACTGTCAATGACGACGGATACGTCATACACCTGGTCTCCAACATCGGGGAGGCAATAAAACGCAAGGCGGCTCTTGCCGAGCGCGGCGGAGAAGCTGCCGACGTTAACCTCGCCGTCGACCAGAGGCTTACACTCGTCAACTTTTCGGCTTGACGTGAGCACTTTTTTGCGGGATGGGTTGGGTGACTGCAAAGTTTTAGTGACAAAAACGGCTCAGGATGAGTAGGTTTAGGGTTTAAGGGTTAAAGGATTTTTAGGGAGAACCCTAAACCCTAAACCCTAAACCGTAAACCCCAAACCCTGGCAAGTGAACGAGTGGCAGCCCCTACCTTCAACGTTGGAGATGGCGACAACGTCGCCGTACATGCACGGGAAGTTCAACTTGAAGTTTCCGGAGAGAGCCACGAAGGGCGCGGACGGGTCGTTGCCGGAAGCGAACGTGAAGCCGCCCTCGACCGCGACGGAGAAATCCTTCACGAGCTCGTCCTTTGAGAATGTCGCGGCGAAATCGGCGCGAGTGTCGATCATGCGGAACTCCGTTTGAGCGGCGCCGCTCGCAGCCAAAGGGCTACCCAAGCTGAGGTCAATGATAAGGTGCCCCGTGATTTTCCACGTGAGCTCATCATCCTTGAGGACGGCTGTCTCGGAAGCCAGGCCGACCGCGTTCACCCTGCCAGAGGCCACCAGCTTCTGTCCCGGGATGGATTCGATGATGAGGTAATCGCACACCAGCGTGATGTCGTACCGCGTGGGCGCCATCGGATGGCAAAAGCGGTTTCCAGTGATGCTGCCCGCGCCGAGCACCATCGAGTCCACATCGAGCGTCGCGTTGCCGGTGACGAAGTCGGACTGCGTGATGTCCTTGCAGTCGTTGCTGTAGGCGCCCATCAGGTGGGGACAAGTACACGATGCTCGCCGCGTCATTTTATTGCTCCCATTTCAATCTAGGCGGCGCCCGTTTCCATGAGTGATACGGGAGGATCTCTCGTAAGAACCAGCAGCATGCTCTGACTAATGCCCATGCATTTGTAAGGTGTCCTACCGTGGTATATTGTTTCGTATTAACGTAATGTTTGGCCCTGGAAATTGGAAACACACAGGCCATCGATCCTGTTGGTAATAACTCAAGGAAAGGGGCGCCTAAAAACTAGTGTCAGTACGTGGAGAACGACGTGGCGGGCGATGTGTAGTCCGCCCTGCCTTGATGACGGCGTCGAAGTATTCGCTTTGGAAGGTGATGGTCGCGGCGATGGTGACGGTGCCCGCGATGCTGTCGAAGATGAACGTCACGTCCGCTCCCAGGCTCACGCCGCCGCCGCCCACGGCCGCCTTCCCGGAGATGAACCCCTTGAGACCCAGCGCGGCCGCGTATTGTGCCGCCGTCAGGTCCGCCGTGTCCTCGACTGCCGCGGGAATCTTGTTCTGATCGAAGAACGCTTCGACGTCGTACTTGACGTCGAATATCTTTTGGCCCTCGATTGAGATCTCGTCAATGTACCCCACGAGTTTCAGCTGACGCTCGTCGACGCGGGCCTCACACGGGTACGTGACGTTGATCATGCCGGCGGCGTGGAACGTGGCGACGTTGAGCTCGCTGTGGATGTTGGTGCCAAGCACGTCCATGCCGTGCGTGCACGGGTAGGTGTAGTTGAGCGTGCCGCCGATTTTGAAAGTCGGAGGGACCTTGTCCGCGCCGAGGGTGAGCTCGACGGTCACCACGATCGTCAAGTAATCGAGCGTCAACGCCGTGTGGCCAAAGGTGGAGATGTTGGCGTACATGCTTGCAGTGGCTGTAAACATGCTACCACCGCCGCTGAAAAACTTAGTGGTGTCGATTTCGGCATCCACGGCTTCGACGGAGAAATACACATCCGTGCTACCGGGAGCCTTGAGGGCGTCACAGTCGGCGGTTGTAAAGGTTTCCCACTTGACATGCTTCACGCCGAGCCCGGCACCCTCGGATGACGAGGCGAGGTGCAACGCCGTGGGCGCGGGCGTGGGCTTCCGGAAGTACGACGCGACCTTCGCCGACGTGCTGGTGCTCACCGGACAGTTCTTGACGCACTCGGCAACACCCGTGGCCTGCACGTAAGCCTTCCCTTCCAACACATTGACCGTCAGCGCGATGAATTTCACGGTCTTCAGTTTAGGTTGGCATGACACGAAAACCCAGAAGCTGGCACTCGCCGACGGGCTCTTCGTTCCGTTCCTGGTATCTGGGACGATATGACCGCACGTGACGGGATTTTGGGCGTCGAGTGCTCTGCCGACGGCGACGCCGGAGAATAGGCGAACCTGGCGGGCATCGTCGACAGTACTACCCTGCAAGGGTAAGCCAGGGGAGTCGCGCATGCGTCCAAGGTCGGCGGATGTGGTGCCCCGAGCGGTGACGAAATCCGGCTGGCATTCGCCATACGTCCACACCTTGCCATGAACCTCGAGTTCCTTACCGGTGAGCATCCCATCGAGGAAGCTCCAATTATTCACCCCGGCCTGTATGGCATATTTGCTGATGCCGTCTGACCTCGGGCACCTGCTGCCCGCCGCCACAGTGAGATTGAGGGTGTTGACCTGCGAGGTGACGACATCGGAGCCGTCATCGAACAGTTTGAGTTTCATGTGGCCGGCCATGTCGATGTCGCAGAACTCGAGCTGGTCGGGGTTGGAGAAGTCAAGGTCGATTCGGCCCGTGACGTCGAGGTGAACCATGTTAGACGTGTAGCGCACATTCACAACCAAGGAGTAGTGCGCGGGAAGGTCGAAATTAATGCTAACCAAGATCTGCAAGCCTCGCTGCCCCTCGACCTCCGACGATGCGAGCGTCGGTGTGAAGATGCCAGAAATCTTGCCGGCAATGCTGTAGTCCCCGCCGAGGTCCGCGGATGGAGCCGCGAGCGCGTGCCGGGCGCCGGCCCCGTCCGAAGGAGCATCGACTTCGCCCCAAAGGACTCCGAGCGCGGGCGCCCCCTTTTCAATGTGAAGCTCGAAGTCCACTGATCTGATTTGGAACTTCGACGCATCTGAGTTGGAACGATCGCCGCCGGTTTGGAATGCAATCGTTCCGATGTGGGCGGTGACGTCGATTCGTCCGTGCTCGCTACAGTCGTACTTGATGGTGCCGGTGCCCTTGGAAATGCTGAAGCTGTCAAAGTTCGCCTCGAGGTTGATGTCTCCATTCATCGCGATGCCGTCGTCCGGGCACGGGTAAGAGATTCGCAGGTAGGACCAGATGTTGAGCTTGTCCACACCGAGCGATTCCTGCCAAGAGCCCTCGTCAGCCGGCAGCGTGTACTGAATCATCGCCACCAGCGTGATGCTGACGTTCACAAGCTCACCACCGATGAGTTCGCCGTATAAATCCATTCCAAGATCAGGCGTCAGCGCGTTGAGCAGCTCCGCGCCCGGGAATTCAAAATCGGTGCCCAACAGAATCCGACCGACGGCGCGAACGTGGAAATCGTACTCCGCAAAATCCGTCATCGAATCGTCCTTGCCCTCGGGGATCAGCACGTCGACGTCGAGGCTCAACTCTTTGATATACACTACGACTTGGTCGACCTGCAAAGTCATCGTCTCAACGCTAGCGCGCAGTTGGTACTTGCCGA
>Ga0307489_10000231_pt1 | contig 31882 bp, 33 predicted proteins | sample SB12metaG_FD_202247 | JGI IMG/M metagenome (GOLD analysis project Ga0307489, IMG submission 202247) | Sea-ice brine microbial communities from Beaufort Sea near Barrow, Alaska, United States - SB 1.2 | ecosystem: Environmental > Aquatic > Marine > Coastal | place: USA: Alaska | collected... | reverse complement strand
CCTACTCCTTAGTATTTAAACTAAGTCCTTTAATGCTTCCATTAACTACTTAGTAATGGAGGCGGGTCCCGGAGTCGAACCGAGGTCCACGGATTTGCAATCCGCTGCATAACCACTCTGCCAACCCGCCATACAATTTAATTATCGAAAATGACAAACCATTACTAAAATTAAATATTGGAGCGGCTAACGAGACTCGAACTCGTGACATTCACGTTGGCAACGTGATGCTCTACCAGCTGAGCTACAGCCGCTTCATTCGTTGACTTCCTGCCAACTGGAAACGCATTTTACATTGATATACTTGTGAGTCAACACTTAAGTATCAATTTTATTTTGACTGCTTAAAAAGTGTCTAACCTGATGTTTTTTTCGCTAATATGGTTACTTTTTACTTATTTTTGAGCCTTTAGTTCAGGCCAGGCAACTTTAAAATATGAAATCATAGACCAAATTGTTAAAATTGTTGCTACAAAAAATAAAGAATAAGCAATACCCATTAATATTTGATGAGGAAAATCAAATAAAATAAGGGGGATATCATAATCAGGTCGCCAAATTAGCCCTTGTAACGATAACATTTGAGCAAAAGTTTTATATTTGCCCATGTCTGATACCGCAATTTCATTCCTTTTTCCTATAGATGACATAAATTCACGCAGTGCACTTATAAATATTTCTCGGGCAATCATTATCATGGCAGGGATAGAAATCCACCAAGTTTGATAGTCTTGCACAATTATAATCAGTGCAGTCACAACCATGAGTTTATCTGCAACTGGGTCAATAAATGCGCCAAACGCAGATGTTTGATTAAGCTTACGTGCTAGATAACCGTCGAGAGCATCACTAACAGAGGCCAACCAGAAGACGACAAAAGCCCCAAAATGATTCCAAGCAACAGGTAAATAAAAAACTATGATAAAAATAGGAATGAGAACCATTCTAGATATGGTGATTTGGTTTGGAATTGTCCACATAAAATTTATACAACTCTTATTATTTTCGAGTAATGGCTAATTTGTTCACTGATCGATAAAAAATGAAAGTGACAACAACCCTTTTCTTTCATTTTACACAGATTAGCGGTTAATTGTCATGCTCAATTGTCATGTAAGGCATCATAAATAACGTTAGCTAAAATTTTATTTATACCGGGCACTTTTTCTAATGTTGTACGGTCTGCCTGTTGTACTTCCTGTAACCCCCCCAAATACTTAAGTAAAGCTTGCCTTTTTTTAGTCCCTATTCCAGGAATAGACTCCAATGTTGATTTTTTACTCGCTTTCTGTCGTTTTGCCCTATGTCCTGCAATAGCGAATCGATGAGACTCATCGCGAATATGTTGAACAAGATGAAGTGCTGGGGATGTACCTGGTAATGAAATAAGTTGATGACTTCCTCCCAGTATAAGTGTTTCTAACCCCGGTTTACGTGACTCGCCTTTGGCAACACCAACAAGTAAGGGTGTTCTAGAAAGGTTTAGTTCAGAAAATAACTCTTCAGCTTTAGCTAACTGCCCTTTACCACCATCAATAAAAACAATGTCTGGCAATTTATCGTCTACTTCAATTTTATCGTTACCCCTAGCTTTTAATTTGCCATAACGTTTGTTTAAGGCAAAAGCCATTGCTGCGTAATCATCTCCTGGTGTAATACCATGGACATTGTAACGGCGATAATCACTTTTAAGTGGTCCTTGTTGATTAAATACAACATTTGAGGCAACAGTTTGTTGCCCCATCGTATGGCTAATATCAAAGCATTCAATACGGTTAATACCATTGGCCAATTCAAATACATCATTTAATGCAGCAAACCTTGCTTGCATAGATTCTTTATGACTATTCCGAGTAACTAAGGCCGTTTCAGCATTGGTACAGGCCAGTTTCAGGTATTGAGCACGCTCAGTACGAACATTGACTGATATTTTTACTTCCCTCTCTGCGTGTTTACTTAATAATGATGCAAGAGGCTTTTGCTGTTCAAAACTTTCTTGAATAACAATCTCTTTGGGTATAGCCCCATGTATAACATCGTCAACTAAATAATGTTGGCCAATAAAGGCTTCAATTAATTCACTATTGTTGGTTTCACTCGGCACAACAGGAAAATAACTTTTACTGCCGAGTATTTTATGATCTCGAATAAATAATAAATGTATACATACCTGTGATTTAAAACGATGAAAACCAACCACGTCCATTTCTGCCGCCATACCACTAACAAATTGTTGCTGCTGCACTTTACGAAGAGTCGATATTTGATCTCGATATTTTACCGCTTTTTCAAAATCAAGTGTTTGGCTAGCCTGTTCCATTTTACCAATAAGTAAATCGATAACGTTGGAACTTTTACCTTTAAGAAACAGCTTGGCCATCTGGACTTGTTGTTGATAGTCATCATTAGATATGTTGTCAACACAAGGGGCTGAACACCGGCCTAGTTGAAATTGTAAACATGGCCGACTCCTTGCCCGATAATAGCTGTCTTCACATTGACGTAATGGAAATAACTTTTGCATTAACCTAAGACTCTCCCATACAGCTCCAACGGATGGATAGGGTCCAAAATAATCTCCTTTTATTTTTTTACCGCCACGGTGTAAACCTAGTTTTGGATGTTTATGATCAGTGATTAATAGATAAGGATAGGATTTATCATCACGAAGCAAAATGTTATATTTAGGTTGATATTTTTTAATATAATTATTTTCAAGTATTAACGCCTCACCTTCGGTATGGGTAATGGTGACGTCAATGGCTGTTATCTTCTTAACTAATGATTTGGTTTTGATACTCGAAACATCTTTTCTAAAATAACTTGCTAAACGCTTTTTAAGATCTTTAGCTTTACCAACATAGATAACTTTTTGGTTAATATCGTACATACGATAAACACCGGGTTGCTGAGTCACCGATGCAATAAAGGCTTGATTGTCAAAGACCGGAATCTCTTTCGATTGTTCTTGTTCAGACAATTTACTTACTCATATCAACAAAGAATATTACATCGATTTAACGGGGATGGCGATGCAAATATATTATAGTTTTTCAGTATTTAGCATACCATGACGAATAGCAAGATGGGTTAATTCAACATCATTACTAATATTCAATTTCTCAAACATTCGGTAGCGATAACTATTAATCGTTTTCGTACTCAAATTGAGTTGTAATGAAATTGCAGGAACTTTTTCACCACGAGTTACCATTAACATAATTTGTAATTCGCGATCTGATAAACTATTAAAAGGATTATTATCTGCAGATTTGAATTGATTGAGCGCCATTTTTTGAGCAATTTCTGCAGGTAAGTAGCGTTGACCGCTGTTAACCATTCGAATAGCCATGACCATTTCGTCGGGACCTGTACCTTTAGTTAAGTAACCTGATGCTCCCATTTGCATGACTTTTGTAGGGAATGGTTCTTCATTATGAACGGTAAGCACTATAACTTTCATATCAGGGGCGAAACGTATAATTCTTTTCGTTGCTTCTAAGCCACCAATGCCAGGCATGTTCATGTCCATTAAAACAATGTCCGGCTCATTTTGACGGCAAAACTTTACAGCATCTTCGCCCGTGCTAACTTCTGCAACAACCTTAAGCCCTTTTATTTCATCTAATATTTTTCGGATACCCGTACGAACCAATTCATGATCGTCAACTAATAAAATGTTTATCAAAAAAAAATCACCTTATTTTTTTAAACAATATAAGACTAAAATGTGCAATAAAACACTGCGTCAGTACAGATTACATTAACTACAATATCCTGCATTATAGTCTAAAACAATCTAAATTTATCGTTATTTGTTAGAAAGTTACATCATAATTAAACGATGGTGGTTTCAAATTTATCTCATCAATACTCATTATCATTTAACCAAGAGTTTAATAAGCCGATTTGCCCGTTTTTATATGCGGCATAAGTTAATCTAACCGCATTACTTAAAATGACACTATCAGACCATTGTGTCTGATCAGCAATCAATTTGTAGCAAATTAGGGCTTCTTCTGACAAATACCCTCTCATTTCTTTCAACCCTCGTTCTTTTTGACGATCGCGGTAATTTTTTTGTTTTTCAGCATTAGTTAATGCTTTCTTTTTTGTTGGCATCATTGACTCTTTGCATGAGGACTTATAGTTAGTATGGTTACGCATAACTAAAATAATAGCAATAGGTCCAACGGAATGTTGTTAATTAGCTCGAAATCAGCTTTATTTAACTGCTCGGAGTTGTTTAGTGTACAAGTGTTCGCTAAAGTAGCGTTCTTTAAATTTCAAATTAATTGAGTCTTTTTTTATAACATACACAATTAATTATACTTAGCTTACTGCAATAACTTTTTGGAACCCATTATGGAACAGAAAAACTCGTACATGAAAGAAGATTTGATAAAAGCTGGTACTGGCGAGCTGTTTGGTCCTGGTAATAGCCAATTACCATCTGACAATATGTTAATGATGGATCGCATTCTTACCATCAATGAAAATGGTGGTGAGTTTGGTAAGGGTGAAGTTATTGCTGAATTAGACATTACCCCTGACCTATGGTTTTTTGATTGCCATTTTAAAGGTGACCCCGTAATGCCTGGTTGTTTAGGATTAGACGCTATGTGGCAATTGGTTGGTTTTTACTTAGCTTGGTCAGGTGGTCCTGGCCGTGGACGTGCACTTGGTGTAGGTGAAGTTAAGTTTTCTGGACAAATACTGCCTACTGCTAAAAAAGTCACTTATAATATTACCTTTAAACGAGTAATTAAGCGTAAATTATTTATGGGTATCGCTGACGGCACCGTTTCTGTTGATGGCCGTGTAATTTATACCGCAAAAGATTTAAAAGTGGGTTTATTTACTGATACTACTAGTTTTTAAATAAGCATGGCAGAAATTTCCTGCTGGTGGTACTTCCTTACGATGATATTGGTATGGTAAGTTAGAAAACTCGGTACTAAATATTAGTATCGAGCTTAATATTTTCCAACATTCAATTGTTCGTAATATTTATTTAATTAATCCTTGCTGCCGATCTTCAATGGCTTCTCGCCATCCCCCTAACCACTCTGATTTTATGTCTAAATCTTCATATGGACATTTTTCTTTTGAACGTCCTAATATTCCTGCTTGATAACCACGTGAATGTGCTCTGTCTTGACGATCTCTTTTTTGTCTTTTCATCGTTTACTCTCCATCATTTTTAACTAAAGAGTAAGTTATGATTATTTATTCACAACTTACATTAGTAATGAATAGACAACATACTGTTTTATTGCAACGTCAAAATTAAGGTTAATGAATAAGATATTGATCAAACAATAAATTTAAGTTAAAGAATATTTTCTTGTGGGTTATCATAAAAAAACCAGCCTCAGGAAAGCTAAACGCTTTTATAAAATTTAGGGGTACTTGATTAAATATATTTTATCTGTCTAATTAATTATATTTTACGGTTTTGTTAACTGGATTAGGCAATTAAACAAGTACTTTAGGGTCATAAAAATTTATTTATTATCGGGTATTGCCAATGGTCACTTGTTTATGTACAAAAGCGTGATATAAAAAACTGATAGAATAACAACGTATTGACTCTATTCTATGCCTAAATATTTATGGACCTGCACCGATAATCGCCAGTTATTAGCAATGCATGTTTTAATGGCAAGCTCTGTAGCTCTTTTCTTTTGGCTAATAGGCTGTAAATAAATAGGGGTATTTACTATCTTGTGCTCTGCTAATAAAAATTTCAATTCATCTATGTGTTGCTCAGTTGCTATCGGGTGTTTTATCTCATTTGCCCTATTCATTGCTGTATTGAGAATTTTATAGCCACCTTTCATATTTACTTTTGGTGATACGGTGACCCAGCAGTTTGTTGAAACACAAATTTGAAATGTTGCAGAAGTTTCAACTTGGCAACTGAAGCCTTTTTTCTCAAAGGCTAAACAAAGTGGTGTTAGATCGACCATACAGGGTTCTCCGCCAGTGATTACTAGATGTTTAGCTTGATAACCTTTATCTTGTACTACTGATAAAATTTGCTCAATAGATAGCTCAGACCAAGTTCCAGACTCTTGTGCCTTCGTTAGCATATCTCTTGCATTAACTTTGTCATCAAGGTTAATTTCCCACGTGTGTTTCGTATCACACCAAGAACAAGCAACAGGACAACCTTGAAGACGAATGAAAATTGATGGTTGACCAGTAAAAGAACCTTCTCCTTGAATAGTTTCAAAGAGTTCATTAATTTTATATGTCACCGTAATAGGGTTATTTGCTTCTTTTTCATCGTACATAATTTTAATGCTTTGCCTGTTGGTTATTTGAATCAAATTCTAGTAAAATACGCCAGTTTTAAATTATACCTCAAGAGGACTGACAAATGAGTAATAAAGTTGTTGTTATTTATTCTGGTGGCATGGATTCTTTCACCGTATTAAATCGAGCCATACAAGATGGTAAAGAAGTCTTTGCTTTATCATTTGATTATGGTCAGCGCCATGTTAAAGAGCTTAAATACGCAGCTAAAGTCTGTAAAGAATTGGATGTAGCTCATAAAGTTATTGATATATCGGCCATTAATCAATTATTAGCAGGTTCTTCACTCACTGATAATATCGATATACCAGAAGGACATTATGAAGCTGAAAATATGAAGTCTACTATCGTACCTAATCGTAACATGATCTTATTATCATTGGCGGTAGGTTATGCAGTATCTGTTGAAGCAAGTCAGGTTTATTATGGGGCACATTCGGGTGATCATGCTATCTACCCTGATTGTCGCCCGGAATTTGTGATGAAAATGAACGATGTCTGTCAAATAGCTAATTATGAGGCTGTTGAAATTTTCAGTCCTTATTTAAATGTCAATAAAACAGCGATTTTAACTGATGGTATTGCCATGGGATTAGATTATTCAAACACGTGGACTTGTTATAATGGCCGTGAAAAAGCCTGTGGTAAATGTGGCGCTTGTCAGGAGCGTTTAGAAGCGTTTATTGATAATAACATCACAGATCCAGTACCATACGAATAAAGCCGATCATTGACAGTGTAAAGGTCCATATAGGCGTTGAACAGTGTTACTAATGTATACGTGGTAGATTTATAACGGAGAGATAAAAGGTTAACAAATTAATTATTATATAAATATAAAAAAGCCAAATGGCTATTCAGCTTTTTGATATTTATATGTCATTATTTTACATGTGCTAATGCTTGATTGGCTAACAATGTGATTGCCGCCCAATCCTTGGCTTCAACAATTTTATCATTAACTAACCAAGAGCCACCGCAACAAGCGACATTTGATAAAGCTAGATAGTCACGAACATTCTTTAAGTTTATCCCACCTGTTGGGCAAAAACGTATATCTGGAAATGGTCCACCAATAGATTGTAGCGCTTTTACACCACCAGAAGCTTCTGCAGGAAAAAATTTTAAATGGTCATAGCCAAAATCTGCACCATCCATTAATTCTGAAATAGATGATATACCTGGAATTAAGGCGATATTCCCTTCATTGCCAGCTTTTAATAAATCTAGAGTCAAACCAGGGCTGATTGCAAATTTAGCGCCTGCATCATACGAACGTTGAAGTTGTTCGCGATTAGTGACAGTGCCAGCACCAATGATAGCCTCAGGTAATTCCTTGGCAATGATTGATATAGCTTCAAGGGCAGCAGGTGTTCTTAAGGTTACCTCTAATACTCTTATATCTGCAGCAAGTAATGCTTCAGCAATCGGTAAAGCATCTTCTACCTTTTTAATCACTAAAACAGGAACTATAGGTCCCATAGCAAAAAGATCCTTTGGCATAATTTGCCAATTTTTTAATACGGTCATAATTTCTTAGTCTCAGTTCTAGAAGTGGTTAAATTTATAAGGTTTTTTTGACGAAGATAGGCGCTAGCACCTAATATTCCAGGTTGCGATTCAGTAATAACAAACGTTGGAATACTGCGATTAAAGTCATTGAATCGCCCTTTTGCTTCAAAGCGCGCTCTAAACTCGCTGTTTTCAATATATTGGATAAACCTTGGTACTATGCCACCAGCAATATAGACACCACCAAAACTGGCAATCGTTAAAGCTAAATTACCAGCAAAGCTACCAAGAATTTTACAAAACTGGTCTAGTGCTTGTTCACAAGTAGTACAGTTTTTTGCGATAGCATTTTCTGAAATATCTTTTGCGCTTAATTTTTTAGCTTCTGTTTCATTGATAAAACAAAGCGCATGATAAATTTGCTCCAGGCCTAAACCTGAAAGTAATTGTTCATAAGAAACGTGTTGATATTTAGTTAATAAAAACTCTAGAATTTTTATTTCTGTTACATCTGTGGGAGCAAAATCGACATGGCCACCTTCTCCTCCCAAACAAACACATTGCCCTTCATAAAAAACAACATTGGCTACGCCTAGGCCGGTGCCCGGGCCACAAATGGCAATAGGTTTATTACTGATACTTTGCCCAGAACCAATTTGAACTTTCTGTTGCGCAGTTAACAATGGTACGGCATGGGCAATAGCAGTGTAATCATTGATCAAATACAAACTGTTGAAATTTAACTGCTCTTTTAATTCTTTTTGAGAGAATGTCCAAGGCAAATTTGTCATTGATATCAAGTCATCCTCTACAGGACAAGCAATGGCTAAACAGGCATTAATCACACTATTATTAATGTTTTTTTGTTCAATATACGTTTGTAAAACTTCTGCTAAACTATGATATTGGTTGCACTGAAATACCGTTAACTGTTCTACTTCTGTTTGGTTATCGGCAAATAAACCCACGCGGATATTAGTGCCACCAATGTCCGCGATTAAATTAATTACAGTAGCCATTATGCAATAGTATTTTCAGATGAGTCTTGCTCGAACAAAGAACAAGCACCAGTTTCAGCTGAACTTAGGTTTTTGCGCATAAAACCAAAGAGTTCTCTACCCATACCTTGATGATGACCATTAACCTGGAAAACAGCATTTGTACGTTCAGAAAGCTCAGCTTCGCTAACGAGTAAGGTTAACTCACCATTTTCACCATCAAGTAACATCATATCGCCTGTTTGAATTTTAGCGATCAAACCACCATCTAAGGCCTCTGGAGTTAAATGAATAGCGGCAGGTACTTTACCTGATGCGCCCGACATACGGCCATCAGTAACTAATGCCACTTTAAAACCTTGGTCTTGTAGAACACCTAAAGGTGGGGTAAGTGCATGGAGTTCAGGCATTCCACGAGCTTTAGGGCCCTGAAAACGAACCACAGCAATAAAATCTTTTTCTAGTTCGCCGCGTTTGAAAGCTTCGTCTAGCTCATGTTGATCTTCAAAAACAACAGCAGGGGCTTTAATAACAAAGCTACCTTCTCTTAGAGCCGAGGTTTTAAGCACTGAAGTTCCTAAGTTACCTTTCAGCACTTTAAGGCCACCATCAGATTTAAATGGGTTCGCTACCGTGGCGATTACCTCATCATCTCCAGATACCTTTAGACCTTCAACCCAAACTAACTCTCCATTCTCTAACGTTGGTATTTTGGTATAGCGAGATAGACCACGACCACAAATAGTTTCAACATCTTCGTGAAATAAACCAGCCTCAATTAACTCTTTAAATAATAACGCCATTCCGCCTGCTTGGTCAAAATGGTTGATATCTGCATGACCATTAGGATAAATACGAGTGATTAAAGGAACAGCATTTGATAAATCATTAAAGTCTTGGAAATTAATGATAATACCTGCTGCTTTGGCAAAGGCAATTATGTGCATAGTTAAATTGGTTGATCCACCTGTAGCCAATAAAGCCACAATAGCATTAACAATTGAACGCTCATCTACCATTTTCCCAACAGGCATATAATTACCTGACTGTTGAGTTAAACGAGTTACCTGTCGTGAGGCTGCTTTGGTTAACTCTTCACGTAACTTAGTGTTGGGTGCAACAAATGAAGCACCAGGGAGATGAAGCCCCATAACTTCAACCACTAGTTGGTTAGAGTTAGCCGTACCAAAGAAGGTACAAGTTCCAGCCGAATGATAAGAAGCAGACTCAGCTTCTAATAATGCCTCTTCATCAACTTCACCTTTAGCAAATTGCTGACGGACACGGGCTTTATCTTTATTTGGAAGACCTGAAGGCATTGGCCCTGCAGGTACAAATACTGTTGGTAAGTGACCAAACGTCATACTTGCTATTAATAGACCAGGAACGATCTTATCACAAATGCCCATCATTAAAGCGCCATCGAACATGTTATGAGATAAACCAACAGCTGCTGACATTGCAATAACGTCGCGGCTCATTAGGCTTAAATCCATACCCGGTTGACCTTGAGTAACACCGTCACACATTGCCGGAACACCAGCGGCAAATTGCGCAACGCCACCGGCTTCTCTGACCGCGGCTTTAATAATCGCAGGATAGGTTTCGTAAGGCTGATGAGCTGAAAGCATGTCATTGTAGGCTGAAATTATCGCAATATCTGAATGGTTTAAACCTCGAAGCGATGATTTATCATCAGATCCACAGGCGGCAAAGCCATGAGCTAAGTTGCCACATGAAAGGCCGGCACGATGAACCGTTGACGATTTAGCACCATCAATTTTAGCTAGGTAAGCGCCACGGGTTTTTTTGCTTCGCTCAATAATACGGTTCGTGATTGTTACGATATCTTTATTCATTTCTTTAGTAGTCATAATCTATTCCGCCCAAAAAACTTGAGTATTGATGTCTGGTTGTTGTAAAAAAGCACGTATAGGCATAACAAATTTATCGTTACCCGCTAAAGCTTTATCTAAAACGTCTTTTTTTGCGTTGCCACTTATGTGCAAAAAGGTATTTTTACTAGTCATTAAGCTAGCAAAACTAAAAGTAATTCTTGTATGTGGTGCTGTCTTTGGCATAACAGCCATTAATGCATTAGGATTATCGATAGCTAATGCTGAAGTGATCTCATCACTGCACGGAAATAAAGAAGCCGTGTGACCATCTTCACCCATACCTAAAATGAGTACATCTAAAGGCAGTAAAGCTGTTTTGGCCGCTAAATTTAAATCGGCTAATGTTTTGTCAGATAATATTTCACCTTGTTTGAGGTGAAAAAAATTAGCATTCTTCGCTTTATTTTGTAATAAGTTGTCATGGACTAACTGGGTGTTACTGGCATCACTGTCAATATTTACCCAACGTTCATCGGCAAGAGTAACGGTAATTTTTTCCCAAGGTAAATCAACTTGAGACAATGCCATGAAAAAGCCTTTAGGAGTTGAACCACCCGATACCGCAATACTTGCCTTACCTTTAAGGCGAACAGCGTCTGCTAAAATATCCGCTACCTGCTCACTTAACTTAATGTCTAAAGCTTCACGGCTGATAAATTGATTCATAGTATGCATAATTACTCAACCCACTGGCGATCGTCACGCGCAATTAAAGAAATGGAAGAAACAGGTCCCCATGAACCTGCAGCGTAAGGTTTAGGTTGCTCATTGGATGATTGCCAAGCATCAATAATACTGTCAGCCCATGTCCAAGCGGCTTCGACTTCATTACGGCTAACGAACAGCGATTGATTACCATTGAGAATCTCAAGCATCAATCGTTCATATGCATCAACAACTCTTTGATTGTCATATGTTTCAGAAAAACTTAAATCTAATTTATTTTCTTGAATATGCATTTTGGCAGCAATACCCGGAATTTTATTCATCATTTGCAATTCAACACCTTCATCAGGCTGTAGACGAATTGTTAGTTTATTTGCCGGTAATTGACTGTAACTGTCTTGAAAAATGTTATGCGGCAGACTTTTAAAGTGAATAACAATTTCACTATGTTTCATCGGCATTCTTTTACCTGTACGCAAATAAAACGGTACCCCTGCCCATCGCCAATTATCAATTTCAGCTTTAATGGCAACAAATGTTTCAGTATCACTGTTTTGATTGGCCCCGTCTTCATTCAAATAGCCTGGTACAGGAGAGCCTTCAAGGTAACCATCTGCATATTGGCCACGCACTGTTTTATCATTAACATTCTGTCTATTTATTGGTGCTAATGCTTTTATTACTTTGAGTTTTTCGGCTCTAACACTCTCGGCACTTAAATCAGCGGGCGGTTCCATAGCTAACAAAGATAAAATTTGTAATAAATGATTTTGTACCATGTCGCGCATTTGACCGGCTTCATCATAAAATCCCCAGCGACCTTCAATACCGACACTTTCAGCTACAGTAATCTGGATATGATCTATGCTATTACGGTCCCAGTTAGTGGTAAATAATGAATTAGCAAATCGTAAGACTAACAAATTAAGGACTGTTTCTTTACCAAGATAATGATCAATACGATAGATTTGATTTTCATTAAAATAGCGAGAAACTTGATCATTTATCGCTATAGATGAATCAAGGGAGTCACCGATAGGCTTCTCCATTACTACCCTATCAAGGTCTGTGATTAATTGAGCATGGTCTAAACCATCACAAATATCACCATATATAGAAGGAGGCGTTGAAAAGTAATAAACGCGAGTGGCGTTACCTTGGTTAAGTATTTTAGCTAATTTTTGATAAGAGGTAGTCTCCTTAAAGTCTAGCTGTTGATAAACTAATCGAGTAATAAAGCGTGCAAGTACAACTTTATCTAAGGGCTCTTTAACAAAAGAAGTCAAATTATCTAAAACAAAAGACTTAAACTCTTCCAAATCGATTGATTGGCGAGCTACCGCAACAATATTACTATTAGGATGAATAAGGTCACAAGCTTCTAATTGATATAAAGCAGGTAATAACTTGCGGCGAGAAAGGTCTCCAAGGGCGCCAAATAGGACTATTTCACTTGCAGACTGATCATCTGATTTTTTCATAAACATTATCTCGAGTATTTATCTTGGCTATATCAAGGGTTAAATAAGACACTTACCAAGTTGAATATTGTAACTAAACTACATTTACCCCTAATTTAACTGTTGAGTCTTTATCAGTAAAGAACTTTCTGTAATTTTACAACATTATTTATATTTACAGGTTTTATACAGGTTCTAACAGGAATTACTTTAAAAAAATAAGGGCGCACTATTAAATCATTTGCAAATATGATCGCTTTTGGCTTATATTAGGGGAATTATGAAATAAAATTTCATTTCAACTGTTATATAACTAGAAAATAAATTACAGTTTGTTAAAAATCAAGTGACGTCAACACACTTAAAAGGCCATTGAATATGAATGTTTTAGAAAAAATAGCGAATGAACTAGAGACATTTAGTAAATCTGAACGAAAGGTTGCTGACGTTATACTCGCTCAACCTTCGACAGTAATACATGCAAGTATAGCGGCATTAGCTAAACAAGCAAATATCAGTGAGCCTACAGTAAATCGCTTTTGTAGAAGATTAGATACTAAAGGCTACCCTGATTTTAAATTGCATTTAGCACAAAGTTTAGCTAACGGTACACCCTATGTTAACCGTCATGTTGATGAAAACGATACCGCCGATGAATATACCGATAAAATCTTTGAGTCAACCATGGCTTCCCTTGAACGCTCACGTAAAAGTTTAGATGCTAACGTCATTAATCGCTCTGTTGATTTATTAACACAAGCTAATAAAATATCCTTTTTTGGTCTGGGCGCTTCTGCTGTTGTCGCACATGATGCCCAAAATAAGTTTTTCCGGTTTAACGTACCTGTTGTTTATTTTGATGACATATTAATGCAACGAATGAGTGCTATTAATAGTAAGCAAGGCGATGTTGTTATTGTGATTTCTCATACAGGTCGAACAAAGTCACTTGTTGAAGTAGCCAGTTTAGCAAAAGAGAACGATGCGACTGTTATTGGTATAACAACGGCGAACTCACCATTAGCTAAAGAGTGCAACATAGTTTTGTCTGTCGATGTTGCTGAAGATACTGATTTATATATGCCGATGTCATCAAGAATTGCACAATTAACTCTAATAGATGTTTTAGCAACTGGATTCACTCTGCGTCGCGGAACAAAATTTCGAGATAATCTGAAAAAAGTAAAAGACAGTTTAAGAAGCTCACGCTTTGAAAGAAAAGATTAATTAAAAAGTATAACTATTTAATCTCTCGATATATTTTGATATTAGAGACATTACATATATATCCATTACAAATTAAGGTCAAAATTCAAGATGCTTAGAAGAACAAAAATTGTTGCTACATTAGGTCCAGCGACAGATGATAGAGAAACCCTTAAAGCCGTATTAGCTGCTGGTGTTAATGTTGTTAGACTAAATTTTTCACATGGTATTCCACAAGATCATATAGATCGTGCAACTAATGTTCGCCAAATAGCTAAAGAGCTTGGTATTTATATTGGTATTCTAGGGGATTTGCAAGGACCAAAAATTCGTATTTCAACATTTAAAGATGGACCAATTATATTGGCTATCGGTGACAAATTTGAACTTGATGCGACCTTAGGGAAGGGTGAAGGATGCAAAGCAAAAGTTGGCATTGATTATAAAAAATTAGTTCAAGATGTCAGTACTGGTGATATTTTATTACTTGATGATGGGCGTGTACAACTTAAGGTTCTAAGTAATTCTGACACCTCTGTTTTCACTGAAGTTACTGTCGGCGGACCTTTATCAAACAATAAAGGTATTAATCGCCAAGGTGGTGGTTTAACAGCCCCGGCACTTACCCTTAAAGATAAAGATGATATTAAATTAGCCGCCAAGATAAATGTAGATTTCTTAGCTGTCTCATTTCCTCGAGATGCGAGTGATATGCGTGAGGCACGCCTATTAGCACAAGAAGCCGGTTGTAACGCACAACTAGTCTCAAAAATTGAACGTGCAGAAGCGGTTAACGATGATAAAGTACTTGATGGTATTATTTTAGCATCTGATGTTGTTATGGTTGCCCGTGGCGACTTAGGTGTTGAAATTGGTGATGCAGAATTAGTGGGTAAACAAAAACATATTATTGCCCGCTCTCGTCAGTTAAATCGTGTGGTGATCACGGCAACTCAAATGATGGAAACCATGATTGAGCAACCTATGCCAACACGAGCTGAAGTTATGGATGTTGCTAACGCAGTCCTTGATGGTACTGATGCAGTGATGTTATCAGCCGAAACAGCCGCTGGTAAATACCCGGTTGAAACAGTTAAAGCCATGGTTAATGTTTGTATTGGAGCTGAAAAACAACGCTCTGTTCATACCTCTAATCACCGTATCGAAATGGTTTTTAATGAAGTCTCAGAAACTATTGCATTGTCAGCTATGTATGCTGCCAACCACTTAGATGGTGTTAAAGCTATTATAGCGTTAACTGAGTCAGGACAAACCAGTAAAATAATGTCACGAATTACTTCTGGTCTACCTATTTATTCATTGTCTCGTCATAATAAAACATTAGGAAAAACAGCAATTTACCGTGGTGTATATCCCGTTTTATTTGACTCAACTCATTGTGATGATAAAATACTTACCAACGAAATACTATCGGCAGTTAGTGAACAGGCTGACTTGCAAGTTGGTGATAAAGTTATTTTAACGCATGGTGATATGATGGAAACCGTTGGTGCCTCTAATACGTTAAAAGTATTAAAAGTAAAAAAAGAACATTTAAGTTAATTCCTTCAAACAATTAACTAACTTAAAGGTAGCTTAGGCTACCTTTTTTGATCCTAAACAAGGTATTTTTGTAAATTACTTTTATAATCTGATTACAATAGACTTATCTTTTATCTTCAACAACCAGCGGATGGTGGTGAATATGACTAAACTTTCCAAAATTGCTTTACTGACTAGTGGTGGCGACGCTCCTGGTATGAATGCCGCTATTCGAGCTGTTGTCATTGCCGCAACACATTACCGGATTGAAGTGATTGGTTTTTTACATGGCTATAATGGACTCATTGAAAATGAGGCGGTCAAACTTTGCTTAAAAGATGTTAATAATATAATTCATAAAGGTGGCACCATATTAAAAAGTGCTCGCTGCCCTTCTATGTTCAGTGAAAAAGGATTGAAGCAAGCAGCAAATACCTTATTAAAAGAACAAATTGACGCCTTTATAGTTATTGGCGGCGATGGTTCATTCTCAGGTTTAATTAGGTTACAACAATATTATTCAGGATTAGTCATTGGTATTCCTGGCACTATTGATAATGACTTAGATGGAACAGACTTCACGATAGGTTTCAATACGGCTGTCAATACAGCAATAGAAGCCGTTGATAAGATACGAGATACAGCCAATGCCTTTGAACGCGTTTTTGTTATAGAGTTAATGGGGCGTCGAAGTGGGCATATCAGCTTTAATGTAGGTGTCGCTTGTGGAGCAGAGCAAGTTATATCATTTGAAAATTTTAACCCTGAAGATCAAGCGAGTAAACTTAAAAATTTAGCTCAAGAAGTAAAAATAGCACAAAGAGATAAATACCAAAGTTACCTTATCGTTATAGCAGAAAATCTATGGCCTGGAGGCGCTATACAATTAGTTGAACAGTTAAAAGAATATCAATCAATTGATGCTACAGCATGTATTTTGGGGCATATTCAGCGCGGTGGCTCGCCTGTAGCAAAAGATAGAATACTAGCGACAAATATGGGTATCTCTGCGGTTCAAAAATTAATTGAAGGTAAATCTAATTTGATGATTGGAGAAAAAGACAATAGTATATGTGAGGTTTTATTAATTAACGCGGTCAAACATCAGAAAAAAGTTAACTCAACGCTAATCAAAGCGCAAGAAAGTATTCTCGCTTTTACTGCTCAACACTTGAAATAAAGCGGATTTTATTCAGTGTAATTGATCAATAGTGTTCTTTTGCTTATCGTTACTACTCTTGGTGATTTTAACTTCTTTTCGAAATACTCACCAAGACGATAAATTACCCGTTGAAACTGGTCACTGCTATTCACGTTTTTTTCAACCCGAAGATAACATTACTATAAAGTAAAACTGTAACTATTAATCATAGCGCAACAGCTTACATTAGCCATGATCATTACAGGAGGTTCTTAAGTCATTCTACTCATTTCAGCCGTTAAATTTTCCGCTATGAAACCACACTTATCAAACAGTTCAAACTGGTTAAATGCCCTATATTTTAATAATTCGTCACCATTATGTATGTACTGTTCCAAATACCATAAACCATTGATAACAAGTGAAAAATAAAGGTAACACGTAACCTTTATTTTTTCAATTTTAACGGCTGAATCTGATATGGACCTATAGTAGTCAACACAGGAGTCAATCACCGAAGTCATTGACCCTGGTCGAAACTCATTAACAGCTATCATCATCGCAATATCAAATTCTTTATCAGCTAAACATGCACATTCAAAATCCAATAACCAAGGTTTATTGGCTAAGATAATATTAGAAAAATTGATGTCACCATGGCAAAGTACTGAAGGTGTAATGACTATCATACTGTTTAATTTTTGACAGATTTTACTGATAATATTTTGTTGGGGTGTTGTTAAATATAAGGTCAGTGGTTGAATGATTTTAGCAATATTTAGTATTGGAATATCTGTTAATTTTGTTATCTCAATAGTCTGATGACACCGGACCATTAACTTTATGCAGTGTTGAATTTTTTCATTTAAGGGTAATTGGCATAAATTTAAGCTGGTACCCTCAATAAACTGATGAACCTGCCAAAATTTATCTGAATAGATAAGGTTAGGGCTCAATCCCTTATCAGCTGCTAGTTGGTTCAACTGATTAAACTGTTCAATTTGATTAGGAATTTTAAAGTACTTAACAAAAAAACTATTATGAACATCGACAACGTTAAAACATGAGTGACTATTACCTTGCTCTATTAGATTAATACGCTCAATGTTTACAAAACATGGTAGATGGGTTAACTGCTCAATCAGAAAAGCTAGTTGATCAACGTTTGGTTTAGGCATATTAAATTAAGGGGTTGCTGAACGTATTAATTGTTCACCATGATACGCTTTTCGCCAATGATAATAACCATAGGTTGCTAAAATCACGTAAAGACCAAACAAAACTGCCGTTGGCGTCAATCCTTTTTCTAAATAAATATAGATAGAAGCAATATCTATAACACACCAATACAGCCAATTTTCCAGGACCTTCTTGGTTACCATGTAAGTGGCAAATATTGCAAAGACGGTAGTTGCCGCATCATAATAAGGAAAATGGGCAGGCGTAAAGTTAGCCATTAACCAACCAACGAGTACTGATATCAAAGATAAGGTGACAATTATAAACATATGAGTCTTTACAGACCAAGTTGTTATTCTAAGCGGTGAAGATTGAGCAATGTTCCCCTCATCTGGTACCACACTACTCACCACTGTCGTTATTTGTCGACCACTGTGCTCATTCTGTTGCCAACAATACCAACCATAAACGGCCATAATCATGTAATAGACTTGTAGTAGGCTGTCCATCCACAAATAGACATCATAGAAAATAATGGTATAGAGCACAGTACTGACAAAAGCGGCAGGCCAGCACCATATATTACCTTTAGCCGCTAAAAACACATAGATTAATGCCATCAACATAGCCGTAAGCTCTAATAACGGTAATTGGACAAAATAATCAAAGATAGTAGACATTAATTTTCTTCTTCAAAACATTGCCGTTCACTTTGCACTACCGAGCGATCACCGCCTATAAACTTAACGATAAAAACAGCGGCATTAAGTGTCTGGTGTACGTGCTTGATTTCTGCCATAACGTAGTCAGTAGCAAGGTCATATTCACCAAATACCTGCGTACTCATCCCATTAGTCACCACGTTTAAACCGTCAATCAAACGCAAACGTTTAATAAAAGCCCAAATCTCCGTCTTAAATTTATCTTCTGCTAAAGGGTATAAACTAATTTCTATTGATATTTGCATAATAACTCTTATTTATATTATCGAAGGTGTGTAAATCCCTATACGCACCTACTTATAATCAATCACGTCGATTAAAAACGATAATCAAGTGTTGCACCTACGACCATAGGTTCACCGTATTGCTGGTAACCTTTGGGAGTGTAGCCATCTCGTGGATCATTACCAAAGTAAAAACCTCGAGTCGTATAGTCTTCATCAAGTAAATTGCGGGTCCAGATTTTTAACTGCCAATTAGCGACCATGTAACTTAACGACGCATTAACTAAGGAAACGGTGGCTGACTTTTGATTATGACTATCTGAGAAGTAATATTCATCTTTACCATCAATACTTACATTCACTAACCATTGTTCAGAAACATAATAGTTAACGCCGAGGTTAAATTGATAATTAGGTGCATGTGCCTGTTCTCGACCTGATAAATTTACCCCATCTGCATTAATAAAGTAATTGAAGGTGGTATCAAGCAGACCTAACGAGCCATAAAGTTCAATATTATCGTTAATTTGCCAAGCGTAATCAATTTCAAGCCCTTTATTAACCCCTGCAGCTGCATTTCCTAGGTAGGGAACAAACTCTACACTGCCATCTTCTCTGACTTCTGTTAATGAACTTTTGATCTGTATATCATCACGATTCATATAAAAAACAGCAGCACGTATATAAGCTTGACTATCAAACAAGCTGACTTTATAACCCAATTCGTAATTCAAAACAAATTCAGCTTCAAATTCTCTTAATGCATTAGGTAAACTGCCATCAGTGTTAACACCACCCGTTTTATAACCGCGATTAATTGAGCCATAAAATAAGCTATCTTCATCATGCTGATACGATAACACTAACTTACCTCCAACCATGGTATCGTCAGGTGCGAATGTTAATGGATCTGAATTAACATAATCACCACTGCGTTGCTCCACTCTAACACCTGAAATTAAGCTTAACTTTTCTGTTAATTGGCTATCAAATTGAGCAAATATTGCCAAAGAATTCGTATCAAATTTTGAAGTAAAGTCGTCTGAAAAATAGGTATATTGACGTAAAAGTGCCTCGTTATCCTGCTTGAGATAAACACCTGTCAGCCACGAAGTGGTTTTATTGAAAATGTCATAACCTTCAGTTGACAAGAGCCTAAACTCTGCCGTTAACGTATCTCGCTCTCTAAAATAATGATCCGCTGATGAATAATCACCATAGGGACAATCATTGAGTTGGCATAAGGTGCTATTACTCCAGTCCTCATCATAGCCATAAGCAAGATCTGAGTCGGCGTAGCTGATGATACTGATCAAGTCGAAACGATTAAAGCCTGTGTAAGTAAATTTACTGCTCAATGCAGTGGTTTCTTGACGATCAAAGCCTGGTTCATCAGAAAACGTTTCTCTGGTATTATCTAACGAAAAAGCATCATAACCGTTATTAAAATTAAAATGCATTACACTAACATCAATGGTTAAATCATTACTCGCTTCAATGGCAAGTTTTCCGCGTATGGTGAGCTCATCACGGTTATTAGTCTCTTTAAGGCCTAAATAGGTATTATCAATGAAACCGTCACTTTGATATTGCTCAATAGCGACACGGTAATTTATCCCATCGGTTAACGGCCCAGATAATACAAGACCACCACCGACACTACCGTAATTACCCGCCGTTAACCTCATTGAACTTTCAAATTCATCCGTTGGGGCATTAGTGGAGATATTGATCAAACCAGCCATCGCATTAGCACCAAAACGTGTACCCTGTGGACCACGATATATTTCAGTTTGGGCTATATCAAAAGTCGACGCTATACTACCTATTCCTGTAAAATCAATATCATCAATAATGAGACCAACCGATGGGTTTATTGGCTCTTGAAATTGACTTCGCTCCCCTATACCCCTAATTTGATAGTATCGCGCGCGCTGTGAGCCACTCGCAAAGTTAACATTCGGTGCCAGGGCTATAATCTCTTCTAAGTTTTGAGCATTTCGCGTTTGGATCTCACTGGCATTGATTACCGATAAAGAATTGGGAGTTTTTAATAAGTTTTCTTGACGAAAGTCACCTGAGACAACAATGATCTCAAAATCATTTTCAGTTGCGGTATTTTTTAATGTTTTAACAACTGATGTACCAGAAGATTTATCTAAAACGGGTGTATTAGCAAATGATTGGGTAGGTATCGCAAGTAAACTACTTGCGATAGCAAGTGGTAGTGAAGATTGTACAAATTTCATTGAGATCTCTATATTCCATTGAGGAATTTATTAGGGATCCGGCACACGGAGGTAATATAATAATATGTTCACCATCCCTACGCCGGTATTATCCGGTTCAGGTTCAAAGAGTTCGCAATGCGTCTCAGTAAATTTTCATTAATAAAAATTTACACCCCTTGGTTCGACGAAGATTCTATCAATTTGTCATCAAATGTACAGAAAAAATGACAAGTTAAACTGAATAACTCTATTTGAGCCTAGTGTTATAGGACATAACTGGTGTTGAAAACCGTTATTTTGACAGCATAGGTCCTAAGAACTGACCACCCAGTAAATGCATGTGAATATGATAAACTTCCTGACCGCCATGTTTATTACAGTTGATAATTAAACGATAACCGTTTTCATCAATACCTTCGGCTTTAGCCAATTTTTTTGCTACCGTTATCATTCTGCCCAAAGTCAGCTCATCTTCTTCGGTGACATCATTTATCGTAGGGATAAGTTTATTAGGTATAATCAAAATGTGACTATTAACTTGTGGTGTTATATCTCTAAAAGCAGTCACTAAATCATCTTGATACAACAAAGGTGTTGGAATTTCTTGTCGAATAATTTTAGAAAATATTGTTTCTTCAGACATGTTGCTCTCCATTTTAACTCGTTCTAACAATTCGATTAATTAACCTCAACGGAATAACGAATAGCTAAGAGTGTTGTACAAAATATATTGACACTCTATTCACTGTATTATAATCGTTAAGCTAATCAATTAGCTGATAGTGCTCACGAAGTATCTCAATAATTTCAGCTTTGGGGTTATCACTTAAAACAATTTTTTCACCGGTAATTTTCTCTGCAATATCAATGTAAGTTTTAGAGACATTCATCAATACTGACTCAGGAAGTTCATTATCTCTGGCTAACGCTTCACGCTCTGGCATACGTGATTTGTTTAATAAAATATCAGGGTCAGGGAAATGATTTAATAATAACTGGCGAAAGCCTTCTTTTGAATTCTCAACCACTTTACCCTTTTGGTATTGTTGGCCATCCCAAATACGAGAAGAGTCAGGCGTACCGACTTCGTCCATATAAATAAGTTTATCATTACCTGCTTTATCTTTAACATAACCAAATTCAAATTTTGTATCGACAAATATTTGATCAAGTTTAGCTAACTCACCAGAGATTACGTCAAAGCCTTCTGTTAATAGCTTTTCATAAAGGGTGATGTCATCGAGTGACTTAAAGTTAAATGCCTCAAAATTGTCTTCAATATTTTTACGGGTAATATTGACATCATCAACAGCAGGTACGCCAGGGATCCCCTCTAAAACACCTTTTGTTGACGGTGTTTGTAACAATTCAGTTAATTTGGAGTCTTTAGTTAAGCCTTCGCTAATTTCAATACCACAAAATTCTCGTTCACCGTTATCGTAAGAGCGCCACATTGAACCTGTGATGTATTGACGACAAATCGCTTCAATCATAACGGGTTTAGCTTTTTGTACAATCCAAACAAAGGGGTGTGGAATATCAAGAATATGACTATCGGCTAAGCCTTGGTCTTTAAACAGTTTGAACCAATGATTTGAAATAGCATTCAACGCTGCGCCTTTACCAGGAACACCTCTCATACCACCCTCACCCTGCCAAATACAATCAAATGCAGAAATACGATCACTTATTACCATGATGGCTAGCGGTGCATCGCTGGGTACATCATAGCCTTTACTTTTAATTAAACGTGCACTATCACTTTGAGTTAACCAATAGACAGAGCGCACTTTGCCACTATGTACAGGTAAGTCACTTCGGATCGGTAAATCATTATTTACCGCTAAAACTTTATCAGCTAAATTCATGGGATAGACCTTAAGTTTGAATTAAATTAATTGTAACAAATATAAACTCAACACTTCAAATATAACATTGGTTACAATAATAAAAGAAAAAGGACGCAAATTGCGTCCTTTTTTAAAAGCTTAACTTCAAATCTATTCAGCTAAAGAAGCTTGCGCTTTTTCAACTAAGAATGTGAAGGCTGTTTTGTCATATACTGCGATGTCAGCTAGGATCTTACGATCTATTTCAATAGAAGCCTTTTTCAGACCATTAATGAAACGACTATAAGATAAACCATTTTGACGAGCTGCCGCGTTAATACGAGCAATCCAAAGTTGACGGAATTGACGTTTACGTTGACGACGGTCACGGTAAGCGTATTGGCCAGCTTTAGTTACAGCTTGAAAAGCAACACGATAAACGCGACTACGAGCACCGTAATAACCTTTAGCTTGCTTTAGAACTTTTTTATGACGTGCACGAGCTTGTACACCACGTTTTACTCTTGCCATTTTCTATTTCTCCTATTAACCGTGACGTAAAAGTTTTTTAACTGACTTAATGTCAGCAGCAGCGATCATACATTTAGCACGTAAATGACGCTTAACTTTAGTACGGCGTTTAGTCAAAATATGACGTAAGCCAGCTTGTTTGAACTTGTAGCCAGAAGCTGTTTTTTTAAAGCGCTTTGCAGCACCTTTATTGGTTTTCATTTTAGGCATGTTAATAACTCCGCATTGTTATGCCAAATTTAAGTAACCGAGGCGAAAATCATCTAATACCACAATTGTGTTAAAAGAATTGATTTTACTTGCAAGCCTTGCTACCGCGTAAAGATAAAATTGGTGAATTAACCTTTAAAAGGTTAATTACTTGTCAAACCAAAGATTATCTATTTTTAGGGGCTAGGACCATCACCATTTGACGACCTTCCGCTCGACGCGGAAAGAATTCAAGTACGGTTAATTCTTCTAAATCGTTTTTAACACGCGTTAGTAGTTTTAAACCGAGTTCTTGGTGAGCCATTTCGCGGCCACGGAAACGTAATGTAACCTTGACCTTGTCGCCACCTTCTAAAAAGCGCTTCAGGTTGCGTAGTTTGACCTGATAATCGCCTTCATCTGTTCCAGGACGGAATTTAATTTCCTTGACCTGTATTTGTTTCTGATTTTTTCGCTGTTCTTTCTGTTCTTTAGCTTTTTCGTAAATGAACTTACCATAGTCCATTACACGACAAACTGGTGGTTTGGCAGTGGGGCTCATTTCAACAAGATCTACACCCGCAGTATCTGCTTGATCCATCGCTTCATCTAATGTAACGATCCCACCGGGTTCACCGTCAAATTTAATTAAACGAACTTCATCACCTGGGATATCTGTAATTAACTCATTCAAACGATGTGCTGGCTCTTTGCGCCCGCCTCGTTGTCCACCTTTAATAGCCATGTTCCTCCAAAGAACTTTAGTACGAAACTATACTTTTGTTTTTAATAGTTTCGATTATAATAAATTTTGTTGTGCAATTTAACTACTATTTGTAATTAAATTGTTTTATGCCCGTGTTTTTACTTCTTCACTTAATTTTTCAATAAAGCTGTCCACAGACATTTTACCTAAATCTTCACCACTTCGAGTTCGAACGGCAATTTCACCACTGGTCATCTCTTGATCACCAACAACTAATAAATACGGAACACGCTTCAAAGTATGCTCGCGGATTTTAAAGCCTATTTTCTCATTTCTCAAGTCTAGTTTTGCTCTAAATCCACTTTCTTTCAGTTTTTTTACTACTTTCTGACAATATTCGCCCTGTTTATCGGTAATATTCATAATTATGACTTGAGTAGGCGATAACCACGTTGGAAATTTTCCGGTATACTCTTCAATCAAAATACCAATAAATCGCTCTAATGATCCTAAAATAGCACGATGAATCATTACCGGAATATAACGTTCATTATCTTCACCAACATAAGTTGCACCCAAACGCTCTGGCAAAGCAAAATCAAGTTGCACGGTACCACATTGCCAAGCACGCCCTAAACAATCCATTAAAGTAAACTCGATTTTAGGGCCATAAAATGCTCCTTCACCCGGTAAATATTCAAAATCAATATTACTATCGGTCAATGCTTGAGCTAATCCTGCTTCTGCTTTATCCCAAATCTCGTCGCTGCCAATACGGTTTTCAGGGCGTGTAGATAATTTAACAACAATATCTTTAAAACCAAAAGAGCCATAAACGTCATAGACCATTTCGATACATTTAGTCACTTCAGCTTGTACTTGTGACTCCATACAGAAAATATGCGCATCATCTTGGGTAAAAGCACGTACTCGCATCAAGCCATGTAACGACCCTGATGGCTCATTACGGTGACAACAACCAAACTCAGCAATACGAAGGGGTAAATCACGGTATGACTTCAGCCCTTGGTTGAAAATTTGTACATGACCTGGGCAATTCATTGGTTTAATTGCATATTCACGCTTTTCAGACGTTGTGGTAAACATGCCATCAGCATATTTATCCCAATGACCCGATTTTTCCCACAAACTTCTGTCCATCATCATTGGTGCTTTAACTTCGTCATAATCGTATTCACGAAGTTTTTCACGAACAAACTTTTCTAATTCAGTATAAATTGTCCAACCATCGTTGTGCCAAAACACCATTCCAGGGGCTTCTTCTTGCCAATGAAATAAATCAAGCGTTTTACCAATTTTACGGTGGTCACGTTTTTCAGCTTCTGCGAGACGTTGAATGTAAGATTTTAATTGCTTTTTATCAGCCCAAGCTGTGCCATAAACGCGTTGCAACATTTTATTGTCTGAATTACCACGCCAATAAGCACCAGCGAGTTTCATTAACTTAAAGTGATGACAATGTCGCATACTAGGAACATGTGGGCCACGGCACATGTCAATATATTCTTCATGATGATACAACGCAGGTGTATCATCATGAAGAATATTTTCATCTAAAATTTCAAGTTTGTAACTCTCACCACGTCCTTCAAAGACATCACGAGCTTCCTGCCATGAACCTACCTTTCTGACTACTTGATAATTAGTGCGCGCTAATTCTGTCATGCGTTTTTCAAGTGTAATCAAGTCGTCTTCAGTAATGGTATGTTCTAAGTCTACGTCATAATAAAAACCATTATCAATAGTAGGCCCAATCGCCATTTTAGTGTCAGGCCATAGCTGTTTAATAGCATGACCTAATAAATGTGCGCAAGAATGACGAATGATTTCTAAACCTTCATCATCTTTACTAGTAATAAGTTGCAATTTAACATCGGTTTCAATTAATTGACAAGCATCGACTAAGTTACCATCAATACGCCCTGCTATGGTCGCTTTCGCTAACCCAGGACCAATATCAAGAGCAACATCCATTACAGATACTGCATTATCGAAAGAACGTTGAGAACCGTCGGGAAGAGTTATTACTGGCATGAAATATCCTTTGTTCAGTGGTGGCACACACGTAGTGTCACTTGACGTTAATGTTTTGTTTTTGTTTCTCTTGGTTCTAGGCTAAAATTAACTGAGAACCACTATAAGCACGGCAATATAGGGGAAAAGAACCTTTATTGCAATACAAGAGGCGTTATGCTCAAGCTCTTTTGCCATTTATATTCATTATTGCACCTTACATACACGTTTATTTACTTAAGCTTCTTGGCATTAGTCATGCTGCTGCTCGCTCCCACAATCGCCTTAGCTGATGATAGTATTGAAAAAAAAACATTGTTGGTAAATCAACAAACGGTGAATTGGCAATTGTGGAAGGCAAATAGCACGTTAAGTCTTGAGTTTAGACATACTCCTCATTCTGATTTAATTGAAATTCGTGCTAAAGCGGCAATAAAGTCGACCCTCTCCGGTGCATTATTGTTTTTGCAAGACACAAAGAGCATTCCAAAGTGGCTACACAATTCAAGTAAGAGCACAATAATCAAAAAAATATCTGCGACAGAAAATATATCTGTCACTGCTTTTGATGCATTTTGGTTAACTAAAAATAGAGAAATGATTATACGCTCACACTATTGGCAAAACGATGATTTATCGGTAGAGGTTACTATTAACGATGAAAGTCAAAATTACAGTCAGTATAAATCTAAAGAAACAATACAGATTAATATTATTTCAGCATATTGGACGATTAAGAAGATGAGTAACGGTATAATAGAAATTGAACATACCATTAGTGCAGATCCCAATGGTTTTATCCCCAATTGGGTGGCAAACCGTATCGCTTTAAAATCAATGTGGAAAACATTAGTCAATATTGAAAATCAACTGCCAAGCTCTCATCACCAAAAACACCAATTACCAAATATTCGAGAACGAATTAATCGGTAAGATGTAAGATAGTATTAATGTAAAACCTAACTCGTAAACTAAAAACAACAAGTCGTCATTCGCACTTTAGCTAAAAAAAGCCATAATTAAACTAATACTTAATGACTAGGAGGCATTATGCTCCAAGAACTAACTGTCAAACGTATCCATTGCCCACATTGTGGCCATCACTGCCGTGTTACATTAGATTCATCCGCAGGAGATCAAGATTATTATGAAGAATGCCCCTATTGTTGCAAAGAAATCCATTTAAATATGCACATAGATGAGTATCAACAAAAAATACAACTAGCCATTGATAGTGATGACGAACAGATTTTTTAAAATCATTAAAATAAACAACGATTATAGAGTGAGTTTACATTAAAAACTTCAGCTTATTGTTGTACTCCACAATTAAACCGTTATCATCTTACCCATATAATCAATTATCCTTTTAGGTATGTTTTTTTAACTGCCCAATATACTTATACCCCACTATAGATTCATTAATGACGTTAACTAAATTCACCCTACACACCAAAAGCATAATGAAACTTGCTTATCCTATTTTAGTCGCTCAACTGATTCAAAATTTAATGGGGTTTGCAGACACGGTAATGGCCGGAAGAGTCAGCTCAACCGATATGGCGGCAGTTGCCGTGGCCAATAGTATTTGGTTACCGTTAATTCTTACTATTTATGGCTTAATAATGGCGCTATCAGCCATTGTTTCGCAATTGGCAGGGGCTAAAAAATTCATTGATATTAGTAATGAAACGTATCAAACCGCTTGGATTGCTTTAACGTTAGGACTGGGTTTAATCGCACTCTATTATTTATTGGCCCCGCTGTTATTTAGCTCAATGGCTATTGATATTGACACTAATTTGAAACGCCTCATCTTTGATTATTTAGGTTACATAGTTTGGGGCGCGCCAGGGTATTGTTTATATTTAGTCCTAAGAAACTATTCTGAAGGCTTATCTCATACTAAACCCACTATGTTTATTAGCATAATCGGCTTATTGGTTAATATACCTGCCAATTATATATTCATCTATGGCGGATTTGGTATTCCTGCAATGGGTGGTGCAGGTTGTGGTATTGCCACCGCATTAGTCTATTGGGCTATGTTTATTTCAATGGCCGTGTATTGCTACAAATCAGACTATTTAAAGCAAGCTGACTTGTTTTCTCAATTTTATTGGCCAAACTTAGCTAAAATTAAAAATATTTTAGCTTTGGGTGTACCTATTGCGCTGTCATTATTATTTGAAGTGAGTTTGTTTGCGGTAGTTGCTGTTTTATTAGTGCCCTTTGGCGCCAACATTGTCGCGAGCCATCAAATAGCCCTCAACTTTACCGGCTTAATTTTTATGGTGCCGCTCAGTATTGCCATGGCAGTTACTATAAAAGTAGGCTTTGCTGTTGGCGATAAAAATTTTCAACAAGCAAAAGCCTATTGCTATTACTCAATAATTTTGGGGCTACTGCTCGCCGTAGTTACTGCGTTTATAACGCTGGCTTATCGCTTTCAAATAGCCAGTATTTATACGACTGAAATAGAGGTAATTAACCTAGCCGCCAGTTTAATGTTCTTAGCCGCTTTGTACCAATTTTCTGATACTGTACAAGTTATTTCTGCTGGTGCGTTACGTGGCTATAAAGATACAAAATCTATTCTAATTATTACCTTTATTTCATATTGGTTAATAGGATTAACCGTAGGGTTAGTGCTTGGGATTACTGATTGGATTATCCCTAGGATTGGTCCCTATGGCTTTTGGATAGGTTTTATTACAGGATTAACCGCAGCAGCTATTTTATTAGCTTGGCGTTTAAGAGTTGTGCAAAACCGTATAGAAAATAGCACAGTAAATGCCGTTGATATTTAACTAAAACAACACATTTTGGCCAATTAACAAACAAACAAACAAATATAGTGTTTCAAAGATGGAAACTACTTGCATCTGCTCAGACAGATAGCTAACATAGCGCCTCGTTGATTCAAGGAAGTTATATTTTCCAAAGCATTCATCGATTTATTAAATACATAGCTTTAAAAGCTCGCTTAGCTCAGTTGGTTAGAGTACTTGCATGACATGCAAGGTGTCGCAGGTTCGAGTCCCGCAGCGAGCACCATTTCCCTTTACAGCCCTTTATAACAAGGGGATGTAGTGAATTAGCTCCCTCATGTATGTTCAAACGTTGACCACTTAGGTTGACCACCATGAATAATCTAGTTCTAAATCAAAATAGTATTTATACCTATCGTAAGTCAGTTAATGGCTTATCGATTAGGGTATCACTTCAAACTAAAAACAAATTCGAAGCATTACGAGTAGCAGATAATGTTACCTCTCTTGTAGATTTAGCTGCATCTAATGATTGTTAAACTAAAAGAGGATTATGAATCCTCGGTAGTTTTAATGCAGTTATCTACTTATTATAGATTTTCTCATTAAGTTTTACTGCTTCTTCTTGTGCTTCTTCTAGCCCACGAGGTGAGAGGAATTTAGCGGCTTGGTCTCTACTGCGTAATGCAAAGCGTGATCTATATTCATCTCCATTAGCTGCTGCTATAGAGCTCCAAATATAATACTGCTTATTACTCTGAATAACACCTAAGCCATACCTATACAATTTCCCAAGAGAATATTGAGCTTTCGTATTTCCTTGCTCCGCAGCTTTTAAATACCACCTAGCGGCTTGTTGGAAGTCATCAGCCATACTATATATATCACCGGTCATGTTTTGACTAGCAGCATTACCATGTTCAGCAGCCCTCAAGTACCATTTAGCGGCTTTCTTGTCGTTTTCTAATACACCCCGACCTGTATCATACATCTCTCCAAGGAAAGCTTCAGCCTCTGGGTTATTTTGTTCAGTTGCCTTTAGAAACCAATCAATTGCTTGTTTGTAGTCTTGTGATACACCATTACCAAAGAAGTAACTGACTCCCATATTATATTGAGCGAGGGCATCACCTTGCTCAGCGGATTTGGTTATTGAAAGAAGCTCGTCCGCCTTATTAGCGAAAACGTTAAAGGTTAGGAAACAGATTAATAAAAGCGTTATTGTTTTGATGTTTTTGAGTGGGTTATTAATAAGGTACATCCTTGAATTTATTTAATTAAAATAAAAATAACACAACGGAAACCATATATAAACCCTACATTAAAGACATATAAACCCGTATATATCTATAATCAGTTTTAGTATCAATTGTGATAAAGGAATATCACCATGACTATTAACAGTGAGACTGAGTATAAAATATTAAAAGAGTTCTTGTGGAGATTAGAGGCAATAACTAGTGACCCTATAGAAAAGGACTCTATAGCCTTAATGTTACAGGCCGCTATTAGTGAGGTTAATGGGCAGGTATCAAATAGAGACAGTCTTAATTGGATTAATGGCTTTGCTGATTAGCTCTATAGGGGGTTATATAAGTTTTTGGGAAGTTGCCCCACCCCAATTAACCTTTGCTAACTTGTTCAATGACGTAATCTCCAGTGTTCCCGACAGTTTACTGCTGAGCCTTTAAGGGTCACTAAGAATATTGTGTTAAAGAATAAAAGCGTGGTAAATACTTTAGATTAATAGCTGATGTTTATATTGATGGTGTTAGTTTGGGTGAGCAGTTAATTAAGCAAGGTCATGCTGTAAAGTATATAGGTAAAGCTAAACAGACTTGGTGCTGATTTTATAATTGTTAAGCTAAAAGAGTATTATGAATCCTCAGTAACTTTAATGCAGCTATCTACTTAATATTGATTTTTTCATTAAGTTTTACTGCGTCTTCTTGTGCTTCTTCTAGCTCACAAGGTGAAAAGGATTTAACGGCTTGTTATCGGTGTTCTTCACAGCTCCTCCACTGATGATGGAAAATCAGCATCTTCTATCAGTTTTTTTATCAATATGTTAATAACTCTGCAGTGGTAATAAACACAAGGTTTATGGTTTTTTTTATGCCCTAAATTTCTGTCATTCATTTGTTCAGAAAATAATAAGTAGTCATTGAGGAGGGGGGTAAACAATGTCATCTATATAGCAGTTATTAGATGACATTTAACTCAAAAAATTAGCGTTAAGTTTTTGTTGATGAGTATAATCTATTACTTTTACACTTTGACACCAGACCAAACTCTTTTATTAACGCCTTACCTTCTTCTGAAGACTCCATCACATTATCGCTTGCTCCCCAAGATTGCATATTTGGATATACATCAACAAACATAAAACCATCTCGGTCACCGACTCTTGGCTCTAAATAATAGGAGTTAATCCCCCCGCCTTTAACATTAGCATTCATGAATTTAACCCATTTTTTATTTAATGCTCCTGCGTCTTTCATCGTTTTATTTTCTTTTAAATTACATTTAGAAACTTCTACAATATTTTTTTCTGCATAACAACTTGCGCTAAACATAAACATTAAGGGAATCACAAACTTTATAGGATTATTCATTATTATTCCTTGATTAAGTGTTAAAAAACAAAGGTAAAAAGTATTACCATGCGTAACCATACACTAAAATGACAGCTAAATTGTATAAAATATACATTAGCAATCTG
>Ga0307489_10000230_pt1 | contig 31922 bp, 39 predicted proteins | sample SB12metaG_FD_202247 | JGI IMG/M metagenome (GOLD analysis project Ga0307489, IMG submission 202247) | Sea-ice brine microbial communities from Beaufort Sea near Barrow, Alaska, United States - SB 1.2 | ecosystem: Environmental > Aquatic > Marine > Coastal | place: USA: Alaska | collected... | reverse complement strand
TCGTACGAGTACCTGTAAACGCTAGCCTCTTCCTCCCTTTGCGCCCGCCCAACCTGACTGTTTGCTCACAGCGTACCAGGGCCCTGGTGCAAGGACCGCTCCCATCTGTTGAAGCTTGCGCAGCGCATGGACGCCACAGCGCAGCGCGGTGGGGGCCACTGCACCGGCGTGTATGACTGTATGAGCAAAGTGATTAGCTGTGGCGATGTGATTGGTGACCGGACTAAACCGTTGTACGAGTATGAGCAAAGTGATTGGCTGCGGCGATGTGGTGAACGGACTAAACCGCTGTATCAGCAAATTTGTTGGCTGTGGCGATGTGGTGACCGGACTAAACCATTTGATGCTCGCGGTTTGGGCCCTCCCCGCCGTGCTGCTCTACAGCAAGCCCAAACACACCGCTGTGCTGTCCTCGCTACTTGTTGACGACAACGCGTTTGGTAGGGCCTGGCAGACAATACCCGCCACATCATCCTCCACAATATGGACCTTCGGGTTTTTAGGAGTCACATGACATGGCGAGCATAGGGCCTGGCAGACGATGCCTGCCACGTCATCCTCCACATTGTAGACCCTCGTTTCTTGAGTCAAATGGAATTACATGACGTGGCCAGCATAGGGCCTGACAGATGATGCCTGCCACGCCATCCTCCACATTGTAGACCCTCGTTCTTTGGACTTAAATGGAATCACGTGACGTGGCGAGCATAGGGCCTGAAGACAATGCCTGCCACGTCATCCTCCACATTGCAGACCCTCGTTAATTGACAAAAATGGAACCACATGACGTGGCGAGCATTATGTGTCAGGCCCTAGCCTCCGTGCAGCGCTTCGCCGCCACAAGCGACGACGGCGAGGAGACGGTGCTCACCCTCAAGTTCACTCTCGAGGTTGGGCCTGCCAGATGTTGCTCGCCAAGTCATCTGACCCATTTTGAAACCTCGATTGTAGGGATACATGACATTCTATCACATGATTATTGAGCTCAATGGCATAGTCATCCAACCCACTTTGAACCCTCGATTGTTGGTTACATGGCACCTATGACGTGATTATTGATTTGAATGACATCTCATGATGTGAATGACAATATCTCTGCCCGGCCCTGTCTTCAGGAGCGGCTGGCGCCCAACTACAAGTCTGCCAACATCTTGGAGGAGTGGGTGGTGCAGTCGGTCAGCGGCGAGGCAGAGGACGTTGACACGGCAGGGACTGGTGGATTGTGCTCGCCACGTCATCAAACGAATGTGAACCTTCGTTGCTTGAGTACCACCTCGTCCTGAGACGTGCCGGGCACTGTCTACTAGTCACTGATGGATAGCTCTCATCATGTGATCAGACGCGTTTTTGACACTCGTTTCGTGAGTTAAATGACGTCCTATGACGTGGCAAGCACTATCCACCAGTCCCTGCGGCACGGCGGAGGAGCCGGAGCGCCGCCACCCGCCCGAGGCTGTGGTGGCGGCGCAGCTGGAGTACCTGCGGACGTCAAACGTCGCGGCCGTACGACGCTTCGCGTCGCCCAGCAACATGGCCTCCTCGGTGCCCCTCGAGATGTTCGCCAGGCAGGGGGGCATTGAGAACGAGCGCTCGACCAGTTTTTATATTTTGTTGAGCGCAAGCACTCGACCAGCTTTTGAGTCGACGGGAAAACAGAATCGAGTTCGGCTGTTTGTGGAGGCGAGGGTATGGATGAATGCTGGTATGCGGGTCAGATGGCCCTCACGAACTGAGTCCGTGCGTCTGTATCAGCCTTCACCCTAAAGGTAAGTCAGTGAGTCATACGTCGATCGGGGTTCCAGTCGTTGCTCTCAACCACCCTCCGCATTCACCCTCGAGGCAAAGTATGCTCCTATCTGAGTTCCAGCTGTTGTTCTCAACGGCTCTCCGGTCAGGATGCTTCAGGGCACCGAGTACCTGCCCCTGTGCGAGCCCGGCGCGTCGCACCAGGTGCTGACCACCGCACAGCTGTCAAAGGATTCCTTCGTGGAACTGGTGCAAGTGGCCAGCGCGGTGGACGGCAAGGCCACGCGAATGTCGCCTGACCCGTCTTCCAACGCAAGGTGAACCCTTGTTTCTTGAGTAAACTGACATCCTATGACATGGTGAGCCTGGCCGTAAACTAACCACGTTATCCGACGTATATTGAACCCAGGTTTCTGGAGTGAAACGGCATTTTATGACGAGGCGCGGCGCATGTGCCGGGCCCTGTAGGCGGGTACCAAGCACGTGTACATGTGGGTGCTGGGGCGCCAGCCGGAGCCGCCTGTCACAGGCGCGGCGGATGTCTCGGGGGTCTCGGGGGTCTCGGGGCTCCCGGGGGTGACGGGGCGCGTTGGGGTGACGGGGGTGGCGGGGACTGTGGGGCCGGTGGGTGGTCGGTCGGCGCACTCCGGGTGTTGGTTGACGGATGCCGTCACCGTCGTGCCGCGCTCCGAGCTCAGCCGCTTCGGTGGGGCGGCGCAAGCTGAAACTGGTTGAAACCATGTTGAAAGGGTTTAGGGTCAGGGAGCGCCTGATTTCAGCGCATGAACCTAAAATATGCTGAACCGATTCAAATGTTGCTTTCGGTCTCCAATTTGCGCCACTACGCTTCGGGGTGTGAAGGAGTGAGGGAATCAGGAAACTACCGACGCATGTAAACACCACTCGCCATATTCCAACTGTAAACACCATTCGCCATGTTCCAAATAGTTTGTTCAAGATCCTGTTTTGTTTCAATTTTGTACGTTAGATTAGTGAACCGATACCGTGTCCTTAGTTGCCGACACCGTAGTTAGAGCCGACATAGTCACTCCTTTTGCAAATACATGTTCATGCTTTTCTCTTTTCGTATTAATCAACAAAGCCACCCGGGCGATGCAAACGACGCTCCGCGCGCGGGCGGCGGCGGCGTGACGTTTTTCGGCGGCGCAGCCCCGGGGGGCGGTGTCTTTCCATACTCGGTTACACAAGCACGTCGAGTAGAGCTATACTCTGTGTGCTGCTGGGCGGCACTTTGTATGACAAAGTGCGTGAAACCACTTAGACACTTAGCAACAAGTAGTACTAAGTCGTCCAAATGGAGCGTTCTGATTGGTCGAGCGGGCACTAAGTCAGACTAAGTAGCACAAGTCAGACTTAAGTGTCTAATAAGTGGTTTCACGCACTTTGTCATACTTGTACGATCTCTAACGCCACCTTATTGATGTCATACAGTGCATCGTCATGTCGCTTCTACTAGTAGGAGTGACTATCCTGTCATCCTTATCTCCTCGAAATCGAGGGTCCATTTTCTCAAGGATCGCGACCCGGTCGGACTTTCGGTGAGCCGGTCGGCGGGACTCCCAAAATGGACAATGCTGATTGGTCGTACGTGATTCGAGACATATCTTCGATACCATACTCGACACTGAGCTTGAGACACTTGAAATACGGCCGCGAGGTAGGGCGGGGCAGGTTGACAGTACTCGTATGCAGCAAACCCCGTGTTGAAGGCGGTTTCAGAGCTTGAAACTGGGATCTCGGTAGCTGCTTTCAACGTTTGCTTCCAATTTCAACTTGCGGCGACACAACTGGGGGATCCTGTCGGGCAAGTAGACCCTCCCTTGATGACCTTCGTCTCTACGGGACTCAGGCCCCTGTGTCGCAAAAAACAAACCATACGGCAATTCAAATTACTGCTTTGTATGGCGCAAGGACAGAGATCTGGCATCAACAGCGACATTTCGTCCCATCGCCGACCGGATTCGGCCGCGTGAAAGGAGTTTCCACACTTAGGACCGGCAGACCAAAACGCCATTTTCTTACGACACAAGGGCCTGAGTCCCGTAGCTACCTACGCAGTTCTAGCGGGGGTTGCATGTGGGGATGGCGCGTGGCGCGGTCCTGGTCACGATCTCTGAGTTAGTAGACCCTCGCCCATACATTTGTCATACTCCCCTATACGGGAGGTTGATCTACACTGTAATTTATATGAGCGACCGTCTATTAACTCACGAGCAAATCCAAACTCCCGTTTGCCCCCCCATCAGAACTGCGCGGGCGCGCGCCGCGAACTCTCTGCCATGATACGAAAGTTGGAGTGGCGAGCCCCTGATTCCGGGTCTCGGTCTACATAGCCGATTCTTCGACCTGCTTGAGTTGATAACCCCTGAAATCGACGTTTATGAGGGTGTGGCGATTTGACCCCTCAGTTTCTTATGGTAGAGAGGGTCGGCATATATGGGCACCTGGACCCCTCAATATCATTAAATCTTGGGTAGTCGCCATCACGCTTTTATGATTGGTGGGCTTAGGGGGTGACTAGTTGTTGGGCGGCGTGATACGAGCTCCGTGCGGCAAAGCGAGCAGGGTCGTGAACTAATGTGAAGCACTTGTCCTCGGATAAATAACACATGTTGTACCCTTCGCCGTCCGAGGGGACACGGCATGTGCGAAGCCTTCACTGCAACTCCGAGGGAAAACGATGTTATTATGATGACTCGATAGGATGGTTTTTTTATGTGATGACCCAAGGCTCGGTCTCGGAATGGGAAAGACGGTCCCAACAACGTTATGCAGAGTCCGACCCACGGCCCAGTCGGGGAGGACATGCTGAAGCTCACGGGGAGGCACCAGGCTTCCGCCTTGCCCCCCGGCTGACGCGTCTCCCTCCCCCACCTCCTCCCTCGTCCGCCCCAATGACCTGCAGAGTGCGTCAAGCCCTCCATCAACGGCCTCTCGCCCGTTGATGACCCCGACACCGAGGTATGGCGGTGCAGGTTGACCCTATCAATACAACGTTGAAAGTGCCTGGATAGTCAGTGTGGTAGTGTGACAATTCCAAGAATGCCAGTGCTTTCAGTTCTTCCCTTCGGCTGGGCAACACCACCACAACAAAGGAACCAGCCAGAACACACGGAGAGCACACCACAACAGCACGGGCACAAGCGCTACCGATGCTTACGTGTTGCAAAGTGCTGTGCGTGTTCCTCCTCTTCGTCGTCGTCGCCGTCTTCGTCGCTATTTTCGCGTTCGGCGTCAGTTTCCCGCGAACCTTCGACCAGAAGCACGATATGCACGATACGAGTCACGAGTGAGGCGCGATCGTTGCTCGGTGCTCCACCAATCAACCAAAGCCACGACGCCGGCGCGTATCTTTGGTGTGACACCTCTCGGGGGCTTCACATAACTCCCTCCCGGTCGCACGCCGCGCCCAGTGCACACACCGACGAAACCTTATCGGTTCCAAGCCGCCATGACGCGCCGCGCCGCCAGCGCCACCGCCGCTGCCGCGATGCTCCTGGTGCTCGGCAGCCTCGTGGCCGACGGCGTCGTCCTCGCCCTCGTCTCGGCCGCCAGCTCCGGTGGTCAAGCAGCACCGCGGGCAGCGCATGCCCACCACACCGGCGGGGACCTGGCCCGAGTGTATGTCGATGCGCACCCACACCTGGTCGGCCCGCGCCCCGCCGTCGGCGGCGACCTCGGACGCTTGCTTGGCTAGACTAGGGCCTTACCAGCAGAGTTTACTTTTTAGCCAGCCGCCGTTACTGTTTGTCCCTGCCGAGTGGTGGGGGCGCGCGCCGCCTCCTCCGTGACGGCGGAGGCGTCGCCGCGGACACCGACAAGACCGCCGCGACCCCCCCCGCCACCGACGCGGAGAAGGCTGCCATCAACCGCTGGATCAAGAACACCGGCCGCAACCGATACGGGGCAGGGGCTTACACTTTTCCACTCATCCTGAGCCGTGTTTGTCACCGACTCCACCCAGCACCACCCAGCATACCCCACAAACGGTGCTTCGTTGAGCCGAACCGTGGACGAGTGTACGCCTCTGCTACGTGGACACCAGCGACACCACGTACGCTGGGGCCTCGCCGCTGTTCGACGTGAGGCGGTGCAGGTTGACAGTATCAACACCCGTGTCGAAAGCGCCTACGGTATCAGCGCTTGAAAGTAGAATATCACAAACTGCTTCTAACTGTTGCCTTTAAATTCAACTTGCGCCGCTCCGTTGAGGAGTCGACGGGGGAGATGACAGACCGCTTCGACTACATCCGAGCGCGCCACAAGGACTCGCCGTGGGAAGCCAAGGACGGGGGCAGGGGCAGGGTAGGGTGTGGTGAATATTGCTTGCCACGTCATAGGCATCATTTAACCGAACAGACGGGGGTTCGAAGTCCGTTGGATGACAGGGCCTGGCGGATTGCTCACCATGTCATAGGGTGCCGTTCAACTCAAGATGCGAGAGTTCAAAGTGCGTTTGACGACGTGGTGAGCAATATCTGCCTGGCACTAGGGCGGGGGCGGGGCGGCGAGCGGCGAGTGGCCCGAAGGCATGCCCGGGCTGTGGAACCAGACCGTCATAAAGTCCAGGTCCCACAAGGGAAGCGGCGTCCGCACTGGGATGCATTTCATCGTCCAGGGTGTCGCCGAGAACCCCGTGTTTATCTTTTCCGCGGATGATCCTAACGCCATCGAGACTGCGGTGCTGAATGTCAACCGCGAGTTCGAGAAGCGCCACGACGGTAGGGCTTGGCAGATATTGCTCGAAATGTCATCTACATATTTCCCAAACCTCGTTGCTTGAATGAAATGCCACCCTGTGATGTTTTGAGCAATGTATGCCGGGAGAGAGCGAGCGACGCTTCCAACTGTTTAAGGAGGCACCAGACTTTCGCCCTGCCCCCCGCGTAATGACCAGCGTGCATAGCTATTTCTGCCGGGTCCTACCAGACGGCAGTTACGCATTCATGTTCGGTGCCGCCGCTGCCACCGCCGACGCGCTGGGGCAGCGTCACATGGCAGGAACGCAATGCGCCACGCTGGTGATCAGGGACGATGCCGTTTACTACACGCTCAAGTTTGGCGTGGACTCGTTCGAGGGCTGTCCGTTTGCGCCCACCCTGGCAGACTTCGAAGCGGACGGCGGCGCCGGTAAGGACTGGTGGACGTTGCTCGCCACGTCAGAGGACATCGTTTAACACAATATTCGAGGGTTCATCATACGTTTGATGACGTGGCGAGCACTATCCATAATTCCCTCGGCGCCGCTGTGAATCTCGACGCGCTGGGCGCGGACTCAGCGGGCGTGCTCCGCCGCCCCCGAGGCGTGGCCGCGGAGTGGCCGGCAGGGGCTTCCACTTGTCCACTTCTCACCTCATCCTGATAATTTTTAAGGGCTTCCACTCGTCCACCTTTCAGATTACAGACGTTTTTGGCATGAAACACATTGAATCCAATCAGCATATCCCACTAAATGTGCTAACGTTGAGCCAAAAAGTGGACGAGTTCAAGCCAGCGTATCACAAAAATGGTGCTTATATTGAGCCGAGAAGTGGACGAGTGTAAGCCCCTGGTGACCGGCGGACCTGGGTGGGATATGGAACGGCACAATCGTCGCGGGAACCGGCACCGGCACACCCTTGATCACCGCCGTGATACCTGGCTACGCGCCGGACGCGTGGCAGGGATGTTCCATGACACAATTTGATGCAAATAACGAAACTGCCTACTTTCAACGGTGTCGAGTGCTCCCGTGTGACGTGACGTGTTCTCGCATGACGCTCCGGGCCATAACGCCTGGCTGATCTTGGACCCGGACGACCCGACCAAGATCGTGAGCTCCAACCTGGCACTGCAAGCCGGGGCCAACAAGCAGCCCGATGGCTCTCGCGTGTACTATGAGAAACCCTTTAGGTAAGGCCCTGGTTAGATTTTATATAATAAGGGTCTATCCGCTTGAAATGGCGGAGGGGGCTGTATAATGCTGACCATGTGAAGCGCCTTGGGATCGATGAACGTAGACAAAAACAAAAACGAAAATATTGTCTTGAAACTATACGAGTAGCTACTGAGAATATCCAACGTACATCATCAAAGTCAGACCCTGATTTGCTGTAGATGTCGCCGGGCCCTATACCTGTCGAACTAGGCTAGTTCTGGTGAGGGGGGGGGGTAGACTACCCTAAATTAAGCTAGTTTAAGGGTTAGTGCGTAGCGGTACTAACTCAAGAAGGTCGAATTCACACTGAAACTGAACGGAGGAGGGGTTAGTATAATCTAGTTTAGGGTAACTTAAGGGTTAGCGCGTAGTAGGGTAAATTACTAGCGACAGGTATACCGGGCCCTACCCTGCGGTACACGGCCGGCGGAACATGGAAGCAGGCGGCCGGACACGAGGTGTTTTGCAACAACTACGTCATCGAGGGCGACACCCTGTACATGCTGGAGAGCGTTGGCCCGGTGTCCGCCGCCGCCGCCGACATCGAGTGTCCGATGGCGCCTGACCCGGCAGGGTGGTTATTGAGAACACGCACTCGACCGAGGACGGTGCATATCCTCCTCCTCCTCTGCGCGTATGTATGAATATTCACCCCGATGGTAAGTCATGCTCCGATGTCGGTCGAGTGCTTGTTGTCAATGACCCTGCTGCTTGGCGCAAGTCGCTGCCGGCCTCGACGCCACCGACCTCAATGCGAGCCGCACGTCTGATGCACTCATCATGAAGCGGCTCGGGACAAATACGTAAATGAGTAAATGAAGCCTTAGAGTAGTGCCCTTTTATCTGGCCTTAAACCGTGACAGACTTCAGGGTCTGTCCGCTTGAAATAGCGGAGGGAGGTGGTTAATGCTCACCATGTGAAGCGCCGTGGGGCACGATGCACGTTAGTGAAGAAATAACATGGCGGCTGTCGAGTTCGCTAGGCCTCCCGTGGCGTCCACATGTCGCGCGTAATGTGTCTGAGGTGTGTCCGTCATCCGACTCTGTCGTCTCGCTGTTGTGTATCGCTCGGCCGTGAGCCGCTCGTGTGTCGCTCGAGTGTCGCTCTATGTGTGGCGCTCTTATTTAACAGCCTGTCCCGCAAAGACCGACGCCACTCACAAGTGATTATGTAAAAAATAATCGAGACGCAATGAATCAAACCACAGGGCCAATGCGCCCCGCGCTCGTCCCGCTAATGCATACATACATGTATGCCCGCCGCCGTCACGGCCACAATCGCCGTGCACGACGGCCGCGGACTGCTCCTGTCCACCGCCGCCTCTGACTACACAGATCGGTCTTCGTACCCAGCTTACTACCACTAACACGTGTGAGATTTCCCCTCCTAGCGAAGCGATTCGCAAGTGATTTATGAAGATTTCGAAACTTCAAAACGTTCGAAACCGAGGGAATGGTTTCCCAGTGATCAAACACGTGAACACACGTGGCGTGGTATGATAATCCTGAGAAATCGAAAATAAATGGCGCGAAATTTTCGCGCATTCTAGTGGTAAGCTGGGTACGAGGACCTATCTGTGAAAGAGCCCTCCAACGCCTCCATGAACACCGCCTATGATACCCTGACCTTGACCCCGCCCGACGCCGGCAGTGGCCTCCCACGGTGATTTCTTGCGGTGCGCTCGGATGTAGTCGAAGCGGTCCGTCATCTCCCCCGTTGCAGTGGCGCAAGTTGACATTAACAACACAGTTTGAAAGCGCTTCATCATACTTCAGCTTCAAGCGCCTTGCTCCAGGCGCTGTCAACAAAGGTTTCATCGGTCCATCTATGCCGCCATACCCCGTGGACTCCTCGAACTGCGGCGTGCCCCCCGCGTACGTGGTGTCGCTGGCGTCCCCGTAGCGGTTTTGCGGCCGGTTTGTAACGGCGCAATTTGAAACTGAAAGCAAAACTTGAATGCGGATCGTCATGTTTTAGAGCCAAGCGCTGAAAACTGGCACAGTCAACCCGGGGTCAGCCTGGGGCCCGTCTGGGGTCAGTCTGGGGTCAGTCTAGGGTTAGTCTTGGGTCAGTCTGGGGTCAACCTGCACATCCCCACCGGTGTCCTTGATCCAGCGGTTGATGGCGGCCTTCGCGTCGGTGGCAGGGGGCTTCGCGGCGGAAGTGTCGGCGTCGGTGGCGATGCCTTCGCCGTCTTTGAGCAGGCGGCGCACGCCCCCGGCAACGACGCGAAGACCGGAGGCTAGGGTCATACGCTCGCCACTTTCCGGCTCAACGTAAGCACCTTTATTTGTGGGACACGCCGGGTGGTTCGGGTTGTTTTAGTCACAAGACGGACCCAGGTTGAGGTGAGAAGAGGAGCGGCAGCGGCGGCGGCGGTGACGGCTGCCCCCCCATCGTTCTGAACGCCCCCACCCTGAGCGCGAGAGCAGACGGCCGAGACGAGGGCGAGGTCGACGCCACCAGACACGAGGCTGCCGTGCTGTAGCGGCGCAAGATGACGACAATGAAAGCAAATTGTGAAAGCGCTTAAACCAAGCGGGGTCAACATGGGGTCAACCGGAGCTGGGGTCAATAAACTGCACCACCCCACCGAGCACAAGGAGCAGCGCGGCGGCGGCGGCGGCGGCGGCGGCGCGGGAGCCGCGGGCGGCGCGGCGCGTTATGGCGGTGTGCAACCGGCACTGGTTCGCGGGTGTGATACAATCGGTGCAGCGTGCACCCGGGGGGGGGGTGTACGCAGTAAGCCCCGGTAAGCCCCGGAGATAAGGAGAGGTGTCACAGAGACACGCGCCGGCGTTGTGGGGCAAAGAGCGCGCCTCAATCGCCACTTATTATATCTGAATATCCGGTGGATTGACGCCGAACGCGAAAACGGCGACGACGATAGCGATGACGAGGAAGAGGAAGAACACGCACACCACTTTGGAACACATACGTACCCGCTAGCGCGTGCGCCAATGCTGTGTGTGTGCGCTCTCGTGTGCGCAAGCTATGCCCTTCTCTTCTGTTCTGTGGTCGAACACCTCGGAGTCATATGTAGGACATTGCAGCCTCTCAGCCTCTCATTTCAGCTCATCAGCTAGAGCTAGTCAGCTAGGTCCGAGCAAGGGCCGGTAAAGTGACCTCAGAATTTACCACTTAAGAGGGGTATTTTTTGAATTTACGGGGGTATTAGGGGTATTAGGGCGAAAGCCGGGTGCCTCTTACACGCCCCCTCTCTCTCTCCCTCTTGGGAAGTCGTCTCCTGAAAATAAAACCCTAAGACCTGGAACCTCAACCCTAAAGTACGTGTACAGTCTGTCAAGTGGTAAATTCGGAGGTCACTTTAACGGCCCTTGTCCGGACCTACTGGAACTAATCGCTTGAACCTGAAATATGATAAAGTGCTGTCAATGTTGCTTCTATCTGACTTTCACATTTCAGCTTGCGCCGCTACACCGAGGCGTGCCGCGCCGACGGCGACTGCTGCATCGGCTCGTGCAACGTCGCTCTCGCGCTAGTTGACACGGTAGGGCAAGTTGACACCCAGCATGAAAGCGCCGGGTGCAACAAGCCAACAACAGTTGAAACGACATGAAACCCGTGTTGAATGAAGGCTGTATTGAAAGCGCCTGGCACCAATTGCAAACGCTCTGACATAACCCGCGTCGACGGCCGTGTTGACACGGCCTAGTGCACGCATTGAAACCGCATTGATAGAGGTGATGACTGTGCTTGGTGCAATTTGAAGCGAACTGAAACCCAACTTGCGTTGACAGCAGCGCACGGTGCAAGATGACATTTATGGAAGCCCCCGTGGTTGAGAGCACCCGGCTGGTTCCCGCGCTTGAAACGAAGGCACGATACACTGTCCTCAAATGTTGGTGTCATTTGGCGGTCCCTGCATTGAGGTCGGTGACGACCCGACCGAGTTCTTTGGGTTCCCCAACGGCCGCCCCGGCTTCTGCTGCTACGGTGGGGCCGTTGAGTTTGAAACCGGTATTGCAAGCGCCTCGTGCAAGCTGGAACGTGTTAAACCCCGGGAAACGTATTGAAACTCCCGTTGAAAGCTACTGGTGCGAGTGGAAACGCATTGAATCCCATAAAAGCGCCCGGTGCTTGTTGATACGCGTCGACGCCCGTTAGAACCCCCCTGGTGTAAGTTCAACGCATTGACACCCGTTTTTCGAGCGCCTGTGCTAGATGGAACGCTTTCAAACCCGTGTCAGCAGCGCCTTGTCGCAGCGCTTGACACTGAAAGAATTCCTGGTTGCTGCCTTCAAGTTTTTCTTCCAGTTGCACCTTGCGCCCGTACACGTCGACGCTGGCGAGAGCCTCGGTATTCTCGCTGCGAAGATTCGGGGCTCCGCCGAGTTCAACCTTCGGGACACCTTCCCTCACCCCGGTGGCGCTAAGGCTGCCAAGGCGCGCCGGATGGCGCGCCTGGCGTGCCTCTGCTGCTCCGGCACGCTCAGTCTCGGTGGGGCGTTGCAGGTTGAACCTATCACATCCACGTTGAAACCGCCTGGAATGAAGCTCTTGAGACTAAAATATGATAAACTGCTTTCAATTTTGCTTCAATTTTGCTTTCAAATTCAACTTGCGCCGCTACATCTCGGCGGTGGCGACCGCGGGGTCAGCGCGAACGACGCGCTGCAGACCGTTCGCGTTACCACCAACGTGGTCATCATTGCTGACTACGACATCAGCACCTTCGCCTTGTAGGGGGGTACTTTTCATCCCTAAATACTTCATCAAATGCCCTCTTTATATTATTGATTTCTTTATTTCTTTTGTATGAGTATTTCTCAATTCGTATGAGTATTCTGCAGTGACATAGCCCTTCTCCTTTCATTAAATGCCCCCTTTGTATTGTGAACAAGCACTCGACTGATTGACGGTGATCGAACCGAGACCGCGCATTTGTATGAGCATTTACCCGTGAGTGAAGTCGAATGGTCTCGTCAGATATCGGCTCGAATGCTTGTTCGTTATGACCCTGCTGCGTGGTGCCCCGAGGCCGGGCTCCCTGTGATGTAGACGACTACGCGCCAGCAGGGCTACGGCGTGCATCAGCAACACCGAACACATGCTGCCCACCAGCGAGTGCTCAGCGCGTCACGGCAGTGGAAAAACCAAAAAAAACCACCTCTCGAGGCCTAACACCTCCTGTCTGAACCTGTCTGAAGCATGATGCCTGAACCCACGCTAGCAAAAAAGCAGATTCTCTTAGTCCGCCCAAGAAGTCTGGTGGCCCCTTCGTTCAACGCATTATAGAATTAGGTGTTTCTGTGCATTCGAGCCTGGTTTCGATCCCGTTTTCGTTATGAAGTAACGTTAGCGCGTTCGTGTATGCAATATTACATTGGTGTACCAACAAGTCATGACATCAACACGAAAGCGTCTCATTCGAGCGGCGAGTCAAGCAACGCCGCGGCATGCGGACCACGCCACCGCCATCCGCCTTGCCCAGTGTTTAATTGATGTATTTAATTATTATTACGGACCAGAGCTACGTGGGGCGCGGCATGTCGCAAAGCGCTTCCAGGAACTCCCTACTACCTCAGTGTCACCGCATGCCTCTCCTCCATTGTGACGCAGCTTCGATGGGTGCGACCCATGGTGCGAGCGCGGGTGCAGTGGGCTGCGTGATGTGTCCTGCCGACCAGCGCAGGCGCCGACCGGTGACCGCGTGATTTACGCAAATCTCATCCGCTCAAACGTTCAACCTTGAAACCTGTCCTTCCGTCTTCACAGACGTCAAGACGGCCGCACACGTGCTTGCCAGCAAGGCGTGCAGACATCACGGTGGTATGGCCGCAAAATGCTGGCTTGCATAAGCACGCTCCTTCAACCCTCGGCGCGCCTCTACTCACCTCTGCGCCACGCCATCGGAAACCCCCGCTGCACCGGCGCTCGTGAAAGGCAAGCGGCTGTCAGGTGGGTGTCGCAAGCATCGGCAGGCGGGGAGGTGCGCGCTAAGACGACCGCGGCGGGGGCGGGCACGGCGGGGACGGTGACGGCAGCGGCGGAGGCGGGGGCTGCAGGGGTTGAAGCCACGACGCTTCTCTCGCCAATGTCGACCTCCTCAAGCGAAGGCGCGACGCGGCGCTTATTCGTCACAGACTTCTTCCCATCCACGGGCATCCACGTCGCCGATGTCAAGCACCCAGCAGCAGCGGCGTCGACGGCGACGACGGACGCGCTGCTGGTGCTGAACTACCACCTGCCGTCCGTCACCCCCGCGCTGTGGGGCCGCAGCGCGCGCCGCTTCTGCGCTGACGGTACGGCCTGGTGGACATTGCTCGCCACGTCATCCGTCATCCATCATCCGCCGACGATTGGTTTGCTTGGAACGTGCATCGACAGGACGCGACCGTTGGAAATGGCGAAAGCCACGTTTGAGAGATGTCCTGCGAGCCCCTGCCAGGGTCTTACACTCGTCCACTTTTCAGCTCAAGTTGAGCGCTTTGTATAGGATAGAGGGTGCGCGTAGGGGCTGTGTAGCCCGTTTTGAGGGGTCGGTAGAGGGTGTTTAGGGTGCGTAGTGTGTTTTCTTGTGTTAGACACGGCTCAAGTTGAGCTGAGAAGTGGACGAGTGTAAGCCCCTGGCCCCTACCTCCGTTCACGGTGCAGCCGCCCTAGCCGCCCGCCGAATGTGGCCGCGTTCACGCGGTCATGCTTGTTGATGCCGCCGCATGGGGGGGGTCCAGGGTCTCATCGGCGACAGCAATGGCACCGGCACGCATTTCCCAGCACCCTCGTGTCTCGCAATACTTGAAATCCTATGACGCGGCAGGCGACGTCTGCCAGGCCTTAACCAACGGAGGAGCCAACCGCTTATACGACGAACTGCCCGCCTTCCTCCCCCATCTGGACCCCGCGGAAGTCCGAGCGACTTACATACCCGATAGAATCCTGGGTAGGGCCTGGCGGATATTGCTCGCCACGTCATCCACCGTCTCTTGAGTTGAATGTTACCTTATGTTGTGAAGAGCAACCCTCGTCTCTTAAGTTGAATGGCACCTTATGAAATTGCCAGCAGCTCCCGCCTCTTGAGAGGACAATGACACTTTATGTAGTCGCGAGCAATATCGTGCAGGCCCGAACCCTAGGGGACCTGGACTCCATTCGGCCCGAGGTGCTGGCATTCTACAGGGACGCCGGCAGGGCCTGGCCACCCGTCCCCTGACTGTCTGCGCACGGTGTGCCGGTGTGCCCGTTGACACTCGCCGCAACCTCCTCCTTGGCCTGGCCACTCGTTCCCTGATCAACTCAACCCGATGGTTTGATCATAGAGTCACTGGAACACTATGAGTAAACAGACAGGGGAGGAGGGAGTGCCCAGGCAAGGCAGGAGGATGCGGTGGGTGTGTACGGATACGCCGGTACACTATGAGCAAACAGGCAGGGGACGAGTGCACGGCCCTGGATGCCGGCACGACGACTGTAGACCTGTCCGCCGACCAAGACACCACCGACCTGCACAAAGCTATCGTCGCTTTGGTGGGGACACCTGATATTGCCCGTCTTTGGCAGCGAAACCACCCAGCATGTTCCGTGTTTGTCAATGAGACCACCCGACATGATTCACTTTTGTCAGGGAAACCACCTAATATGTCATCCAACCCGGACACGACCGACCTGCACAAGGCTGTTGTCGCCTCTGTACGGCCACCAGGCATTTCCTGCCACGTGATCGACACGCATTTTGCCCTCGTTTCGTGAACACATTTATATCTTATGACGTAGCGGAGCAACATGTGCCAGGCTTTACGATATGGTTGCCGCCGACGCCGCTTCAGACGCCGACTCTGACGACGCCCCCGCCCCCGCCGTCGCCGCCGCTGCTGCCCCTGCCGCGCCTCACGAGGCAGGCAATGCAGAGGCAGGCGTCAGCGACGAGGTGGAAAAGGCGTGGTACCGGCAGCACCGGATATTCGTCGCGGGCGCGCTGGGCGGTCGGTTGGACCATGAGATGGTCGGGCATGACACACAATGCCTGCCACGTCATCCTCCACATTGTAGAACCTCGTTTCCTGAAGTAAATGTAATCACATGACGCGGCGAACATCATCTGTGACTGACACATAACGCCTGCCACGTCATCCTCCGCATGTAGACCTTCGTTTCTTGATATACATGACGTTGCGAACATTAACTGTCAGGTCCTACGAAATGGCCACCATGAGCTGCATCCACGAATTCGCGGTTGGGATGCATAGTGTACCGGTGCTCGCCTCATCATCCACCACGTAGTGTACTGGTGCAGTGTATTGGTGCTCGCCACATCATCCACCACACAGTTTACCGGTACTTACCACGTCATCTGGCCACCATGAGCTATGTGCACGAGTTCGCGGTCGGGCGTGAGAGACATTGCCTGCCAGATCATCTTCCGCATGTGAACTCTCGTTTCTTGAGTTAGGCCGCACTCTATGACGATGCGAGCATTTTCTGACTAGGGCCTGACAGATAATGCCTGCCATGTCATCTTCCGCATTTTAATCCTCGCTTTTTTACCTAAAGCGGAATATTATGATGTGGCGAACACATTCTGTCAGGCCTTAGGACGCGGAGACCAACATTGTGTTGTTAGGCAACACCTCCATGGTACGGCGGTGCAGGTTGACCCAATCAAACGCATGTTGAAACCGCCCGGAATTAAGCTCTTATGACTGAAACACGATAAACTGCTTTCAAATTTTGCTCTCAAATTCAGCTGACGCCGCTTCACCACGGTCATGCTCATTCCACCTGGGACCACTGTAGTGCGGCCGGATTCCGCATACGAGGGGCCCTCATGTGGACTGGCAGGGGGGGTATCGAGAACAGGTTACTCTTTCCATATTGAATCTACGAAAATCTGAGATGGGCTGACCGCCGACCGTTTGTGAGGGCTCTGTCAAATGCTTATGCCATCGTATGGGTTCGAATGGGGTTCAGTCAGCCACCACGGACCAAATGCAGACATCCACGCGTCTGTATGACCGTCCACCCTGAAGGTAAGGCATGGTCCAAATCAACGCATGCTCGAATCTCAATTCGAATGCTTGTTCGCAATGACCCGCCGCGCATCCGTGTGAGACTAAAATGTTTTGAAATGCCCCCCCCCACTAATTCATATGAGTGCATAAGCAATCCCCCTATGGGATAATGGTATGTCTCAGGTCACGCGGTCACGTCCAATCTGGTCGAATGTTGGTTATCGATGACCCTCCTACCTGGTGCCGCTGACGGGCCCCGCACGCGTCACCACCACCGGCCTGATGTGGAACCTGAATGACGACGAGATTAGCTTTGGAAAATTCATTAGCACGTCCAACCAGTTTTCGAACGAGGTGGTGATAACGACGGATCGTGCGCTGGTGTGGACGACGGACATACGCAGGTTGACGCCTGAGCCTGGGGAGGCTTAAGCTTTTGAGTGTGGAACGTAGAACGTGAGTTTATACAGTAGACATAGCGTGTGATGCTAAACGGCCCCGGGAAGCGCAGGACGGTCAGATATGCATTGCACATTGTGGCGTAGTAAGTATTAACAAAACGCATCGGCGCTCCCCTCGATCTAGCCGTAGAAATGGACAACACAAATCTGCCATTTTATTGTTTGTGTTGATGCAACTCAAACGAACGTAGCAGTGTGACAATGTCTGACTTTAGGCCGCGGCAAGTGGCACGACTGAGGTGATGTGCCGCGTCGGCGCCTTCGCTGATGACGGAGCTCACATAAGTGGAGACAGGTCTACAAGCGACGACGCGGATCGCACACAGAGCATAGCGCAAACAGTATCCCCCTGTACATAATGTTTGTGTTTCATATGTATAGAAAAAGCGAAAACCCGGGCTAATCTTGTTTGCGCTGCAAATAGTTTCCCATTGACGTGTATCACACCACAAGGCCCTGACTTGGTGAGCATTCACCAAACCCATGCAAAGTTTCCAACGGTGTGTCACAATTCGACCATGTTGGGAAGCACTAGTCTAATAGGTCATGTGAGTGTTGACTCCTCGAAAATGCTCAAGTTGAGCTGTAAAAGTAATGATGTCAAGGCCCAGATTCCCGAGACCGCTCAGCTTCCGCTCAACTGAGGGCTGTATTGTTCACTTGCGCCCTGCGCATGTCCGTAATCACCGCCTCCGCTGCAAGCCGCCCCAACAACCAGAGCCTTGCATACGTGTTTTCCCCAGCTTGACTCGTAGCAGTCTTTGTCCCTCTAAACCACTGGAGCTATCCCATCACACCTCAAAAAGAATAGTATGAGCTGAGAGGTGGTGGTGTAAGGGAACCTGCCGACAACATGGCGCCATCGTACGTCGCCGCTGAACGGTGGTCGCCGCACACGTACAGCCCATCGCCCAACCTCGCCTTCCGCGTGAAGTCCGTGGGTGTTAGCTGGCTCGGTTGCGCGAAAGGAATGCGGTACGTCTTCAGGTGCCTCCACGCCGCGAATCAGGGCCCAACAGATATTTTTCGCCGTGTCATAGGTCACATGGGACACCAATCAACTCAACGAAATGAGGGTTTAACCGTGTTGGATGACGTGGCGGCTTGCAAATTTTGCTCGCCAATGCACAGGACCGAGTCATATGACCATTCAACTCAAGAAACGAGGGTTAAAAATGCGTAAGATGAAACGGATATTGTCCGCCACGTCATAGGGTGCTGATTAAGTCAAGAAATGAGGGTACAAAATGCGTGTCGGGGCTCGATGACGTGGCGGGCAATGTATCTTTGGTCCAGGGCCTACCGCGACGTCACTGCCGCCGCCCGCCACCGCCGCCGCCGTCCCTGACCGGCCAAACATTGTCTCCAGCTCAGCCCGCACCTTCGCCTGTAAGTCAGCGTCGGACAAATCCGGGACACCAATGATTAGGGCCTTGGCAGAAATTGCTCGCTTCGTAATCCAACGCACTGTGCAGCCTCGCCTCTCGAGTTGAATGGCACCATATGGCATGGCGCGCGATATCTGAGGCCCTTTCATTCAACGCATTCTGAATCCCCTGCTCTAGAGTTGAATGGCACCCTATGATGTGGCGGGCAATATGGGCTAGTCACTGGCATTCACCCTTCTTTGAATCCTCATCTCTCGAGTTGACCGGCACCCTGTGACGTGGCGAGTAACACCAGCCGGGTCCTACCAATGATGGACACGGAGGCGAGTGATTTCCCTGGTGGCGCGTATGACGCCGAGACCGCGGACGGGAAGCAGCAGTTGTTGATCAGCCAGTCGCTAAGGCCCGGTATCATCCACATCCATGTCAGCGGTTGCATGTGCATGGTCCTTGAAACAAATGATGGGGAGCAATAGCGGGCCTTGACCTCCATCCTCTTTTGCCGTTGACATACACTGGTACAATTTGGGCGACAGGGCAGCATGATGTCGGGCCTCACCCTCCGACGCCGTCGCCGTCGAGGTAGAGCACGGGGGTGGGCAGTGGCGGCGGGCCTTCGATCAGGGCCTGGCGGATAACTCTCGCCAGATTAACGAGTGCAATGCAACTCAAAATGCGAGGGTTTAGAGTGACTTGGATGACAGGGCCTGGCGAATATTGCTCGCCGCGTCAACTCAAGACACAAAGGTTCAAAGAGCGATGGATGAGGTGGCAAGCAGTATCCGCCTGGCCCAACCATCGATAGCGAAGTACAGGCAGGTGGTGCCGACCGCCGACCCACCCGAAGACGGCGCCTTGGCCATGGTTTCGTCCCCGAGCAGCCTCTGCGCCACTGGCCCCTCTGCCGCCATTACCACTGCTCTCTTCGCCGTGATGTAGTGGCGTCAGTTGAAATTGAAATAAAACTTGGAGGCGGCTCATAATATTGTAGTTTCAAGTGATGTGACCAAGCGCGGTAAAGTTTCAACCAGTCGTCGGCCTGTGGGCAACCCGCGGTCAACCTGTAGTCAACCTGTGGTCAACCTGTGGTCAACCTGTGGTCAACCTGTTGTCAACCTGGGGTCAATCTGGGGTCAACCTCTGGTCTATCTGGGGTCAAGTGGGGTCAACCTGGGGTCAATCTGTGAGCAACCTGTGGTCAAACTGTGGTCAACCTGCACCACCCTACCGTGATCACCGAACCGCCCTCCATTGTCACCTCCCGCTCTGTTCCAACGAACTCCCTCCGCACCTTCGCCACGGTGGCCCCCAACCGCACGCTCCCCCGCGGTAAATCCTTGGCCAACTGCATGGCTACCTCCCTGTAGGGGCGAAAGTTGATATTCAAAGCAAACTTTGAGAGCGATTCGTCATGTTTCAGCTTCAATCACTGAAACTGAGCGCAGTCAACCCGGGTCAACCTGCACCATCCTGCCTCCCCGATGCCCTTGCTGGGTAGGCAGTTCTGGCCCACGGCCAACATCCGCATCACAAAGTTGAAAAGCCGGCTCGACGTGGTAAGCGCCGGGTTAAAGAAGATGCCGCTCTGTAGTGGCGCAACTCAAAACTGAAAGCACAATTCGAGAGCGAATGAAAGCTGAATGGCATATTAGCTCCAAGCGCTGAACCAAGGCACATTCAACACCCAACACCGGTATCAAGCACGGTCAACTAGCACCGCCCCACCACTCATGAATGGGCGGAAGAAGCGGTCGATCATGGCGTCTGTGAACCAGGCCTCCTTAAGTCTGCCGATGATGGTGGTCTCCGGCGCGCTCATAATGTCATACGCGCTCCCGATTTACAGGGCCAGATACATGTTGTTAACAAATGGTTGTACAAGCAGATGGGAGGTGAGTGTCCATGCACTTTAGTAAGTCCTCACCAACGACAAATCTAGCTAGACGAGGCCCTGAGTTAGTAACTCGTCACTTCGCCCTACCAAAGAGGGCTTGCACCCGCACCACTCCCACCAGCACCTTGTCCAGCACGTTGCCGATGGGGTGCGCCGGATTCAGCGACTTCACTGCGTCCACGGGGTAGAGCCTGTCAGAAATTGCTCGCCTCGTCATAGGATGCCATTTAGGTCGTTGTAGAATGCCGTTTTGAGGTGGGGAGCAGTCTCTGCGAGGCCCTGCTATGGGGTGCCGCGGGGGGCCGGCCAAGCGGTGGAAAACTTAAGAGACAAGGGTTCACAATGCGTTGACTGACACAGCATCGTTGGATGACGTGGCGTGCAGTGTATTCCAGGCCCCTGGCCCCTACAATCGGGTGCCGCAGAGGGTCAGCCAAGCGGTGGAATGCGCCCTCAAAGTGCACGTCCGCGCCCGCGTAGAATGGCTGGAGGTCGAGGGCATCATAGTCGAGTACCTTCTGAGCCTCCGGGTACCCCGTGAGGAAGATGGCGAATCCCCGGTCGAGGAGGAAGCCATCCACTACGTCCGTGCGCAGCCGGCCACCAGGGTCTGACACTCAAGCTCCCTCATCAGCTCAACCGCCTGCCTCAACCTGAACGTTCGCCCATAGCGCACTATAGTACTCGTAAACACTCGCCGCACCCTCCCTGGCATGGTGTTCCTTTACACACTTGCCGCAACCCCCTCCCTGGCCGGGCCACTCGTTCAGTCACTATTTTATGCATTATGTACCTGTACACACTTGCCGCGTTCTGTTTCCTGGCCTGCGAGCGGACGACTGTGACGACTTGCCCATCATCAGCCACAACGCGCACGAAGGTGTACGGGTAAACTGGTATATTACGAGCACACAGTGAGGGCCTGCCGTCCACCAAGGCCATCGGAGGCCTCCAGGAGCATGAAATCCACTCCGGCTTCAGCGAGCGTCTTCGCAGCGCACAGCCCCGCATAGCCACCACCCAGGGCCTGACGGATGCTGCTCGACATGTCATCCGACGCACTTTGAACCCTCTTATGTCGAGTTAAACGGCACCTTTTGAAGTGGAGAGCACGTCATCCAACGCACTTTGAGCCCTCGTATCTTTGAGTCGATTGCACCCTATGATTCGGGGAGCAACATCCGCCAGGCCCTGCCACCACCAATGATAACGACGTCAGCGGACGTTTTGGCGTTGGCAGCGGCGGTGGCAGCGGCGTCGGAGGTGGAGGCGGAACGGTCGGCGGCGATGGCGGCGGTGGTGGTGGAGGAGGAGCGGCGGAGGAGGTGGACGCCGGAAGATGGGACACGTTGGTGGTTTCGCAAGGGGGTTGACGTTGACATCGTTGTAGACGTGGCTCCACGGAAATTCCGGTGGCGGTGGGGTTTGCGCGGCGTGAGGCGAAGCGCCGCCGACGCCGCGGTCGTTGCCATCACGGACATGTAACGAGCGGCTGACGACTGTGCCTCGGCGACGGCACTATGCGTCCGCTATTGTGGGTGTGGCACCGGACGAAGACACCGACGTCCGTCGCACTCAAGAAGGCTGACGTGGCAAATATTCTGTTTTATCCAGAGATGATTTGAGTGCCGTTTTTTTTTGACGATGCCGTGCGGGCGTTGGAAGGTACAGTGGTACACGTGCACGGCGGTCGCTCGGCGCTCACAAGCACCTGCGAGCATGGCGGTGGCGATGGTGTCATGCGCGGTTGGGGTCGTCTCAGCCCGGCGGTTCGTCCCAAGGGGCCCACGCGCCACCGCCGTCCCTCGGGTCCCCGTGGCGAAACCGGGACGACATTTACAAGAGAGGGCACCTGTTGCGTCCTCCAGCCTCGGAGCGGTCCCGGGTGCGGAGCTTCGAACGGCGGCTTCCCCGGCGCCGCGCAGCCTCGGCCGCCGCCACCCCACGCCGCAGATCCCCGGGCGGCGCTCGACCAAGGTCCGCTTCATCCGCAACGGCCTCGAGTAGGGCACAGAGCCCCGAAACGAAACACACCCCGCTCGCTTGCCTTTCAGCGTGTGTTGTCGAAACCGAAAGCCGTTGGCGATGTAGTGACTCTGGCACCTCTCATCGTGGGTCATTGGGCATCACACCACACTGCTCAGCACGGCAGGAGGGTCACATCATCAAGGCCCGGAGTCAGCCGCGTCAGTATAGTTACCTGGCCTCGCATGACACCGCTGAACACGTCAATGGCCCCGTGTGGTGTCAAGTCGTCAACTATGTATGTCGTCGATTCTGAACACCGTTGGATGGAGTGACCCTGCCCCCCGTGCCGCTGGTCTCTCGACCCCGAACAGCATGTCGGAGGCCATGCAGCTCCCCTCTCGACGTGAAACAGGCGACCTCAACGACGACGACGATGGAGAGGTAGGGCTGGCATACATCGTTGGAGATACTGCTCGCCACGTCATAGGATACCATAGGATGCCATAGGATGCCATAGCATATGCCAGTAGGATGCCTTAGGATGAGAATGTCATAGGCTGTCATAGGATGCCATAGGATACCATAGGATGCCATATGATGCCATAGGATGCCATATGATGCCATATGATGATGGCCATAGGAAGCCATATGATGCCGGAGGATGATCAAGAGACTTGGCTTCGAAATGCGTGTTAAAGACGCTGCGTGCAATATCTGCCAGGCCCTACGCTGAGGAGCCCGAGCCGGACTTTGTGTGGGTACGGCCTGGCGGATTGCGCCTGCCACGTACACATAATTTCGAACCCTCGTGTCGCGTGTCAAGTGCCAACCTGTGACATGGCAAGTAGTATTCCTCCGGGCCCTTTGTGTGGGATCCCAATGACGTCATCGGCGCTTACACTGCACTGTTTGCTGTGCTCGCGGTGGGTGCTACCCCGTGGTAGGGACTGATTGGACGTGCTCACCACATCATGAAATGCATTTGATCCATCTTGTATTGAGTCAAACGACATCCTATGACGTGGCGAGCACTATCAATCAGTTCCATTGGTCCCTCCTCTATGGCTCGCCGAGCAGCGCTACGGGTACATCCCGTATTTCATCAGCTTGGCGTCGGTCGCCATCTACATTGGATCGCACCACGGGCTGGTGCGGGAGGACCGCGAGGTGAGGCCCTGCTCGTATTGTACTCGGTACACACTACGCAGTTCGGGGGGGGGGCGGGGGGGGGGCAAATGGGGATGGCGCGTAGCGCGGTCTGGTCACGATCGTTGAGTCAATAGACCCTCGCCAATACAATTTTCAGTCTGCCGTGTACAGCAGACTGATCTACACTGTAATTTATATGAGTGAACGACTATTAACTCAAGAAACTCCAAATACCCGTTTGACCCCCCCACCCGATCTGCGTAGCATGCACAGCCTCCTCTTCCTCCATTCCACAACAAGTCCCGGCACGCTACAATATTTAATTCAACCAGTCAAATCACGGAAACCGCACAAACACTAAGTTACGACGATACCACCGCTGTGGCTCTTACCAAGAGCTCCGTTCGTTACCGGGCTGGGGGGTTATTGAGAATAAGGACTCGACGGACGGCTAGACGACGATAAACCGATAGACGAGCATCCCAGAACGGTTGGATGAGCTGGGTAATTGCTCATACAGACGTGCGGACGTGATTCGTGGTGGCCGACCGACCCCGGGGCGTCTGTATGAGCATTGACCCTGACCGTCCTGGAATCGCGCCTAGCCGTTCGAGTCGTTATTCTCAATAACCCCCGTGCCGGACCTTACCGCGAGAGCATCAGCCTGAAGGGCAGTGCTCTGGCGCCCTTCGTGCTCTCCTTCAGCCTCCTTGGCAGGGACCGAAGGATAGTGCTCGCCACGTCATTGGTTGCCATTTTGTTGGATAATGCTCGCCGCATAATAGTATGTCACGTAAGTCTATAAATCAAGGTCCAAAATGCGTTTGATGACGTGGAGAGACGTGTAAATCCGTCCCTACGTAGATTCCAAGGTCGCGGGACTGATGGATAGTGCTCGCCACGTCATAGGATGCCATAGTGATGGATATTACTCGCCGACACGTAATGAGATGCCGTTTGATTTTAGAAATGAGGGTTCAAAAATGTGTTTAATGATGTGCTTGCCATGTCATAGATGCTTATGGATAATGCTCGCCGCCGCGTAATAGGATGCCATCTTAATCTAGAAACGAGGGTTCAAAATGCGTTTGATGACGGGGCGAGCGATCGCCATCAGTCCATATACCACGGAATTTACCTGCTCATCAAGTATACGAACTTCGACTTTGCTCTCCTCACTGGGTTAGGCGGTGCAGGTTGAACCGATGAAATTCGTATTGAAAGCGCCTGGAATCAATCGCTTAAAAGGCTGTAATATCATGAAGCGCTTTCAAACTTTGGGTCAAATGTCGACTTGCGCTGCTACAGCTGGGGCGTACTTCTGGTTACTGGGTTCGCTTTCATGCGGGAGTAATATGTTGCTATTGGTCGGGGCCGTTGGTGGTGTTAAGTGGGGGGACAGTGTATTGACAACACTGCAGATACCTGAAGGGGTGGCGGGTTTCTTCGAGGTGGGGGCTGATAAGGGGGAGGCGGTTCCGTTGGCGGGACATGGGGCTGAAGAGCGGGTGGTGAAGGGGATGGTGCAGGGGGAAGTGGAGGAGGAGGGGGAGGTGGAGAAGGAGGTTGAGGTACCGGTGGAGGTGACGAATGCGGCAGCGGTAGCACTCTTCATCGGCGTCACTGCTGCGACGACTGATGTCGTTCTCGGTCACGACAACCTCACATTAAACAATTTCCTGGTAGGGAAGTTCTGAGGACAAGCGCTCAACTGCCGTTGAATCGACGAGGAACCGACCATGGTGGGCCGCCGTTTGCGTGGGCCTGGGTAGATGCTCATACGATGGTTTGGGAGTCGGTCGGCCACGACGACAGGATTCTATGAGCATTCACTCTTGATTACTGACGGTAAGTCATGCTCCAATCTCGGTTCGAGTGCTTGGTATCAATGACCATGCTGCCTGGCGTGCTGCATCGCGGCAGACTTCCTGTCACTCATAGGCATCGGAAGCTTCGCCGCTGCGGCAGGGGGCTTATTGACAGCAAGCACTCGACCGACGTTGAATTGACATACTGAGCATTCACGCTGAAGGGAAGATATGCTCCGACTCCAGTTCGAATGCTTGTTCTCAATGGCTCTCCCGCACGGGAGTGTTTTTACTGGGGTTGCTTTGCTACGACGCGTTCTGGGTGTTCGGCTCCGGGTAGGGCCTGTTGGACAGTGCTCGCCTCGTCATCAATCGCATTCCGAACCCAGACTTCTGGAGTCAACTGGCATCCTATGACGTGGCGAGCACTATCCATCAGTCCCTAGTTCCGGATCGCTCTTTGGCGACGGCGTGGTAGGGTGGTGCTGATTGACAGCATCAAAGCCCGTGTTGACAGCACCTATGGTTCCAGCGCTTGAAGCTACAATATGATGAACTGCTTTCAAATGTTGCTTGCAATTTCAGCTTGCGCCGCTACGGCGTGGGCGACAATGTGATGATGGCGGTGGCCACCTCAAATTCGTTCCAAGGTAGATTCCGGTTCCGGATGATGGGCCCTGTCCTCAAAACTGACGCCATCTGCTTATAACCAACACATATCTACTTCAGAGAGAGAGTCACTTCCGTGTGTATAAGCTGGCACCAGGCTGCCGCCCTGGCTCCCGTACCTATCTACCTCAAATGAATACCTATGTACTTCAATCTGACACCTATCGACTTGAAATCCATTGCGCAGGCCCGTTCCGGCTCCTGGCACCCGTGTTCGAGGATGTGCTGAACCCGCGCCCGCTGGACGCGCCCAATTTCGGTGGGGAGGCGCATGTTGAAACCCGTGTTGAAAGTGCCTGGTTACAACGCTTGACACAACATATGCTTCACTGCTTTCACGTTCTGCTCTCAAATTCAACTTGCACAATGAGACCCGTTTCACCCCGCACTGTAAGAGCCTGGTTCCAGCGCATGAAACTTAGATATGATTGACTGCTTTCAAGTTTTGCTCTCAAGTTTATCCTGCGCCACCACACTTCGGTGCCCTGCTCGGTCTTGGCGACATCGCTGTCCCGGTAGGGCTGGGTTGGGGATTCGAGAATTCGCACAATTCGGTGAAGGGTCGGCTTCGGCCGGATACGGGGTGATTCGCTGAGTCCCGAAGGGCGGATTAATTTCCTCGCATGAGCATTTAGACTGATTCAAAAAATCGGACGATTCGGTGAAGGGTTGGATTCGGTCCGAATCGCCTGGAATCCTGCACCCTCGAAAACGAATTCCTCGACCCAGCGTAGCGCCTGGTGTGTATTGCTCGCCATGTCATTGGGTGATATTTAATTCAAGAGATCAGGGTCCAAAGCTCGTTCAGTGACGTGGGCAGCAATGTCCGCTAGGCCCTAGGTACTGGGGCTGTTGGCGTGTTTGGCGCTGCGCTACGACGCCTCCCGCGCAACTGATATGCGGGGCAGGGCAGCCCGCCCCTCCCCTTCTGACTGTTTGCTCATACTTTATCAGTGTACTCGTACACACCTTGTGCAGTGGTACCTCCTACTTCACCGCTGTACCGCAGGGCCTTACTCGACCTGACGTGTCCGCTCAGAATTTTCCGGTGACCGGTGTACCTGTACACACACTCGCCGCGTCTTCTTTCTTGCGTTTCACTCGTACAGTCTGGTTGAGCTCTGAGAAGTTTTGCGGACGTATAACCCTGACACGGGGCCGCGCGATGGCGGCGGGGTCGGCGTTTATGGGCGCATTCGATGACGCGTGGGCGGACGCAGACGCGGCGGCGGAGGAGCAGGGGGGTGCGGGGAGTAAGGTACGGCCTGACGGATATCGCTCGCCACGTCATAGGATGCCGTTTGCATCAATATACGAGGATCCTGCTCGTCACATCGCAGAATGCCTTTTGTTTCTTGAGGAACAAGGATCCAAAATGCTTTGGCCTAAGAGCACTAGCGGACGTTGCTCAACACGAGAAAGGAAGCCGTTTGACACAAGAAACGAGGGATCAAAATGCGTTGGATGACGATGATACGGCGGGCAATTTGTGGCTGTCCCTGGATTTAGGCAGACCGACTAGACGAGAACGTGGCGGGGAGCGCAGCAGCGGCGATGGATGCGGCGTACGACGTGGCAGGGGGGTGATTGATGACGAGCACACGCTTGACATTGAATATCCTCCTCCTCCATCTCCTCCTCCTCCTCCTCCTCCTCCACCTCCTCCTCCTCCTCCACCTCCTGCTCCTTATCCACCTCCTGCTCCTTATCCACCTCCTCCTCTTCTTCCTTCTCCTCCTCCTCCTCCTCCCTCTCCTCCCCTTCCTCCTCCTCTTACTCCTCCTCCTCTTCCGCCCGTCTGTTTGAACATTCACCCTGATTGGAAATTTGTAAGCCATGCTCCGATATCGGTTTGTGTGCTTGTTCTCAACGACCCTTCTGCCCGGCGGCCGATGCGATGGGTGACACGACGTCTGGGGGCAGCGACGATGCTGACGACGTGGGCAGCGGCAGAGAGGTTGGGCGGTGCAGGCTGTCCCCAGGTCAACCCCGGATTGACTGCATTTGTTCGGTGCTTGACGTTAGAATATGATGAGGCGCTTTCAAACTTTGCTTTCAACTTCAATTTGTGCCGCTACAGCGGGGGTGGGTTCGGAATGGTGGTTCCGAGGAGCATGGTAGGCCGGTGCAGGTTGCCAGTCTCAAAATCCATGTTGAAAGCGCCTAGCTCTACGGTTTCAGCGCATCAAGCTGCAATGTGCAGAACTGCTTTTCAACTTCGCATTCAGTTTCAATTTGCGCCGCTACAGCATGGGGGGTCGGGCGTTCTTTTCGTCCACAATGCAGGGGTATGTGGGGTAGGGCCTGGCATTTGTTGCTTGTCACGTCATCCAACGCACATCGAACCCTTGCTTCTTGAGTTGAATTGCTTGGGGGGGTTGGCGTTCATATCATCCCCCATTCAGGGGTGCGTGGGGTGGGGTCCAGCATATTCTGCCGGCCACGTTATTAAACGCATTTTGAACCTGGTGTTTTGAGTCAAAACGCATCCTCTGTGGAGCATGGGGGGTCGGGCGTTATTCTCGTCCACCATGCAGGGGTATGTGGGGTAGGGCCTAGTGCCTGGTCTGTACTTCGTACTAGGTGTAGTACTTCGTACTAGGTGTAGTACGGGTGGAATTTGGTGATATGGCCAAATGCCAAATGTGTTTCGGTAATTTGGCCAAAAGTCAGACGGTACTACAAATTAAGATCCGTACTACAGAGCAGACCAGGCACTAGCAGATACTTCTCGCCATGTCATCCAACGTATTTCTAACCTTTCTTTCGTGAATCATATGGCATCCTGTGTCGTGCTGACCAACATATGTTGGGCCTCGCAGATATCGCCCACCATGTCATTAAGTGCATGTTGAACGCCTGTTTCTTGAGTTAGAAGCCATGCTATGACACAGCGAGCAACATCTGCCAGGCCATTGCCCGCCACGTCATCTAGCGCAGTTGCACACTTGTATCTTCAGATAAATATCACTTTATGACGCGGCGAGCGTCCTATGACGTGGTGAGCAATATCTGCCTGGCCCTAATGTTGGGGGGCTACTGGTGGCGTGTGCGGCGGGGGCTTACACTCGTCCTCTTTTCAGCTCAACCTGAGCCGTTTCTGACGCAAACTACACCCCAAACGCCCCTTACCAGCCCCTAAACCTCATAATCAGTTTCTAAATATCCCCTAAATGCGCCTTCTATCCCACAGAACGCGCTTACGTTGAGCCGAAAAGTGGACGAGTGTAAGCCCCTGGTGTGTGGTGAACGTGGCGACCAAGACCGGGCAGCCAGCGCTGATATACCTCGTGCCGGTAGGGTCTGCCAAACATTGTCGCCACGTCATCGACACGTCACAGGGTGCGATAACTCAAGACACGAGGATTCATATCTATGTCAAAGACGGGGCTACCCGCGCTGGTGTACCCGGTGCCGGCAGGGTCCAGCAGATGTTGCTTGACACGTCATAGGGTACGAATTAAGTCAACACACGAGGGTTCAGATACGTGGCGACTCAGACCGGGCAGCCAGCGCTGATATACCTGGTCCCGGTAGGGTCTGTCAATCATTGTCTGTCACGTCATATTCCACGTTTCAAACCCTCGTTGCTTCAGTTGATTGGCAGCACACGACCGTGTAGGGCATTATATGCTAGGGCCTGGCAGATAATGCCTGTCACGTCATGTTCCGTATATCAGACCCTCGTATCTTAAGTGAACATACCTGTGGTGCGGTGAACGTGGCGACGAAGACTAGGCAGCCGGCGCTGGTATACCTGGTCCCGGTGGGGTCTGTCAATCATCACCCGCCACGTCATAGGATACGCTTTAATTCAAGTCATTAATGAGGAGGGTGATTAGGGTTCAGGGTTTAGGGTTGAGGGAACGTGGCGCTGGTTTACCTGGTGCCGGTAGGGTCTGGAAGGTTTTGCTCGCCACGATATGTGGGACGCGATGGTTAGGGTTTACCCTACTATACCCTAAACCCTAAACCCCTAAATCTGCGACCAAGACGGGGCAACCTGCACTGGTATACCCGGTGCCAGCAGGGTTTGTCAAACATCACCCGCCAACTCATAGGGTGCCATTTGACTCAATGTCCGAATATGAAATAGTGTCGATGGCGTGGCGGGCGATGTGCCATCTATTTATTGCTCGTCACGTCACAAGATGCCATTTGCCATTTGATCCTAGGAACGAGGGGTCACAATGTGAGTCGATGACGTGGTGGGCATGTACATGTCAGATATTGCTCGCCGCATCACAGGATGCCAGTTGACTCGAGAAGCGAGGGTTCGAATGCGTGCCGATGACGTGGCGGGCAATTTCTGATCGGCCCTGGGTGCCGGCCACTATTGGGTGCATTGCGTGGACCGCGGTGGGGCGGTGCAGGTTGACCCTATCAAACCCCCGTTGAAAGCGCCTGGAACTAACCACTTGAAACTGAAGGTTGAGGTACTGCTTTCAATTTCGGTTTCATTTCAGCTTGCGGCGCCACGCCGCGGTGGGACGCGGGGAGCTAGGGCGGCTCATGGCATTTAAGGACGTGGATGACAAGGACGCCAGGTTGTGAGTGGGGGCTGTGAGTGGGGGCTGTGAGTTGGGGCTGTGAGTGGGGGCTCTGAGTTGGGGCTGTGAGTGGGAGTGGGGGCTGTGAGTGGGGGCTGTGAGTGGGGGCCAAGGATTCAAATCTGCGCACTCGCTTGCAAAGGAGAAGTGGTGTGCGGCGACATTGAGGTCACTCCTGGAAGCGCTTTGCGACATGACCCCCCCCACGTAGCTCTGGTCTGTCATAGTAATTAAATACATGACTTAAACAACTGGGCAAGGCGGAAGGCGGCGGCGTGATAGTCCGCTTGTCGCGTCGTCGCTTCATTCGCCGCTTGAATGAGACGCTGTCGTGTTGATGCCGCTATTTCTTGGTATAGTAACGTAATTATTGCGTAAACGAAAGCGCTAACGTTGGGTCACAACGGAAACAGGCTCGAATACACATAACCACCAGTTTCTATAATGCGCTGAACGAAGGGGCCACCAGACTTCTTGGGCGGAGTAAGAGAATCTCCATCTTTGCTAGCGTGGGTTAAGGCATCATGCTTCATACAGGTTCATACAGGTTCTTGCTCTCGTTCTTGCTCTGGTTCATGGTCAGATGTTTGCTCAGGTACTTGATCTGGTACTCGCTTTGGTTCTTGCTCAGGTTCTTGCTCAGGTTTGAGAAGCCGAGAGCGGGGCACCAAGCAGTAGGGTCATAAATAACAAGCACTCGAGCCGGTATGTGACGAGCTCGCTTGACTCACCTCAAGGGTTAACGCTTCACCTATACACACGCGCGGACTCGGTTCATTGATCAACGTCAATCAGTCGAGTGCTTGTCAAATGCACATACCAATGCTCTCAGACACCTCGTCCTAGCATTGTGTCCTCGGAATTCTTGATAGTTAACCTCGGGCGGCGCATTCTAGAGGTCACGAGTTACACTCGGCGTGACGGAGGAGACGAGCAGTTGCTTGATGTTGATCAGTTGATCAATTGTCAGCCGTGACTGGGCGCCATGAAGTATGAGGGAGCACATACAGCCTGCGCAGGGCGACGCAGGCATACGCGGCGAAAGCGTGGTGCCTCCGTATACGCGCGGTAGCGTCTCCTACTCTCCGTGCCGCTGAACACACCGCCATGGGCAACTGCGCGGCCCGACCCTCCCGCGACGGCGGCGGCGGCGGCGGCGGCAACGACGGCGGTGTCGAGGGATATTCGCCTGAACGCGCCGCCGCAGCCGCCGCGCCGCCGATCGAGGTGCTTAACGTCGGCGGCGCTGCGACAGACACGATTTCGACGTGCGTATTCAGAAGCACGCCGCTGCCGCCCTCGCCGCCGCTTTCGCGCCCACGCCTCACCGCTCCTCCATTTCCTCAAGGTCTTCGACCGACTCCTCCTCCTCCTTTGACGC